>Ga0065711_1049905_pt1 | contig 11076 bp, 5 predicted proteins | sample Hoacrofraction12_FD_59098 | JGI IMG/M metagenome (GOLD analysis project Ga0065711, IMG submission 59098) | Hoatzin crop microbial communities from Cojedes, Venezuela - Epithelial fraction 12 v2 (version 2) | ecosystem: Host-associated > Birds > Digestive system > Esophagus > Crop | place... | reverse complement strand
CCGTGATCAGGTTTAGAGGGTAGTGGTTAACAGGTTGTGTTCTACCTGGAAGACAGTAAGAAGAGTACTACGGGGCCTGTCCTGGGACCTGTCCTGTTTAATATCTTTAGCAGTGACCTCCAAGAGGTGACAAGAGTGCTTGCTCACAAAGCCTGTAGTTTACACCAAGCTGGGAGACCAGTCAATATGCCTAAGGGCAGGGCTGCTATTCAAAGCGACCTAGACAGACTGGATGAACCGGCAGACAAGAACCTTAGGAAATCTGACAAAAGACAAAAGCAAAGTCCTGTGTCTGAGAAGAAAGAACTCCTTCCAGCTGTACCGGGCAGGGACTAACTCCCCAGGGTGCAGCTCTGCTGAAAAAGACTTGAGGATCTTGGTGAACAGCAAACTTAACAGAAGCCAGTACTGTGACCCAGCAGAAAAGGCAGCAAACAACATCCTGGGCTGTATTAACATGAACACAGCCAGTAAGCAGATCAAGGGAAGAGATTATCGCCTTCTACTCAGAATTCATTAGACTTCATCTAAAGTAGAGTACAGCATCCAGTTTTAAGCTCTGCAGTACAAGACAGACTTGATGAATGAATTCAACAGGTGACCACCAAGAGGGCTGGGGTACTGGAGTACTTGCCCTCTACAACCAGGCAGAGGAAAGTGGGCTTGTTCAGCCTAAGGATTAGAAGAGAACAGAAAGGCTTCAAGAGAGACCTAAAAGTAGCCTTGCAATACCTAAAAGTGTTATATTTTGAGTACAAGCATTGGAAATGGTTGCCCAGAGAGGCAGTGCTGTCCATCTCTGGAGGTTTTTCAAGATATGACAGGATAAAGCCCTGAGTTTATACCTTCATTTGGGTTTTGCAATCATGAGGCACAATATACTACAGGCAAATATTCATGAATTCCATCAGAGTAGAAAGAATATTCTTTCTCTGTCATTATTCCTGCAGTAACTGTAGTACAGTGATCTTAAGCCTGAATGTCTGATGCCACTGAAATATGTTCAGCATTTCACTAGCAAACTGTATTAAGATTTTTAGCACCCTTAATTATTACTGTCTTAATAATTAATCACAAATAGCTTTGCGGTATAATTAATTGTAGAAGCACATGGATGTATTTCCCAAAAGTAGGACTAACTTCAGTGCTTCTCTCTTGGCTTTTCTCTTCTGCAAATAGCCAGCTGCAGTGTTCATAACCAAAGTAATGCAAATAATTAAATTTACAGCCCTTTATAAGATCTAATTCCTTTTCTTCATGTGTAAACAAATTTTCAGTCAAACTTTGTTCTACTGAAAACGTTAGAAAATCACTATACACGCAGTAGAACACAGAAATCATCTCATTCAAAACAGTTAGTTGAAAATTAACATCAGAGTAAAAGCATGTTTCTCCTCTGAAAGACGATGCCCTCATTTAACAGTTTTGTTCAATCACACAATCAAAACGACAGTAAATGAATAATAACACTATACTGATATAAGTAAGTATATACCAGTTCAATCATAGAAACTGAATGGCTTTAAAATGAACAGCAGGATAAGCACTTGCTTAGTCAGACAGTGTGACCAGGAAATTTTTGTGTGAATGAGAAACCTGATAAATACAGTCAGCTCCCTTCCAGATACTTAGAAAGTCAAGAATACAAATTTTCACTTTAAAAAAAAAAAAATCAGTCATAATATGATAGGTAGAGAAAAAAAAAAGAAAAAGAAAGACTTGTCAAATTTTGCCTACTGCTAACATTGTGAAAATGGGAAAAATTCATCTTGCATACTGCTGAATGCAGATTCATTCACTTGCATCACACTGTGATATACCAATTTTCACTGGCAGATATGTTTCTGGGTCATACAACTATGCAAATACACTGTGGTTCCTGTCTGAAGAGTTTTTCAGTGTGTTTTAATCCAGGTAAGAGCTCAGTGATGTAAAAGGATGTAAAACTTTTCAGTAAGAATTCTTAGACAAAGGAATTTAAAATAGAAGTTGAGGAGAGCTATCTTCCATGACAGCAAACATACTTCCATGCCACACAAGCAAAGTAATGCACTTTGAAGGGAAATACCAAACCCCTTCATGCATCTTACAAGTTTCCAAATTAACTGCATCCCCTCTTGGAAAAGGAGCTCCAGCCAAAGAGAAAAGTATGCCAGGACGCAAAGGAAACAACCAAACAAAAAAAATTCTTGGAATGTGAATCTTGCTGTTTCTTATCTTTTATCTCACTAGCTGTTTCTTTTCTGGAAAATCTCTGATACTGAAAGTGCTGATGATAATCAGCAGTCCATAATTTCCTTTCTTGAAGGGTATGTTCAAAGAGAAAGAGCATTCAACCAAAAATCAGTTAAAAACCACAAGGGAGTTGACTAGGGATGCAATTTTAAACAAAACAAAGCAAACAAACAAAACAAAAAAAAACATAACAAAAAACCCACTACACACACACCACCACTACCACCACCTCCACCCCACTCCCCCGTTCTGTAGGGCTTCCAACCAGCTTTTACATTATATATATAGAGAGATACACGCCTATATCTAATATAATTATGGAGTTGTTTTTTTTGAATAACAACTTTTCAAGTTACAGGTAAAATACAACTTAAATTACTTAATATGTTAGTCTAAAAAACATTATTAAAATGACAGATTTTCAATAGCAGAATTTTTAAAATTTTATTAATATTTGTCCATGGAATCAGCATTACATTACTCATATCATAGAGCAAAGGCTGTATAAATGGTCATAAAAAACAAGTAATCTTTCTATTAACTAGCCCTTCACATGCAGAAAATAAACATTTTTAAGATGTTAACAGTTCTGTTCACAAAACATTTTTCCATATGCTTTTTTTTTTTTTAAAGAGTAAAACAAAAGGTTGAGATGGAATGAAAAAAAGAAAGGGGAAGAATTCTCATTAAACCTTATCATTTGGAGAAATTGCACAAAAAGAAAAATACTGCAACAGAAAAAAATTTAAAAGCTATCAAGGTTTATGAACAACAATAAATTATTGTAGCTCTCGCAGATCATAGCTCTACAATCAAATCAGCTTGCTCCATCAGACTTCATTTCAGAAATTTTCTACTCCCTTTACTGAAGATAAAAGCAAAACCTAAGCTTCAGTGCACTTTAGAATGATTTTTGCACTGAAATATATTAATACTTATATGACCTGTTATGACATCGCATCTGGGAGTAGTCCTCATCAAATCTCTCCAGCTAAGTCTTCAGGACTCTGGCTTTTTGTACTACATTTGTATTTTACATTTTGCAAATGTAACGTGGCAGAAATAATTTATAGCACAGCCTGTTACACACTTACAAGGTTTATACATCACAGAATGACATTTAAGTTTTATTAGAAATATCTAACATAACCTTTGGAAGCATTTTCCGTACTTCTATCACAAGTTTAAAGTCTCTCAGGAAAAGTTGACTTTTAATCTATCTCTGCACACTGTGATTACAACTGTGTAAAAACTTGTTTTCCTACCTCTAGAAGAATTGTCACTGTCAGTTTTGAATTAACTTCTTATTGGAACAGAAGCTAGAGATTTCACAAATTTTGAAGACTGCAATCTGTTTCAGAATAATTTATCTAAAACATCAGTGATGACAAGACAGAAGAGAAGCCAGGCATCACCTTCGTTCACAGACTGTTCAAGGAGTCAAAGGTACTGTTCCCTTATGTATGAACAATACAGGACCAGTAATGCTGGAAATACACCAGACAGGCTGCTGGCTTGCATAGGAAACCTGAAAGTTTTCCTGTCTGGACAACTGCTAGAAAGTGAGGACCTATTTTTGCAGGTCAAAGATAATACAGTCTAGAGCTCCCAATGGGTACTGCCACAAGGGAGCTGGGTTGACTTAGAGGATGGATAGAAAGTTAGATAGCTTTACTTTCACTAAAAGTTTTGACAGAATAGGCACACTCCCATGAAATCTTATGATTCAGTTGAATCAGCATTTTCCCACAGAAAACTTCAACTGGAAAACTTTCAACTAGCTCTTGTTGTGGCACAGGGTCTGGCAATCTTTCAGAAATTGAAATAGGAACAGATGCAGTATTTCCTTCAAAACTTTAAGCCTTATCCACATTAGCAGCATTCTAAAAACTTTGTGGGTCTGTGTTGAATCACGAAGAAGATTCCTTTGCAGTAAAATTAAAGAAGCAGCTTAGTATTAAATGGTACTAATAACTGTCTTCAAAGTTCTACAACAATGCAACATTTATGCAGATTTTTCCAGTCAGGCCCTCTAAATCTGTTAAAAGACATAAGATTATATAGCAGGCGTTGTGATATAGATCAGGATACTCACTCTAATCTATCCTTTCCTTCCAGCAGTAACCAATACTTCTTCTACCTCTCCTTTATAAGAATAGTGTTGCAGATATTCAGTGAGAGAGGTTAGGACTATTTCTATGCTGGATCTAGCAGAAATCCATCTCTTTTGGAACATGAAACAACTAATGTGTGTCCTGAAGCCGAAGACAATGGAAAGGAGACTAACTCTACAAATGAGTTTCCACAATAACGTTTCATGAATCTTCTATATCCAGTCCTCACAACAAGAGTGCTATAGTACATTTCCTGAATGCTTGGTGGGGGGAGGGCAAGACATTTGTAAATAATACAGCATTCCAGTCTGTCTTACTCTGAAACGAAAAGTAATGAAATGCTACTCTTCATCATTTCAAATACCTGATAAATTTACACTATGTCTGTGAAAAAAATTGCTTGCAGGGCATTCAACAAGCAATCAGAAGCAAATATTTGAAACTTCACATTTAATAAAACTTGCATTTAAATGCACATATGCACACTTGCTATCAACTGACCATAAAAGACTACTCTTCTGTATACTTTTCTTAACTTTGTCAATTTAATACAGAGAATATTCAGGCTTATTTTTGAAGACAAGGGAAAGTGAAAGTTCATGCAATCTTAACAATGAGTATGTTGCACCGCAAACACACATACACACTTTTTTAGAACCAAACCCATACCTGAAATATCAAAGCTGGATCAATACATAAAGATGGCTCTTTCTGCAAGTAAGGTAAACCACAAATATTTTCATTTACTTTACAGCTTACCATTTTTAAAGACTTTTTAATTCTTGTTGGTAGACTACATATATTTCAGGATGGTCAATACTTTACAATTAGGATGAGCGTTATGACATATCTGCAGGCAACTCATTTCTGATTTTCTCTCTCAAGTAATATCACTGGTTTAAGCCCAGAATGGTCTGAAGAAGATCACAGAATCATAGAATGGTTTGGTTCGGATTGGAAGGGACCTTTAAAGATCATCTAGTCCAAGCCGTCTGCCATGGGCAGGGACACCTGCCGTTAGACCAGGCTGCTCAGAGCCCCATCCAACCTGGTCTTGAACATTTCCTATGATGGGGCATCGGCAACTTCTCTGGGCAACCTATTCCAGTGTCTCACCACCATCATCATAAAGAATTTCTTCCCTATGTGCAATGTAAATTTCCTCTCAGTTTAAAACCGTTGCCCCTTGTTCTCATCACTACAGGCCCTATTAAAAATTCTGTCCCCTTCTTTTTACAAGCCCCCTTTAAGTATTGAAAGGCCACAAGAAGGTCTCCAAGAAGCCTTCTCTTCTCCAGGCTGAACAACCTCAACTCTCTCAGCTTTTCCTCATAGAAGAGGTGTTCCACCCCTCTGATCATTTTTGTGGCCCTCCTCTGGACCTGCTCCAACATGTCCATGTCTTGCTAGTACTGGGGACCCCACAATAGAATGCAGTACTCCAGCTGGGGCCTCACAAGGGATGAGAAAGTTTTGACCTGATTCATGTGCTCAGTAGTACTTCTTACTGAAAGAATGACATGAAAAGTGTGTTTGCCTTAACTCTTTTTATTATACTAATCAGTGTTAATCAACTTTGGATATCACTGATATTCAAAGATATCAATGATCTGGCATTTGTCAGCACGCAAGGCACAAAGAAGTATGCATGGGTGAAATTGAAATTAAAGGAAAGGACTTCAATGTCCTAGCTTTATTTCACACTTAACAGACAAAGATTTAGACGTTAAAAAAAAAAAAAGCTGTTTGTTTACATACATCCATAGCCACAAAGTCAGAAGCAACCATTGCAAAGAAATTAGACAGGCTTCCTGTATAACAGAAGACATAAAATTACATGAATGCTGCCAAATATACACACCATATTTTAGTGTGCATTTGCTACCTCTAGCTTCCATGCAGTGTATTTTACAATATATTTATTTTCATTCCTGGAGAGGGCTCTTTTTTTTTTTTTAATGGAGATATCTCAGGTAGGGATCTACAGACTGTAATCTCTTTGCTCTGTCATTTCCTCTTTGTTAATTTACACAAAATTTAAAAAAAGTCATTCATTGCTTGGTAATTTTTTTAAACGTTCTGGTGGCTCTTCTCTGAACACCATGAGCTCCATGATGTAACTCACTGTTTTGGGCAGATACGCACTTCAAAACTTTTACCCCTTTACTAAACCCATGATACAGACAGCTTATCTAGTATGCCCCACTTTCTAGAGAACACATCTCAAGAGAAAACCATGGCGGAGGGCTGGGGGAACTAAACAAAACACAAATATCTCTTGAAAGCAAGGTCTACAATGCGATCAAGCCAGTTTCAAAAAAAACAGGAGCTTGAGGGAATAACAGGAGCATGTGGGAAAAGGAAGCATCCTGCCCTCCTCCTGTCCTGTAACACATTTCCAGAGGAAAGAAAAGCTTCTGGAGAAGGTCTGCTGCAGACAAGGGAACAGAAAGTAAAGAATGTAAGGAGAAAGAATAAGCAAAAGACATGGGACATCTGGAACTAAACATCTCTAAGAAGCAAAATCAGAAAGTTAGGAAAGAAAGGTCTGCACAATGCATCTGAAAATGAATAAGTAAAGCAATAGAAATAGGAGTCACAATATAAGATGTCAATTTTCCACCTTTTCTGTTTGCGCCCCCCCCCCCTTTTTTTTTAGTAAGTATACCAAAGATGCAGAAAATATAATTGCTATAAGAAAAGGCTACTGCTTGCAAAGTATTCAGAGAGAAATGAAGAACATGGCAGGATAGGAAAGAAAAAAAGCTATTTAGGGCAAAAAATCCACATATGAGATGACAGGTGGGAGAAATGGGTATACAACATTGGGTGAAAGGGAGGAGTGACTGGGAAAAGGGACAGAAAGCATCCAGCAGCAGCAAGGGACAGAAGAAAACCAGAGGAAAGAATAGAGAGATTTACAAAGGAGGGAAAGCTGCCTCGTGGCAGAGCCTGGGGGAGCCATGGAGGGGACTCAGACAAAAGCTAATGTGGCGAGGGGGCAGAAAGGGTTTGGTGCAGTAAATAGAAACGTGTACTGCTTGGAGCCTCTGCATGGGGGAGTGGATGGCCTCAGATTGTCATATTACAGGGTAATCTTCTCCCTCCTTCTACCCTCAACACTGTAGGGAAATTATTGCTTCAACGCTTGATCATTCAAAACAAATGTTGTCTGGATTAAGACAGTTTAAACTTACTTGAAAACATTCCAAAGCTGGAACTTGTAATAATAACTGCTGTTTAATCACGTGGATTTCAACATCTTACATTTGTCCCTTTTTCTTTTCAATATTAGGCCTATTTTAGACAGGGCAACCCCAAAGGAGCGTGTGTTAGCAGGAAAAGAGCAAGCTGTGTGCCTCTGAACCAAAAGGCAGCTCCATATGAGCATGCTCCAGCAACACAATTACAGCCTCACTCGTGACAAATGAAAGCCCTCACTACAAAGACCAGATTTTTGAGAAGTGGAACATGGCATCACACCCAACTCTCCTGAGAGACAAACAAAAGACTTCACTGTCCTCAGGCACAGACACTGTCAAAGTGGCTGCAACTACAGTCGTCGCTTGTGTCATTCATGTGTCATGTCCCCTGTACTCCCATTCCTTTCAAAGAGTTTTGGTACAGGAAGAGGGATTGCAAATTGTCTTGCAACATAAACTTTACATTGTTAATAACCCACATGGAAGACCATAAATTATTCTAACATACTATCTCTCTATCCAGAAATTTTTAAAATTATAATTCTGAATATTAGCAGAAAGAAACAAGTTTCTCAGCCAGTATCCTACTTTCCCGTTTCTCAGCCAGTATCCTACTTTCCCATATACTTAGGGTAACAAGTTACTGCAAAACCACACATTATAGATTTCGTAGACTTCTGAATGAGAATAAACAGGGAAGATCCCAGGCAAACACACATCAGAAGATGGAATACTGAAATCAATGTACCTTCTTTGTTATTCATATAATCCAAACTAATTATTATCTATTAAAAGGCAGATACTGTATTTATAAAGTCCTGCTGCTGTTTTAACTGTGTATTTACCACAATGTTCATGCTGAACTCATTTGCTCCTAACAGAAGTCACTTGCAAAATGAAGCCTTTAATTTGCACTTCCTTTTCAGACTGAAATGAAAGACCATCATTAATGTATTTCAGGCAGCATTGTCAACTCACAAATTATCTGAAGTCTCATGGTATTTTTCTTAAGGATGTATATTCCACACTCATAGAATTATGTGAAAATACCAGGTTTCACTTTTTAAATTATTATTTTTATCTTTTGTTATTGTGGGAAAAAAAGCCACAACACTTTAGTAATATTATATATCAAAAAGAGGAAACTATATTCAGGACTAAGACAGGAGTTTCAGCACATTTCATCATATCACTCTGCTGATGCAGTGAATATTTGCCTTAGGTTAGATGTAAAATGTTGGCCAAATAACCACCACCAGAAGTATTGCTTTTAAAGATCAAGAAGAAAAACATTTTACATTGGCCTTGGACAGTTTATGTTTGCTTCTGTTTGTCAGTTTATTCCACCCACTTTGGCTCACCTGAAATTCTCCCCACCCCCATCTTTTTAAAAGCAATATTCAGTTCTCATTATTCAGCAAAGCTGCACTTGATTTTTTTAATCAAGTCTTAATACAAAAATAGTCTGGGGGAAATAAATACTAATTATTCCTAGCTTCACAACAAAATAAGTTGAGAAGTAAAAGCAAGCATTTAATGAGTTAATAGTAAAAGTTATAAATCGAGGTGTTGTGGGTTAACCCTGGTAGGTAGTTAAGTGTCACACAGCTGCTCATTCACTCCCTGGGTGGGATGGGGGAGAGCATCAGAAAGGCAAACATCAGAAAACTCGTTGGTCGAGATTAAGCCAGTTTAACAGGTAAAGCAAAGCTGTGCACTCAAGCAAAGCAAATTATGAAATTCATTCACTGCTTCCCAATGGCAAGCAGATGCTTAGCTATTTGCAGGGAAGTGGGGCTTCATCATGCATAACAGTTACTTGGGAAGACAAATGCTATAACTATGAATGTCTTCCCCCCAGTTTTATCGCTGAGCGTGACATTCTATGGTACAGAATATCCCTTCAGTCAATTCAGGTCAGCTGTCCCAGCTGCATTCCCTCCCAACCTCCTTGCTGCGGTGGGAGGAGAGTGAGAAACTAGGAAAGCTTTGACTCTGTGTAAGCACTGCTCATCAACAGCTAAAACATCAGCATGTTATCAACGCTGTTTTAGTCCCAAATTCAAAACATAGCACCACACAGGCTGCTACGAGGAAAACTGACTCCATCCCACCCATACCCAGTACATGAGTTCATGCTACAAAAGTAATGTACGGGAAAACACACAAAGACCATACCTTCATTTCAATAACTGTTTGAAGAGCCTTCGTCTTTGCTGGCTCAGGCTGAAGTTGGGTTCTTCTATGCAATTCCTGTGGAGGGACACGATAGAAGTAAGCCTGACGACTCATCTTTCCATTATTTTAATCGCTCATGTGAATTTACTACAACAAATAGCAGTCTGATGATTAGAAGCATGTAACCCCAAATGCTACAGGTGCTTCCCTCTCTATAACCCCTCTAGCATCACTGCAGTACTTATATTACAGTCAACTCTGACAGCACATGCGCTATTTCTGAAACCTCTATCAATTATTAAAGTCAACGGTGACAAAGCCAGCAAGTAATTACTTAGTCCAAAAACAATGCTGCTGTTTCTGCCTAAACATCAAAACTTCATTAATTCAGTTGCGTTAGTAATTCAAACACTGTTAAGTCATTTCACACCTTTTACTGTAGTTTCTTCTTAGTTTTTCCTCTAATATTTGAAATAAGCAATTTAAAGACATTATATTTAAATTTGACATTTTAAGGATAATAATTACATAAGGGATTGACGCAGCACCCTCTACAGTAGCAATTACATTTCAGTTTCACATTTTCATTCTATTTTTTATGCATCTTAATCCACAGGTGAAAGAAAAATAGATTGCATTAGTTAAGACATACAGTTAACAGAATTAATGTCTACTGGTCTTTATAAGAAAACAGTATGAAGACAGCAGCACTCGGTCTCTTATAAAACACAGGAGTTGTATCTTGGTAAGAGATATCTCAACAAAAAACTCACACACCTACATAAAACAATGTAAAGCTGTAATGAAACACAATCATTTAAGAATCTCGTGATGCTTATACCCCTCCAACAAACCATCTGAGCAGTTTATTAGAAAACAAAACTGAAACAGGACAGATATTGTCCTGTTTCTAGTCCTTTGGAGTCCTTCCCCTCTAAAGGACAGGATTGCCATGGTAGATGTCTTTCTCTCCCGGTTCTTTCTACCCCAGTGCTCCACATACACACTTGAACTAACTTTATAACCATGAAATACATTTACACCTGGTAGGCTGAGAAGCTAGGTTCATTCACCACAAAGACATTAGCTAACTCCAGAACCTCAGCCATTGTGTCTCCCAAATTATGCCTCTCCTAGCTCATCCTCATATATTCAGGGAGGGAGGATCATCAGAAAAATCTAACACTGTGGGTCCTTATTACCTTTATTCCCACCTCTCAAATCCCCTTTTCTTAAATGAAGCAAACAATGTAAAACTCCACAATCAACTGACAGACTAACAATCAAAAATATAATCAACTATGGATGGTGCACATTTATTTTCCTGCCCCCTTCCCCCCCCCCCC
>Ga0065711_1049904_pt1 | contig 11076 bp, 9 predicted proteins | sample Hoacrofraction12_FD_59098 | JGI IMG/M metagenome (GOLD analysis project Ga0065711, IMG submission 59098) | Hoatzin crop microbial communities from Cojedes, Venezuela - Epithelial fraction 12 v2 (version 2) | ecosystem: Host-associated > Birds > Digestive system > Esophagus > Crop | place... | reverse complement strand
GAGGGCGCCGCGCCCCGCCGAGCGGCCTGGGCCAAGCGCCTGGCGCGGCGGCTGCGAGGTGAGAGCTCCGGCCCCCTCCCCTGCACCCCCCGGCGACGGCCCGGCTCGCCGGGGCTCGCTTGGCTCCGGGGGCTCTGCTGCCTTTCCCTTCAGGCTGCCGCCGAGAGGAGCACTTACGAGTTGCTTGTAGTCCCTGCTGCTTCTCTGCCCGCCGTCCCGTTGCTGCCTGTCCTCTTTTTCCCTCTGCCCGGGTTCTTCTCCCGCCTCCCGCCTGTCCATCCGTGCTTGTCCTCGTCTGTGACCCCGCCTCTCCATGCACAGCCATGTTCTGGTCTCTGTCCGGGTTGTGGCCCCCACCACACCACGGGTGCATGCACAGCTTTGGAGCATGGAGCTCTCTGCCCGCCCGCAGGCCTTAGTCTGGCTGCTTTCGATGTGGAAGACTCTCCCAAGTAGTGTTTGGATCCATGTGGCTCTTCTGACTCAACACCAGGTCTTTGGAGAGTTGGAGCAGAATACATGGCTTTCTCTCATTTTCAGCATCCTCTGTCCCGTAGAAGAGGTGGTTGGGATGGCATTTGTGCCGAGTGGGGTTGTCGGGAGGGTGTTTCAGTCGTTTTTGCTTTTCTGCAGTACAGTGCAGTGCCCTGGAGCTGCCCTCGGTTGTTGAGAGCTGCCTCGATGCACAGCTGGTGACCGGGGAAGTAGTTTGGAGCATAAGCGGAACACATGAAAATCAGCATTTGGAGTGTCGTTCTAAGCTTGCTGCATTAACTCTGTGCTGAGCAGGGTTGATTTGACACGGCAGAGAAAGTGGTGGATGGGGAGTTCTTTGGATTCAAGGTTGTGGGAGCACGTGAGGAACCCCCCTTCCTTTTCAGAGAAGCTTAGAATGTCAGCTTCAAATCATGAGGATTTAAAACATAAGAGTTTTTTTAAGTGTCAGATGAAATCTTTGTAGTTATAAAGCTGCAGGAAAAGTAAGCCATATTTAGAAAATATTATAAATATTTCTACTATTTAGAGAATATTAGAAAATATTGTTTTAAAAGAAGTAACCTAGTGGTGGGCTTGGCAGTGTTAGGTTTATGGTTGGACTTGGTGATCTTTAGGGTCTTTTCCAACGTAAACGATTCTATGATTTTAAAATGTGAATTTTCTGAAGTGATAGTACTGTCATTGGCTGGCACAGCATCAGCAGAGGTGTCAGAACGAACTTGATTTTAAGCAGGGACTCGTAAATTAGCGTATTGTATGTCCTGTACATCTTGACTTTGGCTGCCATGTGCATTCAGAAATCACTTACTATGGTGATTTCTCTGACTTCAGCTGTCTTGCACCAAGATAAAGTGTTACTTGGATGCAAGTCAGGCTTGCAGAGATTATGGAGTAGAGCATGTTTTCTTTTCAACAGATTTTATTGGGAGAGTGTTCAGTGAACTAAGTCACTTCATAACAAGAAGCCAGGATGACTGGGAAAAAATATCAATGATAATTATGTGTTATGCATGAATTGCACTGTTCGGAGTCTTCAGTGGTGTGTTTAGTTTAGTCTGTTGCTGAGATATGTAAATGCCTAGGAAAGGAGCTGCTTCACATGGAGAAAATGAAGTCTTTTTATAAGAATTTTTATCTAAGCAGACTGTTCAGATGCTTCCATCACACACTAGTTGTTGCCGAGAAGGAACCTGCGTGTTTGAACGTGAGGTGAGTGTGAAAGTGACTTCGTGATGACCTAGCGTAAGTTGCTACTGCTTCATCTCCATCATGGTTTCTGCAGTAATGCTGAAAACAGATTGTCCACACTAGGTCTGATTTTGGTGCTGGCTTCTGAGCCATTTTGAACCTGAAGGTAGAGCTTAATAACCTGTGATTTGTGTAAGGTCAGAGTATTTGCATATGGAAAGAAAGTCCATCAGACAGACTTACTGACTTTATTTCCTCTCCAGCCTCCGCGATGAGATGCCATTCTAATGAAGGCTGGGTAAAATGCTTGCTTGAATCATCTGGAGTTCATCTGCATCTACAGCTTAGGGTTGGTTTTCGGTGGAGAAAGTTGCGTATTTTTTGTACACTTTTTCTAGTAGTTTTTTTTGGTTTTAAGCCTATATATGTCTTTTCACCTCATTCAATTGAGCAAGCAGCAGAACAAAGAGGAGTTGGCTTTTGGTGAAGCTGCGTGCTGTGCTGGGCAGAGTGAGTACAGCTGAGCTGCCAGGGGCATCAGCATCAGGCAGATGTTGCCAGAGGGGATGTTCTGGCCCTGCTCTAATAGGCAGATCCCTTGCCTGTCCTGTTGCCTAAAAGCAGTGTGTCTTGGGCTAGAATAACCAGTTTGGGAGCTGATAGGCATCTGTAGCTTGAACTGTTAATTTCTGCTTTCAGGCTGAAAGATGAGGACCACCTTTGACATGGTAACATTATGCATCCTTTTGACTGGTGTGGTTCTCTTTACACTATTGGGTATGAGCCTATTAATCAAGTGTACACCGTGTGGAGAATGGTGCAAAGTTACACGTTCTTGCAGTGCAAGAAAAAAATATTTTCAATAATGGCTGTAGACCAACCTGCCTCTTGCTTGGTGTACACTGTTAGCATTCTATTTTTAGCTGTAAAATGAAGAAACTTGTTTTTGTGTTCTAGGAATGTTCGGAGCAGATTTATCCCTGTGGTTAGTATCCACAGTTTCTGTTGATTTCTGACCTGTGTACATTTCGTGTTTATAGGCAAGTGTAGCTAAAGGTACAATAGTAGACAGGCTGTTTTCTGGTGCTTTCATGAGAGTGTTGCCATTAATTCATAGGCTCATTAAATAACTAGGTGTGACTTTCATGCTGTGGAGGTACTGCAGGGTGCTGTACTTGGCTGCTGCATAAGGTAACTAACCTTCTCTGAAGAATTGCTACAGGCTACATAGCAAAAGGGCTGATTCAAAGACTGAAGTTTATATAGGGAACTTGAAGGGCAACTGAGATTTTAATACTTGAAAGAGCACTCAGTAGTTCTTTTGACATTTCGTGAATAACTGTGAGGATCTTTGAAGGCTGGAAAAAGGCATGCTCAGTACTCAGTTTTATTTCAAGATACCTAGAGGAAAGTTAGCATAGATTTATTTATTAAAACTGCATTTCACTAGACAGAATTCAACAAGAGGGAATCCTTTGGATATCAAAGGTAATATTTTTACCATGGCTAAACAAGTTGTCATTTAGCAACTGAGGGATATTGAATGACAGCTTAAACTGTTCTTCTTGTCAATTGTGAAATAAAAATGCAGAGGGGATTTAAGGTAGTGGAATTTTGGTAATTGCAGCTATTGGGGAGGCTGTAACAGGAGTTACTAAATGAATAGAAAGTCAACTACTTCAGACTATCTGTATTTTAGGTTCTTTGTGGATTCTTTTCAGATCAGTCTCTGTGAAGTAGCTTTAGTCCCTCTAGTTTTGCAGATCTCTTCAGCATACATCCCAGATGCTGAAGGGAGAGGAGTGGATGTCTATTTGACTGTGTTGAGGAAAAATTTATCAAAAGTTTTGATGGGTAAGAGCAAAGTCCTTTTCCAGAGCCAGGCTGGAAAGGTAATCTGCCCCTCAGAGCTGTACTTGGTCACCCAGTAATACTGTGTCCTCATGTGTGTCAGTAGTAGGGAGTGTTTGTGGGGTATTTCTTAAAAGATTTTCTTAGTTACTGTTAAATGGAAGTATACAATATAATTTCCAGTCACTCATTAATTGTTACGTTCACAAAGAATGGATCATGACATTTTTACTGATCTGAACTAGTGCAGGCTCCGATGGTACCTTACTAAGGAATGTGAACTAAGAATTGTGAGACTGTTTTGTTGTTGTCTGGGGACAAAACATCTTTGCCTGAGAGTCACCTTTCTCTCCTTCCCCCAGCCTAACTCTTTCGCTAGCATCTGAATTTCTGTGTAGGCAGATTAGTTAGTGATATGTGTCTTGGCTTGAGCACTTTCAGAACTTAAGACTTCTACATAAATCTGAATTACTTTATATGCATTCTATACCTTATAAACATGGCTTTATGATTATGTAGGTATACGTGTATATGTAAGTACATATGCATTATATATATTACATATATATATACGAGTATAACATTTTAGGTATGTGTAAACAGAAAGATTTTAATTTCCTGTATTACCTAGCAAGCTAGACTTTCTATTGTAAGATGAAATTTCAACGAGGTTTTTATTTGCATTTGATTGTTATTTTTTGACAACTCTTCTGAGTTTGCACTTTGGGTAAGCCATTTGGGCTATAGAATGAGAGAATTGTTAGTTGCAGATTTGTTTGATAAATGAAAGATTACATAGATTCTGTCAAAAAGTTGGTGAATAGCAAATTTATGTAAGGAATGAACTGAAAATGATTAATTGAGGCTAGAAGTTAACCATTTTTGGTGCTTGCAGTAGATGGCAGCTGAAATCCAGCACTGCGTAGTCCCACTATTCTTGATGCATCTAAATCAATATTCTAATAAGGCAAAAAGGGAATAACATACGTATCTTTTAAAAATGTGGCAACTAGTGAAAGCTTCAAGCTAGTTGATGGGCAAATCCAGAGTTCATTCAACACAAAGATGATTGTATGATCTCTGATGCTGTTTAGTTGTTTTTTTGGTGTGGTTTTTTTTTTTTCACGTGAAAGTTTCTGTTCCTTGCTGACTGCTAACGATATTCTGACAGAATTTGAGCTTGCAAGCTTTCTGCTCGTGACATTTCTTACTGGTGAGTAATGTGCTGACAGCTGGGACTTGGCTCTCTTGCCAGCTTAGCTCACTGGCTGTTCCTGCCTTTTCTTGCTCTCTTCTGTAATGTTTTCCTGCGTTATTATGAGGGTTGCTAGTGCAACCTTGTGGTGTGTTAGAGGCTGAATTTGTTAAGTTCTTTATTATTAGCGACTCTGTAAATGTTCTTGTTTTCATGTTTCTGTCTTCAAGAATGACCTAATGGTGAGGATTTGGCATGCTATGTGGTTAAGCTGCAGTCTTTCAAATTTTCAGACCTAGCCTTAAAGAACAGCTTTGAAAAAGCTCTCATGTTTTGGAGGCTGACACTAGTGAGGGTTGTAAGTTACTAATTAAAGAGTGTGAACCGAAGTTAATGTGGATACTACTAGTGCTTGCTGTGCCTATGCAAGAGAAATTTCCTGCTTGACCTTGTGGTTAGGTCAGAACTTAAAAATGTGGTAGCTGAAAGACTTCTAAAAACATCTGATACATTGTTGTTTTTTTTTTTTTCTGGATAAACATTGTATTTGCAGGTAGAGGGAAGAGCTTTGTTATTCCCATCTCTTTGTTAGCAAATGAAGTTCTGCAGCAGGCAGCCCTTTGTCTGTCTTAGTCTCACAGCAGTGGTTGCAAAAGCAACTGAACTCTTGTTTCATTGTCAGCTTTATAGCGTGTTTTGGCTATCCCTTACTGCTGCTGCATTGGACTTCAATTTACTGTGGTATGTTTGATGGAGTCAAGATTCTTTTTCCTAGGGAATTTGAGGTTACTTCACTTCCATCTGCTGGGAACGTTAAGGATATTGTAAAAGATTCTGCAAGAGTGAATTTTTCTATGCTTTCTCTCCCACCATAAACTAAAATCGAGTCACCTTGCTTTATTTATGCTTAAGTGAAGAGAAATTCCTTGAAAGTAGCAGTTCTGATCTGAGCATCAGCAAGCTATTCCCAGCTTTTTTTCTGTTGTGTATTAGGCACAGGAAATAAGTACGGTAGTTACTAACTGCTTTCTGTTCTCATATGGTTGCTCCGTTTAGTGACTCCATTTAAAAGATCCTTTTGCTTTTCTGTTACCGTTTTGGAAGTGATCACCAAAGGTCAATAACTTCCCTTATGCTGTATTCTTGAGAATGTGAAGTATAATATGAAGCTCATAACAGGGGGCAATAGTTCTGCTAATGCAGTCGCTCAGTTTGACAGCTAGGCAACGGTTGCTCGTTTAAGCCACTGTGAATGTTCCAAAGATAACTGTTTGTTACCACGGAAAGAAGCCCTGTAGAAATACTTACCAGGATCCCTGCTGTGTCTCTGTTGGACATGCCTTACCTATCTGGGAGAAGAAGGTTATAAGTTGTTTTCTTTAAAAATATGTTTGACTGACATATCCTCATTTCAGGTAGAAAGTTAGTTAAGAGTACTAATAAAGATTCGATACTGAACATGCATTTTCATTCATCTAAAGATGCTTTTCATATTTTAAAAAAACCCAAAACACTGCACTGTTTCTTGAAGGATGGCTATCTGTGTATGTCTTTGTATAATTCTGTCTGTTTTCATACCATGTGATTTTAAGTGGCAGCACTTCTGACAGATCTTCAGCAGATTTTCTTAGAGTTCTGCTGAGCTGTTACTGAAGTAACATTCATGTTACAGTATTCATGAGATATCATGAATAGCTATTATTACCTCAGACCCTGTTCAGCCTACAGAAGGGCAACCCAGGGAAGTTCTTGCTTGAACCTAGATCAGTTTAAAATCCATAGAAGAATCTGCAGCAGACATGACAGGTTAAGCTTTCAAAACCTCTTAACTTATTATGTCACTTATGTATTTAGTATGGGACATCTGTGTATATCTTTATATATATTTTCCTTTTAAGGTCTGTGGGGGACAAGACTCATGGAAGAAAGCAACACCAGCAGAGAGCGATATCTGAAAAGTGTTTTACGGGAGTTGGTTACATACATGATTTTCCTTGTGATCTTGTGTGTCTGTAAGTACCATTCAGCATTAATGCATATAGTTCTGTACTGTCTGCTTGCTGTCTGTGATTCCAGAGTGAAGATTGTTTTGATCACGTGGGAGAAGAGTTAATGGGCAAGTGTATAAGCAAATATTTGGAATTAAATGTTTCTCTTGTTTCTGGGCTTGGATTGTTGCTTGAGATTGAAAATACTGTACTTTCAGTGCCTTAATTAGTTTTGAACCTTTAAGCAGGATGATAATATACTTATTCTTTGGTTTTAGGGAGAATTTTTTTAATGTAGTACCACATTGCAGTGTAATGCTTCTGCTACACCTTTTGAAATCATTGAACAGAACTGTTAAATATGAAGAGTAGGAGTTAGTCATCTAGAAGAAAAAAATCAAATCACCGAGTTTCAAATTTGTCACCAAGCTTATGTACAGATCATTCTAAGAATAAAAGTTCGTCATAGTAGCTGTAAAGGCAGAGATAATGCTAGCTACTTAGAAATATCTCATAATCTGTGTTTGCATGATGCTGGACATTTTATATGCATCTGCAGCCTGTATATACTCAAGTATACATGGATCACAGCTGGAGACTTCCATGATTTAAGTGTGTCATTTGTTTTGTGGTCTATGATACATATGAACATATGTCATATCACATATCGTAACACTGTAGAACACAGAATAGAGTAACATTCAACCTACTCTTTCTTATTATTTTAATTTTTTTAAAATTTTATTTGGCTTTTAAGTAGGTGACTGTTTTGGGGTAGGTGCTCTAGAATCAACACTGAAGATAGTATTAGCAGATTCTCCTAAATACAAACTTTATACAGAAGTGAGGAGCTTGATGGATCTCCAGCCTCATACATAGCAATATTTGTGGACCCAAACGGAGTTTAAGAAGGCAGCCTGAACTGAGTTTGCTGTTCTTTTCTCAGGGTGAAGAACCTTAGTGATGCTGGAGCACAGATAGTACAGTATGTTTATTATAGGCCTCACACAGCACTGTGAACAGTTGTGGGTGGTATAACATAATGGTTCTGAGAGCGATCTGCTTTTCTGGCCTTGGGAACTTGAAGCCCTTATACAATTCTGTTTTAAAGATTTCTAGGGTTTTTTAAGTTAATAATCAAAATAAGGCATGTTCATATATTTGTATAAAAGAATAACAAGACAATGCAAAATAGAACTTACTATGGAGTTGTGAAATAGATGTTTTATTTGATTACTAGGCAGAATAACAGCAAAATCTGTATGCTTTAAGTTAGTATATCTTCGGAAAGCCGGTATGTTTCAAGCCTCCAATTTTTTGTGTGGGCCGTTCTGTTCTAAATGCCTGAAATGTCAGTGACACTTAAATTGTCATTTATGATTAGTTGTAATAGGACAAAGTAATGTTTTTATTTTCTGTGAGAGAGAATCTTGGAGTGAAAAAGAAAATGCAAAACTAGAGTGGCAGACTGGCTCTGAGAGCAAGTCTGCCTTGCTCGTCTGCAGTAGAATTGCCAAAAAACCCCAGACCCCTAAACTACATACCATTGACACAATTGTTCTGCTGTTGTACTGGAAGCATGTTTATATATTAAATATCATGTTTTTTTCCTTCCCAAGTCCTTTAAGAATGCTTAGTGCAGGTTTATGGACTGCTTGTGGCTGGTATGCTGTACCACCAGGAGAGGTGTAGCAGTGAGGGTTGTTGTGGTTTAGTCTGGCTGGATGACAGGTGCCCACAAAGCCGCTCTATCACTCCCCCTCTTCAACTGGACAGGGGAGAAAAACTACGACAAAAAGCTCTTGAGTCGAGATAAGGACAGGGAGAGATCACTCAGCAATTACCGTCATGGGCAAAACAGACTCAACTCGGGAAATCAGTTTGATTTATCACCAATCAAATCAGAGTAGGATAATGAGAAATAAAACCAAATCTTAAGACACCTTCCCCCCACCCCTTCCTTTTTCCTGGGTTTAGCTTTACTCCTGATTTTCTCTACCTCCTCCCCCCGGCAGCACAGGGGGATGGGGAATGGGGGTTACAGTCAGTTCATCACACATTGTTTCTGCTGCTCCTTCCCTCCTCAGGGGGAGGACTCCTCACACTCTTCCCCTGCTCCAGTGTGGAGTCCCACCCATGCAAGACAGTTCTCCAAGAACTGCTCCAATGTGAGTCCTTCCTACGAGGTGCAGTCCTTCAGGAACAGGCTGCTCCAGCATGGGTCCCCCTTGGGATCACAAGCCCTGCCAGCAAACCTGCTCTGGCATGGGCTCCTCTCTCCATGGGTCTGCAGGTCCTGGCAGGAGCCTGCTCCAGTGTGGGCTCCCCATGGGATCACAGCTTCCTTCAGGCATCCATCTGCTCTGGCTTGGCGTCCCTTCCATGGGCTGCAGGTGGATATCTGCTCCAGCATGGACCTCCACGGGCTGCAGGGGGACAGCCTGCCTCACCAGGGTCTTCTCCACAGTCTGCAGGGGAACCTCTGCTCTGGTGCCTGGAGCACCTCCTGCCCCTGCTTTTTCACTGACCTTGGTGTCTGCAGAGTTGTTTCTCTCACATATTCTCACTCCTTTTTCCAGCTGCAAAATGCCATTATGCAGGTGTTTTTATACCTTCTTAAATGGGTTACCACAGAGGCACTACCACTGTCACAGATGGGCTCGGCCTTGGCCAACAGTGGGTCCATCTTGGAGCCAACTGGCACTGGCTTTATTGGATGTAGGGGAAGCTTCTAGCAGCTTCTCACAGAAGCCCTCCTTGCAGCCCCCCCATCTACTGAAACCTTGCCATGCAAACCCAGTACAGGGACCCGAATGAAAATAAAGTGAAATTGGTTTCAGTGGGAAGAGGCTGACTGCAGGCTGTTCACAGTTTGTTTCACTGTAGAAAAAGATTTTTGGTAACAGAATAAAGGAAAAGTATAGTCTGTTAAATATCTGCAGATATTGCTAGCTCATTAGTATTTTTTCAAGTACTATCCTTTTAAATTTTACACTTAAGCAATAACTATGGGGAGGGTGGTCTGTGACTTGGCATGCCCTAGGAGAGAGTTTTCCAGTGCAGGCTAAATGCTGTGGGCATTTCTTGTACTCTTGTATTTTTGAGACTACCTGTTTAGAGAGAATCCAGGTATTGCACAGTCATGTGATACATTCCAAGTGCCACAGCAAAAGTCTATTAAACATAGTTGTTGTTCTCTGGTTGCTAGAGAAAACGCATTTTCTTCCCTTTGATAAAGTATTTTTTATAAAATTGTCAGAACTGATGGAAGTTGTTCAGTGTAGACTTAATCTTTGAGGTTTCTCTGAGTTTTAGCCGTAAAATGGTTTTAAGTATTTATAGGCAGTAACAGTATCAGTGCCAGAGACTATTCTCTCAAGCCGTCTTGGCTTTGTATGTAATTTTGTAACTTGAGCTTTGCGGTCCTCAGCCAAATGCTTGGCCCAGCTTCAGGAGAAGTAACAGTCATTTATTTTCCGTGGGGAGATTCTCTTTGAAGCACTGCATGTCTTGCGTGGAGTTCTGTTGTCTAACCATAGGCGGCTAATGTCATTCGCAGTGCCCTGCAGTGTCCTGGTTGACCATCATTATCTGTTCAAGCAGGACATAGTTCTCCTGAGGTCTTGTGCCATCTGTGCCAGTGCTGTATGGGTGCCTTGGGGAGCACAAGTCACCTAAAAAGGCACTAGCTGCGTCTCTTCAGGCTGCTGAATCGTGCCTTTGTTTTTCTTGAAGTTAGCTTCTGTAAAGGCATTAATAATAGAATGAGGTGTGGGAAGAACTGAGTATTTTAAACTGAATGATCAGTCTGTTTGTCACTGTTTAGAGCAGGGTGACGATAAGCAGAGCAGCAGATGCTCTCTGTTAGCTCCTGCCCTCCCACCACGGGAAGGGAAAAAGGAGGAAAAGGGAGAGACTTACAAATTGGATATTAAACCAGCTTTATTAATATTACTAATAATAAGAGAAATAAGGCAAAATATACAAAATCAACACTGAGTTTCCTGGAGTTGGGTCCCGCCAGCAGCTTCTGGGCAGCACCAGGAAGCCCCAGACCGGCCTCAGCAGCAGACAGAAACCAGACTCAGGAATGCACGGATCGGAATCTGGATCAGGATCGCAGGCAGGGCAACGAGCAGGGTCCTCTTCAGCAGGTGGACATGGATGAGGAGAGTGAGACCCTCGTGATCCCCCAGCTTTAAACTGAGTGTGACGTGCATGGCATGGAATACTGCGTTTGTCAGTATTGGTCGAGGAGGACTGTGTGAGGGATCGCTTAAGCGATCTGGACGTCCACAAATCCATGGGCCCCGATGGAATGCACCCACGAGTGCTGAGAGAGCTGGCGGATGTCAT
>Ga0065711_1049903_pt1 | contig 11076 bp, 4 predicted proteins | sample Hoacrofraction12_FD_59098 | JGI IMG/M metagenome (GOLD analysis project Ga0065711, IMG submission 59098) | Hoatzin crop microbial communities from Cojedes, Venezuela - Epithelial fraction 12 v2 (version 2) | ecosystem: Host-associated > Birds > Digestive system > Esophagus > Crop | place... | reverse complement strand
GCCCCGGCTCGGGGGGCTGGCGGGGTGCGCGCGGGGAGCCCCGCACCCGCAGGAGCGAGGCCGGCGGCGGGCGGGGCTGCGGGGTAGGCGCGGGAGACTCGGCCTGCTGTTGTCCCGCCGCTTGTCGCCGAGTCACGCTCGTAGAAATACCGATAACGGCAGGAAAAATGGTGCGGGACACACGGCAGTGGATTGCGGGCAGAGTCAGCCATCAGCTGCGAAGTAACGTGTTGCTGTAGCGTGGTCTCTTGAGAGGGAGAAAAACTTAAGGAAGCGTCACTGCGAGTGGTCTGGGAATTATAAAAGCTGTTCTCGAGAAGGCGGCGTGCTCTTGGGCTGCTAAAGCGGACTGAAGTCCGTAAGGGTAGCGTCGTGCCTCGTTCGGGAGCGGAGCGGGCGGGCGCTGCGGGGCGCGGGCGGGCTGACCGGGCCGTGCTGCCCTTCCAGGTCCTCCATCCTGAGCGAGGTGTCCACCCGCTCGAGATCCAAACTGCCGGCCGGCAAGAACATCCTGGTCTTTGGTGAGTAGCAACTGCGGGCAGCGGGGTGGTGGTCGGCTGGTTGGGGTTTTTCTGTATAAACAAAGTGTGTTTAAAACGGTGATGTCGCCGAACTGACATCCCAGTTTGTTAAAATTGGATGATGTAATATGATCTATGGTATTGTTGTCTTCAGGCTGATAGATTTACTTTGTTTCTGGTTTATGCTGTTAGATGTACAATATGTATTTAGACAAACGGAATGTAATACAGAATAATTAAGTGCGTTGTTCTTATTGTCGTGGTATAAACCATTGGATTTAGTTGGAATATTCGAAAGAAAACAAAAAATAAGTACGGTCCAAAAATGTACAAGGATACTTCTGATTACTTAAATGTGTTTTGAAAAATCTTTCCTACAAAGTTAAAATTAATTCTGAAAGTGCCTTTTTTTCCTGTAAAAACTTACTGGCAGGTGATGATGGTTCAGGTAAAACCACGCTTATGGCTAAAATACAGGGAGCGGAGCATGGCAAGAAAGGAAGAGGGCTGGAATACTTGTATCTAAATATTCACGATGAAGACAGAGATGGTAGGTTCATTTTGTATGTAATCTCTTTACTGTAATGAAGAAGCTGACTTTTTTCTTGTAACTGTTGCTTCATCAGCATATTTTGGGTTGCACCCAAGGGGCTGGTTCCAGCGTTGTTCTGTATGTTGTAGAAGCTATATCAATTTCTTAAAAGTGAAATGTGTTTTACCTTCAGTGTACATTCTCCCTTTTGCCCTTCTTACAGCTTGACCTGTGTATGAGGAAAAAGTACACGTGAGCTGCTCTCAGGATCCATTTACTGTAAGGGCAGATAATTTGCTGATGTTGACTTACTAGCAGATATATTGTAATTTGGTATGGGTGCGTGCTAACTATAGAAAGTAAGTGATACATCCATGAGAACGTAATTCTCAGTATGGTTTTATGGGTGTGGGGTTTTGGTGTTTTCTTGCAGGCACTGTGTATGGAACTTTGGTTGACTAACTGAGGTGTTTTATTAGAGTTGAATGAGCAAAGAACAGAATTTAAAGTCAGGATTAGTATTTCTTTTTCTTAAATTGGAGCTTGTCTCTTCGCCTGTTGTCTTTCTCTTTGTTGCTGTTGATGATTGCTCTTCTCAACTATTTGGGAGAAGAATGATGACAAGAGACTATCTAAAAGCAGGACTAGCAATCAGAATACTCCAGTTTTTAGGAAGGTTAGGGACAGGAGGAGATGAGGAGCGAGTTTGTTATCCTTACTCCTAAATCTGCCTCTTCTTGTCTCTTTTTGGACAAACTGCTGGACCTCTTTGCGTTAGTTTCGCTCTTCAGAAATGGGAAATGACAGCCTTATTCATGACTTCCTTCTGAATTTTCAGTTCAGAAGAGGGAAGTAGTGACGGTGGTTCATCCATGTTCCTGAAAACAAGTGGACTGGGAATATCTATGACGGTATTTTGGAAATGGAAATGTTCTGGAGGCTTGTACGAGTGATTAAGTACCATATGTGACTGGTTGTTATGGAGATTGGTCCTGTGCTCACATGGTAATAAACTGGATACTAAGTTAGGCACAATTAGAGGATGAGTACATTGCCTGGGTCTTGAGTGGCCACCTAATCTTGCAGTTCCTAAAAGTCTTTAGTGCTATAACTTTAAGTTCTGAGTTGTTCTTGAGGTTCTTGGTATAAGTGCTTTCTCACTGTGCAGGATCTTCTTTGGTACTGTGTACACACTTTAAGGGAAAAAAATCCCGACCTACAATTAGGAGTGTTAAGACAGCCTGTGACATCAGGCTGCTTGCAACATCAAAGGAGATGGTATTATAAGCAGACAAATGTTTGGTGTGCTATTTTTTTCCTGATGCTGTCTTATGAAACCTTAAGCATGTCCCTACTTTGGAAGTATTTTGGACTATTCCTGGGAGTCTGAAAGTGATGAGTATTTGGGGTGATGAGGAGAAGCCTGTCACAAGAACTGAGGCAACACTAGCAGGAAAAAAAAAAAGACCTTTTTGACTACCAGACTTAGCTGGAGATTTCAGGTCTTCATGCATCCCTTTAATGGATGTGTTAGGATCTAATAATATGTGTCTTTTTCCTTTCTGTCTCATTAGTGTCATCAGCAAGCAAAATAAAAAGCAAAGTGGGTCAGGACCTCCCAGCAGGCAACGATAATGCTCTTCCTTCTCTAGGACAGGTTTGGGTTTGTTTCTTTAAACTCTTGATGTGTTTTAGATCTGTGTGTGTTCAGATACGGATTTGGGAGCAAAGCCTTAATAACTGACCCACAATTCTTGGAAGCCATAAAGAAACTGAAGATAGGCATTCAGGAGCTTACTGTCCCAGGCTCATTTCTGTGGGTATCTGCTTTTTATCGTACCCTAGCCTATTCAAGACCAGCGAACTGCAAGGATTTCCAGGGGTGTTGAATCAACATCTGTAACTGAAACTCTGTAGTGGCGTGAGAAGAACTTTTCAGCTTCTTTGCCAGGTGCTAGAAGATTTCTTTGCTCTCTTTGCTTTTTTTCTTTTTATTTCAGATGAGTTTATTCTGTCCAGGAGAGGTATGTTGATCATAGTGCTGAGTCATTATCTACCTCCCACCTCCCTTTGGAAAGCTTAAGGAAAATCTTCTGTGTTGCTACTTATGCCTTCCTTGCCTCCCTCCCGAAGGGCTATTTGAATCTGGCTCCTCCTACATTTGAAGTAGAATTACTCTAGATTGCTAGGTGCATATGGTAGCTTACAATTACTTTTGTCTTTTCCCCTAAACATTAAATTGTTCTTTTTTTTTATGGGAAAGTTAAACAAATGCATAGAAAATAACTTTTTTTTGAAGGACCCCTGTGGCTAATACAGGTGCCCACTAACTTTCTGGTTTTCATTGTTGTCTGCTAGTTTCTTGACAGTGGCTGATAACTAGCTCGGATGGCAAGATACATGTCACCACTGCGTTGGTAATTAGCTGGTTCAGTTCTGTTAGATGTTAGTTGTTCGATGTAACATGCAGTGCTTTGGTCCCTGCATCTCAGGATAACTCGGAGTAAGTCTGCTGCTGAATCTCTGCCTGAAAAATCTGATTCCTAGGGTACCATCCCAGATCTTGCCTAGGCTAAGGCCTTTGTTCAAGAAGAGATTTGGGGCCGCCTGAGAAGCAGTCCTGGGGGATAGAGGATTCTCCTAGATCATTAGACCTAGGTACAATATGCTTGGAGCGTATGGCTGCTTCTGCATCTGTGACACCATAGTTCTTCTGGATGAAAGCACCTATAGCACTAGCTGTAAAGTTAACTCAGAATATTAAATGACCTAGCCCAGGCCCTAAACGCCTCTGCTAGTGGAGTTTCTCAGGGAGTGTGGTCAGTTTTAATTTTTTGCCTTTCTGTTTGTGAGGGGCAGATGCTTTATGTCTGTGCTGGTTAGTCTGCTTTTGAGAGCTGAGTATCTTAATTTGTAGGATGTAGAAGAGAGGCTCTGCATAATTTTGTTAAAGGGTATGTGTTTCTAGAGTAGCTTTCAGAGTCTCTTGCAGTGATGGGGCAGAGTTAAAATGAGAATGTACAGCAAGACAGTGAGACAAACTACATCAACTGGTTTTGTAGCAATACTGGATGGGTTAGCTGGTGATTACAAACACCACAGAGAACTTTCAGTGGAGCTGCCTCAGATTACAAATGCAATACAGTTGTCCTGACTGTGCCAAATGTCCCAGAGAAGTAGAGGCATTCTTTTGTTACGTTTGTACTTGTAACAAAATGAAGTAGTCTTGTTTTTTTGCCTCAGGTTTGGTCTGGCCTCAGTGATATCATATTCATATTCCAGTTGAACTGGTTGTTCCAGATTGAGCCAAGTGCTGCTGGTACACTGGTTTCTAATGGGAAAATTGGGGTTTTTTTGTCAACATCTTTAAAGTAGTTCTCTTAAAACTTCTTTTTCCCTGTTCTGCTTCCACCCCTTGGACAAGGCATATCTAATTATCACTGATACCTTTTGAATAATTGCAGGAGATGTAGTTGCAGTTCAGAATCAATAATCTGCAGTAAAATTCATCAAAGCTGGAAAATCTTTTTCGTGGCTAAAGGGATAATGAAATGCTGACAGGTTTTAGAAACGTAGTTTGAGCAGCTATTGTAATAGCCATTAATGAGTAGCACCTGCTTTTCCAACAGAATCTGGTAATTGTTTGCTCTGTTTTGGTTTCATGTCATAGCCACTATGAAGGGCCTGGTTAACATTCACATCGTATGACTAACGAGGAGCTTGATGCGGTGCTGACAAAGTTGAATTTGCCATCAAGTCCTTGCCAAATGATAAACAACTAGTACTGTATTTTTAAGCGTGTTTTGTATTTGTAGCAAATGTAAATCACAAGCCATACCTCTTTACTGTAACAAAGGAGGAAAACCTTTCATTGTCCTACAATATTTTTTTTTTAAAGTACATTTTAATGTGAGTGCTAGAGTTCTAGTCTTCCTAGCAGGTTGATTTCATTTGAGTGATAGTTCCAACTGCATTCTAATTCTACCTCTATTCTAGTTCCAGTCTGTATTCTAGATCTTAAGCAGAAACTAAATCCTTAAATAGGACAAAGGTGTTTAGCAAACAAAACCTTTGTAACCTCTAGATAGTGGCTTTGGAGAGTGACTGAGAAGCAGTGAATTAGGATATTTATTAATTTTTTTTTTTAATTGCAAAGGTGTGAAAAAGTCTTTTCTGCGATCAAAACACTCACCACAGGAGAAACTGTGAAAGTGCTGATGACACTTACGAACTTCCATGGTAGACAAGTTAGGTTTTTAGAACTTTAATGTTTGCTTCAAGGAGACAGTTGTGCCTAGTCATAGTTAGTGTCTATTAATCTGTTAATAGCTTTAACTCAGAAATCTCACAGGGCTTTTATTCAGTGGTAGATTTCTGCTTTTGGGAATATACAAAAGATGCTTCTGGAATGCAGAGGATAGCAGAGTCCTGCATAAATGCTTCATTTACTGCTATGTAATAGCAAACGTGTAAATGTGTTCACGTTATGTCCTAGCTGTTCCTTTCTGTTTTTCCAGACTTTTACCATACTTTTCTGCTGTCCTTAGAGGCCTTGCGATAGCCTTGGTCTTGTACATGCAGTGCTGTGCGGTATCAGTGAGACGCTTTCCTGAAGCAGGGCCGGGGGGGAGGAAGGGGGGAAACAATCGCTGAATTTGCGAAGGTGCATTTCTTAGCTGCACAACGATTATCGTAACCTTTTGGTGCAGAGGGCGGGTCTGGGATGCACAGTTGGGAGCAAGAAGATCTGTAAGTTAAAAATATAACTGTTGGCCTATTAGTGTGATAGCTGATGTTTGAATGTCTTGTGACAGCCTAACAGTGCCTAAGTAGGAGCATAACAAATGCTAAATGAAGACTCCCCACATATAGCATCTTGGTGTAATCTGTCTATAACTTGGCTGTTCAGTAATTTTACACAAGACCTGATTTGAAAGGTAGTGTGTATGTCTCTCTACTCTTTTCTCCTTCCAATTTCTGTAGTCAAGTTTTTGCCTTTTTCTAGAGCCGGTGTTTTTGATCCTGATGGATTCTTTCTTAAAGTAATGATAGCCACAGCAACTGGATTTAATTTGTGAAGGTAAAAGATATGGAGCACAGGGCAGGGAAATGTGGTGAGGCAGAGAAATTATGAAGCTCAGTAGCTGTTTTGAAAATCTGGGCTCTGTGGTGATTGGTTGCTGATCCATGTATTTCAGAATTCACGTGTCTTGTATGTAATACCTATGGAGACCCACGGTTCCCTCTGAACAGCTGTAGTGGCATAGGGAATACTTTGGAAGAGGTACTAGGAAGAGTCTAGAAGGTAGAAACAAATGGAGTTGTTCTTTTTCAGGAGGAAGTTCTAGGATAATGTAATTATTTTCTTTTTTTAATTTGGACAGAATTGGTTGTTCATAGTACCTGATACATCATTCCTGGATGATGTTCTATTGTCAATTTCTTCTATTCTTGCCAAAGTTCATCTTTGGGGTACAACTTCTTGTGCCAGCTGTCTGTCCCAGCTGATTTTCCCCACCTCCCTGCCTTGCACTTCAATAAAAATTATCCAATTGTTATCAAAACATGGGGAGGGGAACACGAAACTCAAAAACTAAAATACCAAATCGTTTGTCCAGTACTCATTCTGTAAGGAGTCTGCAAATAGGAGAGAAGTCAGTGTGAATTAAGAGCAGGTAGCACAACTTTAAAATATGGTAGTTGTAAGTTTATTGTGTGTTTCCTCCTCCTGCTCCTGTGCTAGAAACCTAAGCTGCTTATTGCTTGTATCTTGTTTGCAGTTTATTTCTGTTGTGAGATGTTAAACCAGCTTATGTGTCTGAGGAACACCCAGGGCTTCTCTGCTGGACTCGGCTACAACCACCCCCTTTTGAACCTGGAGTTACTTATGTGTCACCTGTATTCTGGTTGTACTTGCAGTATACCTACTTCAGGTTCCGAAATGCTGAATTGTTGTGTCAGCTGTCCTTAGTAAAAGCCAAAGAACAGAAATAATTTTTTTCAATGAAAAGATTCTGAACCAAGGAAAATCTTGTTAAATGAAAGAATCTACCGAGTAATGTGGGCGTTCACACATGCACCTGTGTTAAAAATAAACAGGCAAGATCTGCTGGTAGCTGGGCTTTGGTCTTTCATTTAACACTAGTGTACTTGTCTGTTTGCTTGTAGACTAGCAAAGCAAAAAGTTGGCATCTGCTGAGTTACAGCTGTACCTTTTCCTTTCAGATCATACTCGCTGTAACGTTTGGATTCTGGATGGAGACTTATACCATAAAGGGCTGTTGAAGTTTGCAGTTTCTGCAGAATCCCTGCAAGACACCATTGTAGTCTTTGTTGCAGATATGTCTAGACCTTGGACTGTTATGGAGTCTTTACAGAAATGGGCCAGTGTCTTGCAAGAACATATTGATAAGATGAAAATTCCTCCAGAAGACATGAGAGACCTGGAACAGAAGTGTAAGTCCATACATTCTTGTCTTGGTTTTGTTTTTTGTTTTTGTTTTTTTTTTTTTTATCTAGCTCTTGCAACTTTCTTCTGTAGTGATAAATTTCTTCAGATTAGCGTTCTGAGAATGGGTTGGATAAGAATTACTTTGAACTTGTGATTACAACTGTAATTCAAATAGACTGTTTTAGGCTTTAAAACAACTCTTCCAGTTGTGCTGTGCTAACAAAACATCAGGTAATTAATGGTCTAAATCCCTTGCAGTAATGAGATTTTGATAATTTGATTTTTAAAAAGGCCAATTTTTAAAAAAAACCTGACTCCATACAGAATCACATTTTTAAAAATAGTGACAAAATTTGGTAACGAAGCAAGCTGTCTGCTTTCCTGTGGTATCGAAGCCAGGTGCCATTCCCATGCTGTATTTATCTTCCAGTAGGTCTCTCTTGCCCTTATTTTTTACGAGCCTCAGACTGTGATCCTGGTACATCTAATTGTCTCTCACTACAGCCGTTCCTACCCTGTGACTTCAGGAGTGTTGTATAAATGAACTTTCTTTCCTGGCATATCTGTGGCAGGAAAGAATCTGGCACTGGCAAGCAGTCATTGCTGCAGTGGTGCTTCCTGCAGCTTCTGTTCCTTCCTAAAATAGTTTTGAATGTTTCTTCAGGGTTTATTCTGATTTCATGTTGAATTACTGCAAAATAAATTCCTTCAGTGGAAAACAACATGCATTCCTTTTCAGCTGAAGTATAGATTTCAGCCTGGTCCTTGCTGGTTGCTGCTTTTGTTCAGAGCTGGTGGCTAGCTGGATGGGAGTGTTTAGACCTTGCAAATACTGTTCAGTAGCTTCCTTAGATTCGCTTTAGGGAGCAGTGTAATGTGTTTGGCATGTGAGCATTCAGATGTGTTTGTATAGCTGATATTCTTTCTGAATGTTATACAGCACTTTGCCAAAACGCTTGTGCCTACAGCATGCTAGCTAGAGTTTAAACTTAATGACTGAAACATTTGATCACCAGGTTATATTTAAAAAAAAAAAAAAATCTGACATGTTTTAAAGGAAAAAAACATTCTTTCTTTTTTGTATGTGAGAGACTTTTTGGGAATGGGAGATGGAAAGGCAGGTTCTACTCTCAAAATACAGTAGCTAGCCTGATTTGCGCTTTTCTGAGATACACCAAATTTTGTGGAAATCCAAATAAATGTGGAGTTTGTGCACTTGAATTTTACTTTTGAAGAGAGAAGTGTTCTTAGCCGTCACTAACAGTGAGTGTACTGTGTGGAGGAGCCAGTTATGGCTATGACAAAGCTGTAGCACCATGTTTGGGGAACTTAGAAAACATTCCAATAGTACTGTCTTAGAGTTTTCTAAATTAAAGTATTGTAGAAATTCCTAGTTTCTCTTGTGTTTTAAGAGTCAGGGAAAAGGAGAATTGAGGAGCTGGACTCTGCTGCCATCCTATGACAGAGTGGTGAATGTTGGTCAGTATCAGCATGGAAGTAAAACAGGGGCGTTAATGTCTGCACGCCCAAACCTCCATCTTGCTCCTTTTCTCTGTCACTGTGTAGGACACTTGTGTCATCTCAGATGCTTGTCTTCAGAGTTCTTGCAGACTGTCCATAAGGCCAGATCTGCACTCAAAACTTTGGGCACCATAGCTTGTAATGCTGTTAATAGCAAATTATGCTAAAAGTAATTCCTATTATAACTGTGGCCATATTGATGTAACTGCTTAGACAACGTAGAGCACACATGCTTGAAGAATGCCTTGTGACTGCAGTCCGTCAATGAAGCTACACCAGCAAAGTTTTCCTCACTAAAATCCTGCTGTGTACACTTCCCGAGATAAGCTGCTGCTTACAAAGTGGAGAATTGCGGTGTTGCAATAGCCCGGGTATGAAAAAACTGGGATAATGAAGCGCATATGCAAAGCAGGTAGTCAAAACATGGAAACAAGGTGCAGAATGAAGAGGTGTGCAAAATGCGTTCCAGCAAAGCCCTGCTGCAGCATAACACCACGTGGATGTATATGTTTCTTGACTTCAGCTTGTAGAACCATATTCCCTTACGCTTGCTTCCAGCTGTAAGCTGGGGTGTGCAGACCAAACTGAAGGTCCACAGCGCTTTCCCTAGCTGTTATGCTCAGTACCAGTAACCAGTAGTTCTTGTTGACTCTGAGGAAATACTTTCTGGTATTATCCCATTAGCATCCATTTAAAGCGCTGCTAGGTTGTTCTTTCTCCATTACTAGGATCTTGTTACCAGTTCCCAGAAGTCCTTTTGTTCGCTCACTGTTCTTAATGGAGTTGAACTTTGGACAGCTTGCCTTTGCTTTCAAGGTTTTCGTGGCCTTTCTCCACACCCAGCCTTTTGTCTTGTGTTTGCTGTTTGAGATCCTGACTCTTGCCTTTACTGGGTGGATGACGCTAGGCTCCATCTGGTATATGAGAAGCTTTCCTTTTGTGTTAAAGAGCTTCCAGAATGGAAGGTAGGACACACACATGGAAGCAACAGGCTGCCTTGAAAGAAACTGAATTACTCAGAGTATACTAGGAGCGCTGTTTGTCTGCACTCACTCCTATCGCTGAGCTGCTCTGGAAATTCCTTGCTAAAAGCTTGACTAGTGTGGATTCAGATAAATAATGTCAGTTCAAATGTTGTAATTTAGTTCAGGCTCAATTATGATCAATCATTGTTTAAATAACACACATTTGAATAATTATTTCAGGGAAGATCTAAATTTTGCCTCCCTGTTTATGACAGCAAAGCAGAGAAGACGACTGTCAAGAATCAAGAAGTGCAGAAAGGAAGTATACTGGTAAAATGCTATTATAAAAATGTCCTCTGGAGTATTTGAAGCTAAAGACTTGAAACAAAAGAACATACTTTTCTGAAAATTAGGTAGTATCCTGTTCAAGCTGAGTTAGTGTCAGGATCTCTGCCTTATTTCTTTTTTTTTTCTTTTGTTGTCTGGCATATAACTGAAAGAATTGTTAAGCTAAAAGAGAAGAAAAACTTGCTTTGCCCAGACATCTTTTGTCCAGGAATTCTTTTCACAAGACTAAAATTTATGATCAGTAAAGATAGTGTACAGAAAAGCTAAAAGCTGCATGAATTGGTTGTAGAGTGTAAATATAGAATGATTGGATAGGAAAAGTTTTCTGCCTTGTTCTGCTGTTCAGTGCTTCTGTGATGTGTCTAGTTAAGTAAGTTGTAGTGTTTGTCTGCCACTTCCGTGCTGCAGTTAAGCAGTACTCCAAGACTGAGGATTGCGTGGTTACTAGAACAACCAAACCTAAGAATAATTGTGGATTGCTTTCTTGGTGGTACTTCGAGTCAGTTGCTCCCGTGACATGAATGGTACATCTGTTCTTATTATAGTCAGCTTTCAGGAGCTTGTGTAAATAAGCAGTAACATGAGAACAAAACTCACTCCCAGGGGAAAATAATTAATATGCTCAATTGAGTTTCATTAGTTATTCGGGTTGAGGAAAAGCAGCGACTAGGAGGTACAGTAGTAAATATTATTTATCACCTCGGTTTGAGCCTCATTATCGGTGCACAGGGTGGAGGG
>Ga0065711_1049902_pt1 | contig 11077 bp, 10 predicted proteins | sample Hoacrofraction12_FD_59098 | JGI IMG/M metagenome (GOLD analysis project Ga0065711, IMG submission 59098) | Hoatzin crop microbial communities from Cojedes, Venezuela - Epithelial fraction 12 v2 (version 2) | ecosystem: Host-associated > Birds > Digestive system > Esophagus > Crop | place... | reverse complement strand
CGCTCTGCGGTGCCGGCGGGGTGACGCACCGCCGCGTGCTGCTCTAGGGATAGACAAAAAAGCCTGTTTTTACCTCAAAACAGTTGACAATAAGAAACCGCCGTGGGTTACGTGAGACGGCTGCTGCCCGGCAGCCAGCGAGGCCGTGGCGGGCCCCTGCCGGGTACCTCGCCACTTGTCGGGTGACCTTAGCTACATGTTACAGCCAGGTGAAGCTGACGGCGGTGACTCGTGGCTTTCTCAGCTTTCCGGCTCCGGTGGCGCGCTCGCCCACAGAGCCATCTCGCGCTGGTGCCGTCCGTGCCTTTCAGCCCTCCAGCAGCAGTTCCCCGGTGCAACGAATGGGGTTGTGCTGGCCTGTCACTGTCTGCTTAAAAACGACGTGCAGATAAATATTTTAAATTTACCGAATTGCTAATGATTTTCCAAGGCTTTAACGGAGTGATTAAAGCAGCCGTTGATTTTCCAGGCCCCAGCCTACGCTGCCATTCAGCTCTCCGCAGAGGAAGTCACGCGCAGTCGGCTTTAGCCAGCGCTCGGGGCGATCACCATCGCAGGCGTCAGGTACTGCGCTCGCCTTGCTGACTTACATCAGGAACCTGTAGTAAAGCTGTGAAATAGCATTGGCCTAAGACATTTCCTGTGACGGGGCTTTTATTAAAGACATTTACAGAGCCACAAACTGCAAAGGGGGATGGCTCATGCAAATTGCAGCAATTTATGCTTTGAACGTGATGTAGATCTGGAAATGTGTTGGAAATCCTGCATAGCTACTGCCAAGTCCCACAGACTGCATTGGGAGGAACCAGTACTTCCTGGCCGTGGACTGTTTAAACACTTCACAATTTTAACAGTCAGCAGTGGCATTTGGAAAACTGGTTAAGAATGACCAGGCTTTTTCCAATCAGGCCAGGATTCAGGTTGGGAGTTTGGCACAGGGCAGCATCGTGGGGAGCTCCCATGGCACTAAGCCCCCAGCCCAGGCACTTCATGACCCATCTGCCCCATCCGTCACAGTGATGCTCCCTATAGGCAGTTGCTACTTCATGAGGGACCTTCTTGCTTATTCCCTTGGGGTGGTGGACCTTCTAGATGCTGTTCAGTCCCGCTGGCCTTTGGGAACCTTCAAAATTTCATTTAAAGGGGGGACTACAAAGAGAGAAGGTACATTTTGTGACCCTGCCCCTTTTATCTGTGTAACAGCAGTCACTCAGAGCTGAGGAAATTTGCCACAGTAAAATACAAAAACACTCACAAAACAAGAATCAACCAAGAAGATTATTTGAGAGCAGTCTGAAAGTGTAGCAACAATCTAGTCCTTGGTATTCAACCCCCAGCTCTGCAGAGGAAGGGAGTGGATGAGGTTCTTGCAGTGCCCTGAGATTCAAGCATTTGGGAAAACTGAAGCTCTGGAGAAAGGAAGGTGTAAAAGTCCCCACGGATACTACCTGCTCCGACCTGCTTTCACTGTGACTGTCCTCCTGACTTTTACTGTGAGGATCTGGCTGTCTCTTGGAATCTAAGATTTAAGACTTTTTTGGTTTCACTGCAGATAACTGAGGGACCTGACTTAGCTCTTTTCAAGTCTCATCCCCATTTTATTTTTCTGCCTTAAGTTTATGGTAGTTCTTGCTTTCCCGCTCTTGTTGCCATACAACTGACTCTGCCGTCCCTGGCCATTGTTGGTATTCAACCCCCAGCTCTTCAGAGGAAGGGAGAAACTGGGAAACATTGGTAAAGTGGCTTTGGGAGCTGCTTCTGATGGTTTAAGAACAACCAAGTTACCATAGCAAGTGCCAAGCAGGCTGCAAGCACCGGATGACTACACCTTCCTCGTGCATTTATACTGTGTACTGGCACAAAATATTTTTCGCCCGAGACCACCCTTCCAAATCTTGCTACTGCTTTCTTTTCCTTCCACTTTAAGGGTTTTGAAAGAAGAGATAATTTCCTTCAATTTGTTATTATGAAAAACTGACTAATGTGAATCTAGGGGTTCAGTCTTCAATTAATATAAGGTTAGCACTCATGGCAGCTGAGTGATGGGGAAGCAGAAGCGGCTCTGGCTTACGCTGGCTTGCAGAAGGTCCCTGGAGGCCATCACACTGGCAAGAATTATTGCTTGAAGGGCAATTACATTGGCAAGCATCAGCTGGAACACCGTGCACCCTACTTTCTCACCTCATCATGCCAATTCATGCCGCCAGCTTTGTTCTGACACCCATCCTCTATCACAGGAGCAAGTGGCAAGGAGCCAGCCACGCTCAGCATGGGGTCTCTGCTCCTCGGAGAGCCGGTAACTGAGGGCCAGCTCAGCCTGCCGCTGTGGCTGGAAAAATCCAGCACAATGCAACGGGCAGAAATAAAGCCTGACTGAATAAAACCCAAAAGCTTGGACCAGTCTAAAGGACTTCCCTGGTAAACAAAAGGAGCAAGACAGTGGGAGTGAAGAAAACAAAACTGACGCGCTGGAGCTAGGCCTGCCTGGTGGCAAATGAACAGATGGACAGCTCTACTCATCCTCCTCCTAGGAAGAGGGATGGTAATTCAACTGTGAGACAAAAGACGTGGATGGGAAGGTGCAGATTTCCCCATCCCGGCTGCCGTGCCTGCTGCCTTCTGAGACGGCTCTGATCCCACTGGGCCTTCACTGCTCTTATCCCGTTAGGCTTCGGGATGGGGCTGGGAGGCAGACAAAGCTTGACGCTAGGCTGGAGTGCTGCTGGATGGAGGCCGCTGAGGGAGAGGCCACGCTGCCCAAATGCTGGTCCCCATATGAGTTTATCCTCGGGGCTGTGGCTCAGGCTCAGCCCCAGACAAGGACTAGGGTTAGGAATGAAGCTGGTTCTGGAGTTGTAGGGCTATTGCACTTTTTATTTAATAAAATAATAAATGATGGGAAGACTGGAAGCCCAAGATGGAGCAGCTACAGAAAGGACCCATAAATGAAAAAGAGAAGCACCGCAGCGCTACTCGTTGCAGACAAAATGCTACTTTTGCAGAGCTACCCTGTAACAGGGCCTAAAATACACTTCTGTTCAGCATCCATACTGGAGCTCCAGAAACCAAGACATATTTGGAAAAAGAAAATTAAAAAAGACCTACATGAAAATGTAGAAGCCTATTAACAGTACACTAGGAGTACTTTCAAAGGAGTAGAATCATTATAAGCAGACTGGAAAATATCTAAAGAAACCTATTTCTGTTGAGAAAGCATATTGTGTCTCAGAGCAAAGCTCTTACCATGAAAGATTTTTAAAATATGAAAGAAGAAGCTAGCTACAGGATAAGGGAAGCTATTAAAAGCAAGCAAGCAACAGAGGGCTGAATACTAAGGGGATAAAGTTTGCTGCTGATTTATAGTTATGCAAAGTGGTTAAGAGGAAAGCTGACAGTGAAGAACTATCAAAATAACTCACACTGACCAGGATATAGTACAGCCAATAAAATTTAATATAGTTAAATGTAAAGTGATAAGCAGGAAGAAAAGAGTCTGACTTCAGGTACACAATGGGATCTGAGCTGCTGCTTGCCATCCGAGACTGGTCCCTGGGACTAATTGCTCACTGTCTCTTCCAATGCCAGGATGAAGAAAGGACAGTCCAGTTTCAAAGCAAACTAAAGAAAATCAATGTTCCTCAAAGCACTAAGGAAGCATGTAGGAAACTGCTTCCCTCAAAGATGTTGTTAGGAATACTGCAAGTCTATGTGATTAGAAAAGGTCAAAGAACAACAAGATATTCCTGTACACCTATCTCTGGTTATGGCAGCTTTGAACCAGAGATCGAACATTTTTTCAGCAAAAGTACTGATGTGAGCTGTGGCTACATACCTGACTTTTCCTTGTGGTCAGGGCTGGGCAGCTGCCATCAACTGCTGCCATATACCACTCAGTTCAACTCAGAGCAAAACTTACAGGTGGAGTGGTCACAGATTGGACCCAAGACCCGAGATTCATGTCACTTAGGGTTTTATTGCAAATCTGGGAATTACAGTTCTTTGTTTATGCCTCTGACTTCCTCAAAAGATGCAACAGAAAGAGAAGGATTTTTAATCCTAGTAATTTTCTCCTATCTATTGGAGTATTTCAGGACAGGAGCTGTTGCATAGGTGAGAATGACAATAACAAAGAAAGTTAATACACGGTGCTCCTCAACACCAGAGACTCCCACTGTCCATACAGAGAGCACTCTTGGCTCCCTATGAAATTAGGGACAGCATTGGATCACTTCCTCTTACAGTGAAACCCGGCTTCCGTCTTTTGCCTGAATTCAGTTACACACTCCTTCTGCTTCTTCTTTCCATGCTGGAGAGCATCCCGCACTCTGACTCCAGTGACACACTGCCATGTGTCAACACCACAAAAAACCAAGTCCCTCATAAATTGCCAAGTAAGTCCTTGTGTTAATTTGAGCTGCTGGTGCTTCCAGGAACAACTTATGCCAAGTACTACCTGTCCTTTCCTGTTCTTCTCTTCTGAGTGCAACTGCTGACAGTGACCGGCACGAAAAGCAGAGAAAAGAAGTATTTACTGGGAGAGGAGCTGCCAGCGGTGAAAAAAGTCTCCCGAAACCTGTTGATTTCCAGAACATGCCTCAAGACTCTTTCTGGTAGCTGAAATCAGGGGGTTACAACAGCAGTTAAAAATGAACAAACAACAATTAGTCAAATCTGTGGAGTCTCAAACTGGCAAAGAAACACTCCATTTAATGATCGCATAATGCATCGCTTCGTAGTGAATCTAAAAGCTGAGGAAAATGGCGATATCACTTGGAATTGAAGAGATGTGTATTTCTGAAGTTGTGTGTTGTATGGGCGTAAATCACAAACATCTGCTGCCAGGCAAGAAAAGCAAAGACAACGGCCCCCATGAAGAGCGTCTTCCCAGACGCCGAGTCAGCAGGATAGATGTGAAGTCGTGATTCCTGACACCCAGCTTCAGGCAGGGCTGTTTTGCCCTGCCTCCGAAGAAGTAAATGGAAAAAAAAAAAAAAAGATCTTTCAGTGGGGGAAGTTGCCAGCAGCTGCAGGCTGATGCAAAGAGTGACTCAGAGGCAGTAGTTGCAGAAAGCAGGCTCTGGTTCCCAAAAAACTGAGTTCCCAAGAGACTGAGAGCTGAAAAGTATGTCATGGTTTCAATGGCCTTGTGGGAAACACGAAGAGCAGAGCAGTGTGCCACTTAAACATTTCTCGTCTCTGCACGAGGGGGTGCAGACAGCCCAGCCCCACTGCGCCTGGCCTCAGGACTGGCCGCAGCTCACCAGCCCCAGCACGGGTGCCACACAGTGAGGCGGGCTCGCTCAGAGACCAGTAGGGATGAACAAGCCCTACTGAGGGACTTGCCACACAAAGCGGAGCCATTCCGTGGCCCTGGGCAGTTTGTTGTTGCACTCTGCAGTCTGGCAGTATCTTTGGTTCAGGTTCCTTCGTTCCTTCGTTCGTTCGTTCGTTCGTTCGTTCGTTCGTTCGTTCCTTCCTTCCTTCCTTCCTTCCTTCCTTCCTCCCTCCCTCCCTCCCTCCCTCCTTTCCTCCTTCCTTCCTTCCTTGTGACTCTTTTTAAATAACAAAGATATGTGGTGTTCGAGTTTTCCATCCCATATGTGTTCACCCTGTAGCTGTCATCAGATCATCCCATGCTTTGTTTCCCGCTTATCATCTCTTACTTCTGAACTGCACTTTATCCTTCCAGGCAGGAGTACTTTGCAGTGCCAGTAGCAGGCTTTTGAGGCCTGAAGAAAATAGTTATTACAGTATGTGATAGGTGAGAAATGTCTCAGGAGACTAATTTTGCACTTCGCTTCTTGACAGAAAAGTGAATGCCACAATTTTAACCAAATTTGAAATCCTTTATGTGGGCGAAACTTCTGTCAACAGGAGAAGAAGCTCTGCTCCAGTCATACTCCCCAAATAAGGCTTTTTTTTATCATGATTTCTCAATACCACAGTTCAGTCTGCATCCCTAAATGTTGACATGCCACTTACTGGCAATTTTCTCACTGTCTACATCTCTTCCAAATGCCTTTAGCTTTAAGAAATGAATGTTCTTTTCTGGGGGGAATTCCATCTTTGCTGGAATTATAGAGAAAAAAAAAAAGTGGCAAAAACAGAAAAAGAGAGGTTTTTGATTTTACACATATGTAAAGTGAATAGCCCAGATGTCTTCCACGAATGATTCAAACATCACCAGCCTAATTTTTATGTTGGCCCTATACCAGCTGCACTGAAACAAACAGATCCTGCACTGGTGCAGAGGTTAGGAATCAGACCCTACACTAAAGAAAAAAAACAACCATTCAAAACATGTCAGGAATCGCATTGTTAAACCACGGTAAGAAGCCCCGCCAGCCCCACTCTGCCCCATACATCCAGATGGCTACTATCGTGCGCCGAGGACTAAGGACTGTACCTAAAGGGAGCTGCAATTTCCAGCCCTCTAACAGCTGAGTGATGAAATACTGGCCAGCCCAGCTCATTAAACCAGCAGACAAGGAACACAGGGGAAAAAAGATCTAGTTTTGTGCAGCTGCATTGCACTCTATCAGCTCAGTGCGGGGTCGAACAGGTGCCAGAGCTCATGCACAGGCACGGGTGAGGCTGCACAGCCGTGAGCGGGAGCCGAGATGCAGAGATAGGGAGGACGGGAAGACGTCTGCCCTTCTCAGTAGCAGCAAAATAAGAGGCCCTCTCCCTGCAGAGAGCTTAGCTACTTGCTTAAACCTAAATCAGTCCTAAACTGGGGCCTGTAAGCTCTTTGGGATGGAGACGCTATATTCAGACTTGAAGGCACTCTGCACTTGACAATAAATTGCAGGAGACTTCTTTCCTTTTTATGTTGCTTTCTAGCGATATTCAGTTGCATTCAATTACAAATAACCTTGGAAATCTGGCACAGGTAGATCTTCCTGACCAGTTATCAGGAATGTCATATTAAATATTACATTATCTCTACTCCCTTAACAGATAAGTCTATTATCTCTTGTCAGTGGCTGGTCAATTTTCCTCTCTATTGAATGCTTCGATTTCATGATAGAGCAACATATGCCAGACCGGGCATTTCTAGGGCTTTATTTATTATACCTGTCTGTGGGGCTTGAACTCTCTCATCATTTAGACTACATGACTCATAAAAGGACTCAAGATATGTTCTGAAATAAGCCATTTTTCTCTCCAAATACAAATCCTGTTATATTTCATTATTTCCATATTCATAATACTTAGTGTTTATGCTTATTCAGACACAGAGTGATGCCAGCAGTGCTTGCTACTGACTACAGAAATTGTGTGTATTTTTCTTTCCAGTCTTTAGTGGACTTCTATGAAAACACAGCTACATTTTTTCTTTAGGCTGTGAGCTGCGTATTCTTTGACAGCATCATACATTACCCTGTGTTATACCTGTAGCCTAGAGAATGACTAGCAGCACTGTCTCCCATCTGTTTTAACTTCATTTACGTCTCTATTAATTAAAGTGGATTTGAATGTGTACCTACAGTACATGTACACGCATGATTTCTCACTCTTGTTGACTTGCGGGTGGAAAGCATTTTTGGTGTCCATTCCCCTCATCCCTTCTGGGTACCGGGCAGCACGTTCCAGCAGACAGAGATTAGCAGCACACGCTACAGCTAACTCTGGTTCACCCACAGTGACAGGCACTCCAGCCTCCAGTACACACTGCCAGGTACCGTAGTGACATACACAGACATGCTCAGCACCAGGATATGAGGGAGAAACTTTCCTCTGAGCATGTTATTATGATTTAGTTAGGCATCTCATAGAAAAGTCACACTGAGGTCCTGTATGTTCAGTTTGGGAAGGGTAGTGCTGTAGGAGTTGAGGAGATGGGCACAGGAGCACACAGAAATTAGCAGCCATTCAGGACTGTGCGAACAGACATCTGTGCGGCTTCAGATTCTGGGAGGACTTGAAGACTAAGTAATGTGGATAAGAAACGCCAAAGAATAAAGTACTACCTGGACCCTTGCTTAGGATTTTGAGTACAGGCGTTACCAACATTTACACTGACATGCATTTTTTTTTCTCAGTTCTGCATAATCTAGCTCCAAACAATTGCTCTTACGTGAGGTCCTGGTTCCAGCCTATTTTTTTCAGGTCCATTCACCACCTAATTTGGGGAATGCCTGGTCGGTTTGGGTTTTTGAAATCAAACCTCCGAAAATCCTCCTGAGCATGTCTTCTACCCCAGAGCCAACTCATTGCTAATTAGCACGAATCACAGGGACATCATAACCTTTGGAAAATACTGCTGATGCATGGTGCATGTCAAAACAGTATTCAGCACTACGATGTGATTTGTAGAGAACATTGTTATAAATATTCTTTTGCACAAGAGAAGCATGGCTAAGCAGAAAACCTTATCTAATCCTGTTTTATGCCATATGCCATATTAAATGTATCAACTGCTATCACACAGGATCCAGATGTAAACGTGCTGTTGGCTTTAACCATATATTAATTTTATATATAAATATAAACCCTATAGCTGAAATGCCTTTTCGGTTTTCGCTTCCCTGTGTTGGATTAACACATCAACAGCTGTGAAAGAATGTTTTCAACCATGCCACAGAATCTTGTTATTAAAATACTGTTCAGACATAATGTCCAACAGGAGACAATTTTAAGCCTCGATTGCTCTCTGCCTCTGCTGCACCAATGGGAACAAAAAACAGGCTTAACATTTCAGAATTCCTTTCATCCCAAGACAGAATCAGGATTTGGAATTCTGAAAGTCGTGGAATGGAAAAAAGCACGTACTTTGGGAATACTGAAGGGACTTTATTCCGGCAGTATGCTGAGATAAGATCAGAGCGCTTCGCTTTGATGTTACTGTTTGCGTGTGTGCCTTCCCAAGCACAAATACCAGCATCGGAATGAGCGGCTGGAACAAAGCGGCTTCACCTGACCAAAAATAGAGAGGGGATTTCTCAATAATTTCCATGAAAGATAATATTGATGAACATCATGTGTTCTCGTAAAACTTCTAATTACATCAAACCTATATTTCCTTGACGAAGACGCAAGAATTAAGTTTTCTTCAGAAAGATAAGATGGGGATCAGTTAATTGTGCAGGGATGGTCAGAGGCAAAAGATTTTGCAGATCTTGCAAACAATGCAAAATCAGACCCATAACCCCCATAGCCCTACTAATTTTTTCAGTAAATGCATATGTCACCTTGTAGGGCGTTTCTGTTCACCACTGTTTTGTTCTCATCCACACCTATGTGAAACTAGAGTCACTTCCCTCAAGCTGTTCTGCTTTAGATATTTTCATTTTTCTGTGAGTGAATTTCTGATTTCCTCTCTTGACATCTTGCATTTATCTACCTTTTTAATCCCATTTGTAAAGTTACCCTTTAACTCTTGCTTCAGTTGCACTGGAGATTTTCACATCCTGCTATTTCAATTAAAAAAAAATTGCCCTTCACTTATTCTACTGCACTATTAATGTTGAATTTACAGCTATGGTTTGGAGCAAGATGCTTTTCATGGTTCTTTTTAGCCAAAAGGGAGAGTATAATTTCAAACAGTAAGCAGTGGCAGGCCCTGGTCTCCTGCCCATTTGAGGGTGCATTAAACCTTGCAGAGGGTAAAAAGACCCTCCCCATCCCTACCACAACAAACATGCAGCAGAGTTTTCTTCTCTTTACAGGCTTTTCATGTCCAGCCCACATCTTCACTCATCAGGTGATGGCTTGGGCTGTAGTGATCTGTCGGTCACGGTCCCTGCTCTGGCGTGCAGTAGTGGGTAGCGCCCAGGCCCAGCAAACAGCTCCAGGCCATCTTCTGAGCTGTCCCTGTGCATGAAGCTCCCTGTGGAGCTCCAGGAGCACCCCTCACCTTCAGCTGAACATACACCAAGGTGCTGCTGCCTACAAGGCACTAACGAGCGCATGTAGAGTTAACAGCTGGCTCTTACCTACTTTGTGCTCTTTTGTTGGATCCTATTTTCATGGCTCAGCTCCCATTTTCAGTATAAGCTCTTTCAGCTTTTGGGGACAGCTTTTTGGGAGAGATGCATCTTTTTTAAACCGTATGTATGAATAAAAATCTGGGACGGCTGCATTCTGGGCCCTGGAAAAGATAAATCCTATAATTAGAAGACAATCTCCTCCCTCACCTTTGCTATCTTTGGCTGTCTGAACCAACGCAACTCTGAAGCAGTGAAAATGCTGTCACACCTCGCTTCAGGTTCAAGGTTTCAGTCTCTCTAGCTATGCCATTGATGGTGATTCTCAAAGCATCCTATTCCCACTGGATTCCACAGGAAATACAGGCGCGCAGCCCTTTGCAGGTAAGGCCTTGTGCCATTCAGCGACCTATTTCAGCTCCTCTCCTGATGGCAGCACTGTGGCTGTCACGGCTGTTTGCACCTATGCGAAAGTCCTCTCCTAATCGAGAGCAAAAAGGAGGCAGCATTGCAAGGGCCAACTATTGACAATAAAGGTGTTCTGGGCTCTGTACATAGGCGTAGATATCACCGTTCCTCTCCTAAACATTTGGGGCTGAGGCACACTGCATCTAGGACGGTCATTAGCATGCTGTCGAGAGAGCCTACGTACTGCCTTAACCAGCGTGGACACGCAGACTTTGGCATCCAAAGATCCTACAGGACAGGCAGCAAAAGCGGGGCGGCTTGAAGAGCAGACTCTTGTCAGAAATTGCTCTCTGAATGCGCTGTTTGGACTGGGCTGGGAAACCAGCAGAGAAAGCCCCTCCTGCAGACCCGCCTGGAGATCTTCTCCCGGGCGACGCAACCTCACCTGCCCTGTGGCCCTCCCCTCGCTACCCTCAGCGTTACCGCTCGCAGGGAGCACGGACCCGCAGGCCACGGCTTGTCGGGTGCCCGTCCGACCCCCTCACGCCGCTGCGGTACCACCAGGCCCTTCCGACGCCAGAACGAGCGAACAGCCCCCCCTCCGCCCCCCCTCCGCTCCCCGGCGGGTGCTCCGGCGGGAGCTCGGCAGGGAGGCCGCCCCGGTGCCCCTCTCGCCCGCGGCTGCCGCCAGACGAAGCCCGCGGGCCTGCAGCAAGGCCGGCGGCTGGGGGCTGGCTGAG
>Ga0065711_1049901_pt1 | contig 11077 bp, 6 predicted proteins | sample Hoacrofraction12_FD_59098 | JGI IMG/M metagenome (GOLD analysis project Ga0065711, IMG submission 59098) | Hoatzin crop microbial communities from Cojedes, Venezuela - Epithelial fraction 12 v2 (version 2) | ecosystem: Host-associated > Birds > Digestive system > Esophagus > Crop | place... | reverse complement strand
GGGGGGGATGTCTGTCTGTCTGTCTGTTTTTTTGTTTTGAACCAAACTGTGGCCTGCGTTAGGTGCCACGACACAGGTGCTGGCATCGATAACGCCCCGGTGCTGGTCTTGCATGAGCGAGCGGGTTTCTCGCTTGGCTGCCTCCGGGCAGCTGGAGGGGGCCAAACAAAGGGTGCAGCCCCCTCCATTTTCTCTCGCCGTCCCCTGCGTGTTGCTTCTGTGGCCGTATTAATATGGAGCAGTTGAAGTCACTCAGCTGGCTGTGGGCCAGCCTGTGCTGCATGTGCAGCTTCTGTGAAGACCACTCGAATGCGCAGAGCAGTGATGTGAGCCAGAGAGAGAGGGGCAGCGCTGAGGGAAAGGTATGTCTTGTCTTTCTGTCCTGCCGCCTTCGGCGTATCCAAATCCTGCTCATGCGCTTGACATTTCCTTTCTTCTCCTTACTAGCCTCCTTTTCTATCCCACTGGGATAATTTTTCTTTCTTTCTGGTTAGACAAACCGACGCTGTTTTGTAAGCTAATGGTCTGTCTCCATTAAGTCATTAAGCAACCGCGTTTCATTGATGAAAGTCTCGTTGAACAGACTCGGCGTTTAAGGTCAGAGACTATCTCTGTGTGACAAAAGGGCAGGTGTGCAACTATAAGCGTATCATGCAAGCCAAATTTTTTTAAATCATAGCAGGAGTTCTTGTGCACATCACAGCTACTAGTACAATAAATAGAAGTAGCAACTCAGTTCATCTTGAAAGTTTCTGTATTTACCTTTTCAGCTGGAAAAGGTCAAGCTTTTGCAGTGAAGCTATTTGCCTGGAATATTGGCGGGGTTACTAAACTGTGGTGAAAAAAATCATGTGAAAGCTGAAGTAATTTAGACAGGAATTTTGTGTCATAATTTGATAAATCCATTTCACAAGCCTCGAACTTGGTATTTCTCTTTGCTTGTAGTCTCAGTGACTTTTTGCTTGGTTGTAAAGAGACTTTAAACATGTGGTGAAATACTAGCTGGTTTTACTATGGTGTTTAATACGCTTTTCATTGAAACAATGTTGTTCTACTTTTAGAGAAGGCAGTTCCTCATAATCTTTTTATGAGCTCTCTTCAAGAACTTTAATAATTGAAGGGAGAATGTTTGAAAACATGCCACAGAAGGCTAATGAAAAAACCCCAATGGGTTATGCTTCCTTATAACGTTTAGGTTGGAGGGGGAAAAAAATCCTGTTGGGGGTTTGCTAACCATCTAGATTCTCATTAACTATCTGAAAAAGCCTACTAAACAATTGAAATACAGTCTTTGCTATTAAAGTAACTTTTTAAAACTTCTGTAATACTGCAGTGATTTGTGTTTGTGTTTAAATCTGTGACTACTAGTTTACCAAGGCTGTTTCTTCCTAGTGCATTAGGTAGATGCATCTGGCAAGTGACTCCATGCTTTTAGGAGAAACCCTAACCCTGTGATAGGCAAAGAGAAAAGAGGAAAGAAAATGTGTTTTGGAGGTGTCCTGCACACTTTGTCTCTCTCCCTGTGAAGAAGAGATTTTTTTTTTCCTCCCTCATAAAGCATCTATGTTAAAGAAATCACTGTGAGATAATTGTCCAGAGATAGCTGATGCTCACTCCTCAAGTGAGGAAAAAGGTAAAACTAACCTTGGCTGCTGTCATGTTCCAGGTACTGGTATTCTCATACTGAAAGTAAACTTAACGATTGCACTGCTTCTGATTTTAGGAGCAATTGTACTGACTTTTCTTTAAAGGAGGAACTTTGCTCTGACTATGCCTTCAAATTCACCAAACAAACTACATAGAAGTAACTGATGGGAAAGGTTGTGCGGGGTTTTGATGTGTGTTTTTTAACTGTAGACTTTTGGATATGTGCTTGTAAGACTGGGATCTGAGATATTACTTGATGTTTAAATTTCTGTGTTTTGTACATGCAGTTTTTACCTGTAAGTGCCTTTTTTTTTCCTAGAAGGCTTGAACAGACACTTCCCTCTGGCTGCATTTAACTATCCAGTTAAAAGCGTAGGAGAATAATTTGAAAAGTATGTTCCAAGTAGCAGGTCTTTGTAACAGCCCGTGTGAAATGCAACTGGGCTTTCTTATTCAACTGTCAGGATCTGATAGTGATATAAAATGGGAATATAGAGAGAAGTTAAATAGTTTCCAGTCACTTTTTTTCAATGTGACTTAGTCTTTCTGTATGCTTAATAAAAAGAAATAGAGGGGTCTGGGGAGATGGCAAGACGCTTCACCTTCTCAATCTGTCAAATCAGATAGCATAAAACTGAGTGTTTGAGCTCTCTTGTGGTTTTAAATGTTTTCTGTGTGCATACTTCTACTGTGTGTATATATATATATTTTTAATAATAATTATTAGGAGTACCAGGAGTATCCCTTGTGTTTTTTTACAAATAGTCTATGTACTCTTGGCATAAATACCAGCCTCATTGCTTCACCCCAATATGGATTTGTCATCAACAAAAATTTTTGCTTATTCTCTGCTCCTATCCATAGTTCTTGGATTTGTAGGTCTCTGATTATAATTCCTCTTAAAACACTTGCATAATTCCTATTGAAGTATTTCTTCTCGTTCTTCCATGATCTAAAGACAAAACATGGTGCATGACAGGAGTTGGTGCTTTTTCAGGAACCAGTGCTTTCTCCTCATATTGGCTCCTTTCAGTTGTTTGATCTACATATTTGGTTTTATTCCACATTAACAGCATTGCAGTGACAAGATGGGTTCTGTCTTTGCTAATGCATCCCTAGTAAATAAGATAGATGTGTGTTTCCTAGTGATTGAAGTGAGTCAATTGGGTAATACCATGATAGCTGAGAAGTATCTATCCAATTGCAGGAGTTGGTGCAGTTTGGATTCTGTATGTCACCTGTTGTTGTCACTGTTGATATTCCATATGAGCAAACCCAAAGCCAGTAGGACAGCTGGAGTTTTGCCTGGTGATTTTTTATTTTCCTTTTTTTGCCTTGACTTCTGAAAAGCGTAGAGCTTAGTTTGTTCTTGGAACTACTGCTGTTTGTGCTGGGCTGCTGAATGTCTAAAAATGGACCAAGTTTGTGGTAAAAGCTGTAGCCTGTAACATAAATTTTGGAATTCACAGGTGTGGGCAAGATCTCTTTGAAATTGCCATGCTACTTTGGGACCTGCAGGTGATAGCAATAGAAGTCTGGCATTCAGAAGATATTTCAGGAAAAATCCTTGCATGTGATTTAAAAGGGAAAGAACAGCATGTAAAACAGTTCCTTGAATGTTTTTGCATATGTGTTGCCCAATGAAGAACCATCTGTGCTTTACCAAATGTATGAAACTTAAATTCAAATTAGTAAAGCTTTGTTTTGGATAATCCATTTGTGAAGCTGCTGGTAGTGCTGCGCAGAAGGGGAGAGGGGTTCTAAAAACTCACATGGCAAAAAAACCTTTTTTTTTTTTTTGCTTCCACAGTTAATCCAGCCCCTTTTTATGATAACAAGAAATGTTTTGTGTGCTTAGCAAGAAGAGAATTTTTAACTTTGTGTGTGCCCTAACTTTTAACTCCTTGAACCAGTCTTGGTTTTATCAAGACCCAGATTGTAACTGGAAGAAAGGAATATGAAGTTTGCTGTCACTTGCCCATACTGTAGTAAGCCTTAGCAGCACTGAATCAGTCGGTGTAGTGCTGTTTTGATTAGTTCTTCACCATTTTAGGAGACAACCCCCCAGAGACTGTTTTCTTCATTTAAGTTATTTGTCAGTTATTCTTCTAGCCTGAGGAAAACAGTCATCCTTATGAAACAGAGATTATTTTGATTTCATTCTCCAGGAAGAATTCAAATTTATTTCTAACAGGACACTACTGTGAAAACCTACTCTTTAAAACTAAGTACTTTTTTTTGCGTTGCAGTTTCAGCTGGGTCTTGAATCAAGGGCAATTCAGTTTAGTCTGTGTCACCTTTGGTCTGTGAAACTTACTCTCATTTGTTTTCTGAATAGTTGGGATAGTGTGATCAATTTTTCTATGACTTAGTATTTTAATAATAATGGTAGTAATGGGGGGATGATGAATTGAGGCAGTTGCCAAAAGTAGCAGTCAGTTTCTTTGCTAAATGGCAGTCACAGTGCTAAAGTGCACCAAGAGCAGTCATAGTCCAAAAGGAACACATCAGTAACAGTCTAAAATCACAGCACCACATCTTGATGGAGTCTTTTGTTTTCTTAATGAAAAAAATGTCATCAGCATCTTATTGGACCAATCTTATTCATCCATTTTTGCAAATTGATAGCAGAAGACTTTAAGATTCCTTTGTTGGCTCTGAGATGTAGGACACAGCTAATTTGCAAGCTCCTTCATTTGAAGCTTCTTCATTAGAGATAATGCATAATCATGGTTAATGACAGTATTTATTATAATAGTGTATAGTCTGAAGCCGCATCAAATAGTGATTTGTTACTCAATTCTGCTGAGTAATTAGGTTGTTCGAGTAATCACCCTGTCCATGGTTATTTCTTGCAAGAACATCTTGTATGGAAATAAATACTTCTGTGTGGCTTGTCATACGCGCATTGATACAGCTTCAGCTTGATCCTTTCTTGGACACATGAGATGCCTGCATGATACAAACTGTCACCCTGTTTCCTGACTCCTCCTCCTCCACAAAACAATTAATCTGTTGAATATTTTCTGAACCATACCAGGAAACAGGACAATTCTTCGAGTTCAACCATTCTATCCTGCAGGATCTGTGAAGTTGAGGCAACATTTTTTTCTTTATTTTGCTTTACAGAAGATGTGTATTATCTCCAAGCAAGCCTGACCTTAGGCTTGTGTGACTCTGTAATGGCAAAATTTACTGTGCAGAATTTAGCCACCACTTTTTCTATACACACCCTATCATTGCTAGTGTTTTGTTCAGTTTACACAATTACGTAAATGAAACTAATTACTTTTTATAAGTATAATTTAATAAGCATTTACACAATATGTTTTAGTTTAGATGACCCTTAATCACTTGTGATTCAGCTTCTTGCGTGAGCAAATTTGACAGTACTTATTTTATGGAAAACACAGAAATGAAACTTTAAAATTAGAGTGTATTTTAGCACAACTGCATAATTCAGACAACTGTGTGTCATATTGAGCAACGCCGGGAGGACAGTTGATTGCAGGAAGTCTAAAAATACTTTGTATAAGTTTGTTGCCTCATACACACTTGAAGTGGCTGGAAGCTCAGATGTGTGCTTGTTCATCTCCTATAGCTTCCAGTTCCAGGATTTGAAACAGGGAGCCCCTATAGAAAAAGTAGTGAAGCTTTGAATTTGCGTTTAGAATAATGTGCTTAGGCAGTCAACAGTCTCATCCTGTGCAAAGTTACTACAGTTTCTCTTTCCCCTGGTAAACATCTGGGATTGTGATAATTCTCTAGATCACCTCAGAAAAACAACAGGATGTTACACTTGCAGGAAGTCAATTGTTGTTCTCCCTTTCCTTTCAAAATACATGTCTGCAAGCGTGTGTGCAGCCATGCACAGCTGCCGGGAGATTCTTGAAGGATGAGCACGAGTTGTTTTCTTTATGATCTTAAGAAGTGCCTCTGATCAAGCATAAATAAGTACAACTGGCTTTCCCTTTTGAGACAGAATCATGAAGACAAAGTATCAGGTATACAGCTGTGTGCAATCCATCCAGAGAGCTTTCCTACAGATGGCCTCTGAAAACTGTGACCCCAGAAGTATGTCCAGTAGGTGGTACGGTGTGTGCTGCAGCACATCTCCCAGTAACCTCCAGAGCTATAGAGGGCAAAAGCTGGTCCTGTGTACGCAGGGCTTTGTGCAAATACACATGGCATATTACTGCTTGCTAATGCTAAGCTATTTCATCAGATCTTTCTTGGGGCTGATGAATCGGTTTTCCCTCTTGCAGGTCTGTTTCTTCCATGATACTTTGCACCTGGAACAGCTTACCAATACCTATGTCCCGTCTTGTTTCATGTGTGTGCTTTAGTACTTCCCCCTCTTCCACAAAACCCACAGTGCTTTGTGAAATGTTTCAAGTGTGCTTTTAATCAAGTTAAATTAATGAGACTTATGTTTTCCTTTTTGACTATAAATTTATACCATAAAACTTTACGTAATTTCAATTCATATGTTAACGAATGACTGCTTGGTAGTCTTGGAACAATGGTTGACATCACTGTCTTACCAAATGTTGGTAATTTATAATTGTAAAATCATGTTGTTTCTGATGTATGCATACCATATCTCTATATGTAATAATGCATAACAGAAATTAGGGGCAGGAGTCAGAGTCCAAAAAAAGATGTTATCCTTTATTTTCAGACCTGAATCTGCACTCAAGAGATTAGAAGATATCGCAGGTTGCTTATAAGCAACATCTTAGGGCTAGGGTTTATTCTGCTAGAGCTCTTCTGCTTCTGAAGACTTGTCTAGGCCAGCTTTTTATTTTGACTATTAGTGAGACATCGCCCTGGAGCTTGTTACTCTTTGGATGGTCTGTACCCTGATAATGGTTGTTCACTGCTCGCCTGAGAGTGTTAGTCGGGAAATAGTATGGGTAGAAGTGATCAGGCTTCCTTGCTCTGAGCTGTTCGAATACAATGTGTTCATCAGTCTTATACATTTGTGTGTGTGTACCTTGTCTAGTGCTGTTCGTTTAGGTTTTTGGGTATACTAGACAGGAACTGCGAGGGCAGGCTGAGATATGCCTTTTTACAGACGTGTTCTTGGCGGTGCCGTACAGCATATATGTTGAGGTTTGTGGTTCTGAACTATATCCATTGTAAATCCTGTAGGTGAGGTTTGAAAGCATGCTGGCCTAAGGAGCACCTGCACTTTCCCAGGACAGGCTCTTTTAAATATGCAAAATTACAAAAACACCCAAACAACCCCAGTCCCATACGTAATGTGGTCAAATGTCCATCTCCAGAAGCATTTTCTCATCTTTCAAGTTTTCTGTGGGTGTAAGTTCCAGTACAGCTTCACACTCTGCTTCATCATAATGGAGTCAGAAAGAAATTGCTGTCAGGTGGGAAGATATTTCTTAAAACCTGCTTTCAACATTTGCTCCTACTGCAATGCCTTGAAGTGTGGCGCAATCTATAGGTTCTGACCAACAACAAATGTGTCAGAAATAGCGTGGTTTTATGACCCAAAATGACTTGTCAGACATCAAGCTTTATTATGGTCCTATATACCAAGCTGGAGATAATTTCTTGATATATGGCAGTAACTGGAAAACTCTTTTTAGTTATTTTTAAAACTGCAGTTCTCAAATCCCTGTTTCATGCTCGTCCTGTGCCACAAATCAGTTTCTTCCTGTCTTTCACTGTTTGCTTACATCTTTGTGCAATTTTAGCATCCTTATAGAATACCTTGCACTAGGAAAAGTATTTTGGGAACGAGGAGATCAATAAAAATAAACAAATTCAGGAATTGCATTAATCTGTTACTTGGTTTCTATCAAAAAGAAGACTATTTCTTAGTGTAGTAGTCTTACTATATTCTGAATGATAGATCACCTGCACGAGTGAATTCATGCCTACTGCTCTTCCTCTGTCCCTCCTTCCCATTCAAAATCGTCACGAAAAAGGAGCAGAAAGGTGAATAATGACTGGATATGTTCAATAAACTTTTTTTTTTTTTTTTCCCCCAGGGCAACATATTTTTCTTTTGCTTTTTTATCCTCTGAGCACTCTTGGTGATTCATTGGTGTTTTACCATTATGAACAAGTACTTGAGTATCTGTATGATGCTCAGACTGGGTTTAGTCAGCAATATAGTGTGCTTGTTCGAGAGTGTATGCCTTTCTGCTGTGAATAACAAAAATGATTGTGGGAAAATAATGGTACCACTGATAAATGAGTGACAGAAACCAAATAAAGTCTGCACTCTACTATTAGAAATGAGTTCTTGCATCCTAATGCAGCTTTTCTAGGCTTTATGTGACTCTCTTACCTGGTTTTAGAATTACTTTAATCTAAATGACAATTTTATAGAACATCAGACAGAGGCATTAAGCAAACTTTGGATGCATGGTGAAATAAACTTCATATGAAGTTGATCTCTTTTTGGTATTTTTTTCCACACTGAGAGAGCGCAGCTCATACTTTCTTGACTTTAATTAGCATTTTGGATCCCTATGGAAAATGACATAATAACATCAGGAATCTTATTACAGATAGACCAACCAATGAATTTCAAAGTTTTAGGTTGCCTAACATCTCCCATTATAGTATTGTCTTAGTGAAATCATGTTTTAACTGGTTGTGCTAATGACTTTTTGTCCTGGATATCTGGCATAAGCTGACTGTGTGTGAGAAAAGGAGTGAAATTGAGATAATTATTGGTTTGTTTAAGGAAGTTGTCCTTCCCTGTCCTCTTCTCCCTGTTAAATTCTTTCAGTAGCAAGGCTGACAGACCCTGAGAGGCATTTCAGTATTTTTCAACACGTACTTTTTGTGGGGGGTGGGAAGGACTGTCTTGGTTTCAGAAGGCTATTAGCATTGTTCGAATTTGGAAACAATATTAAGTTGCTGTATGGGACAGAATTAAATATTGAGGTCTATTAAAGGTGTGGAGGTTCAAAACCAGACACTTGTGCATTGCCAGTGTTCTGTGCTTGCAGAGACTATGTTGCTCTTTCCAGGTAGGTTTCAGTGCTATGCTAGTGGCAGAATAATAAGGCTGCTTTCAATGTAAATATGTGCTACCTTAAGTGGAGTAAAACCTTATTAAAGATTTTTTTTCCTAGTCTTATTTCTTTTTGAAGCTAAATCAAATGCATTTTCCTTCCTCTTCTCTGTCTTGTCTCCTTTTTATCAGTGTGGTTATTTTGACGGAGTAGTAGAAGAAACAATGCTGATTTGTATGTAGAGTTTTGATTTTGTGCATTTTTTCAAACTGTATTAACAGTTTAACACCTAAATGGGGAGAGATCTGGTTGTATAGTAGCTTGTCTGCCTGTCTTGCTGTTTCAGTTCTGTTCCCTGTTTGGGGTGTCTTACAGGCCATTCAAAATTGCTGCGTAAACAGCATGCAGTTTTATTGTTTCCAGAAGGCTCTTGCTCAGTAGATGGCATTTCAAATGGGAAAGGATTTGAAGGTCTTTGCTTATGCAAACTGTGCTTTGGCTTGTGCATTTGTGGTAAAAATAAAACTTAGTAACAGTCAACAAATACAGTGTATGACAGTTGCTTGATTATTTATATATTCACAGAATTACTGAGACTGGAAGGGACCAACACTTGATTGTAGATTCACGGAATTACTGAGATTGGAGGGACCTCTGGAGATGTACTCCAACTCCCTCGCTCAGAGCAACAGCAAGTTGCTCAGGACTGTGTTCAGTTCGGTTTTGAGCACCTCCAAAGGATGGAGACCTCTCTGGGCAGCTTGCTCCAGTGTTCAGTCATCCTCACAGTAAAAAGGCTTTTCTTATGTTTAAATGGCATTTCTTGTATTTTGGTTTGTGCCCATTGCCTCTTGTCCTCTTACTGGGTACAACTGATGTCAGACTCCCGTTGTCTTTTGTTCCACCCACCAGGTATTTATATGCATGGATAAGATCCTTTTCTTCTCTAGGCTAAACAGTCCCAGTGCTCTCAGCCTCTCTTCATACGATAGGTGCTCCAGTCCCCTAATTAACTCTCCAGCCTTTCACTGGACCTCCTCCAGCATGTCCATGTCTCTCTCTTGTAGAGCCCAGAACTGGACCTGGAACTCCAGATGTGTCTTACCAGACAGACAGAGAGGAAGGATCACCTCTCCTGACGTGCTGGCAATGCTCTGCCTATTTCAGCCCAGGAGGCTGTTGGCTGCCGTGGCCAAGAGGGCACGTTGCTGGCTTATGGTCAGTTTGTCTGCTGTGGCCTTCCCTACAAGGCTGCTGTCCAGCTGACTGTCCCTCAGCCTGCACTGATGTCTGGTGTTATTCCTCCCAGGTACAGGACTTTGTTTCCTTCTGTTTAGCTTCTTGATGTTATCATTGGCCCATTTTTCCAGCCTGTTGAGGCCTCTCTGAGTGCCAGCACAGCCATTTGGTGTATCAGTTGCTCCTCTCAGTTTTGTATCATCTGCAAACTTACTGAGAGTGCACTCTGCCCCATCATTAGTGAAGGTACTGAACAGTATTGGCTCCAGTATTGATGCCTGGGGTATGCCACCAGTATCTGACCTCCACCTGGACTTCATGCCGCTGATGGCAAGCCTCTGAGCCTGGAAGTTCAGCCATTCTACCTTTGTCCATTTATCAAGCCCGTATTTCACTTGGTTTGTCTATGAACATGTCATGGGAGGTAGTGCTGGAAGCCTTCCTGAAGTCAAAATAATTAAAATTGACTGCTCGCCCATAATCCCCTAAACCAGTTCTTTCGCCAGATTCGTCAGGCATGATCTTCCTTTCATAAATCATGCTGACTACTCTTGATCATAGTCTTGTCCTTCATTTGTTTGAAAGTTTGAGAAATCAAAAGTGTTAATTCATTATAAAAGCAATCAAGTCTGGGCGAGAAAATCGACATGACCCAATTTTATGTTATATTCTGGAGGGTTACTACGTATTTGGGTAGCAGGGGTAAGTTACCTGTAAGTCTGTATTTTCTTATTTGAAATAGCTATTTGCCTTCACTTGGGATATGCAAAGGTGCTAACATAAAAATGTAGTTATTGAACTGCTTGAATTGTGTATGCTTGTGGAAAAGCAGAGGAGAAAAATGTAGGTGCTTTTTAAAATACTATGTTTTAGCTGGAATGTCAAATGCCACAAGGTTACCTTTTGGTATCTGCCCTCTAAAAAACAGGATTTCTCAGCCGGACAAGAGTCCTGCATGAGATCCTGGCTTCAGTTGGGCTTACAAGGCGGTTAATTTTGAATAACAAGATCAAAAGACTTTTTTCCCAAGATTACTGTGCTGGTTTTCCTTTTTTTACATTCCCATTTTAAATAAGTATCCTGGCAGTGTGTTGAGGTGTTTTCAGAAGAGTTTGGGGATAGCTGGTCCAGCAAAATGGGCTGATAATCAGCAATAGGGTTGTAAAGGCCTAAAGCTGCTTCATATTAGTTGGGGGGGG
>Ga0065711_1049900_pt1 | contig 11077 bp, 5 predicted proteins | sample Hoacrofraction12_FD_59098 | JGI IMG/M metagenome (GOLD analysis project Ga0065711, IMG submission 59098) | Hoatzin crop microbial communities from Cojedes, Venezuela - Epithelial fraction 12 v2 (version 2) | ecosystem: Host-associated > Birds > Digestive system > Esophagus > Crop | place... | reverse complement strand
AAAAAAAAAAAAAAAAAAAAAAAAAATCTGCATTTTAAAGCCTCACAAAAATACAATATTACTACAGAAATAATTACACTACAGATGTTGGAGCTGGCTTAGACACAATCGTTCTCTGTCAGATCCTGCCCTGGCTCACTGAAACCAATTACAAACTCAAAAACCTCTGTTATCTTCAGCTCATCTCTCGAGCTTTTGTTTTAGTGAACAATAGTGTCTTCTGACTGACTGACCACCCAGATTTGAAAGCATCCCATGCAAGTAACCAAGAAGAGGAACTTCATAAGTTATTATTCACAGCCAACAGTGTTAGTGTAGCCCTGGTAGCTTACAGATTCAAGCAAGAATTTTAGATAAGTGAAATATCTTCAATTAAAACAGCAGAGAAACCTAATTTGGGGGAAAAAAGGCAACTTCCAGAAACACTAGGCCTCCTTTAAGTTCAGTGCTGCCACAACTAAAACAAGAGCTGGTACCAGCTAGAAGGACACACAAGACCTTCCTCGTGTTTGCCTTGGTATTGGATATGAAGTCTGTGAGGTCTTGATTTCTTTTGGGAAAGAGGCAGCCCCTGGTATATCTGAATATATGCTTCCAGGCAGGATTTATTCATTTTTCAGGATGGTGACATGGTTTAGGTAGCTGCTGGGGTAGCGGAAACCTTATGTAGATGATTTTATATCTTTCCTCAATGAGGAATATCAAGGCAGAAGTAAGTAAGGCACAAAGATATAAAATTATTATTTTAAATTACAGTTTCAACTTCCGAAACTGATTCCTTAAAAGAAATTAAGTCCTCAATTCTCCACTTAGTTTTGATTTTATCACCAAGATACGAAACAGGGTGACATTCAAAAGCTTCTAAGAAGTAAAATTAGCTGATCTTGAAATGCATGATAGAAAATATAGAAATTACTATATCACAGAAATATAATATGACTATATATTGTATTAATATAATTATTATATAAAATATTTATCTAGTCTTATTTTAGTGTATTTTGCCATACTTTCCTTATCCAAAGCACCTTCAGCCATATCCAAAACAAAGCTAAGTTATTCTCTGAAATATATTTTCAAAATGCATTGTTCTGAACCCTACCTTAATGTTACTTTCAGTGTTACTTGATATAATTTCTGCTTGGTTTTAGGTTTTATTTAAATTCAAAATGATTCAGAATGTGAACATGTACTACTTCTTAATAGGTTTGTACAGGCAAATATATGTAACTCAGACACTTTTCCATCCTTAAACCTGTTCGAAGTCACAACTGTGTTATTGATGATTCCTAGGCAGCATGCAGGGGAAAAGATGCTAAACAAGAAGTTCCCTTCATTTATTCTTGTTCTTATAAAAATAAACATATAAATCAATGAAACCTATTTTCCAAATAAACCATCCTTTCTTGCTCCTAACCACTTAATTAAACACAATTAACTCTAGTTTGTTTTGGCAACCAATTAATGTCACGATCAAATATAAATAGACTCTGCAAGAAAATCTTATAATTAATAAATCCTTAACAATACTGTAAAATTACACTGAAGCTTTGCTTGCCAGAAATATTTAAGAGCATTTTTGAGGAGCGTTAATGAGGACCCCAGAAAAAGATAATAAAGTTTTACCAGAGTCTGAAGTTGAGATCCTGGGGCTCTTGCCTGCGCTCAGGCTGAGCTATAGAGCCTGTTGGCTGCTGACATCATTTACAACATAGGAAATCACAACCCCAAGTTCCCCGCTTTTCAACAAATGTACATGGATGTTCAGAGTCTTCCGATCAAGTTCGCCACGAATATTACATTTACTTGCACGTAAATTAACTACAGAAGTGATTTTTGCTCATTGGTTTTAGTAGATTCACAACAAAAGGTGTTGATTCAGATATGTCATCTACAGAAAACAAAACCAAGCTTTGGATCATGCATGAGGGTGGAATAAACACATTTCAATCTGAACCAGCAGCCTTCCTTATAATTAAGAGACAAGGATCGCCATTTAGGCTGCTTTTTAATTGCCTATTCATTTAGTGAGAGGCAAGGTGCATGACGTACAAATAAAACTTCACAGCTCTTGGAAGAAATATTTATGCACAATTTTAAAAAGCGGCCAGCACTTGTGGCTGTCGGTGGGATCTGCTAGTGTACAGCAGACTACTCCTGGGCCACTTGTAGCTCAAAGACAAAGCACCACAATGGGAGGACCCTGGTAGAAGGAAATTCATCCACCTCCAATGACAGACTGTCTAAGTGTTCCACTTCACTTGGTGGTTCTCACGGAATCACTTTCACATCATCTGAAAACTTGTAAGGTCCTGCCACTAAGGCAGTTCCCTAGCAAAGCTGTTCTCTCAAAGTGAAATAAGGATTACAATGGAATACTACAACATAATTATTGATTATCATATGATAGCAACAGTGATCCTGCACCTGCTGTCACTGAAATGACCTTTCAAGAAGGGCAGGACTGGTTTGTTCACCCACTGTGAAGGCGAAGGGGAAAACTGTCGTTCTGAAAGGAATACAGAAAGCAAGAGAGAGATATCAGATAACAATCTTCTAAATAGAGCATAGAAATATGAGTCACAGATACATACATGGGGCTTTGTAACTTCATTCAGCTTAATTTACACCCCCAAATCCCCATTGTGCATCATTGACTGAATCTCATAAATTTAGAGTCCAACTGTGCTGCAATCCTCATGGTCCCTGCCTAGAGCACAACGAGAAGAAATCTCCAGCACAGCTCCCATGCAAAAAAACAAGTTTAGCTGAAAAGAACTGTTCTGTACAGAGCATCTGGAAATAGCAAAAATGCTGAATCCCATCAGGAAAATAAATCTTGCTCACAGCAAAGGTTGATTTCACAGCAGAGTGGAAAAGAAAACATTCTAAAGGAAATACAAAGATTATAGGCAGGATAGGATAAAACAATATGAAACTTAATGGGAGAAAATACATTTATCTTACGAGGAAATGCACTTGGATATTGCCTTTTAAAATATAAATGAGCCTTGGACTAAAGTAGACTAATCATTAAAGGCAGGTTTCTGATGTTATCAGCAGAAATACTTCGGTGCAGAGCAACATAGTTTGCCTTTGGGGTTTTTATCTGTAGGTGCCAAATTTTCCTTGAGACTTAACCACCATAGTCTGAATTCTCAGAGTCTTTAATACCATGACTGTGAGCTACAAATAGTCCAGTGCACTGAAAGGTCCCTTCATGACTCACCAAGGCCCCAAGGCTACATTTGGAAATGGAGGCTCAGCACAGGGGTGTGGGAGGAGAAGATGCCTGACAGGGCCGTCACAGCAAGAGGACTTTGTGGTCCCTGTCTCCCTAGAGCAGCTTCTGCCAAGCAGAGAGGGACGTGCTTTGCTCCTGCCTGTGTGGCTGCCTGCAGATGGCCCTGAGAGCTGAACTACCTTGAGATAGGGATGGAGCACAGCAGGGAGGAAGGACAGGGCAGTGGGACTAAACCAGAGCACTGACCTTGCCAGTACAAAGCACACATGCAAGAGGCATGTCCCTTCTCTTGAGATACCTCTATTAGCACCTCGCAATTGCTCTTTCGCACAAGGTGTGTGGTGGGGCGATCGCAGAGAACGCAGCTGTGCTTCCAGCAGCTCCTGCAGAGCTGTGCCAAGCACCACAGTACGCTCAGCATCTCACCGCACACCTCGGCCATGCTGTTCTTCACAGCCCATGGAGCTGCAACACCTGCTCCTGCTCAGGTTGCTTCATCTCCCTGGATCAGAAGTAACAAGGCATCACATTCAGCAGCGTGACCGGTGACAGCTTTCCTCCACCTGAAACTGAGCTGTGAGCTCGCAGCTACAGACCTTTGTCTGGTGAAGGAGGTGTCCTGCTGTCTTTGACACTCCATCGAGTACTGGTTGCTCCTTAGCAATTCCTACCTCCACTTTCCCCTTTACCTGAGAGACAGAGGCCCATTAAAGCAGAAGCTTAGACTTCAGAAAAAAAAAACCATAGCTAACTCTGGGCGCAAACACACCCTATAGCCATGTTGTTTCTCTCTTGGAGGTTCGATTTTTGAGAAAAAAATAAAAATAAAAATCACAGGGTGCAATACTTCTGATAAAGTCTGCTGCTGTAAACAAGCGCACCACACAAGCACCGTAGGCAATTCATCGCCACCATGCTGTTAGTAACCCTACCTCGTCCTTAACTGTGGATTTCATTACATCAGTTCTCTGCCTACACAAAATGCATACAAATACGTTTCCCCACATACATCCAAATGTATTTTGTATGTGACCAGGAACAGAGGAAGTACCTCCAACCTGAATTTCTTTATTTAGCAGTTGGTAGTTTCACGTTTTCAGGAACAGACTGTGAAGGCCAGAGGTATACAACAGAAAGGTATCATGAGAGAGAGGACATCCAGTGAGCGACTGGAATAGCTGGTTGTGAGCAGTCTTTTCTGATCATGAACAAACCAGGATATACACAGTGCCTCCTATGCATTTACTGGTGTAAATGAGACCTGAATCAGGCCTTAGAGCTTATAAATTTTCTTCATTCTAATTAACACAGCACGAAACACCAGTTGTCAGCTTTCATGTCCATGACATGATCTGCTGGATACTGGCTAAGTTGTTCCATGGCAATTTGGACATTGTGTACTAAAGGCAACAGTTTGCATTCAGACAGTATGATTAATGGAGTAAAATCCTTGCTAATCACAGAAACTGTATACATTTAGATATTAACTACTTAGTCCTACACTTGCTTCTGTCAATACCAAGAGCAAAAATCCTGTTGAAATCATCTTCCAAATCTCAGTTGCTCTGCAAAGTAAAGACATATATTTTATGTACTTTCCTGAGGAATTAGATTCAGACCAGAATTCTTCCCAGTCTGTTTTGAACTGAATAGCCACATCTATGGGGCATATGAAAACAGCAGACCTTTTGAAACATGAAAATACGCAGTTTCCCCCAAGGCTATAGAAATCAGTGGGAAAGCCAAGATCAGAACTAAGAAATTTTTTGCTCACAGCCACAGACTCAAATTTCTGCAAAATGCTGCCTACTGAGAAACATGCTCAGAGCATCCTTAGGTTGATATTGCTTGTTAGTTTGCGTAGAATTGCTTTGAGACTGATTTTCTTCCTTGTGATATGCAGTATAGAGAATCACTTCTTGAGAGGATTTTTAATGGGCACATCATTAACTACTGTCACTATTTTTATTGGTACTTCATGTTTAGTAGATATACGATTCCAGCCTTGATTCAGTCCATGATTTCTCTCCCTGAACAGGCCTATTTTTAATTAACATATCTGCAAATGTCAGCATTGCTACAGTAAGTACATGCTTCTGTGTGCGTCTGCCTCACGTCTTTACACTGTATGCAAGACTAACCTAGCAACCTGAATGTGTACCTAATTATTTTACGCAAACTTACAGGTGAATGCAATGTGCTTCCCTATATTTTTAAGCAACTCACGGTCAGTATTAGCTGATGGTCCTTACCAGGAGTAAAACAACCCTTATTTATGGAACAAAGACAGAAAATTTACTAAGAATTGCATCATTGAGGGGGGAATGGTTATTTTCTAATCTTTTAACCTTGAACTCTTTGCTTTGTTAATATCTTACTGTCTTGCTAAATGCCAGCATCTACTTCTTACCTCTGGCCAGGGTCAGTCCTGTCAATCAGATGATCAATTGACTATCACAGGCACTCTGCTAACTGCAAATCACAATCTGTCCACTCTAATCCTCAGGCCAATTCAACAGTTCTACAACTGTATGTATCCCAGAGCCTAAAACGGCCAATGTGGAATTCTTCTCATTATCGTGTTTCTGATTAAATCATACAGAAATTACATGCTTGAAAAAACATGGAGATTTGTTTCCACATAAAGTTATTTCATGTGAATGCTTTCACACATCTTTTTCCTAACATAATTTTCATGAAAATGAAATATAGTCATAAAAAACCTGCAGAAAGCCACGTGTATTACCCAAGGGGAACGCTACTGCAATAGTGCTCACCTAGCTTACTCCAAAGGTCTCCTCCAGATCCCAGCGATTCAGAAGCCTGAAACCTACCCTGCCCACCCCAACTGTCAGAGTCAAAAGAAACAGCCACCGATACTTACTGGTATTTACCAGAAGCATTCAAACTTTTCATTGTGTTAATGAGACAAGAAATAATTCATGAACAGGTATAAATAATACAGCATCATCCATCTTATATTCAAGCAATATTTACTATGCCCTTACTATCCGTGCCCACCTGCCAACATTTCACAGAAAATAAAGCTACAGTCAATTACAAATACTGTCACGTAAAGCGGTTTATCACATTTGTTTTCAGGTTTGTACCTTCTGCTAAGTCATCTAACTGAATAAAGAAGCACTGAATCATAAAACTGAAAAATTATACTACACAGAGGAAGCTTTAAACTTTTGTCATTGCAGTGTGCACAAACCTATTTCAGCCCATTCAGACACTTGCTTAAGAAAGCTTCAGGAAAAAAAAAATCCCAAGCTTTCTCTAATGATAAACTAACCTTTTCGTATATTGCCCTGATTTCCAGGGTTTCAAAACTGGATTAGCCACAGTAGTACAGATGGGTATACTCACTGTGCTAATCCACTCAGTTCAGTTCAAGTTTATTATGCTAAAAACACTCCATGAGGATTTTATCTTTTACCTGCATCTTCCTGTGCTCAGTGAGACTCTTCTACTCATCAAGTATGAGAAGCACAAGACGGGGTGCCTGTCTTTATCTTGGACCAAAGTAGCCCCACGATGGAGTTGAACAGCTCAAATTCTCTTATTTTAGAGCATCTCATTATCTATGGAAGATCACGAACTGGAAGAAAAGGTATGCTGAGCACACTATTGATTACAGCTGTATTTGCCATGATTCAATAAGTTGAAATTTCATATACCAAATATTAAATTACTGAAATTATGCACTGGCTCATCTGCATCCATTTTTTATTCACTTTTATTTGGCTGAACATTTTAATCTTACTTACACAGTGACTAACTAAAAGTAAATGACGCATTCCTAATATTATAAATATGAAAAATAGGGTGTGCTCAGGGACTGCAGTTGAATACATTAAAATCAGTTTGCTAGTTAACATATTTCCATCCCTTTTATGTACAACCTTTCACATTCAGTTAGCAGACTGCAAATTCATGGCCTTATAAAAAACACTGTCTTGATTTTCTGTTGTGACAGCAGAAATTGTCCAAAATCTCTAACAGTTTCCCTAAAGGACGCTCACTAGCTGGTACTTCCCAGGTGCAGCACAATCTGAATCTGAGGTGAACATCATGTCAAATTCCACTCATCTGTCAATGTAGTGGATTATTTCTTGAGAGACTGAAATTGGCTGCCTGGGATCAGAACACCATCAATCTTATTCATGTAAGGTGCGGAGAAGCTGCCTGAGAAAGGCTCGCAGGAGGGAAAGCTTGGCTGTTTCTAAGTAGGTGATGAGGCAGCTGTAAAACCTTCACTCTATCTGTATCACATCTCTGAGTGAAAGATTTTGTCATTTTTCACATTTCCCCAACACTTGGTATGCATTCAGTGTCTTGCTGTTCTTGCTTCATAAAAAAGGTGATTTTTCAAGCTTAGGCAAATGTTGCAGAGCTCCGAATCTGCCCAGCTCTCATTTTTTCTCATAATGTCACTTGTTTCAACTGATTTTACAAAATGAGATTACATTTTCCTTTTACCTTTCTGTTTAGCTGAGCTGTTTTTCCCCCATTTCCTTCTCTGGGGGACAGACTGAAATAACCGTCAGCATTACTTAAGATTGCATTATAATAAATATTTTGTTCCTTTCTCTGCAAGTCCCAGATAAAAACCTCACCACTCAAACTTCAAATACTCTCAAACTTCCAGTGCTAGCTAGTAAAGACAACACCATTAGTTAATCTGATGCTCTAACTTAGCTTCTGAGAGCTGGTCTATCACAGATTTTGGTCTATTCATTCATATTATGCAAATTTTATTACAAGAAAGCAAGACAACGCCAATACCTATGGCTTTTGGTTGGGAAAACTTTTGAGTCATTAAGACTGCTATAGGGCTGCAGTTCAAGGCCATCTGTCTTTGAAGGTATGCCGTTAGATGAAAAAACATTAAAGTATTAGTTGCCACGTTATTAAATGATTCATCATTGTGAGTTAACATTTTCCATCTTTCGTTTCTAAAGTTCTTACAACCTCTCCCACCTTTCTTTGGATCCAAATCTGTGAAGTGGCATTCTTGGCCCATCTACTTTCAACCAGACGACAGCGCTGCACTAGAATATGTCAGCTCCTCAATTTTTAACAAAGCACACACTCTATGAAGTGCAATTAACAGTTGAAAAAGTAACGTGATCTTTTTCTATTAATAAAAACCCAATAAAACTACTAATGTGCAGTCTCTGTGGATCACAACAGTCAAAGTGAACTGCATTCTCCACCGTTAACCTGGGGGATTTATTCTGACATTGCAGGCACTTCACTCCACTGAAAGACAGCCCCAAATTCTCCTCTGGGCTGCACTTTTGCAACCCCATCAATTTTCAGAGGCAAACTTGAGAACCTTAGAGCAACTGTCTCATTTATGCTAAGGCAAACACCTGACCTCCAGTAAACACTAGTGATTTGAGCACGATTTGGTGCCAGTATTTTAAGTAACAAACCCATGCCCAGTTTGGGTCTTATACTGCAAAGTTACCCAAACCTGTGCTGTCACAATGTCTTTCAGAGTTATACATCCACCTGAGAACCGCACAAAATGGGGAGAAGAGGAGATAGAAATATGGGCAGAGAAAGAGACAGAGAAGCTAAATAGTTATCCAAAATGGGATTCCTGTGTTGGGAAGTTGTTAGAAGATGACGTTAAAGGATGAAAACACCAAATTCAGATTGGCAAAGCACAACACGTTAGACCGACCCAAAAAAGATGCTGTGCAATATAAAGGCAAGCAACTCATAAAAGTTACATGACAAAATGGATTTTACGGTTATTCAATCATCAAGACAGACATAAGCACAGGCAGCAAGCCTGCAATCTTACAGCATCCCACAGCTGATTTCAGTCCTACCTGGTCTGTGCAGGTGATGCTGCTGGAAAGTGTGATGGAGGGACCCCTGACAGAGCAGCATTGCACAGGCACTTATCCACAAATACAGGACCCAGGACATTGCAGAGACCACTGCCATTCTCTAAACAAAATATTAGACAGACATTATTATCCATTGCCTTACAGCACACAGAATAGTCAGTTTCCATTACAAAAGTATTTTAAATTTTTTATTTTTTTTTACTCCTTTTGCTAAGTATCTTTTGTCTCTGGGTTGTTATTCCCCCCTGCAGGATGCAACTGTCATACAGCAAAGGTCATGTCCAAAAAGGACAGCTGAGGTAACAAGATGTCAACACAGAAATCTGGATAACTAAAGATTCAGTGGTAAAAATGAAACTTTTACGATTTGAGGAATAAAAAAAACCAGACTCAATGTAAACAGAAGGCTGGAAATTATTCCCGCACTGGTCCATAGCTGAATTTACAAGGGAGTTAAAAACAAATTTTTTTAAAAAATATCACACAGCCAGCTAAAGATCCATGATGTCCAGACAGTATCAAAACTCCCTTAAACACATTACAGATAGGCATACAACATCATCACATATGAGATGCATTTCAAAATTACTCCAGTCCCAACACTGGAAGGCTAATACTGACCAAGAAGGTAACAATTTATTGTTTTTGACTTATGCGAGCATTAATTTTTAATCGTGATGCTGTCTGCTAACCAAAGCAATTGTTTCTCAGAATTATGTTCTAATCCCTAGACGAAATCAGCTTCCTTTTGTTCAGGCTGGGCATGTGGTGGGACTGGAGTATGGGCAGACTGAATTTCACATGGACTCTATAGAAGACTAGATCTGTTCGCAAAGCAGATTGTCTCAAAATTTTGAAAAGATTCCTATCGCAAAGGGAAAGAGCAATTTCTTTGTCTCCCAGTGCTTGCATACTTGGCCATCAAATACAGACAACCGTGACTTTTCATACTTGTATTCATTACTGTAATAACTGGCTAAATTTCCCTCTGACTTTTTGACTTCAACAGCTCTTCCTACATGCCTGCAAGGACTGGGAGGTTTGCAAGGCTCAGCTACGCTACACATCGTCCGTCTCCCTTAACAACACCTTCTGCTGCATTTCATATTGCCAAATTAATCAAACTTCAGGCACTCTCCTTATCCAGCCAATGACGTGATGCCGTTTTCTATCTAATAATCCAATCAGCTGAACATCATTTTCACAGAGCAAGAAAGACTCTGAAAGATTCAGTCTCTCACATACAAAAATCATGTCCGTAACAATTAAAAAATAAAAAGTCTGCATGTGATATAATCAGGGGGATTACTGCAGTATAAAAATTAATGATATTAAAATACTGAAATACAGTGGTAATAAAATATATGCATATAAAATTTTTTTCCCCTGATTTTAAAGCAGCAGACAGTCTCTGGGAAGCTTTTTAAAAAAGCTTTAAAAGGGCTGAAAAGAACCACATAAACTGAGCAGTATAATCAATAGAACATGCCATAACATTATTTTAATCAGCATGAGGCTCGTCCTTTCTCTGTACTGAGTGTTTGATGGACTGCTCAGCATATAATTAATTTCATTTCCAACTGTTTACTTTGCAGTATACAGTGTACTTTTCCTCCTCTCTTTGTAGACCTATTTATCTTGCAAAATAGATTCAATCCCCTCAGATCGGGGAGCTCCCAGTAGGCTTTCCATGTCTTCAGGTATTAATGCCTTCTTGTCATATTTGGTGCTCCCATGCTTTTTATACAACAAGGTAAGAAAGAAAGGTGACTCTCACACAGGGATATTTCAGGTATTCAGGTTATTTAAACTGAACTTTAAAAATCCTAGCCAAATAGGAAGCAAAGCCAAACTTCTACAGCCTGCTAAATGCTCCTGTGTCTTTCCTTGGGCATCATATTCTTAACCACATGGACAGCACACTTTATTAATAGCTCTCTGCTTCCCCCAGCCCTCCCCCCCC
>Ga0065711_1049899_pt1 | contig 11078 bp, 7 predicted proteins | sample Hoacrofraction12_FD_59098 | JGI IMG/M metagenome (GOLD analysis project Ga0065711, IMG submission 59098) | Hoatzin crop microbial communities from Cojedes, Venezuela - Epithelial fraction 12 v2 (version 2) | ecosystem: Host-associated > Birds > Digestive system > Esophagus > Crop | place... | reverse complement strand
GGCGTGTCTGGGGGGAGAGGGGCCCGCCCCGCCCTGCCTCCCGCCCCGCTCCGTGAGGGGAGGCGGACCGAGCCCCCGCTTCCCCTGCCGCGGGGTCTGTGAGGGGAGAGGGGCCGCACCACCACTCCCCCCCCGGGTTCGTGAGGGGAGAGGGACGGAGCCTCATCTCCCTCAGGCTCTGTGAGGGGAGAGGGGCCGCACCGCCCCCCCGCCCCCGAGCTCTGTGAGGGGAGAGGGGCCGCCCCCCGCCGCCCCCGGGCTCTGTCAGGGGAGAGGGGCCGACCCCCTGCTTCCTCCGCTCCCATTTTCTGAGAGGAGAGGGAAGGAGCCCCTGGGCTCTGTGAGGGGAGAGGAGCTGAACCCCCCTTCCTCCTCCCCGGGTCCATGAGGGGAGCGGGACTGACAGCCCCCACACACACCGGCTTGCCTTGAGGGGAGAGGGACCCCTCTTCCCCAGGGCACCGTGAGGGGAGAGGCCCTCTCTGGGGACCCCGGGGACGGGACTGGCCCCTCAGCGCTCTGCCCGCTGGTTTTAACTGGGGGCGGGAGCGTGGCCCCGGTTTCTGTGTTTTGATCCTGCGGAGGAGGTTTGCTGGGTGGAGACTCTCGCCCTCCCTCTGGGTGTGCTGGAGGAAGCCGAGACCGCGTTCTTCCTCTGACCTTGCACCATGTGTTCTCCCTTCCCTGGTCCTCCCTGTCCTCCATAGACCTGGCATGGAAGGCGCACAAATGTCTTTCATTGCTTCCCAGGCTACCAGTAGTGGGAGTATACTCGGTTTCTGCGAGCGGAGGTGCTGCCTTGCTTCCTTCTAGTCCCCATACCGAAAAGAAGCACAGATGCTCCTAATCCTCCTGGGTTCTGCTGACCTGCAGGCCTGAATGCGAGGGAAGGAGAGGATACGCTCCGGTTCTCGTGTTCTGCCTGCTCCTAATCCCTATGCATGAAGAAATCACTACAGCCGTGCTCCTTCTGAGATCTGTCAGCTGATGGAAGAGGCTGTGGTCAGACATACACCGCCTTTCAACAGTGTGCTAAAATTGCAGGCGTTGCTCCTAGCGGATACTGATGACCGGTTGGTTTGTTCTTGCAGGAAAAGACTGTACCAATTCCTGAAAAACTGAACGAATGGGCGCCACGACCTCCCCCGGAGTTCGTTAGAGATGTGATGGGTAAAGATACTGTTCTTCAGATAACTCTAGGGTCAGAAACTTAGAAAAGTGCTCAACAGAAAAGGCGGTTTTCTGTTGTTGCCCATTTTGCTGGAGAGGAGAGGTATGAAATGTGCTTCAGGAGTTGCTTTTCCAAGTTTTGTGTGGTTCTCGGGTTCCACTTTTCTGCTTGTTGTCAGAACGCAAAGCGACCAATGCCCGTGGAGTGCATGCAGTGAAATAAGCTGCTGCTCTGGTGATGGCAGGTAAATGACGATGAGTAAATCTGACCTTTCCACCGATCTGAGAGTGCTCTGGAAACTTAAAATTATGAAATCCCTCTTTTGACTGCTTTGAGTCTGAATCTCAAGCAGTGAGAAGCAGCCATGTGCAGCGGATACGATTGTAGGTGGTCAGGTAGGAAGCTGTCAGCTGTGCAAAGAACCTGACCCAAAAATTCTGCTTATGCTTTACTTGTACCTGCAGGAATTAAATGTAGTAGTTGTGGTAGAAGTTTCATCTGCGTGTAGAAGTCCTGTTTTTCTGTGGGACCTTCGTCCTTATTAATGATCATTTCTAGAGGCTGACGTGTTCTTATTTCAGAATAATTGATCTTAGACTAAAGCTTTTACACGCTTCTGAATAAACTGTTCTGTTTATTGTATTTCCCTCATGGCTTTTTCAAATAGCTTTGCCGTGTGCTTGAGTTGAACTGTCTTATTTTTCTGGGAGCACCTGACATGCTGGGACTCTGTTGGTGTCAGGAGCACCCCTATTGCAGTCCCAGCTGCCATGTTTTAATTACTAGGTGTCTTCTTTGAGGCATGTCTTTGTGTGCTTTGCATTGAGAAATGGCTCAGGAAAGAGGAAGAGAATGGAGTGTGAAGTTGAAAGCTCCTGTGAGACTTCAGCACGCAGACTGATGCCAGGAAGAGAGAGCTATAGGGATTTCATTTATGAAGAAACGGTCAAAAACTGTCAGTGGTACCTGTCTTGCATGGGAAAGTATAATATGGTGGGGTTTATCGCCTTTCTGTTGACCTTTATTTTTGATATGAGATGCTGAAATTTAGTGAGAAGCAGCCTCAGTAGGATGTTTTATCTCACCTCTGCTGATAAGAGGATGGGGTGTGCATTTGATTTCTAGTTCTTTTACTACCTCCATGCCCAGCTAAGACTGGATTCTCTGTAGGGGAGTAATTGACCCGTAGAAACTGCAGCGAACCATAAGTGTATGGTTTTGCAGCTTGCTTTGGCTTTTGATTGTGAGTGATTTGAGCTTATATAGAATGGTGACAGACTCTGTGTGTTGTTAATAGATTTTCATCTTGCAGTGCCCTTTCACGTGTGCTGTCCCTCAGCATCTAGCTGTAGTCATTTGTGAGCATCTGGTATACACTGTTTTCTAGCAGACTAACTCTTTCTTTATTGTAGGTTCCAGCGCTGGAGCTGGAAGTGGGGAGTTTCACGTGTACCGGCATCTTCGTCGGCGAGAGTACCAGAGGCAAGATTTCATGGATGCCATGGCTGAGAAGGTCAGCAGGACTCTTTATACTCTTTTTTTCCCCTGGCTATTTGATGTTCATTGCAAATCTTTTTTCTTTTAAAGTCATGTACAGATAATTCATTTCCAAACCACCCCTTATCAGAGGGAAAATGTATAAATATGTGGTATGTGGCGTCTTTGTCAGTGCTAAAACATTTGGTGCTTTGTGTCAGACATGCTCCATCGTCTCTGTTCGCTGGGGTCCTAGCACACAGTAAGACTGCACGTGAATATTTGTGTTCTCAGGTTGGACTGAAAATGCTTTAAAAACTGGAAAACCCTAATACGACTGTCTTGCACAGACAAAATCAAAGCAAGTGCCTGTGCGCAGGGTCTGGATCTCTCTCTTTCGAGTCTTGGTCGAGTAGAATAGCACCTCTTTCAGAGAGCATTATTGTGGTATTCTCTCAGCTGAGATGAGTCCTTTGATCCGTACGTTAAATGTCTGTGTCTCAAATTATTCTCTTGCTTTTACTGAAACATTCTTTAGACAGAAGCCTGACTTCCCTCATCTGTTTTGATGAGGATTCCTCCCTCTAAAGGCTTCAATGTTTGGCTCAGGCTGCAGGTTAAAAATGCTGCCTGTACAGAGGTCATCCGTAGCAATATGGCTTTTGTGTAAAGAAGTAGCCAGACAAAATCTGGCAAAGCTCCCTTCTGTATTTTGCTAAAAGACTTCTCTCTAAAAGGACATGACTTTGAAAGGAAGTATTTTAATTTAGAATGTGACCAAAGTATGACGTGTGATCAATTACAGCAAAGACTAGATGAGGAATTCCAGAAGAAACTGGAGAGGAATAAGATGATTGCAGAAGAGCAAACAGCAAAACGCAGAAGGAAGCGGTAAGGGCAGATTGTTCCCAGGAGGCTTGACATGGAAACCCTCATGCCCTGGGCCTCATCTGTATCTGCATGCTTTGGATAAATGCTATCATTCTGTGTCTACATCTATCAGCTGAGAAGTCTGGCTGTGGAAATTAATTTTGTTAATGTCATTGTTTGGTTTCTAAGGGCAGCTGTAAACTTGACAGGCTTTGCTGGCATGGTTTATTTTCCGTGCCGTCGCTAGCAGGATAACTTCTGACTGGTTCAGCAGTTTTTGCTGACACGGTGGTGTAGACTGCAACATGTCTCACTGCATATTTATTGTAACAATGTCAGGAAAGGCTTGTGTGTACATCTGGCTTAAATAAATATCTGAAACAGCTGACACCAAGCAGCTCAAGAGCAAAAATGGGTGCTGCTTGATGAGTGTACATATGGGTTTGGACTAGCAGAGTGTGGTGGGGCCTGATGCTGTTCTCTATGTGCCATCAGTGTGACTAGTCCAGTTTGGTCTGTGAATACTGAAAAGGCCGCTGGTGGGTGCAGTATTGTTAAAACCAGTAGCTGCTTTTACCTACCTCAGTGAGATGTCCGACAGGTCAAGCCTACTGAATTAGACAGAAAAATTAAAAAATATTAAATCCATCCTTCCCTAAGTTTTAGACAAAGTGAAGTGGTTACAAGATTGATGCTCTCAAGAAATAGTCTGAGAATTGTAATGCAGTGATACCAGAATTTAAATTCCACAGTCTGTGTACACCATACCTTTCGGAAATAGCAGGGTATCACAGCTCAGCTCTTTCAGAGGGTCTGACCCTGAGCAGTCTTTCTCTTGCTTCTTTGAGAATGAGGGTTTTGCATCTTGTAGCTGAGAGCTGCTGCTGAAAGGCCTGTGCCGAGTGACTCACAGGCATATTAGCACAAAAGCACAGAACACAAACACTGTTGCCATCTTACTTTAATTTAGTGCGGTCCAACAGATGGCCAGCAAGTCGGATCTGGCCTGTTGCCTTTTCCCTGGCTGAGATGGAGAACAACTGTTCAAACAGCAAATGCTGCCTAAACACTCCCAACACCTCCTTGCCCCCCTTCATCCGTAGAGGAGTCTAATGGTGTTGGTCCAAAGTGGCTTTGCCCTTTCGAAGCCCCTCTCACTTTCCTCACCTCACTTTCTGTTGTGTCCTGACCTAACAGGTACAGTACTTGGCCCTCTGTTTCAAGAGAATTCTTGTATGGTGTTGAAAGGGGAACACGAGTCCCAGATCGCTCTGCCCTGTGTCTGCTGTTAGACTGCCTGGTTACCTTTGCTAGGCAAATAGAACTGGGTCGTACAAACTGAAATTCCCTCTTACCCCTAACGTTAGTCCTAGGGCCCAACATATTAAGTACAGCCAGAGATGAAGGTCAAAGCACACTGCGTTATTTTTTTCAGTTAAAGTTTATGTTATTGGTGATCACTTGATTTTTTTTTTTTTTCTCCACCCAGTGTTCAGTTCCAGCAGTCTGGGTTTTGACGCCGTTTTCTCTTTTTAGTTTTTAAGCTAGGTAGCTAAAATGTAGGGGCAGTTTCATTTTTGTTCCTTCTGTGTTCCTGGAGATTCTTATATATATAGTTTTGGTTGCAGTGGAGTCATGGAAGAGACTTTTTTAAAAAAAAATCAATTAGACTGAAAACAACATAGAAAAGTTTCTGTTGCTCATGTGTCTTAAGTTTGCTCTCGCTGAATTTTCAGTTGAGGCTAAATTCCAATTGAACTTCTCTTCTGAAGTCTGTTTTTCCAAGATGGCTGTAATATGTCCTTTATCAGTGTATGACTGTGCAGAAGTGTTACAATGTTGGATTTGCATAAGAGTCTTGTCGTCTTTGCTTTATAGCCAGAAGTTAAAAGAGAAGAAACTGCAAGCTAAGAAAAATAAACTTGAACAAAAGAAGGAGGAAAAAGGTCAGTGAAATTTAGTTTTCTCAAGACTTAGTTCTGTTCCCTAGTTGAAGCCTAGAAAGGTTTGTCCCACCCCCTGCCCCAATCTTTCTTGATATATGGATAAGAAGACTGAGCCGTAAGTTTGTTATTTTAGCTAATGTTTCAAAAGTGCTCTTTGAAAGAGATTTAATCTTATAAATAACTTGGCTGTTTGTGAGTAGTTTGCCTTAATTAGGGGAAATTTTGGACAGCAAACATTGGAATCCAGGTTTGTTGATTGTGGATGTTCTGCCCCAGCTATTCTGACAAACTGCAGATTTAGAACATCTTCTGGTAAAAAAGGCAATATTGTTAAAGGCTTTTCTTTTTTTAAGTGTATTTTGAATGTGTATGGTAAAGCAGGTGGAAAATATGCCCAGCTTGGACAGCAAGACACTGAGTTATGATTTTGTGTGTAAGAAACTGAGCCACGTTGGTGCCATCTATTCCACATGACTATTTTATTTCACATAGAAGTAAACGTGAAGACCTGACTGCCTCTGTTCTCCTGCAGCCTTGAAAAATAATGTTCAGCAATGTCAGCGTAACTGTTTGTTTAAGCTTTTGAATACTTGTTGCTTCCTTTCAGTGAGTATATTTTAACTTAGTCTTTCAAATAGTTGTTCTTTGTGAATTAGCACACTGCTTTGTGGATAAGCACACAAGTCTGCAGTAATTCTTGGTCTTAAAGTTACTACAGTTCCTTATAATTGTGCTAGAACAGTGACTTGTCTGACAGTTCCACCTTATTTCTGCTTGCTTTTCAAAATTGGGTCTGTTTCAGCTGAACCATTGCCAGCCTGCCATATAAACATGAGAGGACAAATTAATCATTAGGTTAATTTTACTTGTGACAGCAAGTGAATGTAGTAGAGTGAGGTTTTTTGGTGTTTTGTTTTAGCTCTGTTTTTTTTGAAGCCACTCATCTATGAACTGTGACTGGGAGGAGAATTCAAGTATGAGTCAACATAATTTTGTTCACTTTGAGTGAACAAAACAGAATACCCATCCCTTTAGGGAGTGGCTGGGAGAGTGGGGAGCTGGATCGGGGACTGGCACTGTGCTGCGGGACTGCCGTGTGCCGATTGTTGGGCTGGACTGGTTTTGTTTGGCGCAAGTCAGTCATCTTCTGGAAGCCAGAATCCAAACTCCCCTGTCTTTAGAATGGTTCTTAACTCTTTACAGTTTGTGGTTCTCTATTTAAAAATAAATAAATAAATAAAATCAGTGGAGATAGAAGCTACTGAGAGCCATCTTTAGTCTACTGTGAACAGGCTTGCCTTTTTCTAGTTTTGTGTGCCCTGGGTTGAGATCTGAGCATTTTTTCTAAATGAAGTGAAATGTGTTTGTTGGATGTGGCAGGCAAGCATTTATCTTCCTTTTTGGATGAATAAATAAAACCTCTGAGCTGCCATCTTTCACCTTTGTTGTAGCAAACCCATTGAGAATAAAGGTTGGCACTAAATAAGGTCAGCTGTTGAAGTTGCATTATTATACAGACCACTAATAAAAAATGAAAGTACAGAACTTCACCACGTGGTGGCATCAAACCACAGATCCTAAATCCTACGTGGAACTGGTCAGAGCATGAGCTGTGATTTGGTCTGAGAAACAGTAAAGGCACAGGGGCTACTGAAGCAGAAGAATGGCTGTTAGATTCAGGTCTCACTTTATGCCGTGCCTATTTTCCATTATCTGTTATTTAATTTCCAGTAGGAGTTTTCTGATCTTTTAACAGGCTTCACGAGTTTTCTGTGACCCTTGTTAATCTTACACATATCTTAACAAGTTCCTATACTTGCAGCATACCAAATAGTCTGTGAAAGTTCATGGCACCTCGTGGAGTTCCTGTAAACTTGGACAGGCGTAAAAATACACTGAGCCTTGCCTGTGGCTTCCCAGTGCCAGCATTCTTTAACAGTACTCTGTGATACCCCAAAGTACATGCCGACATGCAGAGGTGAGACTGGGAATCAGATAATCTATCGCTTTAGCATTTGACTACCTCTGTTTGAAAAAATGTTCAATAGGAGGTGGAGTTGTTTAATGATGGACTCGGCACAGTGGTGCCGCTGGAGGTAAAGGAATACTGCTCCAAGGGAGAATTTGATATTCTGAGCTCTGCATCGCTCGGTAGAATTAATATAACCTGGTAAATGCTTCCTCAGTATCTGGGACTACTTTGTTACGAGATATTTAACAAAGAAGACACATGGGAATATGTTATCCTTTTGTACTAATTAGCGTGACCCAGTACACGTTTGCTTAGCACCTGAGACTATTTTGTTGTGAAATACATAACAAGGGAGATGCATGGGAATATGTTATCGGTTCATATTGTTTGTGTCTTTAGAACCTGATCAATCTCAAGAGCGAGTCAGCAGCGAGGATGAGGAGGAGGATAGCAAGGAGGAGGAAGAGAAGGAAGACGATGCTGAGGAGCCAAGTTTTGTGATGGGAAGAGGATGAGGCCTTCCAGGGACAGCTGGAAACACTGTTCATTGCTTTATATTCAGGAGCATGAAAGTCTTTCATCTCAGCCAAGCAGAACCCATTGGCGTATGTTGTATCTGCTTAACGGTGAATGACCTTCACGTCACAGGCCCAAGAGCTATTGATAGAGAAATGCCAAATAAGAGATTTTTTCTTAATTGCTTGTATAACTGCTGTGCAGTCTGCTCTAAGTTTGCTCCAAAGAGTCAGCCATAAGTCTCTGTGACCCTAGAGTTCTTTCTAATGTGGCCCAGAGTGTTTTTCTGTCTGAAAGCTGAAACATATCCATTACCATTTAAGGAAAATACTACTGTGAGGGCTACGTATTCTACTTATGTCGAAGCTGGTACCAGTGGGATACATGAATCTAAGGAAAGAGTTTAATCTAAAGCAGAAAAGTGGTCTGTAGCCAGACTCTCCGGCACTGTGAGTGTTCTGAATTTGGGGTTTTGTATGGGGTCATCTCTAACCCAAAGAAATCAGTTTATGTTGCTAGACAAGTTCTATAGATTTTTAGGCAGGATCCCTTTTTTATTGCTAAAACTTTCCATATTACTTTTCTTCCAAGTTTTTTAAATGAATAAAGGGGATGTGTTGGATTGTTCTGTCTTTTTTTTTTTTTTTCTTGAAGAGGATTTCAGTAAAGAGATGCTTGCAGTGCTGCAGGAAGGGACAAAAAGACCAAGTGATGTGGCGCACATGAAAATATGGAAAAAGGTGTTAGCTGCATTTCGTTTACTTTTTGCTTTTGGATTGGAACAATATCTTTTCCAAAAGATTATGTCTGTGAAGCCTCCAGATCCTGTGGCTGAAAGGCTTGGAATGGAATGGTTTTGCTTGTGTTCCGCTTCATGTAATGACACTTGCCTTTCTGCTTGAGCTCTCTGCATTGAACTTTGGGTTCCCTGGTAGGAATCATAACATCCATGTATATATTTACTTATTGGTGCTTAAATGAAAAGCATATGTGGCTGTGGTTTAATTTGTAACTGAAGTTGTTGTCTTTTCAGTGTATCTTTAATTAGAAGTGCCTGCTATCCTTCAGACATGCTCATCCTCGGACCTCAGCATCCAGAATGTGGTGCTACTTCTTCTCAAGCCTTTGTTAATGCCAAATTATTTAAAGCAAAAACAATAAAAAGGGAGAATCGCTTTTTAGATTTAGCTTTTGTTGAACAGTGCGGCCAGAAATCCTGCATTTTTGTCTGAGCTGGCTTTATGTGACGGCTTCTCAGTGGTATTACTGTGGCGGCAGGGAAGCAGATGTGACCAAGTGCAAGTGACGCTTGTGTTTCGTTCCCCTGTACTTACCCAAAGACTTTAGAGCTGGATAACTGCTGAGCTGCAGGGTCCGTGTCCCCACCACCCCCTGGGTTAGAGATCCGCACGGACTTGGTTCTCTGCTTAATCTCCGTAGAGGCAGGTGCTGCAGAGTAAGTTGTGACCGTGTTTCATTCTCTAGCGCTTAAGATGCAGAATGGATGTGCTGCAGTTGTTGGCATTTTCCCCGTGGAGAGCTGAGTTATGAAAATTGCTTCACCCGAGTCCTGCTTAGGGCAGGTGAGCCCTGCTGACACGTCTGTGTCGTAGGATGAGCCATGGAAACGTTGCGATGTTTCTGAGCTTTTGCGGACGGAGAAGTGAGAGTCTGGCAAACAAACAAAGGCTGCTGTGCCCCTGAGCTTGTCAGGCTTTTGAGCTCAATAAGCACGTGCTGTTTTGCATGAAGCAGAGCAGATGTTGCTGCATGAGGATACGCTTCTCTCCGTTGTGAGGAAGGTGGACTTGAGTTGTTGTTGGTGAAGTAAACGAATGCTGGTTGTGTGGCCTTAAGGCGCCATCGTTACCCATGCCGAATTATTCATGCCCTTCATTTTCTAGGAACGTGAAGTTTGTAGGTGAAATCCACAAAAGGCCAAGAGAACGTGTTGCTGAAGGTGGTGTCTGCCTTATGGTCTGTCTTGCTGGGGTGGCTGAACGTAGCAGTAGGAGCTGTGTTTGGTGGGTGTTGCTACGAATTCTGAAGAACACTGTGCCATGTTGTGGTTGTTCATCAGTACTGCGTCTCCCAGAATACAGAGGCGCTCCAGAGCCAGCGTTTGAAGGGATGTTTCTTGGTTAAGGCAAAATGCAAGTGCTCGGTGACCTCAAAACGGGGAAAGCATCATCCGTGGAGCAGAAAAAGGGAGGGCGCTCCCGTGCATAGTAAAATGAGGAACAGTTCTACAATTGCTTCCTGTCCCAAATACGGCACCCAAAAGGCAGTAATAACGTGAAGGCTTTAAACTGCCAAGGCGTCTGACCTGCTTACGTTAAATTCTTGCTCTGGATTCTTTCCTAGAGGAGTCCCTCTCCTTTCTCTGGTGGAGGTTCATCTGCAGGGGTGAAAGTTTGCTGCTGCTCCAGTTCCGCGTGCGTTCCTGCGAGCGTGGGACCCCGAGGGGCTGCGGCCGAGCAGAGGGACTCGTGATCTCAGAGGTGGAACACACGCTCAGGGTAACAAACGTGCTGCTCTTTTTGGTCAGTTTTCAGGATTTTTTTTTCCCTTTTATCTTTTCCCTTCCCTAGGCCAAAGTGAATTCAGGAAAACGGGATCACGGCACGATAAAGCTGACCCGTTGTGCCGCCTTCCGGCATCTCCCCTGTTTGCAGGAAAGTAGCCCCCTCCTCTCCCCGTCCGTCTGTCCCTGCCCTTGCTCCTCCGAGCAGCTCAGGCAGGATTTCCCGCTGAGTCAGCAGAGCGGGACCGGGGCGCGGCCCCGCTCCCGGGGACCCCCAGCTCGGCGGGGGCACGCGGCGGCACCGCCTTCCGACCTCCGTGAGCTCTGTCATTAACAACCGTAGTAAAAGCACCGGCCCGTCCCCGCGGGCACGGCCAGAGGCCCGCACCCGGTGTCGGTTCGACCCGGAGCTGCAGAGCTGATCGGTCCCGAGGGATGCGCGTTCGCACCGCGGCTGCGGCCCGGCGTGCCCTTCCTCCGTAACCGCTAAGGACGCCCCCTGGCTCGGGGCCGAGCGGAGCCCCCCGCTCCGGAGCTGCGCAGCCCCCGGTGTTCGGCGCTGCGCGGCGGAGGACCTGGCCCCGCCCCTGGCCCCGCCCCACC
>Ga0065711_1049898_pt1 | contig 11078 bp, 5 predicted proteins | sample Hoacrofraction12_FD_59098 | JGI IMG/M metagenome (GOLD analysis project Ga0065711, IMG submission 59098) | Hoatzin crop microbial communities from Cojedes, Venezuela - Epithelial fraction 12 v2 (version 2) | ecosystem: Host-associated > Birds > Digestive system > Esophagus > Crop | place... | reverse complement strand
AGAATCACAGAATGGTAGGGGTTGGAAGGGACCTCTGTGGGTCATCTAGTCCAACCCCCCTGCCAAAGCAGGGTCACCCAGAGCAGGCTGCACAGGACCGCGTCCAGGTGGGGTTTGAATATCTCCAGAGAAGGAGACTCCACAACCTCCCTGGGCAGCCTGTTCCAGTGCTCCGTCACCCTCAGAGGGAAGAAGTTCTTCCTTGTGTTCAGCTAGAACTTCCTCTGCTTCAGTTTGTGCCCGTTGCCCCTTGTCCTGTCACTGGGCACTACTGAAAAGAGTCTGGCCCCATCCTCTTGACACCCACCCTTCAGATATTTATAAACATTTATTAGGTCCCCTCTCAGCCTTCTCTTCTTCAGGCTGAACAAGCCCAGCTCCCTCAGCCTGTTCTTGTAGGAGAGATGCTCCAGTCCCCTCACCATCCTCGTAGCCCTCCGCTGGACTCTCTCCAGTAGCTCTTCATCTTTCTTGAAGTGGGGAGCCCAGAACTGGACGCAGTCACTAGCAGTCTGGGTGAAACAGGAGGTACCTCTGTGGTTTCATTCCACTGTTTTAACCATGAGGTCGTTTCTTCTTCCACTATAATTACCTGTGTCAACCATTATGTGCCTTGCAACTCTTCCAGTAAATGAAAAAACAGTGCTGTCTCCAATATCTTTCACTGCACATTCCTGATGTGAACTTTGTGAATAACTGTTTTGCTGATGAAAATGGAGAAAAAAGTTCTTCCTCCAAAACAAAAATATCAGTGCTTTTTTCGTGAAATAATACATTGTGTGGTTTTTGTGTGTTTTTTACTTTGCTAAGGAAACCACAGGAATCACATTTCAAAATGAAATTTTGTTTCGAGATACAAATTGAAAATATATATGCTGTCTTGAAAACTTTCCCAGTTTTTTCTTTTGGGAGTCCAGAGTATTCACAAAATGCAATTGTGATGCACAATGTTCAGCTCAAACTGTTATTTCTTGAGTAACTAATGTATTAATGCAATATAACTCAGCTTACTCTACTATGACGCACACTATGTCCAGCCTGTATGCCTTCACTGTGGCTAAAAAAATATATTTTTTTCACACACCTCATTTGCGTCTATGACTTAAGTATTTTCTTTCCTTAAATATCATCGGAAATAGAGAAGCTGGAAACTTCAGTCCAACAGAAAGAGGTTTTGCAGTTGTGGATGAGTGTTTAATCTAGCCAAAGACAGTGGGATTGCCAATTGGGAGTATATAAACCCATATCTAACAACATATCTTTGCAGAACGGCTGTTAATACAGACACTGGAGGTTCCTTCATCTGTTCATTTTGACATACAATTTGTTTTAGCATGAATAATAATTGACTGGTGCACCTTCATGCTAAGCGCTTGTGGGTTTCAGAGTTTGGAAATAATAATTGTTAGTGTCCTGGCGTTACATTAAAGCCACTGCATCTTACCACCTTATTCAGATTCTTCTTGCTTCCATATGTATGTGACTTGTCCTACTTAAAATCTAGACCTATTTACTTTTAAATATTAACTACCAGTACTTGCCAGAAATCCGTAGTTTTTCAAGGTGTTTCCACAGACTGCTAGAATCAGCCTTTGGCCTAATCTGGCGATGAATGTTATCCACAGCTTTTAAAGCCAGTGGTTTTATGGACAGTGGTGTCTCTCCCTCCTTTTACAGTGTGTTTTCCTTGTGTTCCCCTGAGACACCTTTCTCAAGAATCCCATACTTTATGTGAGAATTGACTCTCTTGCTGATCCAGACTGTTTCAGGTAGTGGCACTGTGCCTCAGAGGTATTGAGACACGTTGGTTATCCACCAGCTTCCAGATTCAGCATGTTTCAGCACAGACCCAAACAACTACAGAAGGTGAATATGCAAGCTCCTACCTTTTCAGTCAATTCAAAATATCAAACAACTACAGAAACGAAACCCTACTGCAAATGGCAGAGCTCCTTCCATATCTTGTAAGTGGAAAACGGTTTGTGTTTCTTCATCCGAATACATAAAGATTTTTAATTTATCTTTCCACTTACCCAACTGAGAGAGTTGCTGAAGGTTTTGACTTTGTAGAGGCTGTGATCCCCATAATTATCTAACTAGTGCCAGAGCAATACTAGGAAACAGATAATACATATTTTGATTATTTGATGGTGAATCAGCGGGAAGTATAAAAAGTTATTAAAATCTCTCTTCTTTTTGCACATTTGACTGTGATGATAATTTAAAGGCAAACTTTGGAAATCCGTGTATTTCATACAAATATTTCCACTCACAGTATGTGGCTCTAGTCTCTAAATCACAGAATCACAGAATCACAGAATGGTAGGGGTTGGAAGGGACCTCTGTGGGTCATCTAGTCCAACCCCCTTGCCAAAGCAGGGTCACCTACTGCAGGCTGCACAGGACTGCATCCAGGAGGGTCTTGAATATCTCCAGAGAAGGAGACTCCACCACCTCCCTGCGCAGCCTGTTCCAGTGCTCCGTCACCCTCAGAGGGAAGAAGTTCTTCGTCATGTTCAGACGGAAGTTCCTGTGCTTCAGTTTGTGCCCATTGCCTCTTGTCCTGTCACTGGGCACTACTGAAAAGAGCTTGGCCCCATTCTCCTAACGCCCACCCTTCAGATATTTATAAGCATATATTAGGTCCCCTCGCAGCCTTTTCTTCTTCAGGCTGAACAAGCCCAGCTCCCTCAGCCTGTCCTTGTAGGAGAGATGTTCCAGTCCCCTCATCATTATCGTAGCCCTCCGCTGGACTCTCTCCAGTAGCTCTTCATCTTTCTTGAAGTGGGGAGCCCAGAACTAGACACAGTACTCCAGATGAGGCTTCACTAGGGCCAGAACTAAGAATTTGTTTCTTGCAATATGCTTTCTTTCATCTAGCTATATACATTTGTCTCTTCTATTCAAGTATCACCAGAAGGGAATAAACCCTTGTTTTTCAGTAGAAAGAAAATAAACCACGTTTCCCATCCAATGGTGAGAAGAATGGGAGGGATAGGGGAAGAGCCAAACTGGTAACTGGGGTGCTACGAGGTCGGAATCTGTGAGTGCAGATTCTATACAGAGGAGAACTTCTTATGTGCTTTTGTTATGGGTACCAGCCAGAAAACCTTCTAGAAACATCAGTTAAAATACAAATCCTGTAAAATACTTGGAAACTGCTATTTCCAGCCTTTTCTGGTTAGTTTTACTGCGTATCTTATTTTTGTTTTAAGTTGTCAAATTTCATATTACATTGTAATCAACAAAACCAAGTAGTAAATAAAATGTATTTTCTGTATTTGCATAACAATGTACTTCTTCCGCTTGATACATTTAAAAAAGATTCTTTCAGAGACTCAAGATGGACAAATACTTAACATGAAGGGACGTGAATGTGAGAGTACAGAGAATAGGGAAAGGCTGTTGTGTGTCTCATCATGCTGAAGAGTTCTCTGTGCATGAACTTTTATAACAATAGCTCTTATAAATTAATCTAAAATAGATGAAAGTGCCCATGCATAGAGTTATCTGGGAATACCTATTACAATTAAACTAATATCCTACTTAATTATGATGGACTTGCAAGTGTGGACAAAATGCAAGCTGTAGCAGAAGCACTGGCTATGATAAGTGATCTCTTACAATGTGAATGCGGTGAAAATTTCAAGAAGGTGATGCACTGTGAAAAAGGAAGATGATATTTAGATAAAGTAATCATGGAACAGTCTAGCTGCTTCTTGAGTAAGTGGCAATCAAAAGCCCATTTTAGGTGGCAATTCAGGGTGTTGCCATAGCCATTAACCATTCAGATATAGGATGTACCCCTCTGTCTTAATAATTTCTGAGTGATACAGGGAGCTTCATAAATAATAATAATTAAAAAAAACCCTAAGAAAATCCAAGAAGGCTCTCTGCTGAGAAGGTGCCACTTTTAGAATAACATTTATAGAGGACATCCTGGATGTCAGCCAGGATGAATTTACTCTCTTTGACTGGTCCAAGGCTCAGGATTGAAAGGATTTCTTGTATATTTTTGTGTATTACCACCACCATCCAAAAAATCCATTTTAGAGTCTCTGTAAGGAAAAACCTGAGCATGTATTTTCCTTACAAAAGAAATGGTGCAAAATGTAGGGAAAAATATCATTTGCTTAGTGGATGCAGGAAATAGGAAAAATAGTAAATATCTGGAAGCTTGAGCTGAGGTTTCCAATATAGATTTTGTGATAACCTCTAAGGTGGAGGACAAATGTTCTTTTACAAATGTACTTCTTTCTGAAAAACCCGGCAGGCAAAGGCAGAGCAAGTAATCCGAGGAAAAAGCTGTGAAAGCATTTTCTCTCCCTCCAAGGATTTTGCTGGTGTCTGTTTCTCTCGAATTAGATGTTTAAGGATTCAGTCAGGGGGGTGAAGAGATCTTACTTTGCACTCCATATTCTGTTTTCCCTGCACTGCTGAGATCTTTTTTTTTCCCTCATCATTTTGTGTCTGGTGACAGGAGCTGCCCATGCAGAAATCTCATGAACAAAATGAGAATGGTGATGGCTATATTTTTTTTTGAAATCAGGTTGCCCTGCAAACACCTTATATGTTTGATACTGTATTTTCTTTCTGCCTGTGCCTTTTTTTGTCTGTGTAAACAGCAGTTCGGCCCATTTTGCCTAGTAATCCAAGAGGAGGCATAACAGGAAGGATGGAAGTAATCGTCTCGGGGATAGCAGTAGAAATGGATTTGAACACTTGCTTTCTTAGACTTATTCGCTGAAATGGGAGATTTGTTCAGTGAACTACTGTGTGGACAACTGTCTAGAAGTTTCAGAATTTGGTAGGATATAGACATGTGGCACACAGGTGGGAAATGGGGACAGGCAGCATTGCAAGGGGGTATTGACTTTGAAGTGAAGTCTGTTTCTGTTTCATGTCTTCAGACCATAACAAGTGCAAGGCTCAATGACCACTGATTTGATAAGCTCTCAGAAATTTTTACACAAGAATTTTTTTCATCTACCCTTAATGAATTTTTCATGGCACAGAACTGAGGATATGATTTTAATGCAGGAAAGATTTCTACAATATAATTATTCCTATAACACATTAGAAACCCCAGGTGTTTCAAAGTAAGTTTGTATTCTTGAAGAGTGAGCAGTGATTAAGCTATCTCAGTAAGATTTTCACAGGAAAAACGCTTATGACAAGTAAAAAGTTCTCCGTGGGTGGCTAGAGTTGCGAGCATGCATTTTTGATGACCACAAGACAGAGACTAAGATTCTGGAAGTGGTATCTTCATCCTAAAATCAAGGCTTACATGTCTTTGAAGCCTTATTTTGGAGGACAGTCAAGCATATGATGAAAAATGGTGTGATGAAAATCTATGTTAAACATTCAAAAGTTATTTAGACAAGACTAAGTGACAAACAATGTGACCATTTTTATGGTTTGAAACTTTTCATTTTCTTCAACACTGTCTTGCTTTCATTGCTAACATGTGAGGAAGTTATAATAAATGTTGATATGCCCCACATGAAATGTTTGTTACCAGGAGTAGGTAAAAACTACAGAGATCAGCTCCTCAGCCCAGAATTCATAGAATCATAGAATCATAGAGTCATAGGTTGGAAAGACCTCTAAGTTCATCAGGTCCAGCCATCTACCCACCACCACCATTCCTACTAAACCACATCCCAAAGTCCCACATCTACAGGTTTTTTAAACACCTCCAGGGATGGGGACTCAACCACCTCCCTCGGCAGCCTATTCCAATGTCTGACCACTCCTTCAGTAAAGATTTTTTTCCTATTATCTAATCTAAACCTCCCCTGACTCGACTTCAGGCCGTTGCCTCTAGACCTATCACTAGTTACCTGGGAGAAGAGACCAACACCTGCCTCACTACAACCTCCTTTCAGTTGGTTGTAGAGAGTGAGAAGGTCTCCCCTCAGTGTCCTCTTCTCCAGGTTAAACAGTCCCAGATCCTTCAGCCGCTCCTCATAAGACTTGTTCTCGAGATCCCTCACCAGCCTCATTGCCCTTCTCTCCACACGCTCCAGCAACTCAATGTCTTTCTTGTAGTGAGGGGCCCAAAGCTGAACACAGTACTCGAGGTGCAGCCTCATCAGTGCTGAGTACAGGGGCATGATCCCTGCCCTACTCCTGCTGGCCATGCTATTCCTGATACAAGCCAGGATGCCATTGGCCTTCTTGGCCACCTGGGCACACTGCTGGCTCATGTTCAGCCGGCTGTCGACCAGCACCCCCAGGTCCTTTTCTGCTGGGCAGCTTTCCAGCCACTCCTCCCCAAGTCTGTAGCGTTACATGGGGTTTTGTCACCCAATTGCAGGACGCAGCACTTGGCCTTGTTGAACCTCTTACAATTACAGCCCATCGATCCAGTCTGTCCAGATCCCTCTGCAGAGCCTACCTACCCTCGAGCAGATCAACCTTCCCACCCACCTTGGTGTCATCTGCAAACTTACTGAGGGAGCACTCAATCCCCTCATCCAGATTGTTGATAGATAGATTAAACAAGACCAGACCCAAAACTGAGCCCTGGGGAACACCACTTGTGACTGGCTGACAGCTGGATTCACCACTCTCTGGGCTCAGCCATTCATCCGGTTCTTTATCCAATGAAGAGTGCACTCATCCAAACCATGGGCAGCTAGTTTCTCCGGGAGGATACTGTGGGAAACAGTGTCAAAGTCCTGTGTCTAAGCCAAGACTAGTTGTGTCTGTCTTTGTAATTTATATACTGAAGACACAGGATTTTATTAACATTCAGGATTGCATAGTTCTATCTTTCCTCAGTCTGGTTGAAAGTTTGTTGGTTTAAGAAGAGCAACTATTAGTACATAGTGATACTTTTGAAAGTTTTAGCTATATGGCTTGTAAAAGGGAAACTAAATCTGTCAGAAGACAGGATCATCATGGACAGCAAAATAAAAATTAGTGAAGTATATAATAAAATTTTTACCCAAAAATGGACTACGAGGTCTTAAAAAACTGGGCACAACCATTGGTATTGTTCTGTCCAGATTTCCATGGTGATAAAAATTAATCTACAGCCCTAGCATTTTTATAGTTTTATTCCTAGAAAACTGTGTAGGTGATGTGAAACATCCTGCCTGTATGGATCTTGACATTAAGGTGCTTGGCGGCAGGTTTGAAGCTTCAAAGAAAAAGCAGATAACACAGGTTGGTTGTGTGTGGATCTTTTAAAAATGTTTGAGCCTCGTTCTTGTCTGCCAGCTGAGGAAGATTTTAAAAATTCAAGCTTTCAGCCTTGCAGATTGCTGGCTGACAAACCTGAAATCATCTGGCTATATTCTGTGAAGTGGTTGTTCTACTTACTGGGATCTGCACACTTTTGGTGGCTGTGCTTACAGGATTGATCTTTCTCATGCAGATCCTGGTTTACAGCTCTTCCTCTCTGAGTTGTCCTGCTGCTGCCCAATTATGTCTTTCTCTTACTATAGTCTTTTAAATGGTTACCCATTCTCCCTACCACTCATCCAGAAAAGATTCCCTGAATCTTTTCTCCCGAAGGGAATGTAGAGCGCTCCCCGTATGGCTGTTTTTTTTCTCCTGGAGACAGAAATACTATAAAATAGACTTACTTTTGTTTCAGGACAAGTATTTTTTGAAAGACATCCTTAAGTGTAAGTGTATTGGAAAAAGATGGTTGGGAGAAAATCAGTGAGGGAAAGGTGAATCTGGTATTTAAGTAATTCTAAAGAAATGGCAGTGGCAGAGAAACTGGGTTTAGGACACTGCTTGTAAAAATTACTTACCTGTGCAAATATGCCTGCATTCATAATAGTTTTGCATCTTTGTTTCCTGTCCACTGGCAGTGGTCTGTACTATGTGTGCTGTTTGACTGCCTTTGAATATTACACATCTGTTGAACTGAAGGCATATTTAAATTTGAATTAATGTCACCAATGCATTAATAATTCTGGTTGCATGCAGTTTTAGATTATTGCCTGCTTGTATCTTCATGTTTGTGTGTTTCCTTGCAAATGGCAGATTTCAGAGAGTGAAATTAAATAGCAAGTATCACATCAAGCTGCTTCTGGTTATTTGTATTCAGCTATACTTTGACCAGTTGTCTGAAGACTATTATGAAAAGTCAAGAAACATTGAAAAATATTTTATTGACATCACCGATAAAAATAACAGTTCATCAGAGAAGTGTAATTTATTTATTGGCTTTATAATAGACAGTTCTTCTAGCAAGTATTGCAATCTCAATGCTGTTCCTGAATGCGTGGTTTGCAATGAGTCATCCACTTGTATCCAGTGGTAGTTACTAGAAGATAGAAAAATTTATACTCATAATCTTCAAATAAATGTTTTTTGGGGGAGATTTTTTACAGAGCAGCACCTGAAGGCTTATTTTGATGGGTAAAAATATCCCTGAAAAGTCAAAGCAATGTTGCAAATGTGGAGTGACACATCTCTGAATCTGTTGTCTTGCGGAATGTTAGACATGTCAGAATTTTATCAAATTGGAATCTGTGGAGAGAGATACATTCTTCATGCATCTATTTTGAATCTACTAATTCTGTTTGTATTTTGACCTTTTTTTGAGCAGAACTTCATGAGTTTGTGTTAGTAAAAGAAGATTGGTTTTGTTTATGCAGTCGCACCCCCATGCTCTTCAGTAGAAGTTATTTTAAAAAATACATGAACCTGAAAGCTAGGCAAACCAGTGGAAGACTTAAAGGGAAGCAATCCATTTAGAATTTTTCAAGATGACAATGATAACAATAATTAAAAACTATACATCAGGTAGATTGTATTTTCTTATGGACCTGAGAAAGTGGTTATTACCAGAGAGAAGTCCTCTCACATTTTCTGTAAGAGGTATGTAAGAAGGAGTTGGAAGGGACCAGATTTTATCTGAAGACCCCTCTGATGCCTTCCAGACCTGTCCAATCTTTCCCATGTTCACACCTGCCCTTGCAATTGAAAGGGTGGCGAGTGGTACTGTGGAGCCAGTCCTCATCTGCTCATCTTCTTACCTACAATTTTTGGCCATGAAAGAGGACGAGCAAGGTTGAGCTGTCTCAGGCAGTGTAGTGACTTATTTCCCTGGTGTAACTGAAGGGAAACTATCCCAAGGCTCAGTCCTTCCTGCAACGGAGTTGTTACCACCCTGTAAATCTTGATATATCCCTGAATAATGCATAGTCCCAATAAACTCTGTACAGTGCTGAATAGGAATTGCGTTTACAACTAGATGAGGAAACAAGTGCAGTTTTATCCACCCAAGTAAAATGATGTTGTGTATACATTTTAAGAATAATTGCCTGGGTTTAAAGCTGAAAGTTGACACAGAATACAATCCAGCTGAGTATCTGCTAATTAAGCTGATTTATGCAACTCTGAAAAGCTCCTAGGGAGTAGTTGTTAGAAATTGTGGAAAATGAAAAATAGAGATGAGAGTCCAGTTTCATATGTTCAATATATTTAAGTATGGGCCGGCATTGCTTCCAAGTAACTTGTACATTTTAATTAAAGTGCCTACTTGTTATACCTTCATCTGAAAGGTTCACACAAGTATAAATTTACCAGATTTCTTATTTTAAGAGCAATCTAAAATTCAAAAACATGTAACATAAGTACATTTTATGCGCTAATATTTGAATATCATCTAGGTATTACTTGCAAATAGATTTTTAAAATAATTTGTATGCAACCATTTGTTATAATGCCTTGCTGAATTTTTTTTAAGTATTTTTTTTTGTATTAAAATCATAAGAAAACAGTTTTGTGTCTAATTAAGAATAAATGTTCTCCTTGTTTGCCACTCAACTTGTAGAGCTCTCACAAGGTCGTCACCCAAGATTTTATGATAGATTGGGTTGTAATTGTCTGTGTTCTCTTTACTTTTTTCTCACTGTTCTTCCCCATGATTCGCAGTGGAATCTAGTCACTTACCAAAAGAGGAAAATTTGTCAAATCTGGTTTATTCATAGATAACACATTTTATTCTGATTAAAGACTGTAAAATAATAAGAAATGCTTCAGTTGCCATTAAAGAAAGTGGTTAATGTCAGAGAATTCAATATATTTCTCTGAAAACATCATTTTGTTTTCTTTCTTTAAATGGTGTTACATATCTAAAACTTCAAATGTGGAAGTAGTTAATATTTATATGTTTAATCTAAATCTCAGATTTAGTATTCAAATCTTCAGTTACTTAACCTTTTAAATCTTACTCATTTCTTAGAAACTAGAAAGCATATTCAGTACTCTAAAAAGTGGCCATTAATCTCTTGTACAAAACAGCATGTACAGCTTACACGTTCGATGTTTGCTGAGCACGTGGGACTAATTTCACATTTGCACAGTCTTTATCTGTGTGTGTATGCAACTGCCCAAAGTGAGTTATACAAATGAATTTGGGGCAGCTACTTTAACAAACATTGTTTTCCAACTACAGAAAGAACAGGCAAAATTGAATCAAGACAACATTCAGTATAATCTTTCATTGTGTATATGACAATGTAGTGATTCCAGGATTTGATGCAATTCATTATTTTATCTTCATAAATAAATAATTTGTAAAAGCTCACAAAACCTCACGGCCCATATGTGCTTAGAGTAAATTACACTTTTTGGCAGTGTTGGACATTTTTAGAAGAGAGGCCATCACCTCTGGCATGCTGGATGCAGGACAGCTGTACTCTGCAACATGTGCAGCAATTTACTTCTGCCTACACCCTTTGTGCAAATTGTCAGACTTGCTCTCAGTTCTGGAAACAAGTTTTTGTTGCAGCTGTTGACTGAAGACATTAAATCCATAATTGCACATCCCAAGTAGGACTTGATGAACTGCCATATTCCTCTTTTTTATCGTAGCTGTCTCCTGCCTCTCTGTACTGAGCTGGCGTATCTGCAGCCAGATAATGGACAAAAATGTAAAAAAATGTAATATATGTTTAGCTGTTCTTTACAGTATCTGTGTTTTACTAGGAATCTGTTTTGCTGAATGCTCACGTAAAAGATGGAAGTCCAAGAGGGAGCTGGAGACCGGTGACTTGTTTGGCATAGTCCTGATCCTAGGGTTTTTTTTTTTTTTTTTTTTTTTTTTT
>Ga0065711_1049896_pt1 | contig 11078 bp, 7 predicted proteins | sample Hoacrofraction12_FD_59098 | JGI IMG/M metagenome (GOLD analysis project Ga0065711, IMG submission 59098) | Hoatzin crop microbial communities from Cojedes, Venezuela - Epithelial fraction 12 v2 (version 2) | ecosystem: Host-associated > Birds > Digestive system > Esophagus > Crop | place... | reverse complement strand
TTAGCTTAATTCCGCATGCTCTAGTATCAGTGTTGCCCACTCTGGTATAAGAGCACCTTTCATTGTCCTTAACAGACAAGCGCTGCTTCTCCGGCTAGGAGGGAGAGCAGGCTATGCAAGTAGCGTGTTGGCACAAGAGACCTGGTTACCAGCTCATTGAGCAGCCCATTACTGTACAGGAGAAGGTGTTCCCTTGCGTCTGCTGCCTCCGCAGCAGCACGGACTGGTCACAGCCCCTACCACCCATTAGAACAGTCAAAAACCCTAAGACATTAAGGCAAAAGCTCCCATCGGATAGCACAACAACTGCTGTAGATTAACCTACAGGACCACATTTTCAACCTTTTATGTAAAGCAGTTCGAATTTTGTACTTTCAAATACTTACAGGTCATTCTGTGAGAACAGGGCAAAAAAGGGAAAAACACCCGAATCAATCAAAAAAATGTTTTATTTTGCAATGTTTGAAACATATCCAGCTTAAATGAAAATCCAGGATCAATCAGTAAGCTTTGTGTCTGTTTTAAAGCAATATAAATGAAATCACAGGCTTTTTTCATTCACTGTCACAGAAATTTCTTCAAATTTCACTGAGGAGAAACATCTAGTCTAGATCACTGGACCCTAAAATGGGATGTGCAGAGTGTTTGGTTACGCAGCTTCAGACTTTGAGCTAAACCTGATTGTCACTTTTGGGGCTGACCTTTATGAGTAGCAGTCTGAAATTAACGGTTGCAGAGAAAGAACAAAAACTTCTGGAGGAGGCAACATTCATCACCCTATCCATAGTGGTGGTCAAGCAGCACATAGTTCGGAAAAGCATCACAAGTTGCACTTTAGCAGTCAGTGAAGAGGCAGAAGAGACATCTAATAACTACATGAAGGGCAGTTACAGCAACAATGAGCCACGCTCTTGGAATACGATGCAACAAGGAGCAACAATGGAAAGCTGCAGCCTGGCAGGTTCAGGCTGGGCATTCAGAGAAATGTCTTCCCCACGTTCTGGGTCACCAGAGAAGCTGAATGGGGAGAATCTCCACCACTGGAGGTTTAGTTGCTGAGTTGTGACAAAGCTCCAGCCACCCTGACTTAGTATTGGTGATAGAAGGTTAGATTACAGCTCTCCACCAACACTGCTGGGTGTCTATAAAGCATGGCAAAAATGCCTTCCGTAGCACCCCACACAAATCCCAGCAACAAGAAATTTCAGCACGTCCTGACTCACAGGATCTCTAGGTATAATCTGCATCCTGAACAACATGAGGTAATCAGAGATGGCAAACGCAGGACAAACTGAGTTATTCAAAAAAACAGTATAGAAAAAATCAGTTCAAAGAATAGACAGGGCTGTTGGGAACTGAGAATATGTTTCCAAAATGATTTTAAACAATGAGATTTTGCACTTCTTAAAGTCTTTTTTAAAAGAAGTCAATGCTTTGTTTAATTGGAAATCAGAAACCTATAAAGTTCACCCTTAAATCTTTTTAAAAGCTTTGTAAATGGATTACCCGAGCACAGCAGGCATCATACTTTTGGTAAGTGCAGGATGATATCAGCCTCAGGGAACTTTTGAAGATAGCTCATTCAATAATTCATTCACTTCCCTCCAATACTGTGTTGAAGGAAAGTTAAACACTGGCTCTGCTTTAATAAGTGAATGAACACTCCAAATGTAGTTTCCTCATAGGATTAATTACATTTTCTATCTTCCTCAAAGTAACCCTTTACAAGGCAGTACCAGGAAAAAGGCTCAGGAGCAAAGTACCATGCATGCACCGCTAGATGACATCACCAAACTAATGCTAGTCCTTTCTGAAACACAGACACAGAGTTTGAAGTGCAGATCTTACAGGTGGTGACACATTTTCTTCTTTTGGCACAGACTCTGAAGCTCTCTTCAAGACCCGAATATGTGGTACAGGCAGCTTCCTACATAGGAGGGAAGCCTTTCAAAAAACTTTCATCAAGATTTTATTTTTGGGAACTGCATGAGTGATTCTAGGCAAAATTCAAGAGGATGATGCTGGCTACAGGAACATCGGAATTTGAGGACAGAACACTTCACTGTTTTAAGTTTTCAAGCCCCAGTATAACTCCTTGAAGAAGACAGCAGAGGAAGGGCAGGCAGGAAAGCATCCCAGATCCCTGCTCTGGGAAATGATGTGGTGTGCATGTAAGAGCTGGGGAAGGGTATGTGCAAATGACCATAAAAAGATAAGACTGATACTTAGTAGGTAAAGTATTTCCAGAATAGCTCCCAAGAAGAGTGCCAAGAAAAAAATCCACAACACAAGCCTACTCTGAGCCCTTTGAAATGGCAGGAGGAAATAAATAACCCAATCCACATTATTCAATAATTTGAAAGTCCTTTTTCCTTTACGGGGGACAAGATCCAGTTTTCAAGCAGATTAGGGAAGTGCTCATTTTTACACAGCATGACTTGGAATCTGAATTTATTTGAGATTAACTGTTATGAAAAGGCTGTGCTTTTGGTCATGTAATGGTACTTCTCTTCAACTGCTGGTCATTTAATGGCACTTCTCTTCAACTTCCTGAAGTGAGCAGAGAAGCCACAGGGGAAAATAGAGGTGGCTGATTTTCAGAGTAGGAGGAAACAGATTAAGTGTAGAGGGTCTGAGGATGCAGCAGGAGGAATTGTTCCCTGCTGTTTGGAGGCTGATGATTTCTCATTCTCTGCATGGCTTTGAGGGCTCAGGCATGTCTCATCTTTTCCTTCTACACCCCAAACAGGGCATTTCCAACCACGCACAGCTGACCAGACTTCAGCCAGTGCCTTTTACTGCACAGCTGCCCTCTTTTAGTCCCCCAGACATCACGTTTTGGCTGGGCTCAAGCTATTTCAAAAGCACGGTCCACTCCAAAGGCATCTGAGCACTTTTCGGCACTTGAACATATTCAGAAAGAACTGCTTATGTTTCTGGGTATATCTTGTCTTAAAATTAACTTACACATCTTGATTGTTTACAGACTCCCTGTGCAACCTCCAATAGATGTCAAGAACTATTAAGAAACATTTGTGGGATGTTTATGAAGGAAGACTTTTGATGTCCAAGTGAAACTTTATGTAAGTGGAAGTTTATGGGTTCTTCTCCCATGTTGGAAAGCCCAGAATTCTCTCTTGGGATCAATTTTGATTTAGCTTTGACAACTCCATTATCAGATGTAACTCTTCTGATATACAGCTGAATAGCATTTGCTATTACAGCTGGAATATTCTTTGCTTTCAAGATCTGTGGGTAATTTGGAAGCCAGAGTGCTGCTGTTTGCATTCCAACTGTGGATTCTGCCATGAGGTCCATACTCCCTATCACTGAAGAAATGGAATTATGTGCATCATATCCAGGTTTATGATTTCCCCAGCCTAGAACTGAGCTGAACCTGAATATCTGAGATTGCTCCTGGCCTTCTGCTTCACTCCTTCCACTATCGAAGACAACTGAAGACCATGACAGAGTTTTTAGGAAAAAAAGTCGACCCTAGCTTGAGAGGTTATTCAGGAAAATTTGCAGAATCATTGAATAAGTCAGCTTCAAGAGTCCCTAGTCCAACTCTTCGTTCAAAGCAGGGCAACTTCAAACCAGATCAGGTCGACCATACCCTTCTCCAGTCAAGTTCTGAAAATATTCAGTGGTTACTGTTTTCCTTTCTTCCTGCTTTTCCCTCTTGTTTTGTTTGAATATGGCAATTCTTAGGCAATTTCTCATTAATACAGTGCAAGCTAGAAGAACGGGTGGTTAGAAGGTTCTTGTAATTCACAGCCATCTTACTGACCCTGTAAAAAGTGCTGATTCATTTGTAATTATTCACATAGTGTTTGCATTTCTCAATTTCTAAGTCTGTTTAAGATTATCACAATGGATGTTAAGAAAAAAAGTGTCCAATCCGGTCTTCAGTAAAGTAATGGCAATGTTCCAGTATAATTCAATATGTGTCAGTGAGTTTCCAATACCAGAAAGCCAACATGGGTAAAAGAAATTCCTTAATAATTATTTCAATGCCACAGATTTTTTGCAGTACACTAAGGAAAGCTCCAGGAAGTCTCAGTGTCAGACTATGGCACATCATTGGTGAAAGGACACTGTTCTCCCATTTGTAGTGTCTGTCCTTTCTAACACCTGAACTCAGAGAGGTGATCCAAGGTCAATATATTCCAGCACAGTTGGCTTTGCTGAGTTTGGCATACCATTAATGTAAAACACCATCATTAAAATAAATCAAATGGTTAGAGATGTACGAACAAAAGCAAGAAATCTGATCATCAAGGCCACATGCTCCTAACTCAGTCTGTAGTGCCAAATCCCAAATACACTGTACTGCTCTGACTTTCCCTTTTTATCCCACAGGGAAGAGATGTAAGTTACCGGTCTGAACCAAAAGAAAGCATAGCTTTAGCATGAATGGATAAAATTTAGCCTCTTCTCCTTTAGCATTACTCCCTGCTCAGAAATTTCAGCCATGCTCCGACATTCTAGTGTTCAGCTGTAGTCACAGAAAAGGTATCTGTGGACACAGTGAATGATGAATCAGCAATTGTGATGGATACTTCTAGAAACCTGGATGCATCAGGAAAGACAGCCTGTGTGAAGCGGCCCCCACCCTTGCTAGCTAGAGGTACCATCGCCAGAAGACAGTGGATACTAACGTGCTCTTTCTTCCAGCAGGCTAAATATCTTTCTTCCAACAGAAAACTAGAAACTGATGCTGTCTTTTTTTGCCATTTTTTTTCCTGGCAGTCATAGTGAGTACAGTCAGAGCAATGGATGAATCTACGGTGCTTGGCACCTTCAAAATTACCTGGCGTGTCTTGCTGGAGTCAGACAGACCTATTGCGAGCCCAGTAGCTGGTCGCATAGCAAATTTTGGTGGCTCATGTTGCATCACTTTTTCCTGATGTACATATGAGTTTCTTGAGAATTTAAAGTAAAAGAAGGGCTCCTATTTCCTGAGTATGCCTCTGTCTTCTCTACCACTGATTCATGCTAGTTCATGTCCTGCAGTACAGCAGCTCCAAACATATCCAGATCCATGAAAAAATGGAAACCATATGAAATCTTCTTTACGTGATTTGGATAAAGGTATAATAATACATACTAGCAAGAAAAATCTAGTAAGGTTACGAAGAGGCATAGATGTGGGAAACACTACAGCTAGCTCACAAAAGATGTAGGCTTGTTGTTCAGAGACAGCACCGTGACAAAGCATCAAGTTAAATATAGTATTTGAGAGAGAAAAATTTTACAGTGACAAGAGTAAGAAATCCATGCCAGCAAAATGCTGTCGTTAAACAGTGCATGTGCATTGCCAGGGACCCGACACTGCATCTCTCACCTCACACTGAGCCTTTCACCAGTCAGTGGAAGGAAAACCTCCCTCCCTGAAGAAAGAGCATGGTTTGTGTCTTCCACCGGCAAGCCAAGGCACCTCGCCCGCCGAGCACCGAGTTTCCCTCCAGCAGAGGGGAGTGCAGCCTGTACAGCAGGAGCTGTCACGAACTCCAGGAGAAGGGAAGAACTCGATATTTTCACCAAGCCTGTAAGGATGATTTCATCTTGCGCAAGTATCAGTAAAAAACACCACATTCCTTCTCGTGTAACTCAGCACTGGAGGAAAAGCAGTCTGAGGTTAGCAAACTTCCAGAGGTAGTAAAGTTTGGAAATGAGCTGGTGATAAATGAGAAAATTTCTACAGATCAGTTCCCTGCTTACAAACATTTACAAAGAATAGGTCACGTATTTCTCTTCTGCACTGGTTGTTCCTAGCACCAAGTAAATACTTAGAAAATGTGTTTGCAAACTCATTTGCTGGGTCAGACCCACAGTTCAGCCTAACTCCGCCCATTTTGCTTTTCTATAAAGTATCTGCTCTCTACTCATTTGCTCACAAAAATTTTCAGTGAGTATCTATGTCCCTGTAATGGATTCACATTTTCCTCTTGATACTGCTAAGTGTGTTCCAGAACATTTTTACTTCTAAAATGATACTAGACAGCAAAATCCACTTTAACTTGCAGCCTTTTGATATAAGCAGGTAAGCACAGCTGTCACAGGGCAGCCTTCTGAGAGAGTAATACTCCACGTCTGTGTAGTTGAGGTCACTGCTAAAACTTTTGCAGAACGAAAGCCAGACAAAAGTGAGAGAGCTGGGCACAAAGACACACACTTCCATGATTTTTTCCTGCAATTCTCATTTCAAAAATTGATTTTTAGAATGCATTTGCTTTAGTATTGAGCTATCTTGTCTCGTTATTGCTCTTTCAAGATCACATTTGTACATATCAATCACTATAATTGCAGTACTGTAAAGAAAGTCTATTAGAATTACGTCTGCAAAGATTTCACAATACAGTGCTAGAAAGAGCCTAGACCATTAACAAAGTGTAAGAGTAGAGTAAAATCCAAATGCATCTGGGAGTAATTACCTTTGCCCTTGGGTACATTTCATCCGTTAACTCCAAAGGGGAACTGGGCAATCCTTTCCTCCATGCCAGTGAGACTGGGCTCTCATTTAAAGTCTCTTTTCTACTTACCGCACAGCATCATGCTTCGGTCTTGCCTTGTCCATTGCTTGATCTGGTCTCAGCTCTCTGCTTCACAAGGCTCTATATAGACTGAGTAAATCAGTTGGTTCCCAAGGGAACGCAGTGTCAGCAGATTTAGACACCAGCTGTGGTAACTTCAGTTTCATTTTGCTCTGGAGGACTGGCGTCTGTGCCAGTGCATAAACATATTTGCCAGACTTGTTCACTGATGAGGGTAAGATGAATTGACAGCTCTCATAAGAAATATATGTCAGAAAAGCAAGGATGTTATTAATATGGAAAAGGTAGTAAAAGCAATAAGCCATATGGAACAGCTACCAGACGGAAATCAGAGTCCATCAAGAGAAAAGCAGAAACAGCACAGTTTGTTCCTCTGCCTCCAGGTGCAGGACTTGATAATAAATTACTGTACCATGAAGATAAGAGATATTTAGATATTCTACAAGTATTTAACCTTTCTTATACCTAGAGCATATTTTAAGTTGAATTTCTAACACAGCTTATGGAAGGAGTCTCTTGACATCTCTCCCAGTTCAAAGTACAACTAATTAAATCCCCAGAAAAGCATCTGCAAGTCTATCCATCACAAAGTCGCCACCTCCTGTGTGTATTAGATGGTTTGGGGTTTTTTTTTTAATAGAACATTTCTTTTGTCTATAGGATTTTTGTCTGTTTCAGACCAGACAGATGAAGGTCTCTCATCTAGTTTAAAATTCAACATTCTGCATCATCCACAATTTTAGATGCTACTTATCACAGAGCACAAAGTCTACTTTGCAGGCAAATTTGCTCGTTTCCGCTAGCTCTAGAGCTTGTCATTAGAGTCCTTCACCACACAAATGCACCTGTTTTCACCACACCACTACTAACCAAGGTGATACAATTCCCTTTTTATCAAACGAAAGCTATAATAGGGATTCAGCTCCAGAGGATGAAACAGGGATTCTCGTTCAGGTTTATGAGGAAGAAAAACACATCTGAAGTCATACATGCTCACCTGCCCTCACTTCCACACGGCTTCTCTCCTCTTATTTGATCTCTGTTTGTGACACTTCGATTCAGCCTGTTTTCTCTAGCCATCCAAGCCGCCTTCCCAACTAGCCTGGGTAACCCAGTCTTTTCGTCTACCCATATGCCCTTTTCCCAGCTTGCCCTCCTCACCTTCACCTCAAAGCCAGACACGTCCTTTGCTTCCCACTCAAAATCCCCTCCCCATCTTTTCCCGGCCTATCCCCCCCATCTCTCTCCCCACCTTGTGCAGTACAGTCTCCCTTCCTCTGGGGTCTGCCAGGACTTTGTTACCCCTGCCACCAATGCCCAAGCTCACATTCAGTAACAAGATGTGCTATGGATTTGTTATGGATTTGTTTCTCAGTAGTCAGTACACAGCATACAGGAAGACAGGGGACCGAATGCACTAGCTGGCTTACACCTAGCAGTCCTGATCTTCCTGTTTCTCAGAGAACCAAGTCCATATATCTTCTGCCCTCCCTGGGACTGTCTTCCACACGCTGGGCCCCAGTCTCACTACCTTCCCAGTCGCCCTGCTTACTAGAGCCAGGAGCAGGGCAGGTGACTATGGATGGTAACGGAGCTGCTAAACTGCCCCTGCTACAAAGAGCAGCTCATTGCCAGGCCAAGCTTGGACAAGCAACCAGCACTGTCTGTCTTGTTCCACAAACAGAGCTGAACTCTTCCCTGACAGAGCAATGCTGTGCTATAGGGACTAGTGAATACGATCACACATGCAGAAGATGACAGGTAGCCTGGAGAAACCGAGACCAAATTGCTTAAATAACAAACTGTCAGGGACAGCCTTACAGCAGAAAGCACTAAGCAATCTGATTTCAACTGCTGCCCATTCAGGGGATTAAAAAGGCAATTTCTTCCCTCAGAGGTACACAAGTCCCCATTGTTTGAAAGCCCTTCCCCCAAACTTGGCTTCTCCCAGACTGGAGGTTGCTAGAGTCCACAGTTACAAACTCAACCCTCTTTTTGGAGTAGCTGGTGCTGGACACTGAATGATACAGCAGCTTCTGTGTGGGTTGTTCGTGAGCTCACCAGCCAGCTCCATCCTTCTCCCAATTTCCTTGTTAAACAATCAAAATAACTTCTCCGATCTCTGTACAGACTCCTGGCTCATCTGCCACCCACCATGAAGAGCAGGGACAGTCTGGGAGGCATCCCCAACGTATTCACCTGATGCTGAGCCACGGAATTTAGCTTGTACTGAGAAATACCGACTTATAAAGCTTCTCAGGTTGAAGACTAGTAAATATACAAGTGGCAAAGTCGTCCATGTCAGACGAAGGGAAAAAAGAGCTAAGTTTTTTCCCCTTTCCACCAAACTGGCAGACAGCAAATGCTCACCAGGCTTGCTTTGCAAGTGAAGCACTTCATAAAATAGATCAAAGCACTTCCTGAATCTCAGCAATAGTACGGATCATTTCTGAGTAACACATCCCATGGAGAGAGCTCTTTGTAGGGGCTGCACCAGCCAAAATAGGATTAGCAAGTGGTAGAAATAAAAAGAAATTTTCACACTTTCACTCTAGCAGTGAGAGCAATCACTGCTAGAGTAACTCAAAATGTGCAAAGTGCTTTCACTCTGGAAGATACTCAGGCTCGGGAAAAAAAATACGCGATGGGATCCCACACCACCGAAATGCCACCGCGTTTGAGGACAAGCATTGAAACTGTTAAATAATATTTCACATTCTTGTTCCAAGTCATTCAGGGGCACATGGAAAATGCCAACTGCAAGACACCTTGTACTTGGGCTCTTGAGATTATGTTAAACAAAACAGACTTTATTGTCTCAAATACAATGCAAATATCTGACTGCCACGTGTCCTTGTTTGCTACGTTGTCATCTTCTGGAGGAATTAAAATGGAGAGTCCAACAAAAACAGGGTTCCAATACGCTGATTCCTGTAAGTCAATGTAGAGACACAGCCCCTCTCCAAACAGCCTGAAAACTCTGTGGCAGGAAGGAAAATACACAGGAAGAAAAGTTCTTCATTCAGCAGGTATACAGACCAAACATAATCATTTTACATCTGTCTGCAATTTGTGTGATCACATGCTGTCAGGGACAAATTCTAGGGGAGACACCGCACGAACACCTCTTCCCTGCCATGTTTGCCCAACATCTGAGCCCACAGTGTAGGCCATAGTAGCTATTATCGTGTTAAACAACCTTTGACAGATCAGCTCTGGAAGAGTTTTCTAATTTTTTTTTCTTTAAGCTTTTTTTGTCTGTATTTTTAGTCTGTTCAGCACCTTCTGGCAGGGAGGTCCACAGCTTCGTTATGCAATGAAGGCCCCATGCAAAAAGATCCTTCCTTCAGACTGTTTTAGTATTGCTTTTTAAAAAATCTTTGAACATTTTTTAGTTATGAGAACCAGCATCTACTGTTTCCCTGCTCTCACTCTTATTCATGAACGTGGAGGACATCACAGCCCTTTCAGATGTTTTATTTCCAGTCCTGTTTAAACTCTTCTTAAAGAGCATTGACCCATACAGTGGTTCTCAGATCCCCTTCTCCCATCCCTTCGTTGCTCCCATGATATTCTCTGAGACAGAGTGCACAAAGCCTCATTCTGTGTGCAAGTCTGAGGCACATGTGGGGTTTATACAGCAGGACAACAATGTTGTCTGTTTTCTCTGGACATCTTTCCTAATAATTACTCACATCCCTTTTGCCTTTTTGACCATGCTGAGCTGTGAACTGATGTTTTCAGAGCGCTGTACACAATGTCTCACAAATCCTCAGATCCTCTTTGTAAATGGTAAATGATAATTTAGAGACAAACAGCACATAAGCATATTGAAGGCTCCCCCACACACACAGACATCATTTTACAGTTAAATAAAATGAGTGTTACTCACAAAATCATTCTGCAGCTCCTCAGTTGGTTTGGACCATCCAGAACAGGTCTGTATCAGCAGCAATCTTGGTCATCTTCTCCTAGATCCCTTTCAAAGAAGTGCGGGAGATTCCACAGGCAAGCTCTCCCCATAGAGAAAATAAGCATTTATTCCTCCTCTACTTTTTAAAACATTTATTAATATGCTTTCCTTCTAGCTTCATCACAACTCTGTTTCTTATTGTTGTGTCCCCACAGATTCTGTTCTTTATTATGATTTCACACTAATGTGCCTGGTAGATCTAGTCCCCTGCAAAACCCAGTGCCACTGCCAAGTTTGCAGAACATTTCTGAGCTAAGCTGAGGACTCTGCAGTATTTAGAGATTTATTCAGCCTAAAGGATCTCCATCTAATTTTCCTGTCTTTCTACCAGATAGCAGGGATGCAAATTTTAACATCCTGCCAATCATTAAGATCTTTCTTGCTTGAGTTACTAGGGTCTTTATTCCAATATCCTCTTTAGGTAGGGCATGAAAAATCTCATTAATTTCATCAATGAAAGCTGCTGTCTCCTAGCACCTGCCCTTACCTGCCTCCACAAATAAAGGAAAATTTAAAAACCTCTCAAAAAGTCAAAGTTCTTGGGGGGG
>Ga0065711_1049895_pt1 | contig 11078 bp, 7 predicted proteins | sample Hoacrofraction12_FD_59098 | JGI IMG/M metagenome (GOLD analysis project Ga0065711, IMG submission 59098) | Hoatzin crop microbial communities from Cojedes, Venezuela - Epithelial fraction 12 v2 (version 2) | ecosystem: Host-associated > Birds > Digestive system > Esophagus > Crop | place... | reverse complement strand
ATAAACTGCACGGAAAGGGTATGGGGTATGCACGTTTGGTGGAATTATCCCCCGTGCATCCAGCGCTGCAATAAAGAATGCCTGCCTTTTAACACTACATTGGTGTTACGAGGTTTTATTCCCGGATTTTTGGTGACAACAAGGTCTGTCTTCTACGCATTCAGATAAATTCAGCATCTGATGAACCGTGAGCTGCACAGTCCCTGAACTTCTGACCTCTTCTGTGAAAAAGTGCCACACCAGTTCTCATCTTTTGCCTCCTTATTATCCATCGTGTATGTACTCCTACCCCAAACACTCCAAATATTTAAATTATGAATAATGAAGAGTCACAGAAAGAAAATCAAGTCCACTTTTTCTTTCCATTGAGATTAATTATCCTTAGATTTCTATGGGTGTTTTTTGTTAGTTTTTTGTTTGTTTGGGGATTTTTTTGGCCATTAATTGTTTTGTTTCTTTTTGCCTGGAGGGTCAGCACTACAAGAAAAATGACCAGCACTAAGAAGAGACTGTTGTTATCAGCTTAATGATCAGTGAGTAACTGGATCCCGCAAGGGCCCAAGGGCGCTTGGTTCAAAAAAAGTCAATGACTACTGAAGATACACAGCCTTTCCCAGCATTGATCCTTATTTATACGATTCAAAAAAACCCTGAGAGCAAGAGAAACCGTGTTGATGGCAATGAAGCATTTATGGCCTTGAGAAGCTGCTGTTCCCTGGAGTCCTGTAAGTAAAACCTGAAGTTTTCTTCTGACTCTGCAGCTGCTGCAAAGATACAGAATGTCAGTGTAGGATATAGAAATATTTTAATAACTTTAATTATAGTATAGAAATATGTTGAGCTCCTTTTGTATTCATCCTCCCTCTTTCAACAGGTAGCCTTCCTTTTGTTCTTTGTGGAGGTGCTGGATAATGCGTGTAATGCATTAAAGAGGTTCTTTCCAAAGAAAGACATGAAGCAGAATGCATGAGGAAGGAAAGAGAAAAATGGTGAAGCACAGAGAAGTAGTAAGTGAGAACTGAAAAACAGGCTGCAAGAGACTTCTAAAAATATTTTATAGGAGAAAAACTTTGTAGTCATCGCCACTGTGACATCAAAGCAGTCCATCTGCTTGGGTTGCATGGAAATGGCCCCTAAGCAAGGAGTAATGATTAAGCAGTTAGAACCTGGTAAGGTAACAGCCACCATGCCAAGTTAGCAGATTTGCTGCAGACCTCAATTTCGTGTCAGCCAAACAGTACAGACTTGTTGACACATTTACACCAGTGATGCACCAGCCTCTCTGCTCCGAAACTGATGGTCTTCTCTATGTTTGATTCTCTAAAAGCAGCAAGCCCTTAACCCCACTGTATACTTCTTAGATGTCCTACTGGATCCATCATAGCATCTACATTGTCTCTAAAACCCATCCAAAAAATCTTGAACGTGCTGGTGAAGCCATGCAATAAGTAAAGGAAGACTCTGTAAGTGATGACCAGCCATGGTGTCTATCCTGGTCTTCTGGTACATCTTCCTAAGCACTTTCCTCGTGCCTTAGTGCAAGGACCGACTGCAGTGTGAGCAAAGATGGGATTTATTTTTCTGCAAACACTAATCGTGCAGAAACTGGATGCACTGAGGAGACAAAAGAAAGACTTCTGTCACTTTAGACTTGGATGCCAGCATGGGCTGTCACTGCATAGAGTAGGAAAGTGCTGAGCACAAGGCCTGTGATAGGCTTTATATTGCCTGAAATGGGAGCTCTTATAGCAGACCGGCATGAGCAAAGGGCTGTGGAGAGACCAGAAGGAAGAATGGACTGGAGTGTGCTGAAAAAATGAAGAGGAAACTGTAATATCAAGGAGAAAAGTATTGCCCTTGGAAAGACCTCTGATAGTAAAATCTGTGTTAACAATATCACCTTGTAAATTGGTTGAAAGCATGTGATTCTTCCTCTGGACAATATTTTTATAGTGAAAAAAGCCTTCCTCAAAAGATAAATGTGTTTCATAGGAAGTTTGAGAGGAGTTTTAGTGGATCACATTTACACTTTTATAAAAAGGAAAAGAAACACAACATTCAAACATTTCTTGGGGTACAAATGAGGGATTTGTGGCCAGCTGAAAGTCTTTTTGTTTTCTTTTCCAAATTAACAATGAGGAGGCCAGCTCGGTTTGCTTTCCTGGTAGTGAAGCCAGAGAACATTTCTTTCATGCAGGCTGGCTGTGGCTTGAGGGAATATTAAACCATTTGCATTAATAATAATCAAGGACTATCTACCATCAAAACAAGTCGTAGACTCGACAGTCTGATTACATCATTTTAGGGAGAGGAAATGAAGTTTAGCGTTTGTTTAAACATAGTGAAATGAATTTAAGAAGTTGCTAGAAAAACATCAAAACTCATCTCCCACTCATTCAGTTTCATTATGGATAAAAATCAGCAGTGTGGGAGAGAGTGAGGGTCTTAGATACCCTGACCCTTGTGAGTATTTTATTAAGAGTAATTCATTTAATAAAAAGTGTATTTCCGTTCAGACAAATGCAAGGTCCTCCATCTAGGAATCAGGGATACAGACCATACTTAAAAGCAAGGATGTGCTATGCTGAAACAAAGCTTCTTCCTGAGTAACTGGCTGGAAAAAAGAATGTGAAAAACATGTGATGCTGCAACAAAGAATGCATATAAAATCTTTGGGTGCTTAAGCATCAAGTTAGAGTATAGAAATGCTGTTAGTAATAGGACTTGTGAGGTTTTTCTTGGCCTGTTTACAGCAACCACATTTCCAAAAAAGGCATTAATTAAGAAAGATTTTGGAAATTGTTTTAAAAGGATAAACTAGGATAGGGAAACACGCTTATAAGAAGAAACCATAGTTTCCCAATCTATTTAGTATACTTGTAGATGACCAAAAGTTGACCTGGACATGGGTTATGTGCAGTTACAGAACTAAGGGCTTTCTGACTGTAAACTGATCTTTAATTTAGAAGAAGCAAGAACAAACAAAGTGTACCAGACAGTGTTTGGAAGATGAAACTAGATAAATGCAGGTTAAACCTTTAGGGTGATTAGCTCCTCAAAGACCGTATCTAGATTTCATGTTAGTTCTTCATCAGTTATACTATTTATCTTAAGATCGAGCTACAGCAAACCCATTTGAAAAACAAAAGACTTGCAGGCAGAGGTTGTAGAATTGACACAGAATTTACTAAGTGCTATACTACAGGATAGCACAAAACTGGAGGAGATCTACCAAAGTGTCAGGTCCCCTGTGGACAACTCTGCTATTGAAGGATGTAGCAGGGAGTAACTGAGGGTGTCCTTACCACCACTGAGGACAGCCCATCCATTCCCCCCAGCACAAGACTGTGGATTCCCTCTAGGACCTGTGCGAGCAAATTCAGAAGAGGGCCACAAAAATAATCAGAGGGAAGGAAAACCTCTCATATGAGAAAAGGCTGAGAGAGTTGGGGCTGTTCAGCCTGGAGGAGAAAAGGCTTCAGGGACACCTTGAAGTACCTGAAGGGGACTGGTAAGAAAGCTGGAGAGGGACTTTTACAAGAGCATGTAGTGATAAGACAAGGGGTAATGGCTTTAAACTGAAAGAGGTAGATTTAGATTAGATATAAGAAAGAAGTTCTTCACTGTGAGGGTGGTGAGGCCCTGAACCAGGTTGCCCAGAGAAGCTGAGGCTGCCCCCTCCCTGGCAGTATTCAAGGCCAGGCTGGATGGTGCTTGGAGCACCCGGGTCTGGTGGAAGATCTCCCTGCCCATGGCAGGGGGGTTGGAACCAGATGATCTGTGAGGTTCTGTCCAAACCAAACCATTCTACGGTCCTACGATTCTGCGATTCCTTTACCTGGAGGCTCCAGACACAGCTAATCATCCAAGAAAAGAGCTGACCCCAGCCCATGGGTTTCTGCAGTGGGTAAGAGCATTCCGCACTATGCAGAAGCCAAGTGACTTGTGCTTTTTTCCACCTCCACCTCTGCAGTCCAAGTGTGTGCAGTAGCAGTTACCTGTCCCAGTTCCTTGCCTGGAGTCCTTCCACGTCACACAAGGCTTAGGGAGGAGATGCTCAGCTGTACCAGCACCCACATGGTGGATGACTGCCCTAATGTCTTTACATTCCCTTGTTGGAAAGTCAGAGCAGAAGATCACACTGATTCTCATTCACAGCTATTTTTCAGCTTTAAAAATTACAATTCACCTCCTTTTTCTTCTACTCAGATACGGAGTGGTTTATACTTAATGATTCAGCCCAGGCCAGAAAAACATCTCTCTTCAGAAAACTACCTGATGTGTTAATGCTCTGTTTTTTAACTCATCATTCATTTAGCATTGACAGGGATTAGTACATCTTGCAAATGTATTGTTTAACCATAGCAGATAACACATTTTCAAATAATACAATTTTCACCTTTAGTCAGTAAAAAGTGGTGATTAGAAATGTGTTAATTATCTGCTACACTCAGCTTGTTTCTGTAGTCTAGAAGAAAGCCCATCTCAAGCTACATTTGCAGAACAAATATTAGAGAAGCATAGAGATTGTGTCAGATTTTACATCACTGTTATTCTTACAGACTGAGGTATCTTATACAAGTCAGTCCCATTGTAGCTAAAATTTTCTTTGAAGAACATAGCTACACTCCACAATCTTGGATGTTTATAGTTATGGAGTTTTCAGTAATACCACAAATAAAGCAAATGTAAACTTTTTTTTCCACTGTTTGGAAGTCAAAAAGGAAAATGAAGATTTATTTGATGTGTGGGTATGTGTTTGTATGTATGTGTATGAATATATATGTGTATACTTATGTAATTTCATTTTTTATTTCTTATGTGACCTAAAAGGGTATCTTTCCTGCACAGATCTTTTTTCAGGCCTGTAACTGACTATTAGTGATGTTAAAATAATCTGTTACTCTACTCATTCATTCACTGTGACAAAACCAAGTTTTACTGAGTAGTAATGTGTGATCCTTTTTTCTTGTTGGATAGAAGGAAAATGCTCAGACAAAAGCTTGTACAACACAAGTAAGAATAAATTATTTTGGTATGGCATAATAGGTATATTATACAACTAGAAGTGATTATGAACCCTCAAAAAGTCCTTATCCACTGCAGCTAATCCTCAATAATCCATTTGGTTAGATTTGCGCTTCCTTGTTTTGAAGTGTTAAAAACAGATTCAACAATGATGGGTATGTTTTAAAAACAGACTAGCAAAAAAAGACTGACATTGTATATATGGAACTTACTACAGTGGTTTCAAATGCTGCCAACAAGCTTTGAGTAGATCCATTGGAAACACTTGTAAGAAAGAACAAATACGTTAATGCTTTTTGTGTCGCACATATGCCATCACATTAAAATGAAATCATGTGTTATTTTACAAGATGAAAATAGCACAAAAGGTTTTGACCTTCCAGTGGACACACAGAATCACCCTGGGATTTACAGGTCAGCTACAACTGGATTCCATCTCAGACACTCAATGTGATACCATCTTTATCTTTATGACTTTTACCTATATCTGCACTTCAAAAAAATGATGATCTATCAGCTTTCTGCTCAGTCACAAAAACTAAATAGGTTTTGCATTCTTTCATATTTTGCACTGGATGGAAAAAGGGTTCTGCTTCTCTCCTTGCTATATATTTTACAAGTAATTACCCTCTTTTTCCTTTTTGCAGAGAGTGTTTGTACAGATGTGCTATGGGACTGTGAGTAGACAGGTACGCATGTAGACCGTCACATTCATGTATTTTGTAGGTATCCAAAGGATTCTTTTGCCGGCTCCCTAAAAGGACCCTGCGTAGTTCAGAGAAGTCTGGACAGTCACTAAAGAAGGATGGTGAAGGATCCCAGGTTGTAAATCACCCAGTGGTCTTCATCAAGGACATAAAACTTGGTAGAGTCAAGTGGAAAACTTCACTCTAACAAACATCTCATGTAAAGGAGGAATTGTACCAATAGAGAGGAATCCAAGATGAAAACCTCTGGGCAAGACAGGCCATTCTCAGGCCAGGTGATGTCTCAGCTCTACTGAGTAGCTACTCCTACTGTGTCAGAGCCTAAGGGTAGAGCCTGATGGGATTACAAATGATAAAAATTGAGGTCTTTTTGTTACTATTTGGTTCTCTTGTTGATTTCATTCACGACTTTTTCCCAAATTTCATACACTGACACCGCTGCTTCCATAAATTATCACATTTTATGGTTTTATTGCTAATAAAATAAAATTTGATGACATATTAAAAAGATGTCAAGGCTATGAAAATGAGTATGTATTTGCAGAATATCTTTAAGTTGTAGTATTTTCAATGTATTACAGCCAAAGGGGAAAAAAAAGTGTTTAAATAAAAGTGACACAGAGAAGCTTATTCTGGTCACACATATCCACAGACACATGTAAAAATGACCTTGAAAAATGTCCCATCTGCCAGGTCTCTCCATCTGACTGAAGCAGGGAGTTTCTTTGCAGCCAATCCATGCTAAATAGAATGAATTCAACACAATATGTGGCAGGCAGCTTCTTGTCAGTCTAACTAATTATAAAAAAGAAAAGCAAACAGATGGACAAGCAATGACTCTTCTTCAACAGGAAGCTGGGAACTCTAAGTGAGAAGGCACTGTCATAATTTTCTTAGGATGTAAAAAGCAGTGTCTTTATAGCTCAGTTTCCAGGTTCTAGATCTTAGGGCTTGATGCTGTGTTTCTGATTGTCCCCCTGCAACACCCCCACCCCCACACCCACTCACCCACCCACCCACTCAGCCATATTGCTCTTACACTGAGTTCTGCCTTGTGAGTCAAGAGAGTGCGTCTGAGTGGTTCTTGGAGAAATGGGAAAGTATAAGAGAAACAAGAGATCACAGGTTTGATTTAATTGTGCTGCTCTTAAACTTTTTTTAATCCTCAGTTTATACATTCAGCTTTTGCACTAGTCAATTATTACCACATCAACAGCGAGTGAGGAAGGATTGCTAAGAGGGAGAGTGATTGCTTCTCAGGAGCAGCGAGCCTGAAAGCAGGCAAATGAAAGAGGAGAGAGAGATCTTATGCTTGAAGTTTACTCAGAGATAAGAGTGAAACTAGGTGCAAGAGACAGCGCGCGTGAAATAACATGAGCTGAAATGAGATGCTGCCAGGGAGGGCCATGTGGGCTCCTGAAAAATGTGCTTCAAATTGGTGCAAAGCAACCAGATCCTGCAGATGATTTTAAGGATGAGAAGAGAACGGAGAAGAAAGGGGATAGTCTATAGCAGGAAACAATGATGATTGCTTTATTTGCAGCAGCTTGGACAGAGTTAAGGGGGACTAAAAGTGAAGTGGAAGTTACAAAAGCTGAACTCGAAAGGCAGTAGTTGAACGTTAACCACATAGACAATGAAACTTGGCTAATACTTTTTCAAAGGAGCATGAACCTTTATTCCACATTGACAGGACAAGAATCAGACACAACCTTGGATAGAAAAATAATGCTAACCCATACTTGAAATAATGGAAACATATGATTTACAATGCTTTTTTTCAGTATTCTGACTATATAAACATATAAATAAATGATCTCATTTGAACTCTTTACACCTTGATAAAGACTTTATAGTGCAAGACATCAGTTCTGCAAAGAGTCACAAACATGTATAAATCTACACATGGCGTAATATTTGCAGGGCTTTATTCAGTGCATAACAGTAAGCATGTGTTTAAGCCTTTCCAGAGCAGGGAGACTCCAGAGTTGATGAGCTGAATAGCCAAAGTCATGAGATTTGACTTGGAAGTCATTAAAATTTTCTGTGTGAGACTACAAAATTTTGCTTTTTGAACAGCCTCTTCTGACTTTGAGCATACGAGCCAACTCACAATAGTTTCTATTGAACAAGGCCAGCTTTCTAGTCTCTTTGGGAGCCCTCACTAGAAGAACCATCTGGGACTGAATCACAAAAAACCTGCCAGATGGTGTAGCTACCTTTTACCCTCCAACCAACATGCCCAATGACAAATGATTATGTGCTTCTCTAACCTGCTATCTGCCAGATCCTTAATATTGCAGTAGCTCACTATACAGCCCTCTTCCCTCTACGATTTCAGTTTGAGTCTTCATTATTCACTATGCCAATTAAATCTTCATTCTTCACCTTAACACATTCTGAGTTTCAAGCCTGGTATCAGTAATAATGAGGAGTTAAGTCAAGTACCCCTAAAAAGGTTGGAGGACTGGAACCTTACGATATACCCTGGGCTCCTGGATGCCTCCAACTCACACCTCTTTTTCTACCGTCACCTACACTTTCTGCCTTACTCAACCCAAACCTTTCTGGTAGTCCTGGAAGGGGAGAGAGGAAGCTGCATCGTTCTCCTTATAACAGCTCCAAATGCTCACAGTATGGCTAACCCTGAGTATTCTAAAATCATTAATTACTCTCCTGAAAATATCAATAAGTTATTAAAAGGCCGTATTGGGGTCATATTTTCAAATTTTCTTTTTATACACAACTGAAAGCTCTGTTCTTCACATGAAGTCATAATTTATGAAAGTGAATATTACAAAAAAATTGCTAAAATGAAGCAAAATTTTCAGTAAAATCATGACAGTTACAGTGAATGTCTTGCCTATGAAATCTCTATACAAGTCTCTGTTTAGACAAATCAATGATTTTCAACACCAGTCCGCAGACTACAATGGGATCTGTGGACAAATTATAGCAGATCTGCAAAAGAAAACTGAGAGAAAGCAAATGAATTTTAAATAGATGACATCTCTTAGAAAAGAATGTCTCCAGCTGAACATGTTAATGATTCTAAAATTTAAAAAAAAAAGTTTAAAAATCACTGGAATTTATTATTTTCTCTTTTAAAGTCTGGCTGTATATATTTTGTTCTTTCTAAGAACCAATAATACAAATCCCAGCAACCACATTTCAGGGAAAATCTGAAACCCAGATGTCCTGGTCCTGCTCCCAGTTATCCGAGTGTTAAAATGACAAATAACTTCATGAATGTCGATACAGTTCAAATCAGCATCAGCTCTATCATCTCATCTGTGGAGAACAGAGTATAACAGAATCAATATCTACAATCCTTGGAGTTTTATCAGTGTTATCATTTGCAAGACCAAATTGGGAAATCCTCAGTCTGATCCTCCTGCAGTAAAACTTTTCCTGAGTCTATGGGACGTACAAGCTGAGTTTGAGCCTCAAGGCTTGACCCATTCTCGGAGTCTCCCCATAGTCCTTCCACAACCCTCCTGATGGGATTTTCAGGTTTGTAACGCTTACATGATTCAATCTGTGGATAACACTCTCCCATGGAGTCCTGAATCAGATCCAAAATCTGCCCTATTCTCTAAAAGTCTACAAAGAAACCTTCTACTTTTAGGAGCTGATGAGTGTTGAGAATTTAACAAACCTCTGCAGGACTCCTGCAGACCTTATCACTACTGTATCAAATGTGACTCCACTGCATTCTCCAACCTAAACAGAGAGATGTCTGTGCATTAAAAAAAACCCCACCCAAAACTCCCTCCTAAAACCTACCAGAACGAAACAATCTCCTGCATATCAAATGCTCCCACTTTTCAAGGGGAGTGGTGGTGATGGAAAAAGTGACAGGGAGAGAAGATCTTGATGTGACAGATGTTAGTCATACTGCTTAATGCGCTACTGGAAAGCACTCCTATCGTGCAATGATAAAGGATGAGTATGAAGCAGAGCAGAACAGAATTCTTTCTTTTTCCATTTTACATTGGAATCTCTACCTTTTGCTCTCTCTCAAGCATGGTGATCAGCTTTCTCTCTCATTAGGTCCAAATGTAATTTGACAAACACTCACATTTATCGATTTCATTCGTTCGCTCAGCTGAATACACAGGACTGGGGAAATCATCAAAACAAACATTTACACTGTAGTTTACATATATGAAAATCCTAAAAGCTCGCAATTCCCACAAGACTATAAATGCAACTGAGTAACAGAACAATCTCACCTTTACTTTCCACATTCTTTCTGCTCTCCTTCATGTTTTAGATGCTTGCTGTTCTTAATAATTTTATTATTTATTCAGCACAGTCAAGGTACTCAGCTTAACAAGACACAAATATAATAACAATCCTTAATCCCTAAAGAGCTTATGTTGGTAAAAACATGGATTACACATTACTCCAGCTCTCCTTCTGACTTACGACAGTTCCCTGTTTTTCTGTCTCTTGCCATGTCCTGAATAATTAATGTAGTTAAGGTGCTACTTGCAACACTAATTGCATCATTACATGGTTTAAGAAAGACTTTTTGACCAATGCTGCACATTTTCCAGGGATGACCATACTATCACTGTGAGAAAAAAATCCAGTCAGACACAACAATTTTTGGAAAAGTTGAATTTTCATCTCAGTGATTTAAATTTCTCTCGCAGTGCGTTTACTTCCTGAAGAATTTGTTGTAAGGCAATCAACGGCAATATTTTTTGTTATTTTTCAAATTTCTTTAAATTTAGGTCCTATGCTCTGTTCCTATCACCCTTTTTTTTTGTTAGTGCTTCTCATCACTATATCTCCAGCTACTTCACAAAAAAAATGTAAGAGTCGTTAGAGATGTTTTATGGATGGGGAAGCTGAGACAAAGGGTGTGAACCAAGTAAAACCTAGGACCATTATACTACATACTCTTTCAGAAATATTAGCTATGGAAATATCTCTGGTAATACCAAACACCATTATGTTATGGTTAGTTTTGAATAAACTAATGCATCAGCTTATTCTCAACCTACTTTTCCATTGCCTCACAATGAAGGTAATGATTGTACTCGTGTTAGCATCACTAAAAGGAAGAAAATCTTTAGTTTTTACCAGGCTTTATGTATAAATTTGTGTTGTGCTGGTGAAATAGAAAGGCATTCATTTCAGTAACACTAATGGGACAGGTTGACTTGAGATGGAAGAGAAGGGTGGTAACTCCTGCTCTAAATATTATGCATCAATGGTATGCTGTTCTGACTTTATTTTATTTTATTTTATTTTATTTTATTTTATTTTATTTTATTTTATTTTATTTTATTTTATTTTATTTTATTTTATTTTATTTTATTTTATTTTATT
>Ga0065711_1049894_pt1 | contig 11079 bp, 3 predicted proteins | sample Hoacrofraction12_FD_59098 | JGI IMG/M metagenome (GOLD analysis project Ga0065711, IMG submission 59098) | Hoatzin crop microbial communities from Cojedes, Venezuela - Epithelial fraction 12 v2 (version 2) | ecosystem: Host-associated > Birds > Digestive system > Esophagus > Crop | place... | reverse complement strand
GGGGGGAGGCAATTATCCTCTTTTCCATCTCACCTCAAAAAAGAAAACTAAATTCCAACCCATCAGAAAGTGAGAGAATAAAATTTTATTACAAAATCAGCTGAAGACTGGTATTTTCAGAAGCATTTATGTATCTAAATATATGAACTAGCATTTATGTAGGTTTTTTGAAGATCTTCAATGTAAAAGAATTAACGAAAGTTAATCACCTGCACCTTTTGCCAGCAGAATATTTTTGAAAAACTGGTCCTTACTGCACAAATTGCTTAATAAAGGCGCATAGCTGTAATGTGTGCATACCTTAATCTCCCAATTAGTAAGAAGAACTAATTTGAGTTAAAATATTTGACTTCAGATAAACAAATTGTAATCGTTATGTAACACTATAGGCATGAAAAATTATTTAGAAAGAATAAATTGAAGAGGAAAACGGAATGAATTCTACTCCAGCGTAGCACTTATATTCACTTATATTTGCATTGAGTAGATTGGATCAGATTTCATCCGATCAAGTATTGCACTCCCTTAAGTTTTAAATACGGATGCTCTCTAGCAATTACAAGCAGAATTACTCACAATAGTGTGAAACCAAGTAATTGTGAAGTCACAACTGTTAACTTCCAAAAATAAACTTTCAATTATTCACTGAATGTTAATTACATGCCAAGATTTTTTAAATAATCCCAATACCGCAAACAGAGAAAATGAGCTTTTTTTTTTTTTTGTTTAACAAATAATGATTCAGACATTTTCTCACAGGAGGGCACCCACACAATTTATCACCACTTTCATCTGTCATCCCACACACTTGGCTTTTGCTCATATCAACATTTTTCAAAATGAATTATTTTCACTCCAGTTATGATATCAGTTTTGCAATCATTAGGACTAGCAAAAATGACAGAAGCATCAGATTGTTGAAACAGGACAGCCGTTTGTGCCATTCGTAAACATCTGAAATTTTGAAATCAACAGTCTCTTACAACTTATCATTGCCTGAAAACCTTTCAGCAGAAGTTATTATGCCATCAGTTTTGTAAGATGGTGAATAATCAATATAGAAATTCATTAAATAGCTGCAAGAGAAGAAACGAGATCATGATTTTCAAGTCATCCTCTGATCATCAGATAGTCTGGTAAATAGAAAGCAAAGAGAATGGCACAGAGAAAGTTCATCACTCAGTCTTCCTCCCTTGATGATCTGAAGTGATGAGATTTTATCACTGAAGCAGTAGATAGTGTCCTGCAAGAGAAAATATTCACAACAACCTTCCCAAAAAGTGTTGCTTCTTGCTTCATTGCTACTATTTAGATGTCATAATTTAACAGGAACCTAAAACTGTATTCCTTACCAAATACTAACGTGCTGGATGGCAATACTTAATATAAAAGCTTTCTTAGAAAATGAAATTTTTTTTTTAAAGCTGTCATTTTAAAAGGCTAAAAAACCTACTAAAAAGATTTTACTACGCATAATATTATCATATCCTGACATCTCAGCTTGCCAGGGTGTGAGGAAAATGCTGTATCTCACTAGAAAGCCCAGAGAGATATCAGACTTTAACAACATATCTACTTTAGGAGATGACTGCTCATCTTTGGTACAAGCCAGAAGAATGAAGAGTTGAAGGTGAAGAGTCCCCTATTGTCAAAATGGAGAACCACCAGTGAGTTTGAAGAACCAACAGTCACACAGGCCTCTTATGGAAGTTCATCTTACGAGGAAAGAAAAAACCAGAAACTGTCAGGGAACGTTGATTTAAACATCATTCAAATACAAAATTCTATACCTATACCCTCTAAAAATAGCATGTTAAAATGTTGTATGAAGATAAAAAAAATACTGTCATATCAGATTGCTAGAGAGAAGCAAGAGAAACATCTATAACACTGATTCCAAACCCAGCATTTGTTGGGGACACAATGTTAAATGTCATTGTCCCCAACAATGTTCATATTTGCTACACACAGGAAAACAAGATTTAGCACCATTTAAACAAAATTATCCTCTACATCTGTAAACACTTATTCAGCAATCCTATCTTAGGAGAGGACTCAGCACCTGATTTCAGGGACAGCAGATTTAATCCTTCTCCCTTCACTGAGTCCCTGCTGAAAGCCGCCCTACTGAAGGGACTGAAGCAAGTCTTGTTGACTTGATTACTTTTTACATTAACATGAAAATAGTCACAGATCCTGACAGTCAGGTTACTTTGCTGCTATAAAAATATTAGGGAAATAACTATCATATATTAGTTCCCTAGATTATATAATTCCATTATTCTTCTTATATAGTTGCTGAATGTGAAAACTGTAATCCCATTCCTGTTCCACAGAGGCCAATAAAAGATTGAAGAGGGAGTACAGGCATATGCAACAGAGAAATTATACCACGCCACTCAGATAAATAGCAATAATTGGAGAACATATTAAAACCTTCTGTCAGTATCGTGTATGGTATGGATGTCATATTTTATAAATTTTTTTCTACCTCATGAAGAAGTCAGCAAGTCTGCTGGGGAGTGGGTGTTCTGTGGAATGAATCACAAGTGTCTAGAAATGGCAATACAGGAATCTAGCAAAAAACTTTACTTTTATGAAACATGCTAAAACTAAAAGAGGAGAAACTATGCCCAAGTGAAACTGTAGTAGGCGTTACACTCTTCATTCCAAAACCACAATTAACTTTCATTCATATACTGCCAGGAACAAAATTCTCCTCAATGTAACTTCTCAGTTGCTATAGTGGGACAAATATCAATGTTCTCTTCCCTCTAGTTTTGAAATAGCTCTGATATTATTACTTGAAAAAGGAGGTATCACTGATTTCTCCCACCTCCCTGCACCCTGTCGTCACTAACCAAGGGCTGAGATACTCACTGGTATTCTCTGTACTCTTTCACTACAGAAAAGGAAGTGACTAACAAGAAGTTTGTCAGGAGCCCCTATGCTTGGAGGAAGATCAAGAAACATAATCAAGCAAATATGAATTTCAACACAGTCCAGCTCTGGGGAGGAAAGGATCTGTATGGTTCTGAGGCCATACAAACCAAGCCTGGGCAGACTGAGTCAGTCGGCAAGCCTCGTAACCCTAGCAGGCTCCAACGTTGCTAATTCACTTAAAGCAGCAGCAAGCAGGCTGCTCTGCTGGGTAATTAGCACTGAACTGCCCATGGCACCATAGTCTACGGCATCTGATAGCTAGGAGATTTTACAATTAGTGGGTTGCGTTGTTTTTTTTTCTTTTAAGTTTCTACATAGGGATAGCTTATGATTTTGCAAACAGAGGATCATTTCAATCAAGTCAGCCACCAGCTTGCACACAAATTAGAACTGAGCAACACAATGCTTGCAGTTTGTACGCACGCCATGGAACCTCAACATGTTACACGGCCAAACATGCCACACACAAGTAATCTAGCCATTACATGAATTTCTAGGGGAACATCAAGCTCTCATTTCTCTTTCTCCCTCCTAGCATTTCCTGGAAAAGGCTATTTCTCTTCACAAGAGCACTACTTTACCACTCTGCACTTCTATAAATAATTCCGTGAGCATGATTAGATAAGTTCCCCTCTTCAAGATGACCCTCCCTGCAGAGTCTATGGTGTTTCTCGCTATCCCAGCCACGGACCCCTGCTTTGCTGGCTGAATCCCTGACCAGCACACAAAGCCAAGTTTCTCTAGTCAAGAAGCAAACGGGATTCCCTGCAGAGCCTTTATGGCTGTCGAATCGCCTGGAAGAGTTTAGTGCCAACACTCCCTCCCCCTCAGGGAACGCATCAGCCTAGGAGATGAATAAGTAGCAAACATTGCAGAAATGGGGAGCATAAGTGAGCAGGATGAATCCCCATGTTCCCAGCACTACAGGGTGAGAAAGATGAAGTAGTATGTGAGAATGTACTACTATCACTTATGGGATATGAAAGCAGTATCATCACTTTTGGTCAATGATTTGAGAAATGTAGAAATAAAATTTGTTCTTCTGGACAAAAAGAATATAAACAAGGTATGTTTTAATGTACAGGGTCAGCCTGACCTTTCCACTAAATAGCCATTTGTCAAGTAGTTTTCTTCAATCCCGATTTCTTGCAGTTTTTTACTGATGTATTTCATAAGATGGAATTAAACCAATTTGCTCAAAGTTTTCAAAAAGCACAAAAATAAACTTCCTGACCAACTCTCACCATAGGTCAGAAAACTCATATTTTGAGTAAGTCTTCAAGAATGACAGCTAAATATTTACAATCATTAAAGCAATATTTGCCACTACAGTCAAGAGCCCCAGGTTCAGATGTTTCGTAACTAAAAACAAACACCTAAATGACAGTTCAGTAACCATTACAACAGATTTCTTCTATAGGTTCATGTATTCTTAGAATTTGCATTAGTGCATCAAGGGAATCATGATCATATGGTTATCTTTAGGCAGCTAATCACAAGTGACCAGGAGTAAACACTCCAAATTCAACATTCAGGACATTAACAAAGCAGTTTAAAAATAGATTCTGTAACTACTATGTGTAACAGAGGGTTATAAACAATTGTTAGTCTCCAAGAACATACATTTAGTTGAATGGTTTACCAGAACGATTATTAGTCTGTCCTAATGTGTAACGTAGACAATTACTTTATTATCTTTTCCTTTAATTAGAATTATTTTTTTCTGACTTTCATTCTTGACCTACTGAACGAGAGCAATGCTGTAATTCCCTAGACAGCCAAATGCCGGTCTTGTTCCTATCTGGGTAACTTCTTGACACACACAGCAGGTATGGAGTGCAAAAACCAGCCCAACCAACCAAGCCACCCCCCCCCACATCCCAAACCAGCAGGTTTCTGTACTTATCTTGCCAAGAGAAGGAAAATAGGGTCTCCCTGTATATGCATGGGTGCTCTTCACATCTCCTTTGCATTTTAACAAATCCTACCCTGATTATGATTTGCACATTGTATATATAGAAAGTGGAAACAAAATTTTTTTTTAACGTGAAAAGTATTTAACACACAGTAAAATATACATATTCTATCAATGTTTGTCTCTATAAGAATTCCAACATGAAACTCTGAATTATTGTAGCTGTTCTTGGAGCAGTAGTGTTATTAAGCATCTAAACAGTCCTCCTTAATCTAATTGCATGTTAGCAATTCAATTTTACATTTGCTGTTTAGTTGTTCACATTAACCTTTAGACCCCTTCAATTAAGGAATCTATTTTTTAACTAAGAGTAGCTCAGTACTATGAGAGCACCAATATTGTGTTTCAGCACTGAAGAGTCAAGAAGATTACAACTACCCTCTGATTAAGGCTCAACTTCTTAACTTCGGGAACAATTCAGCCTTTATTTAAATTTAAATCTGAGAAGTATTCACTTCTCATTTGTAAGATTTTACTCCGTCAGCAGGTTTCAGTAAGGACTAGTTTAATTAGCAGAGAAATGAAAATGTCTTGGGACTCTCCAGATTAAGATACTTCACAATGTATGACCACCAATATTTACTATCAGAGTATCAAACCCCATCATTCAAGATATATTTTTTCTTGCCTAAATTTCTCACCTGATCATACACTAGAACTACCAGCACTGTCAATTTTGAAGAATTACGAAGTTCTCATTATGCTCACAATTACTTATATGTAGTGGCATAAATACAGAGTCACACCCTTAATCATACCCAAGCAACTAGTAGTAAAGCAACTGAACTGCACAGGTATAAGGCATTTTGTAGTTAAAATTAAATAAGTTTTTCTCTCATATATATTCACAAACCATATATATATTATAATGCACCTCCATAACTATCATACCAAATAACATATCAGATAATATACACAAGTTACAAACTGAATAGACTTGAACTGAAAACTAGGGACAAAACATTAAACACACTGACATTTTTACAAAGACATTTTTCAGATCAGAACCATAACCATTTTCTTGACCAGCTAAATGTTGCAATTAAATATTTGAATAAAAAAGTAACATAAGCAAAGCAATCCATACCGCACCTCAAATGAGAACATAATACAATGCCTTCTCATCTACACACAACATTTTGTTCACACGATACTGTTCAAAAACAACTTTAAAAAGAATTTGTTGGGAACAACAGCTACCCATTAAAGCATTTCATATTAGTTAAGATACAAAACAAACAAGCAAAAAAGTATAATCTGTGTCTTCAGAACAAATGAACAGCCACAAATTCAACAACTTTAAGTAACAGCTGCAGAAGTAAGGACTAAAACAACACAAAGCGGGGACACCCCCCACTCCCCCATATTTCTGTATTCTAACCAGAGATAAAATTCTTAGCAACATGGAAGGTTAGGAGATGTGTTTCAGTGGAAAGAAGCTGCCACTTCTTTCAAGGCACAAAGTAAGCCTTTGCCATAATTATTATGTTGCATAGAAGTTCCAGGAAGATTTTCTGGACAGAATAATTACGATTGCTGAAGTTGCTTCAACAGTCTGATCACCTACAAAACTGTTTTCTAAACTACTTTCAGTGTGTTGCCCACTGGTTTCTACAGTGAATTAAGAAACAATTCTCATTATTTCAAATAAAAATACTGCAAGTAGTATGAGAAATAAGGCAGTGATGAAGAGTGTGGTCATTTTTAATGTAATATCTTTAGTCAAATAAACATTTCATAACAAACATTACATTCTTAAAAGGAAATCATACCTGATACTCTTCTGTTGTATCGGTTAACAACTGGAGCTGCAAAATAAACAAATCAAAATTAAAATGCTGTTTATTATTACAAATGCAAAGTCATAATCTCGAATAATCTAGATACATTTTTACTACACAAATCCCATAAAAATCTCTTAAAAAAAATTACAAATGGTTCAATACAAAGCTTTCATCCATTTACTGGCCAGCCACTAAGTGTTTATTCACGGCTAACCTTGATTTTCCAGAAGGCCATTACGTGCTAAGATGGAGGGTAGGCAGTTTTGGGGTTTTTTTACCCAATTCGGAAAAAAAAAATACCCTTTACAGAGGTTACCCAATCTTAACTTCTCATCAATTCCCAAGCCCATTTTAATTAGCAATATTACAAAACATTACAAAGCACTTTAAGTTAGCTATACCTACTTAACACGGATCAAAATCTGATGGAACTTACTAGCTAAACCATTCCATACTCCTATATAACACAAGCCATGTGTGCTTGAGCCCCCAGCACAAGAAGGACACGGACCTGGTGGAGCAGGTCCAGAGGAGGCCACAAAGATGATCCGGGGGCTGGAGCACCTCTCCTATGAGGAAAGGCTGAGAGAGCTGGGGCTGTTCAGCCTGGAGAGGAGAAGGCTGCGGGGAGACCTTAGAGCAGCCTGCCACTACCTGAACGGGCTTATAGGAAAGATGGAAAAATATTTTCAGCAGGGCTTGTTGTGATAGGACAAGGAGCAATGGCTTTAAACCAAGAGAGAGTAGATTTAGACTAGATACAAGGAAGAAAATTTTTTACAGTAAGGGTGGTGAAACACTGGAACAGGTTGCCCAGAGAACTAGTGGAGGCCCCATCCCTGGAAACGCTCAAGACCAGGTTGGACGAGGCTCCAAGTAACCTCGTCTAGTTGAAGATGTCCCTGCTCACTGCAGGGGGGTTGGGCTAGATGGCCTCTCAAGGTCCCTTCCAACCCAAAGCACGCTATGATTCTATGTAACTGTTCAGGCAGTCTCCTGTACTAACTCCAGTCACCTTTCCCTTACCAAAGCTATCTTCCATAAGGGCACACATTAAAATTGAAAAAATCTGGAAATGGAGGATCCATTGTTTCACTGCTTCTTTGCTCATGCTGTTAGGTATACAAGGTATTTAAACTTCATCTCTAATTTGGGATGAACTTCCTGACTTTTACTATTCACGTGCATTTTGACGTTACGCAAATCTTTCGTAAAGATTATTCTTCCCCCCTCCACTGTAACCAAGTTACTGTCTTTGTGAGTTGCTTCAGTCTCAACACCAAAAAAACAATCAACCTGTAAAACTTCACTCAGAACAAAACCAAAATACCACACTCCCCTTCACCACTAACAAAAGTATTTTATTTTGAACGCTTCATGCTTTCCCGTTCCTCTTCCCCTCAACTGATAATTGCATTTTTCCTGATACAACCAGTGACCTTTCTATTCCATTCTTTAAACATCTGACGATTAGATGAGCCTTCATACCACATCAAAGCATGTGCCTCGGAGCCACATTTTTTAAACGCACGCTAACAAAATCTTAATAATCCCATCATTTCTTAGAAGTTAAACTTTTGAGTATCTTAGCACCACCAGAATATGAACAATGCTTTCTTAAGCAAATATACAAGAACTCAGCTTCTTTTGAGCATTTACAACCTGCCAGTGTCTATATTAAAACACACAACTGAGAATAATATCAGAAAAAACAAGATTAAAATTGTTATCATGTATTCTTTTGTAATGATAGAGATCAGAAGACAGAAGAGGTTGAGGGGAAAAATAATCAGGCTAACTCCACAGAGTTTTCAGCCAAATCTATCAACAAGTAGACAATGCTCAGCTTAATAAAAAGCTAAGGATTAAATGCATGATTATTTTGAATTTTACAGTTTAGATTGAGACCTAGACTTCTATAACACAGCATAATCCTTATAAAAATAACATTGACGCAGTTTTTCATACATCAAGCTTGAAGAGGTTGCAAATACTGAATGGTAAACCTGAGAATTCAGGAAACTATTTTCAAACCTTTAAGAAATTGTTGACAGCAGCAACCCTTCCTGCAAGTAAGCGCAGCATATATTTCCCTTGTCAAAGGACACCATGGATGCAAGAAGTTTTTTTTATCACCTTAAAGGGAGATAGGTATTTGGAACAGAGACCCATTCAGGTTTATTAAATGAACAACAAACTCATGCAACTCCACAAACTGAAAAAGTTTATACATTTTTCCCTGTTCTTAATGTTCCCACATGGGCCTGCCTGTGGCCACCAGTGGCGACAGAATACTGCTCTAGACATTCATTTGCTCAGCAACAGTACATTCATTCTGATCTCTAGTTTATAGAGCTACTTTAACTAAGTAACTACTCGAAGTTGCGAAGCAAATTTGGATATTAAGAAACAGGAAAACTCACTACTACTTGTCTAGAGACACAGACAAATGCCTACCAGTTCTAAGATACTGAAGAACAAGAGGGCCAAAACCAATTAGTTCAGTTCTCACTACAAAGTGATTTATTACAAGAGGAATACTAAATTCAAAGCATAATTTTGTAAGTTTGCAGTAAAAGTACCTCCTCTAGTTCAGAACAGTCTCAATTAAATGATGAACTAGTCTCAAACACAGATTCAGATACTTTTAATCAACACCATAAGTAAATACTTGATTTTATTTCAGGCACTGTCCTGAACACCCAGATTTTCTTCTCCACCTTTTGACTACTACACCCATTTCTTATCATGTTTAAGAGCAGTTCTGTTCAAAGACATTAAAAGTTAATATACTACAGAAAACTCTGACATACTTTGGGTGCCACAGGAAAAAAATCCACTTTTCAAAGACTATGGCTTCTTTTAGAATCTTGATTATTTTATCCCATAGCAGAGTTCAGTGTCATCAAAACAGCATCAAGTTTTCCACAGTGTTAAAAATGAGAGAAAAAAACATAACCTTTTAAGGACAGTTATGAGAGCACTATTATTCTGCCTCCACGAAGCTTTTAAGATTAAAATGATAGTTTGCTTTTCTTACACCAGTGACAGTTTTAACACGTATAAAATTTCAGGTTCACTTTTAGATGTTGTCAGAAGATGACTCTTTTTATGCTAAAGAGATAAAATCTAACATTTCCTACTACAGAAGATTAGCATTTTCCTTTGTTCTGGCTTACCAGTGAAAAGCTTTCTTTGTTTATGGCTATTTTCAGTGTTGCACAGACATTATAGCCACTCCTATGGCATCCTTGTGTTTTGTCACTGGAAGTACACAGAGAACAGCCTGCTGAGAGAGCAACTCATGAAGGTCCCACATACACCTAGATTAGTCTGTGGACAGATTATTAAAAATTAGATGGAACAGAAGGGAATAATACATTTATGGTTAACCCAGCCTATTTCCTAGACTGAACAGTAAAGGGCATCCAATTTAAAGCAACAGTGATAGCTACACTAATAGTAATCTCTTACACTAGCACAGCCATTAGAGCACACGTCTGCCTATGCTGTAAGAAGAACACAGTGAATCCAACACACCAAGCTGGTACCCACTCAGTAGAGCTGGTATCTTCAACAATAAAAAGAAAGTACTTTGAAACAGGGAATAATTCATTTTTTTATAGTCGCATTTAGAACTTCCCTCCTGTGCACCAATGGGCCATGTCTCAGGCCAGTTATAGGGTAATAGCTGAAATTCTAACAAGATTAAAAGCTTTTTCTGCAAGATGATTGTATTTCAAACACTCCATCATGTCAAAATCTCAGGTACAGCAAAATTCAAGTTCAAAACGTCTCATACCTTTGGCACAGTCCCTGCTTTTACTTGGCTCCTGGGAGCCAAGACCCAGTAATTGGGTAAACACAACAAAACTGAGGTAAATTAAACCATTGTACCAGAAGAGACCAAAACAGCCCAATTTCCTCCCTGGCAGCCAAAGGCAAGTGACACCAGCAGTGGAAAGGCAGATCAAGTTGTGCATTCCACAGCTGTGCCAGAACTGACTCAGGACAGCCATCCTACTCCACTGTTCTAAGAAAAAATCAGAAACGTCTGCTGAACATGTGTGTATTTTCCATACTGTCCTGAGGCACAGACCCAATTAAGCACTAGACAGGAACACTTAATAGGGACTGTTACAGATTGGAAACACTACAGGTTTCTGGCTGTAGGATTCTTTTTTATTTACAACTGCAATTTCTGGAACCAGTCAGTCCTCCAGTTTAAATCAAATGCTTACTAAATAAGTAGTTATTGACTTTATGTCAGTATCACTTAACCTCACTCATCATTCTCCTTTTCCTGCACTGGGGAAAAAAAGAAAAAAAAAACCAAACAGTGCACATTCATTCATTCATATATATATATATATATAT
>Ga0065711_1049893_pt1 | contig 11079 bp, 7 predicted proteins | sample Hoacrofraction12_FD_59098 | JGI IMG/M metagenome (GOLD analysis project Ga0065711, IMG submission 59098) | Hoatzin crop microbial communities from Cojedes, Venezuela - Epithelial fraction 12 v2 (version 2) | ecosystem: Host-associated > Birds > Digestive system > Esophagus > Crop | place... | reverse complement strand
GATATATGTATGTGTGTGGCTGCAATGATGACTGCGTAAGGATAATGGGGACACTTACAGTTCTGTTGTGCTATAATGCACATATGGTTAGGTAGTCAGCTACTGTTTTCCACAAGTTCGAACATACTGAGATTTAGTGGGTGAGGTCTGTATCCATGGAACTCATTGCCGTAAGGTTAGATACCTCGGCTTATTCACACTGGAACTTCAGCTACCATCACTGTTTTATCTAGATGACCATACTAAAATAGGACTAAGTAAATGTTCAGCATCAAGTCCTCCAAAGTCTTGTAGTTTTTGAAGCAGACTGTTGAGTTCTTCCTCATAGTATGATCTCCTGCTGCACTGTGAAAGCCCACTTGGTTGAAAATAGTTTGAATGTGTAAATATAGCTCCAAGATGATCAGTAACAATCCTCACAGTGTACAGTGTTGCATTCTTCAACCTTATAGCACATTGTGCATCCACCTTGCACTATACTCAGTGGCTAAATCCCCAAAACTGACTGATTGTTTATTATTTTTCCCTTTGATTTGGGCAGAGAGCTTAGGGAGCAACTGTTGTGGAAACCAGTCTTTTTTTGCATTTGAGAACCCACAATGGACAGCACTAATTGCTTATTGGTACCTTAGAGCAATGATTTGCTGTTCTCCGATTCTTTGTGTGGTATGTAGTTTTACTATTATAATTTAAGATGTTTTTAAACTGGGGCAAAATTAAACAAGGCAACAAAAATGTTGCATGCAACTTGTGATCCTGTTTATTTTTATCATGATCTACAGCTTAAAGTCCATTTCTGCATGTTCTGCAGAAACCACACTGCTGTGAACGGTGCTGCCCACCTTCCAGGTGGAGTGGGCCACATGTCCTCAAGTTCCTGTGGAAGTGTCTCGTGCATTAAAATCCCTCCCGCAGCCAACCATGCACGTGTCTTCCACGGCCAAAATGCAGACTCCTACATGTCATGCTGGATATGCTTTTGGTCCTGTGAAGGAAACATATGTAACAGTTTGCTGTCCTGTGACCGAAGCGTGCCAAGCATCTGGTGGGGAACATCTGGCTTTGGACCCATAGTGCATGTGGCAGTGGAGGCACCGTGAAGGAGGAAGGGAGAGGACTGTGCGGATGGGGCAACTGGAACAGGTCCTCCCTGGTGTGTTCCTTGCTCCCATCAAGGGGAAGAGAGGGTAAAGGACGGCTTCAAGGCTGATGCTTTCTGATGTCTTCAACACGGCTGTTAGAGGAAACACCCCTTTGCTGTGCTTTGGCAATGGCTCAGCAGCCGTGCTCGTGTTAATGGGTATGGCTGCACTGAAGCCTTTAAGACAGCTTTAGAGGTGCCTGACATTATCCTATGCTGAAGGCTTCTGTTAATTTTTATCGGAAGTAGGGCTTTGCAAGATTGATTGATACATTCTGGTTTGCGGACCTGTAGCACAATTGTTGATACCATTTTGGGAGCAGCTTACTGTGCACTTCCCTGGGGGTTTTGTAGTCATCTTACTGCTGTTCTGGGGCTTGAAACTGTAAAGAATGACACAGACAGTGTTCCGCAATAAAATTCAAGTCTTTCTTTCCTTATTTAGAGAAATGAATTATAAATGTCCTTGTTGCCAAGCACTTGATAACTGTGTAAATGGGAGAACCTCTCAGTCATATACGTTAATAGCAGAATTAATGATGTTTCAACTTAGGTCTGTTTGTTGAGACTTCATTGGATTTTCAGCTGAGAAAGCAAGTTGGAGAAAATGCACTCCAAACCCATGAGTTATGCACTGGGACATGCTGGGAGATGAGCAGCTTCTCTCACTATTAAACTGCTGTTGTGTCTTTTCATGAGTTACCTATATTGTGGGTTCCTTTCACCTTTTAGTTTATGTCTGGGCTGGATATTTTTGTTGTTTTGAGGTCTCTGTGTGCATGTTTTTGTGTGTGTGTGCTTATATATGTACACCAGTCTTTTTCAGGTTTCTGTAATGTGTTGTCAAGGCTGACAATCAGATACATGAGCTGTTTTTACACAGTGATGAGTCCTTAGACAATCCTGTTTAGGGTTTGTTTTGGTTTTGATTTCGAACTGTCTTCTTCCTAAACACTGAAATGTGACTGACTTGTGCTAACCATTGCAATGTGTTGATGAAGGGTAGTCCCTATATTAAACTAATTAATCTCCTGCAGCTAACTTTTTCACTGTTTTAGGACAAGAGGATCTTACTGTAATCATAAGGGTGGAATCCAGTACTGTGTATTGCAGTACTGGATTTTATTTGCAGAAGAGCTCCCTTTTAATGAGAGTGAATTCCTAGTGCTAGGAGCCAAAAATCATGTTTTACTGTTTATTTTTTACTATTTGGCATGTCCTCAGACAATTTGTTTGTTATGCTGGATCATCACGGGGTCTGTTAGATCATCTAACTGAAAAAAAGGGAGTTTGTTGTGCTGGAACGTCTCCAGAAGTTGTTTGTTTCACAGCCAAGTCCTTCCTATGCTCTAACTCTGAGGTCATCTCCATAAGTCACATTTATCATGTTTAATTTATTTCCCTGTTACACACTTGGAATCTAAAAATTTTTAATTAAATACATGACATAAAGTGTATTTTTAAAGTAACAATGTAAATATATCTCTAAGGTTAGTCACCTGGCCTTCAGCCTTAGATTGAAGGTTACTCGTTCTGTACTCCAACAGAAATGCACTGATCATAATTGTTTGTGATAATTACGTCTACTTCTAAGATACAGATACGGTACTGAACAATAGGGGAAGGTTTTTTAAATGGATGTGTATTTCTGTTTGTGGGAAGAAAAAAAAGAGCAGCATGCTTTGCTTTTCATATTTTCCCATCTGATTTTTCAGGAACAGTAGTTGGTGAGGAGATACCTGACAACATGCTCTGTCTAATAACATCAGGCTTGTACAGTATACTTTTGTTTCTGTTCAGAATGTCCAAAGTTATTTCTGCAGCAGCTTTAATTAAGTTTTTCTTGAAAAGTATATTTGGGGTTAGGGTGTGTCTGTTTTTTCTTGTATTCAAGATCATTCGAAACCTAATCTGCCTCTTAAAAGGCGCCCTGATAAATGGAGTTGCTCTTCAGTATTTTATATACTGATCTATTAACATATTTTTTTCAGGAAAGAGAAGTCTTACTGCCTCTTTTGACTGAGAGATTTTTATGCCCCATAAATCAGGAAAGAGAGTGGCAAAGGGCTAGTTCCTGTCTTTAGGTAATTACATATTCAGCGTGGTCTTCTGAAACATGTATCATCTGTGTCAAAAAGGAAACCAGACTGCTGCTGACAGCTCTTTTATCTCATCAGCATGAAAATTGGGAGGGAGGGGATTTTAAAGTTTATATTGTTCTTTTATGATGGTTATGAGTTCTCATACAACTGTGTGAAATCATCTATATGATTTCCTGCAAAACTGATGCTGCTGGCATGGATTGTCACAGTGGATGGCAGGTATTGAAGAGGCCTCAAGTAAGAAAGTAGAAAGTGTGGAAGAAAAAGCAGAGATTTTTCAAAAACAAAGAGAGAAATTTATCAAAGTAGTTGTCTATAAGAATTAGAGAATGTAATCTTTCGCAAAATCATAGATTAGTCCTGACAGTTAGACCTGGAAAGCAAGTAAAGGAGGTCAGAGCGCAGAAAGAAAAGGGAGGTGGTATTGCTTAATGCGCTTACTTCCTATTCTAAACATAGCTGTCTAGATAAAAATGTCAGTGGCATTATGGAGTAATTGTAGACCGGGATGTATTCAGTTTGCTCCAGCTGCTTGACCTTGCCTAGCTGTTGACTGAAGTGAAACAAGTCGTGTTGGGATCAGCACGTGTGGGCTGCTGTGGAAAGTTGTATCAACGCCCATCGGTGCCTCTGTAGGTTTTGCAGACTGTTGTACTGAACCCTGTTTGCTGCAGATTTTTCAAGCTCAAAGCAAAACTGTGCTGTGTGCCCAGCTCCACCGTGCCTCTCGGAACGCATGGATACCTACATTGGAGTAATTCATATTTGGGCCGTCTGGCCCATCAGGAGGTAGCGACCAAAACTGGAGCGCAGTTGCTGTTCCAGCAAGCAGCCCCGTGAAGGTACAGCTGCTCCGGGCAGGTAATCTAAGCACTGGGCTGTAATTTTACAGCGTAACCAGCCTTGCTAAACTTACACTGACTTTGAGTAGCTTGAACATAGGTTTTCTGGCGTTTTTATATAGAAAATAGAGATCCTTCTCTTTGTGCCATCCTCTTCACCCCAAAAAAGGGAATATCAAAGAGTGAGGTCCATCTTACACACTGAAACTGCGTGACAAAACCCACGGTAATTGCAGGTGGATTCCAGTAACTCAAACATATTAACAGATTCTGTGAACTTAACATCTTAATTTTGTGTTTGATAGCGTTTCCTTGCATGTTATCATAGGTCTGAGTACTGGACCAGGCTGCCCAGAGAAGCTGTGGCTGCCCCCTCCCTGGAAGTGTTCAAGGCCAGGTTGGATGGGGCTGTGAGCAACCTGGTCTAGTGGCAGAGGGGTTGGAACCAGATGATCTTTAAGGTCTCTTCCAACCCAAACCATTCTATGATTCTAGCTATCTTCTTGCTTGCAAGACTTTTGAGGACATGTATATCTGTTCTGTAAGTGGGTCAGCATGCAGACAACTTCTAATACAACAAGTTATGGAAGTTGGGATCAACAGTGAAGACCTCACAAAGTAGCTGGGAAAATAAAAGTAACAAAAATGCAAAAAAAAAAAGGGAGGGGGGTAGAGCTTGCATAATGGTAGCTTGGCTCTTGGCATAACAGAATGTATTTGGTCATGGAGAAAGCAAAATACACATGCCCAAAAACTGAAAGTGTAAAGTATTCCACACACAGTCAGTTAAGAAACCTGTGCTGGAAAAAGAAATTATTGTATTGTGTGATGATTCAGAGAGAATTTAAATTTTATTTCCATCAAGAAGCATATGAATTTATGTGGAAGTCATATAGAAGAAAAATACGTAGGTCAAGTCTCTGGCTTGAGTTGGTGCCAGAGATCAGAGGACGTGTTGTAGACTATGAAACAATTGACAAATATTGCCAGTGGAGCATCCGAAAACAGTTGTGGGGTTCCACAGGATTCTTGTACACAGAACAAATCTGGCTTCCCTCGTACTGGATCACTGTGAAAACTGAAGGCCTTGTGTTTGTCAGTACATTTTGTTGATCAATTTTAGCATATGACTTCTGTATTTCAAACACAATGCCATCTATAAGAAGTTGCTCAAATGTTACTCAAATTTTGATTTTCATTCTTATAAAGTTCTGCAAAACTCTTGAATGTATTTTTAAAAATATTTCTGAAAATGTCCTGCTGTAGATGTGAAGTACCCGCAGGCATATGAATGTCCTGTCAGTTGACTGTGGTTTCCTGGTTTGTTCTGAGCAATTACCATATTTTTAATGACCCATACTTATTTTAAAGTGAAACCGGACTGAAAATACTCGGCAGTTACTGAGCGAGTACAATGATGATCTACAAATACTTTAATTGTTCATTTTCCAGCATTTCAGGTGAGTGCCTTTCAGGTACTTTGATAATGTCTGTTGTAACTTAATTGCAACACTCTACAATGATCTTTTTACAATTTCAAGCTGATGTTTATCTAAAATTGTTTAGCTTGGGCATATGCATTATCTCGTTCACTTTATAGAAATATGTACAGATTTTTAATATCCTCTGTCTTGCATTTTGATGGAAGATTCAATTATTTAGAGTAAAAATGTCTTAACTATGAACAAGGAAACTTTATAGGCCTTGGATCCTAAGGTACTACATTCATCAAACTTCACAAAAACCAGCGAAGGTAAATACTCTTGTCAGCATTACGGTGGTGGTGAGTCCGTGATAAAGTTGATGGATCGGTTATCACTCTTACTTTAAATGAAGTCTCTTGAACATTGCTAGGCTCCCAGAAGATTTGGTAACCAGCAGCAGCCTGCTGCCATCGCCAAAAGACTTTTTCTACAGTGCATCCCTGAGTTGCCCTCCTAAAAAGCATCGCTGTCACTTTGGGCTGGATGAGTTGTCCTGCTGCACCACCAGTGCCTAGGGCAGTAACAACAGGGTTAATCTCCCAAGTTTTCATTCCAGGTCAGTCCAAAGAACTGTGTTCAGTTTAGCTTTTGATGGAAGTAACTTTTAAAGGCTCAGTTTTCCTCTGATCTTTTAATTTCTTGATTTAAGACTCACAAAGTAGTTATTTCTGAATTCGTGCACAATATATGCCACCAATGCAGTGGGGAAACATTCACACACATGGGATAGGCACACGGATGGAGTAAAGGTTTGTTATTGGTGGAATTTTATTTTGGGAGAGAGAAAAGGTGAAGGCATTGACAGAAAGAACAAATAATCCTAAAAGTATAGGAAACAGAGCCATAAGAGGTAAATTCATAACAAAAGACAGAAAATTCTTGTGTGTATGTGTGTTGTCAGCAACAAACCGGCAACGTACATGTTACCTTAGATTTTTACTTACATAATTCTACATGGAGAAGGGGGAAGTTGTTATCTGCTGCTTGCTTTTCATTTTTATTTTAAGGGAAATTCAGGCTTACCTGAGTGTGTTGGTAGGTAAATACTGATTTTCATATGTATTGGCATCAGTGCACATAAGGTATTTTATTCAAATTGTATGAACTTGTAGTTGTGGTAGAATCTGGGAGGGAGTAATTATGTCAGACTCTAAAAGGTCAAGATGCCAGCTTTTGAAAAGAATAATGTATTGTCATGATCCGTGTAGTGAAGAGATACAGGGTAGTTTACGGTTTAAGTGTTTGTCTTCCAGTGGCTCCCTACACCTTTGTGAAGCATCACGGAAGCTGGAGTTGTTTCATGAGATTTGGGGATGTGAGTTGCTTGCCCATGTGGAATTTCTCATTGCCTGAAACCATTGATGGCTTATTGACCAAGTTGAACAGCACCATATTGAAAGAACTGTTCTTTTGAAGTGAAGAAAAGCATCAAAGTTTATTAACATTAACTTATTTTCTTACAGAAAAATTGAATTCATTGATACCACTGAAAATGATTGATCATGAGCAGAGGTGCGAAACTGTGTACAAAACCTCTTCTCGTAGTGAAACTTGCTGGTTGTCAGCTCTGCGCTTTTACTTTCCAAGTTATTAACCCATCACTGAGAATACACTAATTCTGGCTTGCTGCCATGCAATGCAGTTGCTCAGCTGTATTTCCTGCTAGTAACCTTTATTTCCATTTCACAGTGGTTTCTGATCGCTGATGATTAGATCTCTAGATGAGCTCACTTTGAATCCATTTATAGTCTGTGAAGAGAAATAGGCATTTCAAGGGAGGAATTTATTAGATAATAATATAATAATTTTCGTAATTCTTAGATTTTAAACATCTGCGTTAGAATGAGATACATTGCACCCCACATTTGATTTATTATATTAGCTTGACATCTGGTAAGAAGCTCAGCTGTAGAAATCAGCATTTAGCCAGATGAACTGCATTATAAGATTCGGTCCTTTTCACTGCAGTTGGTTAAAATTGTTATTGATGATAGAGTTTTGCACACTGCGTATGGTCTTAACCCTTAGTGGACATAACATCATGTGTGTACTATGCACGAATATCGCAGATTTTCTGTGTGGCGCATGTTGGAGGTTTCTCTTCTTATCATTTACATTAGCCCCCAAAATGTTCAAGTGAGCAGATTCCAAGCCATAAGCGTAGCATTAAATCTGGTGTCAGAGTTTTCATGTGCCAGATAAAAACTAAAATTAAATAAAAAACCCCACCATAGTACACATTTGGAATAGAACAAGCTGTAAAAAAACCCAATGTGGTTTCGCTTAGCTTATAAGTAATTCGCATACTTCAGAGTATTGGCCAGTGTAAAGAATGACTTTTTAAGTTGTCATCGTGATTTTGATAAAAAACAATTAGAATGGTCATCTTCTAAGATGGTTCTAAATCTTACAACAGTTCTAAGATTTAGTTCTTAAAATCAAATAGTATAAATCAAAACCTGAAAAATAAAGTCCCTTACTTAATAGATATGTATCTGTGTTTGTATATCTGTCAGTATTTTGAATTTTTGAAGTGCAACCTATCCAAAAAAAGGCACAGAAAAGGATTACTATGCATTCAAGAAATTCATGGCAACAACATGCTGTACATGTAATTCCAACATTATGTAATGTAAGTTATATACTAGCACTAATTCAAATTTCCATAGGCGATTGAATACTAACAGTCCACAGGAAGGGAAACACAGAATTTGGCACTATTGGAAGTATTTTGCCACAGCACAGCATCAGTTTTTTGTGTTAATCTTTGGCTGTGCAGTCTGTACAGTTTACAGAAGACAGCCAACAGCTCATGCTATAAATCACATAAAATTGTAGAGACAACATACGGAAAGTAACCAAGTTAATCTTGAAAATTTAGGCACTTGACTGAGTTGACATCCTTTTCTCCTTTCTACTTACCTTCTTGCAGGGCGTACAGAGAAATAATCTGGCCGCTCAGAGAGCTGTAAATAACAGAGAAGGTGACTTGAGCTGGGGAAGCAGTATGGTAAAGGCATGAAGGGAGCCTGAGGAGATTCACAGATTAGCGGGGAGGCTATTGTTTGCTGACACAATAGAAGGAACAGGCTCCAAAAGGTGTGTGGACGCCTGCCATATTCTGCCTCGTTTCCCTCTGCCGGACAGGACTTCCACCAGGAGAAGCGGCAGCTCGCCATGAGGAGGTGGAAGCGTGAGGAAAGGGACCTCACCGTCCCTGGGTCTCTTCTGTCTCCTCGGGCGGTTGTCTTGCTCTCTGAGCCGGACCGGTCCTGGTATCACTGTTGTTTTCTGCAGTCGTGCTCTTACAGAGCTAGGTTTTTCTGGTGGCTTGAAACTTGATTTTTTCCTGTCTCATTTACACGTAACTCATTGCATCTCAAGACGGAATTATTAAATTAGGTAAAACAGTTGGGATTGTATTATATGAAATACTTTTCTCTAGTCAAGGGAACGCTCTCTTGTATTTCTCTGGAAAGCAACGGTATGCCTTTGATTTCTGTCAGGCAAAACGAGCAGCCCTGTTCCATGGTTCTCAGTAAAACATTGCCCCCAATGGCCCTTGCAGTGTCCTTGCTGTGGTTGAAAGTTGCAGCCCTTATGGGCCACGATGACGACGCAGGCCACAGCGTGCTGCGTGCTTTGCCCAGTCATTACCAGCAACCACAGGGGTCCCTGGGCTGATCAGTCTCGCTCCTCCTAGTCTCCTTCTCTGATACCAGCTGCCCTTTCTTGCCATCTTCACCACTCTTCTCTGTACCTCTGCCAGCTTGTGATCATTTCTCTTGAGTGGAGGTGGCCAATGTTGATCACGTTTTCCACGAATTCCTGTGAGTATAATGTTAACACCTTTCTCTCTATGAGGAATACCTTATTTGATACGTATTGGGCCTCCACTGGGGGTAGGGTGGGTGTTTTCCTTTTGTTTTGCTTTGTTTTGTTTTCGTGGTGTGTCAGTCTGACAGTTCATAGTCATTCTGAGGTGAAATACATCCAGAAATTAACCTTTCAGAGGAGGAATATACGGTGATATACACATGCAGAGGAACAGCATTTGAGACGCATAAGCTACTCAAGTTAGGGCATTTGCTATATTTTTCATCATTTGCTTTTGCAGACTCAGTAGAATTATTTTGAAATGAATGGCATGACAGAAGTTTATGTATTATGTGCCATTTGCAGATGTAATTATTGAATCTGCGTGAATGTACAGCTGTGCATTCCCAAACACACTATAAATTGTTGTATAAACCACAAGCATTTGAATGGTACAGAGAAGTTTTAACCTAGCTTAATGTAAGTCATTTACATGTTCAGACAGAGCATCCTTGTGTGTATTCTTCCAGGCTCTCTTCTTTGTATACAGTGTTATGCTGGTTTGTATTTCTGGTAAAAGTTTTGCAGGGCTAACCTATTAGTAGCTGGTTTTGCCTACATGAGCAGGCAGCATCCTAAGCTGTCTAAAGCTTTGTCAATGAAAATTTATAGTGGTTATTTTTATTTAAATCAAGTGTTCTAAATTAGTATCCGTGTAAGAGAACTATGTGAAAGAATACAATAGCCATAATGTATCTAATGATCCTTTAGTGGCAGATTATGATCATATCTTTATTAGTGGTGGTAATTGTGGTGACAGTGTTGCTGACAGGTTAAGCCATTTCTTACGACAATAGCTTTTGTGCTGTTGCATCAGGATCAGAAATGCAGTTCCTGAAGATTTGCATATTTTGAAGAATAGGCTGCAAAGCCATGGAAGCACAGTCTTGTCATTGTGTTTAGTGATGTGGGTGGCAGATTGCTGTAGCTGATTCTGAGCAGGAAGAGCTTGCATATGGGTAGGTTTAAAGGCCTTTAAATGTTTTTGGATTGGTAGGCAAATTGGTTGGCTAGGTGAGTGGTGTTGTAAGTTGTTAAATACTCCAAGCAGCTATAAGCTTTTCAAAACCCTCTCAATGTTATAAAATGTATAGTGCAGTGTCTGAACAGCTGCATTAGCTGAGATTGGACTAGACTACTTTTGCATTTGTACTATTGCTAACCTCCAGACACTGCTGTGATAGATCTGCATAGCATTGCACTACATCATTTGGACATTTAGCTAAGACTTAAAAGGCAAGGCACTGAGCTAGAATGGTGGTCCTAAAAAAACCACCCAAACTAACAAGAAAAAGCCCATACGTACCTATAATTATGCAGATTAGTATGGAAACCTGCACCATTGTTGACCTAGGTTAAACTTTAAAACCAGAGAAAATGCTTCCGTATTTTAGGAAGTTTTCTCACATTTTCTCATATTATTCATTGTCCATGGAATGTGGAAAGAGGGGCAGGCCACTTGGGAAGAGTACAGGAACATGGTGAGAGCATGCAGGGATGGGACAAGGAAGGCCAAGGCTCACCTGGAATTGAAGCTGGCAAGGGATGTCAAAAACAACAAGAAGGGCTTCTTCAACTACATCAGCAGCAAAAGGAAGGCTAGGGACAGTGTGGGGCCGCTGCTGAATGAGGCG
>Ga0065711_1009787_pt1 | contig 11080 bp, 4 predicted proteins | sample Hoacrofraction12_FD_59098 | JGI IMG/M metagenome (GOLD analysis project Ga0065711, IMG submission 59098) | Hoatzin crop microbial communities from Cojedes, Venezuela - Epithelial fraction 12 v2 (version 2) | ecosystem: Host-associated > Birds > Digestive system > Esophagus > Crop | place... | reverse complement strand
GGAAAGGAAAGGAAAGGAAAGGAAAGGAAAGGAAAGGAAAGGAAAGGAAAGGAAAGGAAAGGAAAGGAAAGGAAAGGAAAGGAAAGGAAAGGGGAAAAAGGAAGTTTCATAACATTAAAAAAAGCCTTTTGGAAAAATAGGCACAAGCAGAGGATGACAGGACTGGTAATTATCCCTCAGTCCTGTTTTAGAGGTCTAGGCAAAAGTAGGTAGAGTTTCACATTCTTTTCACTAGTACATCCAGATGTCCTAAGTCCCAACATTTGTGTGAGGCACTTGGCATCTCCTAATTTGGGAGAGGAATATTGCTAACCTTTGTTTTTTGTTTTATTTTTAGATTGATGGCTGATGTTGAAGTGATTTCCAACCTGAAAAAGTCCTACTTTCATATGTTAATTTCTTGATGCCTAACATTCTTCACGAAGATAACTGAATAGGATGGAGATGTATTTCTAGGGAGCAGAAGCAGTAATTTGTAAATCCAATGCTAAATCAGTAATGCTAAGGAAAGCTATCTGCTCCTGCCACTTTACAGATTATGAGATGTCATCTCCTCTGTTGTTTCCGGTTGCGCCTCATAAAGGGCAGAGAAACTGGGAAACAGAGAATTAAGCTTAATTTCTAATGCTTACCCTACCGTGAAACACAGCTAATTTGGCTTATGGAGGTGGAAGAAATATCAGAAGCTTGATCCATGTAGATTTTAGTTAAAGCTGATACACTGTAAAATCCTGAATGATTATTTTTAAAGATATCATTTCCATTATGGCTTTAACTTATATCTATTTAAAAATATGAGAAAATAATTTTGAGAAAGAGTATTTAAATTATATTTTTGCTTTTAAGAGTGTCTTAAAATGCCTATTTTCCCCCCTATTCCAGTCTTTGAACAGAAGTGGAAAAGCTTCTGGGAGAGCAGAAAAAGAGAGCAAAGCTGATGCTTTCTGCATGTATTCACAGTGCTGATAAGCAAACAAGAAAAGCAGACCCCCTGTTAAAGCACAGGGTTTTTTATCTTAAATTCAGTTTGGACTTCTAATCGCCCAGAATTTGTTTTCGAGATATACTTTGGTCATAGATGAGCAACACTTGAGGATTTGCTTTGTTCTTAGTCTGAAATGCACTACAATGTCATCCTTGCTGAAAGTTTAAAGCCAGAAAAGACTACTGAAAACTCAGGTATGACTTTTTTATTGCAACAGCGACTATGTTTTAAGCCTTGTATTTACCTAAATAGTTTGCATTGGCTAAAACATTTCCTCACCTTTTTTGGTTTTTTTTTATATATATGGAGTCCGAGGTCCATCCAATGATGCAAAGTGACTGATACATGATAAACCCATTGATTGCTTGGGGAACCATGTTTCAGAGAAGGTCAGAAGATTTCCTTCTGTCTGATGGGTGTTTTGTCTGTTTCTGTAGTTGTTACCAAGGCTCATCGGTTTGATTCAGGCTGTGGGAATGGAGAAAGTTTGAGTAGGATCCTCCATTATTTTGACAGGCTCTTGTCAGAGTTAGTTATGTAATCAGAAAAAAAAAAAAAAAGCGCAAAATATGTGCCTGCTATTGGAATACACATGCCCTGGCATTTGTCTTTACAAATGCATAATGGGGTAGCCAAATGCAGCCACCAAATAGAAAATTGTATTTTTTTGAAAACTGTATAAAAGCATGACACTGTAAATAAATAGATGGAAGATAGGAGGTGGATTTGTTAAGGATTGTGACATGAGGTGGTTCTTCCCCTTTCCCTGAGTACACTGTTATTCACCCAATAGCAAAGCATCTGCACCCTGCCTGGAATCACAGAATCACAGAATGTTTGGGGTTGGAAGGGAACTCTGTGGGTCATCTAGTCCAACCCCCCTGCTGAAGCAGGGTCACCTACAGCAGGCTGCACAGGACCTTGTCCAGACGGGTCTTGAATATCTCCACAACCTCCCTGGGCAGCCTGTTCCAGTGCTCCGTCACCCTCAGAGTGAAGAAGTTCTTCCTCATGTTCAGAGAGCTGCATCCAGCCTTGGAAAGGTTAGCTCAGATCAAAGGATGCTTATTGGTAGGTGGATGGAAACTACTTTGCACCATATTTTGTGCCTGTAAGTATTTTTTTCTTTGGAGTTTAACACTGTGGTACCATACTGAGTAAGAACTACTCCCTTGCACATCCACTGTTGTGACTAAAGCTGGGACAAAAATCACCTATAAAGCTGCTGATTAAAAACTAGTTCCCTCATTCTCTTGAGGCTAGATTTTCAACTTCAAAATACATTATTTCATTCTTCTGAGTATCATATTAACTGAAACACCCAAAAGGAGAATTAGCTCTTGTTAAACTAATAAAGCAGGCAATAGAAATCATATCAGTTTAAAGATCACAGTTGCTTTGAAGATAATTAGCATTAACACAGATCCCATTAAATATTATATACTACTCACCTAGAGGGTCTAAATCAGGAAAAAGAAGAAGGGAAATAAAGGAAATGTCAATGAAAATTAAGTAAATTGATTAGTTTCATAAAGACTGGTATATATTTATCATTACTTTTATTTTAAGATTCATTTTTCCAGTTTATATAAACACTGCTGTGATGTCCATATGTCATGGGCTTATTCTCTTTGTCTTGCAGTGAAGTGGCTTTTGCTGCAGACCAATATACTCTAACGGAGAAGATGATCCATTTATTTTGCTTTGGTCTCTGGGCTCTCCCTCTCCCTCTGTTATCCAAGAATGCTAACATAGTTTTGTGTTACTTCCCACATTAAAAGGAATTTTGAAGAGCCTGATGTTTTCTGCTCTAAGCCAGACTGCAGTTTGCGGATGGTGATGACAGGTAATAGACTATACGGTTTATCTCAAACTTCGTTGTTTATTTCTTGTTAAATAAAGGAAGTTCTTCACTGAACATTTCCTTTAGGCACAATATCACCATCATCTGCAACATTATAAATTCTGAAAAAAATGGTGTTAGATTTCTTTTACCCCTTCCAACCACCAGACATAGCCCAGGCTGAGGAGCTCTTCAGTCTTTCTGTCACCTTCTTACTTAGCTTTAAAAAACTCACTTGAGTGCATTTGCCACCTTTTTGCCTTCCATTTGACAATGAACGTTATCATGCTTTCTCTGGATTTATACTTTTAAAGTGTCATCTTTCAGTGATCAGTATGACAGCATGTTTCATACAGTGGCCCGTAAAACCTTTGGAGAAATCCCAAGGGAGGGTCAGAGCCTGCGAAAGACAAAGTTGGGGAAGGGGGGGAAGGAATTGAAGGATTCTTTTTTTGTTTTGTATTTCAGACCGGAAAAAAAAAGGGCAAATCCTCCTCTCCACCCTTGAAGTTTATTTGACAATTGGTGCTGCTTGCAGTACTTCCATAATCCCCTAGATAGCACAAATCTTCAATCAGAGTGAAACATAATATCATTTTATTGCACATAAGCTTAAACCCTTTAGGCAGGCAGACACTGCCTGTTTGGAGAAATCTGAAATGAATATGAATTGCTTGGATTAATGGGACAGAAGACATTGGTAAATAATTTTATTGGAGATTAAACAGTATCAAAGCCCTTTAACTGGTAATGTGTGTTATACAATGATACAGTACGTATAATGTGGGCTGGATATTTGACGCTGAGATGTATTGTATTGTAAACCACAACATTTAAATTACATAGACTACTTCAAACTCATCTGCATATTACCTGCAGACATAATACACTACATTATAAAAATACCTATATATATTAATTCTTTAATTATGGGAAACTGCAGAAAACAGCTTGAGAAGAGTTAGACTAGTCTTTGCTTTCTGACACAGAGGCTTTATTGCATTTGACCTCTGTGGGCATTATTCTGCAATGGTCACCATGGTTATTGATGGGATTTAGTAGCAGGAACAAGCATACAGAAATTCAATATGTATTTTCTAATACTCAAGCCTCAGTTGCAGATTTTCAATCATTCCTGATGTCTGGCATGTAAATATCTGCAGGTCAAATTCTATTCTCTATTATACCAAAGCCCATCCAGAGTCAGAGTCAGTGGAAGCTGAGAGGCAGAGCTGGTTAGTTTAGCATAACAAAAGAAGGAAGAGAATCCTCCCTGCTGCCATTAGTGTAAAGGTCCATTGTATTCCCTTTGTGAGCTGGATGGAGAAGTTCATCATGTTTTATAGCTATTTTCTAGCAGGAAGTTGTAGTCTCCCATTTTGGAATCACAGCTGAGTCAAAGGGAGAAAGGGAGTCTGAAGAGTGACAAGTGAGGCTACAAGTGACTGTTACTCTGTGAAATTAACTGAGTAACAACTGCTGTGGCTGAACAATACGAAGCTACCAGAAAGAGGGAGAAAGGACTCCAAATTATGGGCAGTTAAGCCAGTCTCTCAAGAATCTCTATAAGAAACCGGAGCTGACTGCTATCTCACATCCTGACTAACCTGAAAGGCAGATCTCATACCTTACAGAATTGTTCTGGCACTTTGATATTTGTCAGTACCATAAAATCATCTTTTTAAATCAGTGGGCTTAGTGGCAGGATAAAGCCTGCTCACCGTAAATTTAAAGGGCAAGGTTCTGAAGCAACGGCTAATTTTCCAGGCATCTGAAGGAGGCTGCCTGCTGGGTCATTGTGTCTCACTGCTGAGAACAGCAACAGATGTGAAGAGAATAATGATTGATGCAGAGCTCTCCCAGGCAAAATATAGCTCAAATAGCTCTACCATTAAACTTCAACAGTTAGTCAGGCTCCTTCTGTTTTCTGTAGATTACTCAGCAAACTCCAGCAAATGTTGACATCCCAGATACAGTCAGGGTTTCATAAGCAGGATTTTTACTCTTTGTTTTTGTAACAAAATTCATAAAACAAAGTGTTTCATCTAACAGTGTTACTGTACCGAGCCCACCTGGACTTTGTCAATCCAATGTCCTAGCAGTTCACAAGGAATTTGTCTTAATATGAGGGAAAAAGTTATATTTTACTTTTAGTGGAAAGAGATGAGGATGGAATAACTACAGGTGAAAAGTGATGAAAGAAAATTCTGACCATTTTGTTCCCATGTGCATATTACAGAATGTCAGAGAGGCTCATATTGTACATCACTTCTGTTTAGTCTTTTATAAAGTTGACATCTCTTTATAAAATCTATTTCTACTCCTGCATCAAATTTTACCACCTGAAAAGGTAACTATTTATTTATCCTTATGGAATGATAATATAGTGGAAAGCTCAGAATACAGCAGAAAGTCCTGGTGTGTTATCAGCTGTCTTGAGGAAGATTGGCCTCCTATGCCTTGAAGTAATGGCGTCCCTTGGATGTCATCACAGATTTGTCTTTCAAAATTTAAAAGTTCTAGGAATTTTAAGAAATGCTTGAAGTAAACTATCTCTGAATCAAGAAGCATTGTTCTGTAAGATGTGGAAACAACAACCTTTTCCTGAAGGCTTAAGAGCTTTTCAGTTTTGTATATATTCTTCCCATTTTTTGAATAAAGTCATTAAAATTTTGTATGGGAATATTGTGAAATGGAAAAAAAGAAGTAATGAATTAGTTTTCAAAGATGTCTTTTCTCGTAGTATGGTACATTAATAGTTCCAGGTCAACTGATGAGAAAAATTTAATTGCTCACTTCTTTGAAATGATCAGCGCAGGAGCAATAAAGGAAGTACTCTTGCAAATGCAGTTTACATGGCTTATTGTTTATGGTATATCTTTATGATTATTCCCTTTGTACAAAAAAAGAACTCTCTACTGGGTATAGCAGAAGGCTTGTAATGTCAGCTAAAAAAAATTTAAAAAATAGTTTGAAATTCTATGTTGAACTCATGAAGGGTGCTTAAAATCAGTTGTGATCCACTGAAAAAATCTCCTAGATTCACAGTTCAAGTGTTTTACCTCCCAGCAAGCCATTTAAGTGTTGTGTTATCACACCATGAGATCTTCCTTCGGGATTATAAAAATGCACATTCTATATATTTTAGTCTTTAAAGAGGTCTTCTACAATTTACTCACAACACAAAATTTAACCATCTTCCACTGAAATGCTCATAACTATATTTTAGTTTTATGTAGTGTAATTTGAACTAGAAGAACTGAGAGAAATGATCAATGAGCTACTGTGTCTATTAGTGGCTGCAATAAAGTCACTTTAATATTGCAGACTTGCAAAATGCATCACATAACAGAAATGCGGTCACCTAACAATGAATGAACACATCAGCAACATTAACACTTCAGGGAAGGGCAGAAAAAATTGTTAGATTCAAAGGATGCTATTTGTGTGGGGAGTTTTCTCACAAGAACATATAAAAGCCAAGGCATCCTCGAAAGGAAGTAACTTTGCACATGAGGAAACATTGTGTAGTGCTTGAAATTGTAAGAGCTACTGCTGTAGGAGAGCTCACAGTTCCTCTTCAAATGAAGGGACTTTAGTGATGGTCTCTCCTGCTTTAAATGAAGGTACTTAGTTCTTTCATTGTTTCTAGTTCACAGGAAATTGCAGCTGATATCACTGCAAATGATTTGTCTTCTCTGGCTACACAGAAGTAATGCAACTAACTTGCCTTTTTTTTGTCTTTGATGAATGAAATTGCAAGTGATTTACTTTCTCCTCTTACTGTAAGTGTTGTCCAATCAATTTTCTCCAAGACTGTGGGGCTTGTAGTAGGTGGAAATCTTACTTTAGAGAAAACATTGCTTTGATAATCTGTGTTCTGTCACAATGTAACGTAAAACCTAGAATCATAGAATCATAGAGTCATAGAACCATAGGTTGGAAAAGATATCTAAGATCATCAAGTCGAACCATCCACCCAACACCACCATGCCTACTAAACCATATTCCAAAGTGCCACATCTACACTTTTTTAAACACCTCCAGGGATGGGAACTCAATCACCTCCCTGGGAAGCTTACTCCAATGTCTGACCACTCTTTCAGTAAAGAAAATTTTCCTAATAGCTAGTGTAAACCTCCCCTGATGCAACTTGAGGCCATTGACTCTCGTAATGTCGCTAGTTACCTGGGAGAAGAGACCAGCACCTGCCTCACTACAACCTCCATTCAGGTAGTTGTAGAGAGCAATAAGGTCCCCCCTCAGCCTCCTCTTCTCCAGACTAAACAGCCCCTAGTTGGCAGATCAAACAATAGTGTGGGAGTCATATTTTGTAAGAAGCAAGAATCTCAATGCCACCATGTTCCTCCTAAAAAGGGCCTGTGTACTTGAAAGACCACTGATGACCATGCTGAAGAAGAGTCTATCTGAACACCAAGATAACACAAAATAGGCTTAGCTTTTTTGAATAAAGCTCCAGTGTAAACCAATCTCTTTTGATGTTTTAATGAGCTCTGTTGCTAGATTTTGATTGTGAAATTAGCATTATTAGAATATGTTCCTTGACTGTGAAGCTATTTCCTTTTTGAGAAAATTAGTCTTGGTGAAATTTTTCCATGGAATTTCATTTCTTAGAAAACCACGTTCCATGGAATGGTTTGGCTTAGAGATTTGTCCGATGTGAAGTTAAAAATGAATTCATAAGTAATACACATCCTAACATACAATACTACTAAAAGCTTTCCTATGAACATTTCAGTGATTGCCTGATGTGGGAGGAAACAGTCTGTTTAATTTCTGACAGTAGTTTTGTGTATTGTGAGTAGTAGCACCTTATTTCTATCTGCAAAATAACAAATAGATTTTATTTTTATGTACACAACAGTTTACATTTAAAATTCATGTCCTGTAACACCTCTGCAGGCATTTTTGTCCCAGTGTATAAACCTGATCATCTGAACAGCCCTATAGTATCAAAGCTCTTATGTGCAAAATACGCTGAAGTGTTTCTGTGAGATACTGTGTTGATGTATTTTTATGAAAAGTTTTTTTTTGGAAATGTTGCTCTATTATAGATCAGACTTCATGCAAATATAACTATTTCTACAGTATCTTCCTCAGGAAAAGACTGTTGAATAGTAAGTCTGGTCAAAGAGGAAGCCATGTAACCTGTTCCTCTGCACCCTCCTCTTCAAAGTGCACTTACGCATGCATAAATGCATGTATAAAGTCACTTCTACCTCTTTATCAAGGCTCCAGTAGATTGTCGGTCTTTGCTTAATTTGACCTGTTGCTTGCCCCCTTTTCAAGTTAATTTAACACATCATAGAGTCATTCCAACATGAAAAAATAAAGTTCTCTTAGATTCTGCCAACTAGTAGACTAAGTAGCTAAATGAAATAACTAATTCATTGTCACATTGAAGACGGTATATAAGCACATTGTGTAGATTTTTGCTATAACTTCATTCTACTTGTTCAATTTCTTTCAAAGATGTTAAGGAGTTAATTTATCAAAATTTTTTAGGAGGGATTTTGATTGGATATTTGCAATTAAGATAAGTGAGAATATGAATATGAGAATAGATGCAGTCAAAAAGAAAAGCAGGAAAAGAGATTGAGACTAAACTATACTTGTGGTAACATGATCAGTGCCAATGATATTTTCTGAGAAAAAAATAGTAAAATTTTTATTTTATAATGTTTACTGGCATACACGTGATTTTTATACAATGTACATAATTATGCTATTTTAGTTTGAACTATAATATTTCAATGTTATTTTAAAAATGCTTTGGTTTTCAACACTTTTTGGCTTAATTTGGTAATTTGATATCATCATACCAAACCATTTAGATGTTTTTGCATTTGCATCTAAAAAACATTAGACATCTCAGCTATTCAAAACAGTACCAAAAACTACATTTTGAGATGACAGATGAAGTAGAGCTTTCCATCAAGCTATGCCCCCAATAATGGTAGGAAGAGTCAGTATTACTTCTGTGGCAGGTGCACCACACAGATAAGAACCGGGGCTTTTCAACATGGCCACCCCCAGCACATGTACGCCCTTACTGTCACACCTCTGGTGCTCTGCCATGGCAGTAGTCGTATACAAACCTTTGGTCCAGTGCTAATCACCGCACTCACTCCTGCTGGGATACTGTGACTCCTGTGGTGAGAAAGAGAAAGGCTGGACCCCTCGGTCAGCAAGTAAGGTCCTACCTAATCATGGGCCTCAGCTGAGAGAAACTTCTGGACCACTGACCATAAATCACTATGGTTCAGATCCGACAAGGCTATAAAAGGGACCCCTACTGGGGACCTGCTATGAGAGCGAGAGAGAGAGTTCGTTCTGCACGGAGCAGCAGGCCTGTGATTGAAGACTCCCCCTGTGGGTTGAGACGTCGCCCACAGAAACTCCCTGGGACTGAGTGCCCTCACCCTTTTCAGTGAGCGATTATTTCTGCTGGATATCCTTGAGTGAGCCCTTTCTCCCTTTGGGTGAGGAATCCTGTCTTCTGTGTATCCCTGAGTGAGAGTTTCGCCGTCGTGAGTGAATGTGTGCCCACGAGGTCCACTTGTTATGTGTTATAGGAGTGTCATCTTGGTTACTTCCATTAATTCTTAGCTTTGGCTGTTTAATTTTGGTAATGCATGAAAGTTTATTCGAGTAGATCTGGCTACACACCATGTAGTATTAACTCCCAGTTGACATCTTGAACCTGTAAATAAGTTGTGTCTGCCGAAATGTGAGATAAGATACCTGTTCAATTCAAGCATTTTTTTTTATATCATTAAAACTAGTTTTTTTAACATATTCTTGTCAGTCTCACACTTCTACAACAACTTCTCTCATTCTTAGTACTTTTTTTTTTCAGGTGTGTCCTGGGTTTGGCCAGGACAGGGTTAATTTTCACCAGAAGGGTGCCCCAGGAAGGGGCAGAGCCGGGTGGGCTGACCCAACCCCAAACTGGAGAAACAGAGCCGGGTATTCCATATCATGTGCCGTCATGCTGGGTTCCGGGGGGGGAGGAGCTGTGCGGCGGGAAATCACACGCGGCTCGGGAGGGCACAGCGGTGGTTCGGTGTGAGAGAGCGGTTCTGTTCTGCGGGCTCTGTTCTGCTGGTTTCTTCTGTGTATTCCCCTTTTCTGTATCATTGTTGTTCCTGTTCCCTTTGTTTGCTGTTCTGTTAAACTGCCCTTATCCCAACCCATCAGTTTTCTGCCCGTTTCTTTCCATTCTCCTCTGCACCCCGGAGGGGGGAGGGGCGGCCGCGTGGCGCTTTTGTTACCAGTTGCAACTGAACCAGAACATTAAATTGGTGCCCAAGAGTGGGGCGGGCATAACGGCAGGGTTGAGCAGTGGGTTTTAAAACTCCTTTCTTAGATTTTCTTAAATTATATTATACGCTTTTACTGTGTTAGTTAAATAGTCGCCATTAAAAAAAGTTTCTGACTTTGATCAAGTGGCTCTGCTATGTAAATCCGTACTTGCACTATGTGTTCATTGCCATGCTGTTCATCATCACTGGGAAAAGGATCAGGATGATGATTTTGCTCTACTGTACGATATCAACTTATGACATGATAACATCACTGTGCATGAAATTAGGCTTGTATTTGCATGCGGCACTGCAGGCATTTCCGTACCTCGGATCCTATGTCTTAGAATTTGTTAATAATCAAATCCAATCTGTGGGGAAAACCAGAGGGGATACCTTCCCCCACTCTTTCACCCGCCCTCAGGCATGTCCTAAGAGCTTTTGAGAATTTCGAGTACCCGTGGGATGCTCAGACAAGCACTCTCCTATTGTTCTGCCTCCTGAATGGGTTTTTGGTCTTGTTTAGGGTTAAACGAGTAGTTAAGAACATCATGCAGAGACCTGCCCTGGGTCTGCATAGCTGTGAGTGGCTGGGTGTGTGGGACAGCACGGGCAGGTGTCTAGGGCAGTGGACACCCCCGATGTTTTTTAAACTCACCCCTGAACAAGTGCAGGATCCGGACAAACTAGTAAAATATCTGCAAAAAGTGTGCTGCCACCCTGGGAACTCCAGAGAGACACAAATCACCGCAATGTGCTGGGGTCTGGCCCACACATACCGAGCCCTGTTAAACCTGATTTAGTGCTCTAAAGGGAAAGGGGGGGAAACGAAACGGCAGGCACTGTGACTGGCGCTGCCCCCCCAGCCGGCCTTGCAGGCCCTCCAGCCCAGCAGGCAGTCACAGCCACCCGACCGGAACCAGAGCT
>Ga0065711_1049892_pt1 | contig 11081 bp, 12 predicted proteins | sample Hoacrofraction12_FD_59098 | JGI IMG/M metagenome (GOLD analysis project Ga0065711, IMG submission 59098) | Hoatzin crop microbial communities from Cojedes, Venezuela - Epithelial fraction 12 v2 (version 2) | ecosystem: Host-associated > Birds > Digestive system > Esophagus > Crop | place... | reverse complement strand
CCCTAATACCGGTCGTTACCGGCGGGCAGCATCCCTGACACAGAGCCTCTCCTGCTCCCTCCAGCACTAGGGGCTGCCGTGGGCAGCGCAGCTCCCTGTCACCGTCAGGCAGCCCCCACCCAGCGCCGCCGCTGCTTTCGGTTTCCTTTCCGGCCGGCGGGGCGGTGGCAGCTGTCGCCCCACCCACGAGCAAGGGCCTGGGCCAGCGCCGCGCAGGCCCTGCCGCCGGCTCACGTGGTGGCGCGGGGTTCCGGGGCGGGGGCTGCGGCCATGCTGCGGAGCCTGGGCCTGGTGGGCACTATCGCGGAGGGGGACGTGGGGCCCGAGGACCCTGAGTCTGGGAGCTCCGAGGATGAAGAGGTGGGGCTGAGTAGGATCGATTGCCTGGATCACGTGTGGGCCGGGCCTAGTTGGATCGGGCCGATGCTGGCCCAGGTTGCCTTGTGCCAGGTTGGATCGCGCTGGGCTGGGGCCGAGGTCGGTGCGCTCCGGTCCGACCGTCCCGTGGTCGTTGTTCGTTGGTGTTACCACAGGAGCTGCGCCGGGCGCCGGGCCCCAGACGGCGGGACTCGGCAGGCGGGGACTTCAGTGCCGGCTTCGTGTTCGGCGAGGCGGAGGCGGGCCGGGAAGGCGCCTGGGCGGCGGCATTGCGCCAGCTCCGCGGCAAGGTGAGGCCTGGGGCCGGGACTGGGCCTGCGGTGCCTGAGGCCGCAGTGCCCCACGTTCTCCCGGGCTCCACTTACAGCTCCTCTTTTGTGATTTCCTGCCTAGAGAGCAGCTACGACGCTGGATGAGAAGATTGAGAAAGTGAGACAGAAAAGGAAGTTCCAGGTCAGGGCCTTTCTCTGTCATTACTGAAAAGACTGGTATAGATTCGGCACTGTGCTGCGTTCCCTCCAGAGGCATAGACTCTGAAAGCATCCTGAGCTGCAGTGCTCAGGCTGCAGCTCATCACCTTGACTGGGTTTGCAGCCACACCTGATGTGTTGCTGAACTGTTGAGAATGCAGAATGGTTAATGCTTTAAGGTTATGCAAAACCATGTATCTGTGAATGGGCTCATAATAACAACAAACAAAACTCATAAAGGATTGATGTTTGGTTTTTGTTCTTTCTTTTTAAAACTTTTTAAAAAATCTTTTTCTAGGAAAGAGAAGCTAAACAAACAAAATTGAGAGATGAAGATGTGGAGACTGAGAATAATCAAACCAAAAAGAGAGAGTGTGAGGATTTTGGTAGGGATGAAGAAGAAGAAGATGCGGAGTCCCAGTATTCATTGGATGATGAAACTATCTTCACAAAAGCAGGTATTAGCAGTACGTAGAGAGGTGGTCAGGAGCAAGAATCTGACAGACATTTGGCTCGCTGGAGAAAAGTCTGTAGCGAAGCCTCGCTGGGAGTGGGCAAGAACCTCTTATTTTTTGTTGTCTTCCTTCTGCAACATTCCTTCTGATTTTGGTCAAACTGATTTTGAATGGTAGCCGTAGTACTTTAATCAAACTCGTCCCTGAGAAAGGATATTTGCTTAATATTTTACTCTGTTGCGTGCCTGTACTGTTTCTGAGGCTTCTTTCTCAATAACTCATCCAGAGTAAAAAGTGTGAGATTAAGGTAGTCACCATATCGTGTTATGTGTTTAGCTGTGCTTGTTAATTCCTGTCACATTTCTCTTTGTCTGCAGATACGGTCAAAGTGAAGGAACGGAAGAGATCGAAAAAGGGAGAAATGGTAAATGTTGGACAGAAAGACATTAGGTCATTTTCCAGCATTTCTTCTGGAGGAATTTGACTTTGGTTAACAAACTGTAGCTCAAAAACCAGCCCAGAACCCTTTGATAATATGTGTTGCTGCCTGTGTTGTTCCAGTTTTTTTGTTGTTGCTGTTTGTAGGAAACAGAGAGCTTTTTTGAAGATGCCTCTCAATATGATGATAACTTGTCATTCCAGGACATGAATCTTTCACGACCTTTGCTAAAGGTAATTACCTAGTTTAGTTACTACATATGTTACTCTGAAGAATGTTGTACAGCCTCCCCTCCACTAATCCGAACTGTCAAATTTCTCTTTGCAGCCTCTCTGAAAAGGAAATTATGTAGGAGCTAGTGTCGTAGTCCTTTAGGAGCTGTTATTCCCAAATAATGGAAACCATTATTTGATTTGCAATATGTCAACGCTGTCTTGAGTGAGACGTCACAGAATCACAGAATGCATGAGATTGGAAGGGACCTCTGGGGGTCGTGTTGTCCAGCCCCCTGCTCAAGCAGGGCCACCCGGAGCTGGTTGCCCAGAAGCATGGCCAGGCAGCTTTTGAATATCTCCAGGGATGGAGACTCTGCAACCTCTCTGGGCATCCTGTGCCAGTGCTCAGTCACTCTCACAGTGAAAAAGTGTTTCCTGGTGTTCACAGGGAACCTGCTTGTGTTTCAGTTTGTTCTCATTGCCTCTGGTCCTGTCACTGGGCACCACTGAAAAGAGCCTGGCTTTATCCTCTTTTCACCCTCCCTGCAGGTGTTTATCTGCATTGACAAGTTCCTCCCCCCCCCCAGCCTTCTCCAGGCGGAACAGTCCCAGCTCTGTTAGCCTTGCCTCATATGTGAGGTGCTCTAGTCCCATCATAAGCTTCGTGGCCCTTTGCTGGACTCTCTCCAGTATGTCCGTGTCTCTCTTGTAGTTGGGAGCCCAGCACTGGGCACAGTATTCCAGTTGTGGCCATACCAGGGGCAGAGTTCAATTACTGTATCTCATTTGTAGGCAATCACAGCTCTTGGCTTCAAGCAACCAACACCAATTCAGAAGGCTTGTATCCCGGTGGGTCTTCTGGGGAAGGATATTTGTGCCTGTGCTGCCACTGGGACAGGTAGGGGATTGAGCAGGGCACAGGAAACATGGAGAATTAACTATTCACAATAATTGGTAATTCTTCATGATAACTTCTTAATTTTCTTCTTTAGGTAAAACAGCTGCCTTCATCTTGCCTGTCCTTGAGCGCCTGATTTATAAACCTCGTCAGGCTCCAATAACACGGGTATTGGTTCTAGTGCCAACACGAGAATTGGGTATTCAGGTGCACTCTGTCACAAAACAGCTGGCGCAGTTCAGCAGTGTCACAACTTGCCTTGCTGTTGGTGAGTATAAAGTTACTTACGTAAACTGTACAGCTTGCTGTAAACTGCTATACAGAACTGGGAATTCTGTGTTAGAAAGCTCGAGGCTGTACAGTTATTGCAGGCACGCTTCTTGTAGGTGTGCTTTGGTTTAAAATCTCACTTTCCAATACCGTGCTGTACTTTTTGTTTGTTGCTTTCTGACAAGGAAAAGGTGGGGTCACTTCTAAATGTGGATGTGGTATTAATCTGAGTTGTTTCCCATTCCATAGGCAATTTGGATCTGCGTACTCTGCTGCAACCTGCTCAGGGAGTCAGCAGTGCATGTTTGCTGTCTTTCAGGTGGCCTAGATGTAAAGACTCAGGAAGCAGCTCTGCGCTCTGGGCCAGACATTCTTATTGCCACTCCTGGGCGACTGATTGATCATCTCCACAACTGCCCTTCTTTCCACCTGAGCAGTGTTGAGGTGCTGATTTTGGATGAAGCGGACAGGTAGGCTAAGCAGGACAGCAGTGAAAAATAAGATGGTAGTTTTCTGCTTTGCTTTTTCCAGGCTATAGGGCAGTCTTTGTTGCCCTGCCTTTAAGTAATGTTTTTTAGCTAGAACCAGCTGAAGCTGCCTTACCTTGCTGCTTTTCTCCTGTGTAGGATGCTAGATGAATACTTTGAGGAACAGATGAAGGAAATAATCAGGTTATGCTCTAACCACCGTCAGACAATGCTTTTCTCTGCCACAATGACAGAAGAGGTAAGACAGGATGCTGAGAAGCATATTGAGGCAGAAAGTTAATAGAAGTTTGTCTAGTCTTTTACCAGAGATTATGTGGACTTTTTTTCCCTCAACCTGTTCTGGTAGGTGAAAGATTTGGCTTCTGTTTCCTTGAAAAATCCTGTCCGAATTTTTGTGAACAGCAACACAGATGTTGCCCCTTTCCTGAGGCAGGAATTTATCCGGATCAGACCCAACCGAGAGGGGGACCGTGAGGCCATTGTATCAGGTTAGTGGTGAACAAAGAAAAGCTGGAATCAACAACTAGAATAGACAACTATGAAGCAGGCTCCTGAGAGGACTTTCTTTCAGCTCTGCTGACACGAACCTTCCCAGATCATGTGATGCTTTTCACCCAGACCAAGAAGCAAGCTCACCGTATGCACATCCTACTTGGGCTGATGGGTCTACGGGTTGGGGAGCTTCATGGGAACCTCTCCCAGGCACAGCGGCTGGAAGCACTCAGGTATTAGCAGGCTTAATTGGCAATGATGGGCAAAAAAAGAAGTTAGGGTTTGGGGCAGAAGTGGATTGCTGTGTTCATTGCTAATGCGTTTGCTATCTCTGCTCAGGCGCTTTAAGGATGAGCAGATTGATATTCTGGTAGCTACAGATGTGGCTGCACGTGGACTTGATATTGAAGGTGTTAAAACAGTGAGTATTTGCAGTGCTGACCTTTTTAATGAGTCTTTTAATACTCTTTCCCTACTAATACTATTTCTGTTGTAGGTAATCAATTTTACCATGCCCAACACCACCAAACACTATGTTCATCGAGTGGGTCGAACAGCAAGAGCAGGCAGGGCTGGTCGTTCAGTTTCACTTGTGGGTGAGGAAGAGCGCAAGATGCTGAAGGATATTGTGAAGACTGCCAAAACACCAGTGAAAGCCAGAATTCTCCCCCAAGGTACACGCTTCACTGAGGTAAAAAGCAGGAGAGCAGTAGGCAGGGAATATCATAGTACAGAGAGACACTAAAAGAGGTGCTGAAAAATAAGATGAACTTTACATGAGCTGCTTCTGATGTTCACACTGTATCATTTTCAGATGTCATATTAAAATTTCGAGAGAAGATTGAGAATCTAGAAAAAGATGTGTATGAAGTTCTGTGCTTGGAGCGTGAGGAACGTGAGATGCAGCAGTCAGAGGCCCAGGTAAGGGTTTTTTTTTTTAGGAAATTATTTTTTTTACCTTAGTTTTTTTAGGATGTGGAGTAGCTATACTGCCGAAGGAGGTTACCCTAACGTGCTTAACCTGCCTACTTTAGAAACAGAAGAGAGAGACCTTTTCTTAGCCACCATGAGCTCACTTCTTGCCTGAATTATCTCAGATCAATAGGGCAAAGAAGCAGCTGGAGACAGGAAAACAAGGGACTGTGGGTGAGGGTTTGGAGCGGTGCTGGTTCCAGACCCGTGAAGAGAGGAAGAAAGAGAAATGTGAGTCATGACACTGCTGCCATGTTAAATTCTATAGCTGTAACTGGACTCTGCTCTGTACTTTTACAACTTTCTTTATTCTGTGTTTTTCTTTGTCTCTCCAGTGGCTAAAGCCCTGCAGGAGTTTGACCTAGCACTACGAGGCAAAAAGAAAAGGAAGAAATTTATGCAGGATAGACAGAAAAAAGTCCAAATGACAGTGAGTACATTTATGGACAAGTGGGACCCTGGGAAGACTATCCTAGTTTTCCCTTAGCAAAACCTCACATCACTGTAAACTTGCATTTTAACACCTTTCAGCCAGAGGAGAGGTCACAGTTTGAAATCTTGAAATCTCAAATGTATGCTGAGCGGCTGGCAAAAAGGAATCGCCGAGCAAAGCGCGCCAGAGTGTTGCCAGAGGAGGAATCAGCAGCAGCACTAACAGGTGGAGGCTTTTGTTTTACACCTGACTTACTTACATCAGTCACTTTGTTACAAGTAGGTAAACTAAACAAATTTGTTTAGAGGGAGGCACTGATCTTTGAAGGAATGGCCACTGGTGCTGGCCAGGATGCTTGTTTGCAGAGAGGAGTCCTTGCTTTTCCTGATTTTTAGGCTAATTGTTGTGGTTAAGGCTACTGGGCTCTAGTAAAAAAGATGATGCTGTGCCCTTCTGTTTACAGCCAATGTTCTGACTATTGTCTCTGTGTTAGGCCCCAAGTGGAAGAAAAAACTCTCTGTGTTCGATGAAGAGCTTACCAACACAAGCAGGAAGGCTCTGAAGCAGTACCGTGCCGGGTAATGTCTTAACTGTAGTACAGAAGTCCAGACTTTAGTAGGTGGGATTTTTGTTTTTGCATATTTGGACTTTCTCAGGGGTACTTTGACTGATATTGGGGGGAAAAGGTGGGCAGAGCAGAGAAGGGATTCTTGCAAGAAGTACTTGTGCTGTTGGTGTACGTCAGTGGGTTTTGTCTTTACCTTCTTCCACTCCCCTCTCTCTTAAAAAGCCCATCATTTGAAGATCGAAAACACTTGGGTATGGCTCAGCATAGGAAAGGAGGAAACTTCAAATCCAAGTCCAGGTATAAGTCTGTTTACTTTCTTATTCAAGGGTTTTTTTGTTGTGGTGTTGGTTTTTTTTTTTCTGCTTTCTCTTTCCTCTTCTGATTGTTTAAAGGCCCTTGCTAAAATGTTTGTTGGTTCTGCAGTAGCTTACCGTCCTACTACAGGTCTGATGCTGGGGGCAATTAAGGATACTGCCTTTAGTAGCACATTCCTAGGTTTCTACTTGGGAGAGCATTGCCTAGAAAATGCTTAGTGCTGTTCCTTATCTATCATTGAGAGTTGGGCTGCTGGAATGTTATTTCAAATATCTTCTCTTTCAGGTACAAGAGAAAGTAAGAACCGTTGGTAATTACCAAATGGTAATTTGGACAGTGCAGACATTTCAGACACACTGTCTCCAGGGCCTGGATTTCTTTGTACAGCAGGGAGACAACTTCACTAAACTGGAGTAGTTTTTTTTCAAGTTCTGGAATAGCTTTTGGGATGTTCATTAATATCTGGTGGAAGACCCTGTGGAAAAACATCTTCAGCAGCCCATGCAATAAAGGATTGGTTTGTTTTTTTGCCTAAAATGTTTGTTGTTTTATAGGATAGCTAGAGCAACAGAGAGCCTGGCTGTGTTACATCTTTCTGTCAGACTTTTAGTTCATGAAAGTTGTCTTTAGGGCAAAAACTGGAGAACATTTATTGCTTTATTCATATACTTCTGTGATCTCAATTAATATGGCTGAAAAGAATTTTTGTGGTTGAGAGCCTATTTCTACAATAGGGGAAAAAAGTTTTTCAGACTAGTTGTCACAAAGATGGTTTTGGGGAGAAGTCACAGGAATTAACAAATCTCCAAGAGGCTACTATCTGAACAAAGGCTTATGTCCAAGGGATAACTGAAAAGCAGCTGTAAGCTGAGGCAAGAAGGGAAGACTACAGTCAGAATATACAGGCTGTTCATTGTTGTATTCAATTAGTAGCTTTTTTTTTTTAGTAGAAGCAATACAGCTCCAGCTATAACCATCGAACAGGTTTACTGCAGGTTCATAAGCAGCAGCTGAATGCAGAGCATCAGCAATCACTATTCCTGATATGGGCACCATTGTACTTGTTCCACTGTGAATAAAGCAGGGACAATTCTGATCAGTAACCCATACTTAATTTCATCAAAATGTTAAACTCCTTTCAATTTTTCCATCTCCACCATCCCATCTTTTTCTCATCAGATTCCTGTAAGGAACACAGAACAATATAAGTGGCCCAGACCCAACTGTTAACTTCTGAGCTGTCAATACACATTGAGCTTTTTGCTTCAGACCTGCTCTTCTAGGGTGACCAAAGCGCAGTAGTGAAAGGTAACAGCTGCACTCCTAAAATAGACCAGTACAACAGTGACTCAAAAGTACTGGGTTTTCCAACTTTATTAAAAAGGGCAAACTTTACAAGAAGTAAAGAGAAAATGTACATAACAGAGTTTTGACAGGTGGTACTGCTCAGTATATTCCCTGAATCGGTCTTCTCACAGTTCAAAGGTACATTATAGTGTCCTATGGCCTTGGTGGACGCATGCCAGGTGGAGGGGGTCCTGGGAATAAAGGAAAGAGTTGAATATTGAAGAGGAAAGAGGAAGCAAGTCTAAACCAGAAAGAAGTTATTGCTATGGTAAAAGTGGCCTTGGGATCCCTTTTTTGGCACTGAGGCATCTACTGACAACTAGCATAGCTAGGCAGGCATTGAAATCGTCTTTCAAACATTTTATGTTATTGCTTATAGCTTCTAGGCATTTAAGGTAACCTCCACTCACCTCTCATTCCTGGGGGTGGTGGTCTCATGCCTGGTGGGGGCATTCCCATAGGAGCACCTCGGCCAGGTGGCATTCCCATTGGTGGGCCCATAGGTGGTCTCATGCCTGGGGGAGGTCCCATCATTCCTTAAGCCAGAGAAAGAACAAGCATGTGAAGTACAGCTGAATAGCCAAGGCACTAGTTGGCTATCAGAATAATCCTCCATAATACCAGATCTTCATCAGACTCTGATAAATACCTCTTTACCATCAATTTTGCCACTAACATGACCTCCTTGCTGCCTCACTCTATAGAGTAATTCCTACCTGGAGGAGGTGCTCCTCTGCTCATGGGTGGGGGAGGACCCCCACGCCCTGGTGTGTACTGAGTTGGAGCTCCTGCTATACTAGCAGTGGCTGCTGCAGCTGCAGCTGCAACTGTTCCACGACCCTGCGGTGTCATGACCTGTAAACAGAATAAATAGGTTCACAGAGAAACAGCACATCTGCTTCACATTAATAACTAAAAAATAAGATTTAAATTATCCCTTCAGAAAACTACACCAGTCTCCTCTTAACACATTAAATAACGCTACAAACTTGTAACACAATTCAATGATTACCAATTGAATTCTGTGCAAGAAGCTGCACTTTTCAAGCCTCTTCTTCAATCATGTAAGACAGAGTTCCTAGGGGGATCTAGTACCAAAAAAGCCTTGCTAGGCTCAAACTCCCTGGTAACAGAAACTAAGATTACAGTTTTTCCACTCAACCAATTTCTTGCATCACATTGGTACCGAGAATTGAAAGCCACCCCAGAATATACCAGACAACTCTTTTTTTAATGGGTCACAGCATCTCACCTGTTGGGATGGTCCTCCCACTCCTCTGACAGGGCCAGCTAATCCTGCTGGAGCCTGTGGCATGGGTGCACCAGCTGGTACTCCCCTCCCTGCTGCTCTTCCAACTCCAGGTCCTCCAGCAGCTCCAGCAAGAGGTACCCGGGCAATTCCAGTCTGAAAACAGACACCCAACAAAAGAAAGATTTATCAAAACAAAAGTCCTCAAATCCTAGCAATGCCCACAGCCCCCTTTTGTCCACTTAATGTCCAAGCCCCCAAAGGGATTAGAACTTCCTGCAGTGAAATTCATCAGACCTAGTACAGCAGCATCGGGAAGTCTAGGACAATGCTGTAGTAGCATTCTCCTGCAAGGAAGCAAGTTTATCAGATGCCCCTTCCCTTTCTCCTTAGTTCTATGCTCATTCTCCTTACATCTTTCGGAGGTGGCCCTTCAACTGTCATGGACACCAGGTTTTCTCCTCGCAGCAACACAAGACCAAGGACTCGTTTCTCTTCCCGTTCTGGCTGTTTTGAGTTTTTAGGTCTAGTGAGAAGAGAAAGAAAACATTGCAAGGCAGGGGGACAAAAAACAAACAAACAAAAAAAATCAACGCTGCTCTTTGAATTTGCAATAGAATATATGACTAGGTTACTCTAGAGAGGATAACCTACCATAAAAACCACTTTTTAATGCACCTAAGCTAAGTACATAGAGAAGTCTAAGTACAAGATGCGTATTGTCTTTGTGATTTTTTCCTCATGATGCCTAACTGTTACAGTGACTACGCTAGCATCAGATAAAGCTATATTTTGGTTCTTAGGAAAGACTGAAACAAAGTGCCCCCTGAACCTTTGGTAGCTTGTGGATTTGACACATGAAACTAAAGCCATGACTGCTTCTGCAGAACCCGGCGGCAGACGTCGCCTAGCAGCTGCACCTGCCCCGAGCGCGCAGACGGCCCCGCGGCCTTCCGCCGCAGCAGAGCTGCGGGGCCGGGCAGCGGGGCCAGAGGCGGAGCCGGGCAGCGCCCGGTGCGGGCCGCGCTGCTCACTTGATCTTGCGGAACTCGTCGCAGTCGCAGAGGATGAGGTTCATGTGCTTATCGAAGGCCTTGAAGGTGCCGATGAAGACGCGCCCGTCCTGCAGGATGCACCGCATGCGGTAGTCGATGTGCTGCAGCATCTTGCTGCTCTTTCCCACCGTCTGCAAGAGACCGCGTTACACCGAACGCCGGGGCGAGGCGGAGCGGGCCTCACTGCACCTAGGCCGCGTGGGCCCCCTGGCCGCGTGGGCCCCCTGGCCGCGCGGACCCGCCCGAACGCTCGGCTCACCATGGCTGCAGCTCCCCGTGCTCCCTCCTCCTGCCGCCGCCGCCGCTACTCGCTCCCACAACACCACTCGCTCCGCCGGAAGCTCCTACGCGTAGCGCCCGCCGCTTCCGCCCGCCCGCACGCGGCTGCCCCGCCAGTGCCGCGCACCGCCCTTTCCGGCGCGCGATGGACGCATTTCCGGGGGTGGGGGCGGCCGCGTGGGGAGCTGCGCAGTGGGCCGCGGCCTCGCTCTCGAGGGGGCGGGTGTCGTGCGCCGCCACGGCACTGCTGCAGGGTTCCCTCCCGCCCCGTGCGCAGCGGTGGGCAGAGCTGCAGGGAACGCAGCTCTGCGTAGGCCGGTGGAGACCCGGCCCTGGGCGTAGGCCGGTGGAGACCCGGCCCTGGGCGGTCGCAGCCGGTCTCGGAGGAGGGGCACCGTTGGTACGGGGAGCTGACGTGAGCCCTCCCGCGGCGGTGCCAGAGGGGCGCAGGCATAAGGGATACTCAGTTAACGTAATTCATCTGGGCTGCCGATGCCGGCTCTCACGCACGAGGAGTGACGGGACCGGCGGACGGCGCGCTCTGCCCCAGCGGGTTCGCGCCGCGCCGGGGCGTGGTCGGCCGCCCGCGGTCTCCATGGCAGCGCTACGGATGCGTGACGCGTGTGTCGCGGCCAATCGGCGGTGAGGCGGCTGAGTGACAGCTGGCGGCGCCAGTGGCCAGCAGCGCCTTGGCGGGGCCGCGGGAGCTGCCGGACGGCCGGAGCACGGAGCGGCGGGGGCTGGGTGAGCGCGGGGCG
>Ga0065711_1010034_pt1 | contig 11081 bp, 11 predicted proteins | sample Hoacrofraction12_FD_59098 | JGI IMG/M metagenome (GOLD analysis project Ga0065711, IMG submission 59098) | Hoatzin crop microbial communities from Cojedes, Venezuela - Epithelial fraction 12 v2 (version 2) | ecosystem: Host-associated > Birds > Digestive system > Esophagus > Crop | place... | reverse complement strand
GACAGGACAAGGGGCAACGGGCACAAACTGAAGCAGAGGAAGTTCCAGCTGAACATGAGGAAGAACTTCTTCCCTCTGAGGGTGACGGAGCCCTGGCCCAGGCTGCCCAGGGAAGCCACGGAGTCTCCTTCTCTGGAGATATTCAAGACCCACCTGGACAAGGTCCTGTGCAGCCTGCTCTGGGTGACCCTGCTTCAGCAGGGGGATTGGACTGGGTGACTCACAGAGGTCCCTTCCAACTAAGTTTAACAATAAACTTAGGTTAAAATAGGGGGTGTGATTTTCCTTCTTAATACATATTGCAGAGAAGAGGTCAATGTGATAGAGGAGCAGGGCTCCAGCAGGCAGCAAAGCCAGTCTTTTCCATTCAACATCACAGAAAGATGGAAGGCAGAAGTCACACGTCAGACTTCTTAGTAAAGTGATGAATTTGGCTATTTTTTGTTTGTTTTGTTTTTTGGTTTTTTTTCTTTCCCTTGGGTTGAAAACTATCCATCTGCAGGATGCCTCTCTGCCTCTCGCTAAGGCCAGTATAACGCATAAATGTGACAAATCCCAAGAAGGAAAGACAGCTGTTTGAATCAGGCAATCCAAAGATACACACAGCAATTTAGCAGGGGCCTGGTTTCAGTCTCTGATGGAAGGTCTGCAAGAGTCATGTCAAAGAGACAGACTGACCTCTCCAGCAGGAAGTTTACAGAAATTCTTTCTAAAAACTGTACAGGAGTACACTGATCAGCAAGCCAAAGGATGGGTCCCTCTGCAAGGCTCCAGTCTACCCATTTTTGAGATTGAGAGCACTTCACTGGAGGCTGACATGAAGGTACTGGAAGTACCTGAACTTCATTACAGCATTTCTGTCTGTCTTATAGCACAACCCGGACTTTCATGGCTCTCTAGTCATTTTAACAAATTTCCCTCCCCTCAAAAATATATTAAAACAAAGTCTTAAACATGTACATTCCAAATACATCTTCCATTTTCCAGCTACTCAGAAAAGAGATAATGCTACAAAAGGGTACAGAATGGTCTCCCTATGACACACTTAAATACATATTTTTTTACCATCAAAACTAGCTGTCCCAAACAGATGGTTTTCACTAGGACTGAATTTGCTTTATTATGCTTTAACTGTGGGAGGTATTATAAATGCAAGACAGAACAAGACAAGGGAAGAAGCCTTTTAGAAATAATTACTAGTAAAATACTATGAGATACTGCGTTATCACACAGAATCAAATTTTAACGAAGGTTAGACATTTCAGCTTGCTGATACTAACAGTCAAGACTTCTTCTGGGATGGAGCTCATAACCTTCAAAACACATAGTATTCACTTGCTTTCATTCTGTGTTTTCACAAAATGGATAGGATGCCATCCAGAGGGACCTGGACAAGCTCGAGAAGTGGGCCTGTGTGATCCTCTTGAGGCTCAACAAGGCCAAGTGCAAGGTCCTGCACATGGGTCAGAGCAACGCTCAATATCAATACAGGCTGGGGGATGAAGGGATTGAGAGCAGCCCCCTGCAGAGAAGGACTTGGGGGTACTGGTGGGTGAAAAGCTGGACATGAGCCACCAATGTGCACTCGCAGCCCAGAAGGCCAACCGTATCCTGGGCTGCATCAGAAGCAACGTGGGCAGCAAGGTGAGGAAGGTGATTCTTCCCCTCTACTCTGCTCTAGTGAGATCCCACCTGGAGTCCTGCATCCAGTTTTGGAGCCCCCAGCACAGGGAAAACATGGACCTGTTGGAGCGTGTCCAGAGGAGGGCCACAAAAGTGATCAGAGGGTTGGAGCACCTCTTTTGTGAGGACAGGCTGAGAGAGTTTGGGCTGTTCAGCCTGGAGAAGAGAAGGCGTCAGGGAGACCTTATTGTGGCCTTTCAGTACTTAAAGGGCGCCTATAGGAAAGATGGGGACAATCTTTTTAGCAAGGCCTGTTGTGACAGGAGAAGGAGTAATGGCTTTAAACTAAAGGAAGGTAGATTCAGACTGGATGAAAGGAAGAAATTTTTTATAACGAGGGTGGTAGAACACTGGAACGGGTTTCCCAGAGAGGTAGTGGAGGCCCCATCCCTAGAAACATTCAAGCTCAGGTTGGACAGGGCTCTGAGCAACCTGGTCTAGTTGAAGATGTCCCTGCTCACTGCAGGGGGGTTGGGCTAGATGATCTCTAAAGGTCTCTTCCAACCCAAACCACTCCGTGATTCTATGAAAATTATGGTTATCCATGATGATGTCTAACTCAGTTTCCATGCTTCTATCAAGTCAGTATGGCAACTCCTTGCAATCTAAGGCTGGGGTGGGTCCAACTTTTTGAGATGCAATATTACAATACGGAATTCAACCAGTTCCCAGGAGTATGCATTCTTCATCAAAACCCCTGACAAAAGCAATATATTATGACACAGCAACGGTGCAAAATGCTATACATCATCGGGACATTTTGCTGCTACCCAATTACAGCCACTGTTGATGTTCAGAGTACTCTTCAAGATGTCATTGTCTTTAGCTGTAACAGTGGACGCAAAGCAATGCCTCTTGCGTAAAAGCTAAGAGCATCATGTACAGTAAGGGTAAACAACTTCTCCTAACAGCAACTCACAAAGAACAGAGTGGTATATTCCTGTAAGCTACTTGATTCCCACTTCCAAGAGACACTGTCGCATGAGCTATATAACGTGACTTAAGGGAGCATTCCAAGCAGCACCAGCAATGTAAAAAGTGCATCATTCCCGGGTTCTTTGATCCCACTTTAAAAGGCTGACAAATGCCTTTCTACCTCTCTTACAAGTTACACGGCAAGTCTGTCTGGGATCTCCTGTATCTATACAGAAAGGATCAGAGCCAGCCAGAAAATAACTGGACCAGTAAAGAGGTCTTTCCCAAAAATCCACCAAAACAGGACAGAGCATGGGAGGAATAAAGCAAACAAAAAAACCCCAAGTCTCCTGAAACATCCTAAGATTTTCCAGTGGAAAGTTCCCATCTGTCATGAAAATGTAACCTATCCATATTTTGGCGATGAACAAAAAAAAGCAGAACTTGCTTTGTGTGCTTCCCTCGCTAGCATCATCTTATCCTCTTTTCCCCTTGCCAACAGCTAGATCTATTTTTAAAAGAAAATCAGCAAGAAAACAAGTAAACCTTGAAGTTGTACACGTACCAGCTGAGTCTTGCACAACATAGCCAGCTACCTGAAACAGTAAGTCTAAACAAGAGCTCTTATCTAAAAACATTAGCATACTTTAAAATACTTCTTCAATTTTGGAAGGCCTCAGCAAACTAACTGCCAAATACACAACACTCCAGCACAGCACTTCTGCTATTTATCAATGCAAGGTTTATACCCATAAAAAGCAATTTTAAGTCATTCTGTCCCTCAATAGCTTACAGTTCTGTTTGAATCCAAAGGTTTACTCATTACACAGTTCATTACAGTAACATTCTGTCTAACAGAAGACAAAATATTTGGCAGAAAGGAGGATCTACAAAATACTGCTTCTGGGTACACTCAGGAAAAAATCTGAAGAGCCCCTTGAGCTGCAAATGTCAGTTACAGAACTCATACAGTAATCCCTTGGACTTTAACTGCAACCTTTTTTATTCTACCCCAAGGCCAGGCAGCAGTAAAAGAGTTGCATGAATGGTAATATAACATGCTAAACACTGCCTATGAAGAAAAAAAAAAAATCCTTGAAGTCTTCAGCCTTACTGAATGTGTTCAGATTTATGGATTCCCATAAAAACATGCCAACCACAGAGGTTTGTTCACACAGTTGTCTCCTGGAAATGACATGACACAAGTTTTCACTTAAGTCCTTGACTCCCTCTGCCCAAAATCTGAGAGAGTTAAGGAGAACCCATACTGAAACAAAAAAAAAAAAAACCACAACAATAAGCCCACAAAAAAACCCACCACACAAAAACCTAAAAACAAACTCACATGAACCTATCTGAGAAGCAAAGTTGCCACTATTTGGTTCACTGCTGGTCATGACAGTTTCAATCTGTACTTTCGACAGTGCCATATTAACTAAGGTGTAAAAGCTGACAGTATGTTGCTGATCACAGCAAAGCAAATCTTTTCCAGATTGCTCAATTATTTTAAAAGAGCTTACACAAAAGAGAGAAGGATCTTTCCTTCTTGCTCCAAAAACACACAAGAGAGATGGTCATACGGCAGTGCACCGTAGGTTCCTCTTGTAAGTATCTATCCCACTGGACTGCCAAGGACCACTGCTTCTCTTCACAAGCTGAAATTCTCTGCCTTCATGCCCATCCACTGCAAGAGCCAGAGCCCAGCCTTACAACCTTAACCAGGCTGCCCCAAGAAGCACAAGCTTTATTCACAAAGCAGTCCAAGAATCACCCAAATGACAAAAGTCAACAGAGCCTTTGGAGAGCCAGTACAGCCCGTGCTTTAAATCTCTAAACAGAAAATATCTGACCAATATTAGTCTCCCTATATATACAGATAAACATAGATAGGTAGATAAGATGATCTTTATTTTCACAACGTAAGTTGAACATGCAACCCAGGACCAAAACCAACTATCACTCCTTTCTGATTTTTATTGCCGTGATTACCTGCCAACCTCTCCCTTCTACAGTGCTGCTAGTCATGTTTTTTGCAGTAATTCAAGTCAAATTTTTGTTTATTTCTATGCATTTTTCCATACTCATGTTCATATTTCCTAGCCTGCTAAAGAGACTAAGAAATAGGGTGTCACAAGGGACTATGGATTTGGGGGCAGTGGGGAGCCTTCTTTCAATCCTCTTCAATCAGCAACAGCTTAAACGTTTTAAAGAAAAAAAGAAGAGCAGGGTCAAGCAAAGAATTACATCCTCTCTGATACCAATGCCCAGGAAAAAAGAATTAGGAAAAACAAATCAGAAAAAACATGGCCTTTGAGAAAGCAGCAGGACAAAATTTCATGTCGGAGCTTATACCTTTTACGATTAAAACAACATTCATGCCTTTAAAAATAAATAAAAGGCTAAAAACATATTATAAATCTGTTATTTCTCTACAAAAAATAAACTAAGAATTTGAAAGTAATAAATTGCTTGGTCTACCTTTACCAGCACTCAAGTGGCACACTACAGCTCAGGAAACTAGCCTAATAAAGGCTTTTAGACCATTAATACAAAATTCTGAAGCTTTGTCTAAATCTGCACTCCACTGAGATGCCTAAGACAGCTTCTTGAAAGGTGAAAGAGGAAATGTGCTGAATCAAACCCATACATAAGCAAATTAATCTTTCTGGAACTGGAAAAAGCCACAGATCCATCTGCTCTAGGCATACTGGCTTCTTTGAAACATCATTTCAGACTAGCAAAGAATCAAACTGTATTATGTAAAGAAAATGTCTTTCACTTAAGCATAGCAATAATATCTTCCAGGTTGAATTAAAGACACATGCAATGTTTGCTAGTCAAAGGCATAAAGCTGGATCACACCTGATTCAGCAAAAGACTTCAGCAAACACTTCAGCCTACTGATTTTAAGAAAATCGAAGCATTTGCTTGCAAACTTAATAAAATCAGTCAGTTCTCAAGAGGGAGAATTAGCATACAAGAAACAGGTCAAGAAGATGCGGTCAAGAAGATGTGGTCAAGAAGTTCCCTCTCCTGCTTTCGGTTGTCCCACAGGACAGGAAATAGAAAACAGTTTCCAAATTCCCAGACTTCAAAGAACAAAGTTTGGCTAGAGTCATGAGACTGTGCCTTTCGATGCCCCAGCTCTATACCACATACCCAACAGACAGAGTAAAAGATGGAAAAAATCGCATCCCAGGACACAGCGCTAAGTGAAAGCCTTATGGTAGGACAAACAAGTATTCCTACATCAGAGACACAGGCCCCAGCAAAATCCAGAGCGAAGCCCTGGGGCATTAGACATGCTGTAGCTTCATAAACCTCAGGGAACTAATGACACATGTTCATCTGAACAAACAGCCATACAGAAACATTTCCAAGTTAAACACGCATGGACTGAAGCCATGCAAGATAGTAATTAGCTAAGCAAACTGGGATTTGTACAGCAAAACAGAATTCTTTCAGAATTCATTCTTAAAATGTTTTTCAAAGCGAAAACAAAAACACTGCCTTTTAGAGAGTTTTAAAATACAGTACATACAGGAATAGCAAACACTTTATTCTAGAGCGGTTTAAGAAAAAAAGCACAGACGACTAAAGCACACAAAAAAAGTATTTTTCTAGTAAATTGAGGCAGTATTATATGCTAGTATAACATAACAATTTGAAAGGTTAGCTTTAGCTCTAAACAAGCCTGCTGCAAAACCAAATGATTACAATAGTTTAATCTAAGCAAGATCCATGACAAGTTTATGAGGACTTCCCACGATCAGAAGAGGCATCGCTACGGTCCGGCAAGTTAACAACACCCCAGTAGCATTCCAGCAAGGCAGTAATTTTTAGGCTCTCTTTTCTATCAACGTGCAGAAAAGTATGATTCTTCAGGCCCCGCTGATGAGCACGCATGCGTGTCAGCAGGACACCCGACTATGACTATGTACAGTCAGAATACTAGAATAGTCATATCACAAGTACAATCACGTGTCTTTCCATTAACACGTGTCAAGTTTCTGAGGCTCAGAGCAACAGGGCTGTCCCAGCTCAGCGCTGCCAACGCGCACCATGCTGACGGGTGCAGAAGAGGCCCATCGAGCTGTACGCAGGCAAAACAGCTCTCCTGAGAGGCTTGTACTGAAATCAAACGCTTCTAAAGACCTCGGAGCACACCAAGATTCCTGACGTTGCACTGGCAGGAGTGGAGCAGGCAGTTTCACCAACAGGTTACAAGAGTTGAGGGGTGTCTTCAGAGCAGACTGGTCAGCCAGCCCATTTACAGCACAGCCCACTCAGAGCTCCGTCTCCCAAGTCACGGTTACGTCGCTTCAGTCCTGAGTAACCTCACTGCTTTTCATCTGAACAAACTTGCCTGGGAGACTTGTTCACATATTTGTTGCTCTCTATGTGAAATACTGCTTCCTGATCTCTGGTCTGAATTTGTGGATCCTTAATTCCCATTAATCCATCCCTGTAGCCATTCACCCACCCTCCCCTACGGGGCTAAATTGCAAACAGTAATGTCACAAAGAAGGATATAACTCTTAAGGTTTTATATCCAGACATCCACTATGTTCACTTTTTTGTGTGTTTTTCTTTCCACAGACAATTCCAAGACAGCAGAGTTTAGGCTTTCGTCGCTTTTTCTTGTTGGGTTTTTGGGTAACTTTCTTTTACAGCTCATCCAATTTTAACGCTGGTATCCATCTGCTACATAATTTCAAACGTTCTAACCTTTCCTGCAACTGATATAATAGCACCGAATGCAACAGCCTACACTGGTGCAAGCTAATCTTTGCTTCTTTTCTTTTGTTTTTGTAACTTCAAATTTTCTTCCAGTTGTACCCTCTGTTTTGAAATATTACTACAATGCTTGCCTGCAGTTGTTATTTTGTACTCACTGTTACGTCAGGGGCAACCGGAAAACCCTCAAAGAACCGGTTACGGGTTCATCCTATAAGCCAGCAGCTGACTTCCCAAACAATCCCAAAACATGATTCTTCCTTCATTTGTACCTTCTGATCAAATTCAGAGTCCACTTTCTTTTCAGGTCTGCATAAACGGTATTCTCATGGATGATTCATATAACAAGAAATTTTTGTTTCTCGTTTGCAAATATAGTAGCGGTATTGTCTTGACAAACTCTTGAAAATCTGCATTGTAGCGTTGCCAGTGTAGGGCTGCTGTTTTTACCTGGACACATTTATGACATCGTCTGGTTTGCTACGAGGCTTTAGGGCTATACTTGCGCATGATAATGCTTTTATGAACACTGATGACTCCAGTAGTCTTTCAAGTAATGCTTTACTGTGGTGATGCATTCTTCGTTTCCAAAATGGCTACAGGATCACATGTGCAATGTCCTTTGTCTTCATTCGCTCCCTTTCCACGCAACTGTCGGCTGACTAACTGCTTACAGATTTTGCCTATAATATATGTTTGTAGTAACGGAAATTTAACTAATAAGGGATATTTAACTAATGTAAAAATAGTTACTCCCCATCAGCTGTGGACAGCGTAGTTTTACAGAAAATGCAAGGAGTAATATTTGTCTTGGAGGTAAAATATGTTCTAGGGAGAAGAGATACTTGCGGAGCAGCTGGAGTCCGTGAAACTCCATACACATGGATCTGAATCAGTGCATACGATTATGGTTACAGGTATCCTCAAGGCTGCCTTCGACATCCTTCTATAGTGTTAAGTATATTCTCAGTCCAGCCTAAAAACCACCAGAATCATTCCTGCCTTAACATGATAACCAAATGAAAATACAGACACCATTAGAGGCAATAAAGGCAAAATTCACACCTGAAACGGTATTAACAACGTAACAAGATTATATACAACATTGCTGTGAGCCTCGTATAAGTAGGCAGAAAAGAAAGGACTTGTAGAAGAATTCCACATTTAAGCTGCTTTTTGACTTACTACTCTGAAAATGAAAAAAAGCCTCTTGTAAGAAATAACTGATTCTTAAATTTGGTCTTGTTCCCATACCTTATTCTTATATCTTCTGTAATACATACTAGTCAATTTCTTTTCAATTATTTAAAAAACATAAAATATACCAGTACTTCAGTGATAGTTACACCACTGTATACTTTTGGCACTCCATATATTACTCTTTACAACACTCAACACCCAAATGCCTAAGAGCATAAATACTAGTCAAAATAGTTTCCCATTTTTAACATTTAGCACAGGTACAAAATTACTCGTCTCCAAAACAAGTTTAAAAAATATCTTACCACAGATTCCAGCATGATTTATGTACCATCTCTTCTGGAAACTCTAGATCTATGTACCACCTACCCAAGCAAATCTGCAACCTACCAATGTCACCAACAAACCTAACTCTTCGCCATGGAAGCTGGCAGAAATCCATACTGCAAATGCTATTTGGAGAACCAAAGCAACTGTGCAAAGAGGGATCCATTACATCATTTGATCTAATAAAAAGTACTTCTTTCTACTTCTCCTGGGATCGGCTGGGATAGGGTTAATTGTCACAAGAAGACAGGAGAGACACCGCCTGGAGGGCTGACCTGAACTGCCCAAACAAGTGGAATATTGGATACCATGTGATGCCATGCTCCATTTGCAGTGGGGAAGCTGCCAGGGTGGAGGTTAATCACGACTTAGGAGCGCACTGAGCATCAGGCACTGAAAGAATTGCTCTGTGCATTCCATTGTTCTGTATGTTCTTTTTATCAGTATTATTGTCATTACTGTTCGCTTCCTTTGCTGTTCTGTTAAACTGTCCTTATTCCAACCCACGAGTTTTGCCTTTTTCTTCCCATTCTCCTCCCCGTCCCACCAGGGGGAAGGGTGATAGAGTGGCCACGTGGTTCTTTGTTGCCGTCCTGGGCTAAACCAAGACAGTCCTTTTGATGTGTGGTGTTGGATGGTTGCATGCTATGTCCGGAGCTCGTGGCTGGTGCATCTGGCACAACCCACGCCCACAGTCTGCAGGCTGAAGATGTCAATCTTGATGAAGTTTCCGGACACCAGTCGCTGAAGCCAGGTCTGGTTTCATCACCACCATGCATTGCCATGTTTCATCAAAGTTCATCCTTCACGAGTATGGGTGATTCTGACTGTAGTACCACTGATACAGCATCTAACAACTATAACTGTGATGACACAGTGACAGGGTTATTTACCAATTCACATCACACGCTTTAATTTACTGGCTATTCTCACCCAAAATCAAATCCCCTGGAGGTACACATCAGACTTCCCCATCCTTCCGCATCACCTACCAAATGCACCCAGGTCCTTGAGTAAAAGCAATCCCATGGATGAGTTTGCCTTTCCCAAAGGCAGAACTAACCCAGACTGTCTTCCCTAACATACTCTTCACATGCACTATGGAGAGTTTCTCCCCTTCTACGGTAGGTAAAAGTTTTGACTGGGCAGGGCCAGTTCAATTGGTAGATCCCCTGGTGTTAACTAACCAGGCGGCCTTTGCTAAATGAGCATCTCAGTGTTTTAAGGTCCCACCACCCATTGCTCTCAGTGTAATTTTTAGCAGCCCATTCTATCGTCCAGTTTTCCCAGAGGCTGGTGCACGACAGGGGATGTGATACACCCACTCAATGCCATGCTCTTTGGCCCAGGTCTCCATAAGTAAATGAGTCCTGTTGTCTGACTCAGTTCTTTTGGGGGTACCATGTCTCCATAGAACTTGCTTTTCAAGGCTCAGGATAGTGTTTTGGGCGGTGGCATGGGGCACAGGATAGGTTTCCAGCCATCCGGTGGTGGCATCCACCATTGTCAGCACATGGTGCTTTCCATGGCGTGTTTGCGGCAGTGCGATACAATCAATCTGCCAAGCCTCCCCGTATTTGTATTTCAGCCATCGTCCTCCATACCAGGGAGGCTTTACCTGCTTGGCTTGCTTGATTGCAGCTCATGTTTCACATTCATGGATAACCTGTGCGATGGTGTCCATGGTCAAGTCCACCCCTCAGTCACCAGCCCATCTATATGTCGTCTCTATTCCTTGATGGCCTGAGACATCACGGGCCCACCGAGCTATATACAGTTCACCCTTATGTTGCCAGTCCAAATCCACCTGAACCACATCAATCACGGCAGCCTGATCCACCTGCTGGCTGTTTTGATGTTCCTCAGTGGCTCGACTCTTAGGGAGATGGGCATCTTCGTATCAAGGAGCACATTTTTAACAACTTGCCCTGACCAGATTCGACCAAGGGCTACGGCATGAACTGTCTCCTGTTTAATTTGTTCAAAGGCTTGTCAGTGCTCAGGGTCTCATTAAAAATTGTTCTTCTTCCAGGTCGCTTGATAGAGAGGGCTTACAATCTGACTGTAATTTGGAATATTCATTCCCAAAAATCCCGTAACACCTAAGACGGCTTGTGCTTCCTTTTTGCTAGCTGGTGGAGACATAGCTGCTATTTTGATGACAACATCCATTGGGAACTGATGACGCCCGTCCTGCCATTTTATTCCTAAAAACTGGA
>Ga0065711_1049891_pt1 | contig 11082 bp, 6 predicted proteins | sample Hoacrofraction12_FD_59098 | JGI IMG/M metagenome (GOLD analysis project Ga0065711, IMG submission 59098) | Hoatzin crop microbial communities from Cojedes, Venezuela - Epithelial fraction 12 v2 (version 2) | ecosystem: Host-associated > Birds > Digestive system > Esophagus > Crop | place... | reverse complement strand
GATGGGTAGATCTAGACTAGATAAAAGGAAGAAATTTTTTACCATGAGGGTGGTGAAACACTAGAACAGGTTGCCCAGAGGGGTAGTGGAAGTCCCATCCCTAGAAACATTGCAGGTCAGGTTGGATGGGACTCCGAGCAACCTGTTCTAGTTGAAGATGTCTCCGCTCACCGCAGGGGAGTTGGGCTATCTGACCTCTAAAGGTCCCTTCCAACACAAACCATTCTATGATTCTATGATTCTATGAATATGTTCCTTGAAAATCCAATATGAGAACATCTTTTTAATGTATAGTATTTACTCAGAAAGCTGAAATGTCATGATCTTTCTAGTTACAGATGCAAATTTTTATAGGTTTGGGGATTTAACTTCTTTTACGTATTGCTTTTCATATATTTTAAACTGATCAAGAGAGAAATGGAAAATTTTAGACCTACTTAATACTATGAATATTCCCAGTGGATTCCCACTATGCTATTTAGCACAGATGTTTCTATAATTGTGATATATCAAGAGATTTTTTGTGTTAAATTGGCCTCAAAATGTCTCTTTTTTTTCCTGTGGAGAGGTAGATACAATCTGGCCCAAGGGGGAAGGCATTCGGGAAAGTACGCATTCTGTTTTAAACACTGGCTTTTTCCATCATATTTATCTAGCTCCTCAGCTACCTTAATCTATCAGGATAGGGATTTGTGTATTGGAAATCATATATATGAATCTCATATACATACTTACATAGATACACACATAGAAACACGGATTATTTCCAGAGCAGAAGCAATCAACCAAAGCATCCTTGATTTTAATGGCTCTGCCACTTCAATCAGGAGTATTCATCATCAGTGTGCCTGGGGCTTTAGAGAAGGCAACAATAACAGCACACAGAAGTCTCGTTGTAGTTCTGTTTTGGAAGAACAAATACCTGTTATAGCTTGTATGATAAACAGGGTAACCATAGAAGTACACTTGGGACTTTACCAAAATACAAGGAATACATGACAAGCCGCCTACATTTACACTTAATCTGTAGAGATAATAGCAAGTGGTTTAGTCAGGCTAAAACACACAGTTTTGGACAAGCTTACAAACTTTATCACACTTTATCCCTTCACTTCTTTTTTACTGAAATGCAATCAGTTTTATAAATTATTTGTAGATTTAAATGTCTGAATTATGGCAGCAACTCAATAAAACTTAAAGTATTGCTGTCATTCTGTTTACTGGACTGATCTTCACAGTTAACTGTAGCATGAACACTGAGGCAGTACTGTATGCTTGCAATACTGAACAAAAGATATTCCTATCAGTTTTAATATAGACCCTGTTTGTAAAGAAGATGATATCAAAAATGTAGGAAAAATATTCTTCCTGAATTTTGGCCATGTTCACAGTGTGGTAGGCATGGATCAAATATACTCTGTGTGGTTTGTTGTCTAAACAAGACACACAAAATGTAAATGAAAAATATAGGCAAGGATAGAGTGGAGTAGGCAATGAATAGCATCACAGAATCATAGAATCATTAAGACTGGAAAAGACCTCTAAGATCATCAAGTCCAACCATCTACCAATCACCCCCATGCCTTCAAAACCATGTGCTCAAGTGCCATATCTACATAGTTTTTTAACACCTCCGTGGAAGGTGACACCACTTTCTTGGGCAGGCTGTTTCAGTGCTTCACAACTCTTTCAGTAGTGAAATTTTTCTTAATATCCAATCTAAACCTCTCCTAATGCAACTTGAGGCCATGTGCTTTTAATAATGCTTTTCCATCTCTTGCTGCCTTCATGACACTGCTGGGTGGGTGATGGTGTATCTCAGTGGTGGGATGGGACCTGACCATGGCAGGATGTCTGTTCCTGCTGTGCTGGTATGAGTGCATTTCTTGGAAGGAGATGTTTCTGAATTATGATGAAGGGGGTACAGGATGCTCATTCTTCCTGTGTCTGCCTCAGCTGTGGCTCCAGCTCTTAGAGCCACTTGTCTGTGCAGGCTCATGCCTGAGCCTCAGGTGATCATGCCTCCAGATAAGCCAGAGCCACCAGAGCCCTGGTCTGCACTCATGGCCCTTGTCCCCCATGCAGAAGGCACCTGACTTCCAGAGAGTGATATCCACCTCCCTAGAATTGCCCCAAGGCCATGCACTCAGGCTCCCAGGGCTTGGTTTGCCTTGAGCTCCTCATGACACAAGAAGCATTGGGCAGCCATGAACAGCAAAGGCCACTGGATGTGATCAGCCAAATATCTGTCCAGATCCCACGTGCCATCAGTTGTCTTCTGCTTCTACCTCCTTCTCCACTTTTTATTGTGCATAATAGAATCACAGATCATAGAATGGTTTGTGTTGGAAGGGACCTTTAGAAGTCAGATAGCCCAACTCCCCTGTGGTGAGCGGAGACATCTTCAACTAGAACAGGTTGCTCAGAGCCCCATCCAACCTGACCTGCAATGTTTCTAGGGATGGGACCTCCACTACCCCTCTGGGCAACCTGTTCTAGTGTTTCACCACCCTCATGGTAAAAAATTTCTTCCTTTTATCTAGTCTAGATCTACCCACCCTTAGTTTAAAGCCATTACCCCTTGTCCTGCCACAACAGGCCTTGCTAAAAAAAATTGTCCCCATCTTTCCTATAGGCCCACTTTATGTACTGAAAGGCCTCAATAAGATCTCCCCAGAGCCTTCTCTTCTCCACGCTGAACAGCCCCAACTCTCTCAACCTCTCCTCATAGGAGAGGTGCTCCAGCCCTCTGATCATCTTTGCTGCCCTCCTCTGGACCTTTTCCAACGTGTCCATGTCTTTCCTGTGCTGGGGCCTCCAGAGCTGGAGGCAGGACTCCAGGTGAGGTCTCACCTGAGCAAAGTAGAGCAGCAGAATGACCTCCCTCGGCCTACTGGCCGTGGAAAGGGGATAATATATCCCCTCCATTGGTCCTACACGTAATTCTGTTGTCAAGTAGATTAGTAGGACTGCAGTGAAACTATTTATTGTTTCTTCCAATAATAGTGTATAAAATAACTGAAAAAAAAAATATATTTAAGAGCAAATTCTTCCCTTCTTTTTCCTTGCTGAAACAGTAAGTAAGTGCAAGGAGGGAGGAAACAACGTCATCATTTGAGCCAGAGTCAGCAGCCCTGTGCAACTCCAAAGACAGAAAATTTTTGAGACATAGCTAGTATGCACTAGCTATGCCAAAGACATCTAAGGGCCCACCACTGTTTAATTACCTTGCCCTTTTTCTGAGTTTAGCAAATGTTAGGCATTGGAAAATGTCTGACTCCACACTCATTGAATACATCACCCAAAATCTGTGTGAATTAATAGGAATTTTGCAGTAACCTTTAACAGAAACAGGATTTCAATAAAAATTTGTGCTCAGCAGCAATGCAAAAGTTAAGAAAAATGTCACATTTGTACAGCTACAGGACCTAAGAGAACTTTGACTACAACTAATTTGACAAAGGAGTATTAGTAGAATATGGATTGCCTTAGAAGGAGTCTGATTTTTTGCTCCTTGTGATATTAGTATCTTAGAAATTGCCCTACCTGGCTATTATCAAATTTTTCTTTCAGTTTATTTACTTGGCAGAAGTTTTCAGGAACTAATAGACCTGTCTAAGACTAAAAAATAACACAGGCAGGACTCCAGCCTCTCATCTACCACAGGTCAGAGGGATAAAATAGCAGCATCTCCTTGCCAGATGCCATTGAAGATTCACAGTTCTGAGAAACTCAGCTCCGCACTGGAGGTTTGGCAAAAACCTTCAGTACACTCTTCTTGGAGACGTGCTACTGACAGCAGAATAGCCAGTGGAGAGGATTACTACAGAGGAGATTCCTACAGGAAATTAAAGTCTGTTAAAGATTTTGCCGCAAAATATTGGCAATTGCAGCAAAGTAACTTAAAAGTAAGCTTTAAAAGACAGAAAGCAGTCGAGAGGAAATGAGTTTTTAATGTACCAATGTTAGATAGAACCTTACCTCATTTTTTGCTTTCCAGTATGAGTTATTCACCTTTTTGTCACTTGCTTTTTAGGAAATTTTAAACGTAATCTGCATAACCTACAGTAGATAGGAAATAAGAAAGACTGGGTGTTAAATTCTTTAAAAAGTCTGCGCTGAGTAATCCAGGTCAGCAAGTTTCCCACTCTCTCACTAATCTCTCTCTCCCACCAGAGAGAATAGGATTCATATCTCCTCTAGTTGTATCCGATAGATTTTTCCTAACAAAAAAGATCTACAGGATAATTCCTGTTTTTCCTGTCCAAGTGACCAAACAGACTGTAATGAATGGAATTTGCCAACCAGTCATGGCAGTTCTTTCTGTCCCTCTACCAACCAGGTACAACCCCAGCATCTCATGGATGCTGCTCTTACATCTGTGGTTGTTCATATGGTTTCCTAGAGCAGCAGTAGTACTCTGCCCCTTGTCCCTGTCACAACAGACAGTCTCCTGGATTGTCTTTGCTGCGTATATTTTGGATCAGTAGTCAAATATAAACAGCTTTTTGTTCTTCCGCTATCTGGTTTTGATGTTTTTTCCCCCTTCTTTTTCTGTGTCTGCAGAGATTGCTGGAGGATGAAAAAATCAGAAGTAGACATCTACATAAAAAGAAAGAGGGTAATTAAAATCTCCCAATTGGGGAGGTCAAATTGTAAGAAAAATTAAAAAATAAAATCACAAAGAGAAGACAAAATGTTACTAATATTCTTTGTTCTAGTTTTCTGTACAGGTTCAAAGATGATTTGCAATGCAACCCTCAAATAAACTTTGTAACTCTTGCTGATAGTCCAGGGAAAACAATTACATTCTGAGTACAAAAATTTGAGTATCAAGGCTTCAGAGATGTCTGGTTTTGAATCCATAGCATATTAGAAGAGGACAAAAATACACCAAGAGAAATAATACTATGCAGAATATATTCAGATTTATTTGCAAGGTAAGAAACAATGCAACAGAACTAATATTTAGCTTTACGCTGTCTGGAAAATCAGAACTGATTATATTTTCAACTGCGGCTTAAACTCCAGAAAACATTTTACAGCAATAAAGCAGTCAGAACAGATACATAAATATTATAAAAAATCCTGAAAGGAACAGAATATGGGTGAAATTATTACAGACTTTTAGGGAGAAAAACCTCCAACGCCAAAACCCAGAAATCTTCCAAGTAACGCATTCTTTTTCGATGAACAAATTCACTCTCTTAATATGAATTTCATACATCATATAGGCAGGAAAATTTTAATTAAAATGAAGGAGCAGACCCTGTATATTAAATAAAACAGAGTGCTCAAATTCATGGTTTTCGTTTTTGGCTCTAAACCTTGCTGTTTGTAGGTAACTTGAACTGAGACCAACAAACTTCTGTAGACAGTAGACAAAAAATATTCATCTAAGCATTTGTGCAATTTTGGTCTAACATGACTTAACTTGCTTCTTTTGGAAATAAGCATGAAAGAGGAGAGAATTTGCCTATAATCAAGTGCTAGATTGAGTTTAAAGTCTGGAAAAGTAAGCAAAGGTCCAGGATAAATGAGGATTGTGACAGTGTGCTGCTTGCTACACAGGACACAGCTTTGGCCTAGAGACAACATCCAAAGTTAAGAAGTTAGCTTTAATATTCCTATCAATCCACTGATATCCTTTTAGACACTGTCAGGAAAACTACAATTTAGGGTAGACATTGCAAGAAGTTGTCTTTAAGAAGTGGAATGAAAACACTTAACTTGCATGTTCCCTGTTCAGGAACAAATTCAGGCCCCAATTTTGAATCAGACAGGTTTTCCTAGGTCATTTTTTTCAGAATCTTATGTACATAATGAGACTGAAGCCTTCCTACAAACATTTTTTAAAACAAATGAATATTAATAAAATTTTTCTCCAATGTATGTTATTAATAATGTTAAAGTGTAAAAAGCTACAGAAATATGAATGCATAAAGCATAAAATATTTTGGTAAATATTAAAAATAATGCTACATTGGTTGAACTACCTTTAATGCTTAGAAGAACCCCATATGACCCAGTACATGAGTTTCATATATCAACACGATGTACAGGTAAAATCAGGTGGTCCATATTTCAGAGGTTCTGCAGTATTAATTCTGTGGGATATATGTCTTCAAGATATGGAAAATTTATATGAATGTGTCTGCTTATGCAACTCACAAGCCAGTGTGTGGAATCTGTGGATTTTTGTAAAAAAAGTTTGGAAAGCCAGTTTTATTCTTTTTTCAAATTCTTCTACTATTTCCATCCAGAATCATGAAAAAAACTTCAGCCATATGAGTCAACTACATAGTTTTGGAAAGGTCATATTTTCATGGACTGCAGTCTTTCAAAATAAATTGGACTAATACAAATGGAATGGGTGACAGCACTTATTAAGTCCACCGCCTTGGGTGAAATCCAGCCTGTTCTGCCAGCTTGTTTCACAATGGCATCCTTGCTTTCTTGGCACTGATAAAAGTCTTACCTACTGAGGGTGACATGAACTATTTTTTAAATTAGAATGCATTTGATTTTTATGTTACAACAAAAGTTAATCAGAGTATTTCAGTTTCCTTACAATTTAGATGTAATTGCATATCTAAATTGCTGTTCTATTTAGCTGACAGATATTATTCTATAGATTGTATAGATTACTGACATTTCAGTGAAAAACTAAACAAATTTAAACACAGAGTTTATATGCTTGATCAGTATTTTATTTATTTATTTAGTTAGTTAGAAAGAGGGTTGATTGATTTATAGAAACAGGAACTGAAAGTTCAGAAAATTAGTGAAAATGAAGAATAATTAAGACAAGATATTCAATAAACAGATCAGTTTCTATTCGCTACTTTCGGTATTTCTCTTAAATATTGCTTTGTTTTTGAGAAAACAGGGAGAATCTGACAGTATCGAAACACTCTCATTAATAATTTATAGTAGCTGTGGCTTAGACCAGATTTGGTATTTACTCCTGCACGTCTATGGGAAGACCCCATGGAAGGACCAAAATGATTACAGCACTTGCACAAAACTGTGAAAAGCATTACTCCCCAGATGCATGCCTCTAAACAAACAGTTATCAAAGGCTTAAAAAGACTAAGGATCTCAACAAACCTATTGACAGAGCCGTACACAACGCATGGAAGATTGATCAAGAATAAGCATGGAAACACATAGATATGAGCAGGCCACACGGGAAATAGTTATTGTGTGCATGAGTGGATGAAAGGGTCAGGCTGGAAACCTGCCTGGAGCACCTTGATGGCTGTTTGTGACTGAAGACAGTCACGAGGGATGATTGTGTGAGAAAGATAATTCTCTGATTAGGGAGTGTGAGAAGCAGGGAATCATCTTGTTTGGCCTCTTAGACTCGTACCTGTGGGTATAAATTACTTTCTTGACTGTTTTGCAAGGTCGTTCACTTTTCCATTCATTAGTTTGCTTGCTTGTTAGTTCCCTCGCTCACTTGCTCGCTTGCTTGGCTGCAGAATAAAGGAAACTTGCCTTGAGAAAAGAGAAAGTCTGACTGATTTCTTTACCACATTTGGTGATTTCAGTTACTGCATTGGGCTGATTTCTTTACTGCAATCTATTGCAATCCCTGATTGTGATCCAGCAGGCAGGCCTCTGAAAGATTCAGTCTTTTTGGTATTCCAGGCCATGACTCTCCCAGAGAAACAAAATCAATGCTAATTCTCCTGCTGAGGGGGAGAATAGTAATTATCTTATAGAAACAGAAATGTTTCATTCAGACATCTCTAGTTTAATGAAGCATTTCCAAATGCAATGCAGTTTTCTGATAGATTAAGACTGTGAGCTAAATTTCCTCTCTTCCAGGTGATGAAACCATCACGATTCAAAAATCATACTGAATCTGGATGACTCCTCCTGGGTCGGTGAAAGCTGTACTCTTTGTGTCTCAGTTGTATCATTTTGAGAAGGGTATATAGAAAAATGTCTTCAGTCTATTATTTCAGTATTGCTTCGGGAGGTCTTAATGTGAAGCAACTAAAAAAGTCTCTCCCTTACTGTTGTATAAAAGGCCACAAAATTACACCTTTTCCATGACGTATATTAGGGATTTTGGTTCCTTCCTCTCCTCCCAAATGAAATTACTCATGCAACTTCCTCAGAAGCATGTTTGTAGATACTTCTTATTAGAAGAGACCCTGCCATCTTCACCTTGCAAATCTGACAGACAGAATGGCCACTCCTAGCCCTGAACACCCACTGTGTCCATCCTGTCAGCTCCAGGTTACCTGCACTCCGCTGAAGGGCAAGCTCCTGGTTCTTGATAAGCCTGCTACAGCTTTTAGATCTCATTTGATTTCCTCCAACATCCTCCTGTAAAATTGCAAGGAAAGCCCAAATATCCTGCCCAATTGCCATGGTATTGGATCTAGCCTCAAGTTTCTCTCTAGCCTGTTCCTGTAACTGGATAGGTAGACCTTCTCAAATGACTGCTCATGTCTGGATACCATCTCTCCCTGTCACCACTTTCTTCTGCCTTCATATGTTCTGAAGGGCAGAAAATAATATAAGGGAACTTTCAGTCTACACAGTGGGCCCTTTAATCTACAAATCTTAATACTTCTACAAATCTACAATCTCTTAGGAACAAGTGAATTTATTAAAATTATGTCTCACCTTTGGAAACTGGCAGATTGCAATGAACCACAATTTTTCTTAATACTAAGCTTTTAAAATCTGCTGACTTTCCAAGTTCTTCAGTGCCTCCAGGATGACTCTTTCTGCCAAAAATGTGCATGATCAGGACTTGGTGAATATGCTCTGATTATTAATGCAAATGTATTGAAGACAATATTTTTTTTTTAATATCAGTGTTTCAAGAGGGCAAATTTAAATGAGGAATTCAGTGAACTAGTTTGGCACGGAAAATTGGTCAAGTAATTTCTATTTTCACCCCAAAGAGCTTCAGTTACACCTGAAACACATCAAACAACAAAGGTGTCTTCATAGGCAAGTATGAATAGACACATTATTTTCTATACCTAAGAGTAAAATTTGCCAAATGGAAGATATTTATGATCTGGAAATTACACAGGTCAGTTCTGCATCCAAGCAAATAAATGGCACTGAGGAAACAGATGCTTAAATATTCTTCAACACTAACAGTGATATTTATGGTCAACTGAGGACACCAGCAGGGTCAACGGACTTCTGCAGACATCTGTTTGTACAGGCAGACAACAATGATGAAGTGGAAGGAAAAGGGCAGCTGTGGTGGAAAGAGTGAAAGAAGGATGACTGGAAAATATTTTTGAAAAAAAAATTTGAAGAAATGGAAAGAGGCAATCTAGTGCATACATCAGGAAAGACATTACTAACATGGTCTGTAACCTCATTTGTTCAAAACAAGTATTTGTCAAATAGGAAGGAATATGGCTGTTGCTAACAGGCTGCTGCAAAAGCAGAGTGTTTTTAATATTAACTAAGCTAACCACAATTTCAGTCAAAAAGATAAATCTCCACCTCTCATTTGAAAGTAGTTAGCAATGTCAGTGCTTCTAACATACCTTGATTTATAACAAAGATCAGAGATATTTTACCAATGCATGATGGAAGGAAGAAGTAGAAGTTATGGAAAAACCTTTGAATATACTAGGAGCATCCAAACATCACATGCAGTCACAGAACATAAAATCTAGTACACCAAGCAGATTAAATTTTCTTATGGAATACTTACTACTCCAGGGGAAAATCAAATAATAATAATTAAATAAGGAAATAAATGAGCAACAGAGTCCACCCCTGCTATAAAATTTCCATTTAATTCTTGTTCTTAGATGCAATCTAGACAAGTGCTTATGTCTTCAGAGTAACAGGCTGTCTGGGATTCAAAATGTAGCACTACATTACACAGGACTCCTACATCTTTGTTCGGATCACTTTGTCACTTATGTATTTCTTTATCTTTTTATTTTTCTTCTACATTAGGCCTGTCTTTTCTAGTTATGTTATAATCTTTTCATGACAGATGACATGTTTGTTCATATTTGGGATCTGGCACAACGGGGCTGTAATCTTTGCTGCGTTACATATAATACAAATAATAATTTCAACCCTATCTTTTCTATTTACTTTTTCCTGTATAATCACACTTCATTGAAATCCTGCTGCAAAAATATTGACTCAGACAAACAACGTCTTCATTTTGCCAGTCGCTCTTCTTCCTTCACTGCCTGTGGCTGTCAGAGTGACATTTAAACAAACACAACCACCCCATACACACAGCTATAAGCAGATACCTTTCCAATTCTATATCTTTTGGGTTATTTCCCTTTCTTCCCTTGTCAATAGCAGTCAGTCTTTTGATAGATGAAAATGTGAGGCAATTTATGCCATCGTCTCACTTTGAAGACACAAGTCCACGAATTTTTGATTTCTGAAACCAGTCAGTACCACCTGTCATCATCCTGCTCAGCTGCTCGCAGGCAATCCTACATCTTTCAAGGCTGCAGTCAATGTTAGCCTATAAAGGGTGTCTGTTCAGGGATTCTGGCACTCCAGTTGTCCAGCTGTTTCCTTTTCTACATTTCCCTGTGCTGAAAACACAGAACCACAGAATGGTAGGAGTTGGAAGGGACCTCTGTGGGTCTTCTAGTGTACACGCACTGCTAAAGCAGGTTCACCTAGAACAGGTTGCACAGAGCCTTGTCCAGGAAGGTTTTTAATACCTCCAGAGAAGAATCTACAAACCCCCTGGGCAGCCTGTTCCAGTGCTCCGTCACGCTCAGAGGGAAGAAATTCTTCCTCATATTCAGCTGGAACTTCCTGTGCTTCAGTTTGTGCCCATTGCCCCTTGTTCTGTCGCTGGGTACTACTGAAAAGAGTTTGGCCCTATCCTCCTGCCACCCACCCTTCAGATATTTGTAAGTATATATTAGGTCCCCTCGCAGCCTTCTCTTCTTCAGGCTGAACAAGCCCAGCTCCCACAGCCTCTCCTCATAGGAGAGATGTTCCAGTCCCCTCATCATCCTTGTAGCCCTCCGCTGGACTCTCTCCAGTAGCTTTTCATCTTTCTTGAACTGGGGAGCCCAGAACTGGACACAGTACTCCAGATGA
>Ga0065711_1049890_pt1 | contig 11082 bp, 3 predicted proteins | sample Hoacrofraction12_FD_59098 | JGI IMG/M metagenome (GOLD analysis project Ga0065711, IMG submission 59098) | Hoatzin crop microbial communities from Cojedes, Venezuela - Epithelial fraction 12 v2 (version 2) | ecosystem: Host-associated > Birds > Digestive system > Esophagus > Crop | place... | reverse complement strand
ACCTCCCTCGTCCTGCTGGCCACACTCTTCTTGATGCACCCCAGGATTCCATTGGCTTTCTTGGCAGCCAGGGCACACTGCTGGCTCATGGTCAACCTGTCATCCACCAGCACTCCCAGGTCCCGCTCCACTGAGCTGCTCTCCAGCAGGTCCGCCGCAAGCCTGTACTGGTGCGTGGGATTGTTCCTCCCCAGGTGAAGGACCCTGCATTTGCCCTTGTTGAACCTTATCAGGTTCCTCTCTGCCCAACTCTCCAGCCTGTCCAGGTCACGCTGAATGGCAGCACAGCCTTCTGGTGTATCCACCGCTCCTCTCAGTTTTGTGTCATCATCAGCAAACTTGCTGAGGGTACACTTTAACTCTTCATCTACGTCATTGATGAAGATGTTGAATAAGACTATGCCAAGTACTGACCCCTGGGGGACACCACTTGTTACCAGCCTCCAACCAGACTCAGCGCCGTAGATGACAGCCGTCTGAGTTCTACCATTCAGCCAGTTCCCAATCCACCTCACTGACCACTCATCCAGCCCACACTTCCTGAGCTTCGCTGTGAGGCTCTTCTGGGAGACAGTGTCAAAAGCCTTGCTGAAGTCGAGGTAGACAATATCCACGGCTCTCCCCTCATCTACCCAGCCAGTCATGCCATCATAGAAGTCTCTCAGTTTGGTCAAGAACGGTTTGCCTTTGTGAATCCATTCTGACTACTCCTGATAAACTTCTTTTCCTCCACTTGCTTGATGATCTCTGGAATGAGCTGCTCCATCACCTTTCCCGGGATGGAGTTGAGGCTGACCGGCCTGAAGTTCCATGGGTCCTCCTCTTGCCCTTTTTGAAGATTGGAGTGACACTGGCTATTCTCCATTCCTCAGGCACTTCTCCTGTCCTCCAGGCATGTATCATGTATCTGAACATATTGACAAAATTTCTGCCCAAGTAGTTAGATTAAGTATCTGGATTCTGAAAGTATACAGTGATCAGCATCCCATCAGAGAAAATAGCCTAATGATGATATTTACACATAGTCTGCATAAATGAAACATCTGCAGCAGTATAAACTCACAATCTGCAGTAGCTAAGGGTTAAACATACTTCCAGATGACAAGAAAGTTATCCTGGGATGCTCTTTTTTGGAAGTAGTTTCCTGCTTCTGATCATCCATAGCCTGTTCCCTCTACTGCAATGACCCTTTTTGCTATGCTTGATTTTTTTTTAATAAGTAGGTTGTCTGAAGTGCTGGTTTTAAGGAAAAATGTATATTTTTAAGATAAGGGGTTCATAAATTGCAAAATGCTGCATAGTTCAAGCAGGTTTTTTTTCTTTAAATATGCATGAACTTATTTCTCAGAGGATAAATTAAATTGTCTACTGTGGAAGTACAGAAGAAAACATATAAGTTGTTTACAACCCTTACAGGTGTGGTGCCTCCAAGTTGACAAAGAGAAACTTTCTTTAAAAAACAAGGCACTGTTCCTATTCCTTTTCCTACTGAATTCTGTTTTGACATGTTTATTCTCCCTTCTGGATTAGAGTTAGATTTTACATAAAATGAAACGTATTTATAGGTTAATTGAAGACACGTCTACTTGGAGTTTGAACTTTTAAGACTAGTCAGGATGAATATCCAGTAGAACCTGCTTCTCTTTTATTGTAGCCGTGCTACAAAAGAGAGCAACAATTCATTTTGAAACTGGAGCACTGAAGTATCTTTAAAGATTCATATTTTGTTTGATTTGACAAAGGTAGAAGACTGCTTTGCTTGCAAGCTCACATTAGCTTCTGTTTTCTGTTATAAAGTGGAAATCTAAGTGGTTAAAAACCACCAGTTGCTACAGTTTATTGTTTTTTATGACCAGTGAGTTCTATAGCACTGAACAGTGGAATGAAACTCTCTCTCCTGCCTTAAATGTAGGACACTAAGACTCTATGCTGTAAATCTTAGACCAACAGCATTCAAACATACTTTTATAAACTGACTCATATTGTTATTAGAAGATGAGTCTAGCAGATGATTTGTGAAGACACAGGAGTGTGGCAGAAGTCCTAAACTGCTCCATTTCCTTAGGTGAAAGGAGGATGCATTGCAAGCAGGCTCTCATGTCCCCAACAAATAATCTAAATGGCATTTATTTTAGATTCCACTGATACAATAATTCATTCCTTTGTCATTATAATGTAGTCACTTTTAAAGATAAGAATTTTATCTGAAGAGGTTAGCATTCAGGAAACTTTCCTGATTTCTTGAGTTTTTAGAGACAGATGTTCCAATATGGAAGAGAATTGAGAAGTGTGTGCATGTTTACTTGTTTTAACGGAATCCACCATTTCATACAAAATCCACCCATCACACTATTCCACAGTTGCGTAAGCATGAGTGTCCATTATGTGGTCTGGGGACTTCCCAGAGTGTTGTAAGACTTATTCTCTCTCCGATCATGCTTGCATCAGTTTGACCCTTGATGTTTCAGCAAGTTTTTAAAATCTGAGAAACCTAGTCTGAGGAAGAAGGAGAAGGTAGAAGAGTAAAAATTTGAGTAAGACAGGAGATAGAGAAGCCACAAGAAATAGAACTCATATAACTTATTAAATATTTTAAAAGGAATGTTTTACTCATTATACAGTCATTCTTTTACATGCTTTCCTGTAGGCAGGTCTTAATGCATAAAATCTTGGGAGTGTTGATTAACTTGCTTGTGCTCCTAATGGGACACAGATGCAGTTTCTCAAAGACAAGTCAAGAAGGTCTGAGTACTCTTCTGCTGTGTCTGGTAACAGAAACTCCAGTGAGGTAGAAAATAGGAGTTATGACTGTTGCTATCTAACTACCACAAATGCACCAGTATGATAAGGTGCTTCCACTTGAAACGTATACTTGTATGTCTTCTTGACCAGTTTATCACTTCTGTAGAGCACAATCACTTTTTAAACTTATTTTCTCCTTTACTGAATTGATTAATTAACTACTTTAAGTACATTTCAAAACACAGCTTTAAAGATAGAGATGTTTTAGGTGTCTGAGGAAGTGATGAATATGAAGTATTAAATGTTGTGTTGTTCTGGCATACTAGAGCTAGAAGTCTTACTCTTGTCTTCCTCATGAAATGTTAGTAATCTACAATTAGTATTTTAGTAATCTACCGGATTTTTGTCAACTTGTACCTTTTAAGTAAGATCAGAACTGGTCTGTGTGAGGATGCAATTTGTTCAGTGGAAGGTTAGTGTAGGAGTAATGTGAACCTTAAGAAGTGAAGTTTAACCAGGGAAGTTTAAAAACAGAAATATGCATTTAGCTAATAGCCCAGTCTGGCGAACAGAGTTTTTTTGTAAATCAGGCCTGGTGCTTTCAGATAGATCGGTAATTCATTTTTAGCAGGTAACTGGCCATTCAGTATTGCAGGTAAAATTCCCAAAATGTGTTTTTCACTACCCAAGTTGCTTTTAAAGTGGCAGTTGTTATTTCACTTACAGAGATTTAAAAACAAACAAAGAAAAATAAAAAAAAAAAATTCCCAAATTTTTTCCTTGTCTGGAATCCTGTTTCTGACATAAGAATTCAGTGACAATAAAAGATGATAGTCAATACTCATGTAAACGGCTTCACAGGGGACAGACTGGTATGAACACATGGGGGAAAAGAGGAGAAGTCCAAGCAATAGTGGGTAGAAAAGCCTTAAGTTCAATGAAGGAAAAGTAAGGAAAGTTTATATTGCTGTGCTACCTCATCTATTACTTTCCACCCTTCTTAGGGCAGGATGTCAGAACAATTTGTTTCTAGAAATTTATGGTTAGTAGATTGAGATGTTTCAAGATAAAGATTGATTCCTTTTCAAATAGATATACTTAAATCTTAAACCATAGTCTTGTAATAAAATTCACATAGGTGGGAGCTGGAGGAAATATCTTTTGAAGAGTTTCTTTCAGATAGTGGAATGGGGTCACTGTTTACCAACAACAACAACAACAAAAAAGCAGCAGGATTGTTAACCTGTTCCTTAATAAAACTGCATGCTTTGGTTTAGGAGCTGCAGTCGCCTCGACTCCTTGCAAAGCACAAAGTATGTGACTGAGCTGTTGCTGTGGTAGTCTTAGCTCCAGCTGCTTCTGGAGACGAACTGTATGTTCTCATGAATTTTTATCTAAAATATCTTTTTCCCTCTTTAGCTGTTAGCTGCTTTCCAAGAAATTCATCTGCTTTTTTTATCAGACTGAAAGCTTGCGAGGACTCATTTGATGTTAACCAGCAAGATCTCTTACACAAATAAACAATCTTTTTTTGCAGTAAATTTTATGAAAATAATTAATTTCTTTCTGGAAGGGGAAACAGTATCTTTTGTATCATCTCTGTGTGTCAGTTGCAAAGAAGAAACTGTTATGTATTAGAAATTCATGACTCCAAAAATTTTCCACTTTTTTCTGCTGAAGATAATTAGAATTCATGTAACCAGACCTACTGTGAAAACAACGTAAAGTCTGAATAACACAATATTGCTTTTACAATAACAACAACATTGTTGCATGTATAAAAACAGAGGTATTCATTTTAGTATTAAAAAGCAGAAAACAACCAACAGGTATTAATGCTCCCAAAGGGCTGTCAGTAATGATTTCTAATAAAGCAAATGACTGTGTCTATAAACCCATACCTTCCCTTTGCGCGTTAGGGAGTGAATGGGAAGTGTTAGCTCAGAAGGATTTATTGCTCAGCAATTCACATGGTAAATACGGGTAAGGATTTGATTAAACATCTTAAGACAATGTTTCCTAAAGCCAGTAACTTCCTTAGCTCTTCTGCATGGTTTTCTGAAAGGCTATGCATTATAGTTGCAGAAAGATTGCTTCTGACAGGACTGTTCTTCATATTAGAGCATTGTCAAAACAGGTATACGCATAAGGACAAGAAACAGCTGAAATACATCGCTTGCTGAACATATTGCTGGGCATGCTCAATCTGGCTATGCAACTGCATAGCAAAGCTCAAGGCAGTCACACAACAGATGTAGTGACTTTGGGCAGTGAATCTGTACTGTTGGAATTTGGTTTTTTTAAATAACTTTTATTGAGGCTTGAAATATGTTGTTCATATTTTGTCTAAGAAGGAGGAATCCATATTCTTCTTCACATGAATTCACATGGAACTTTTGTATTCTGACCAACATCATTGCTCCATGCATACTAAATAATGGTGGAAGGTATAAAAAAGAAGAAAAAGTAACCGGTCTTACCTTCAGTTTCTGATTTTATTTCATAACTTGCCTGTGTAGTCATGGAGTCACATATTCACAGCATGGCTGCTTGAGGAGTTGCATACGTTATCATGTTGATTAGACAAGACACAGGATTGAGTTAGCATAATTGTCATATACCATCTAGACATTTGTTCTTCTTTACTGAAGTGAAGATGGAAATCTGTTTTTCATCAATAATAGACGAGGGGCTTGCTTCAGATCTCTCCCTGAACCATTTCTGACTGTTCACACTCAACTGGGAATCTGAGCCTTGTATACCTTCATTCTCTTCATCTCACCAAACTTGCCTTTGTTATTTGAGTGCGTTGTCTTTAACTTCTGCTCCAGGAAAAACATCTTAACTTTTTTATAGTCAGGTTTAATAGCCAGCAGAGAGATAAAATTCTAAGACTAACTCATCTTGAAAGAAACTTTTGACTATTTGCTAGACATGTTTGGATCAGGAGGCCAGTTCTTTTCTCTCTAGGAGGGTAATAATAACAACTTATGTAGAGAAGAAATGAACTTTGGCACTGTAGGCTTTTGCAGTGCCTCCTATCCCAATTTAAAAGATGTCTAGTTTGAAAATACTTTGTTTTGCACCTGAGAAAGCCAAAGAATTGCGGGTACTTATCTGAGGCCTGTAGAGTCACATGTGTGAACATTGTGTTTGGATTTCTGAATGCCCAAAACACTCTTCACATCTGTCTTTTTGTGACTCGGTTTACGGGTCTGCATTATCACAGCAGTAACATCTCTGTGTTGTTCTGTAGCATAGTTAAGGCATAAATTCTCTGAGGGAGGCACAGAAAGTATAGATTACTCACTACCAGACAGGATCTGTGTGCCCTGCTTAATAAGTAAAGAAAAAAACTGTGTTCCTCCTTGGATCTGATTGACTTGGGAACTGCAACAGCAAAAATAGACACCCTGCCTTAAGTGATGCTGTTCCTACCTCTCCAGTGTAGACCCTTTTCTACTGCAGATCCCCATTCCCATTTCCCTTCCCACCTCTGTCATACCCAGGTGAAAATAGCTGAGCCACCTGGCACAGCGTATCTGCAGGAATTACAATTTTCATTTCCCGCCGGCATGTGAGCATCCTCTTGCAAGGTGAGTCAGTGGAAGCCGGCTGCTACTCTGTTGGAAGCAGTGGACGAATTACAAAGCATTACTGCTGTGTTGTGGAACGGGGGAAGGAGGGTCATGTAAGTGTAAAAATGTCTGGTTTGCAAGCAGTGTTACTGTAGTTAGCAAAAAGTCACACCAGAGTGCAAAAGAGGGATTTGTATCACTGACTTTCCCACCTGTGAAGTGCATTGTGCTTCGCTCTGTAGGAATGGAGAATACGGTAAAGCCACCTGTCAGCAGCTTGCTGCTCCAAGCAAGAGTAGCTGGTAAAGTCGGTATTCATCTGTGAAAACATCTGTGTAATTAAGCTCAATGCCAAAGAACATGAGAGTTCAGATGATAGTAGAAAGCTTCTAATACACCCTTAGACAGAGAGATTTGATTATCACAGGGTTTTCCCAGACTCGGTTGTGTAACTCAATAGGCATTGATCAATTGATAGGTGTGCATGCCAAATGCGTGAAGAAGTGTGCTGAAGTTAGGATAAAAAGAGAAAGAAGCAATCTCTTTAACAGAGACTTTCTTGTAAATACACGTCATCCGCACCTTCTGTTCAAATGGGAGTTACGTGGCTTTCTACTTTCTGTTCCCGGTTGCAATTATAAAAAAAAAAAAGTATATGATTTGTGGTGTAAAATAAGGATTTAGTTAAAACAATCCTATTTTTTCTTACAAATAAAAGTGCTGTCAAGTTAAAAATGTATTCCAATTGCATTAATAACTTGTAGGTGGTGCAAACTCTCATAATATCATATTAGATGAAGTATTGGTATGGTGTGCATAAGATGAGAATACCAATGTGTGTGAAGTGTGATTGCAATACGCTGGTTTTTGCAGAATGTAATTTTCTATAAAATGCCCACAGATGTTTTAAAAACAAACATGATTCTCAGAACACATGCTTTCCTGAAGATTAAAAGTGCATACAGCTGTTGGGGATTTTTTTTTCTTTTGAATCACATTTTTATTTTTAAAGGATTATGAAATTCTTACATTAAGGATTACATTGAGCTTAATGTTAATTGAGCTGTTGTTTTCTTTAAAAAAAACAAAACTAGATTTTGTCTAAAAATCTTGAATTCTAACTTTCTTTTATAATGTATCGGATTCAGCTGGAAGCTAGTGAATATGAACAGATGTGAGAGAAGTTTTATGCTACTCTGAAGTTTTGTTGGGAATTTTCAATAGGAGCCCATTTAGGAGAAAGGCTACATGATTATTCATTTATTGCCTTTTTTCTATCATATTGCAATGATACTATTCGTGTCACAAAATTCGATTTCTACTATTTACGTTTTAACCTCTGAATATAATCAATTTTGCTATCGAAAAAAGAACTACGTAGTGTTCCAGTAACTCATCTGCTAACATAGTCACTTGGTTTTGGTGAATGGGCTTGGTCTAAAGGATTTTCTACTATGATGTGTGATACTTCAAACAAATAGAAATATGCTTTTTGTCAACACATTGGAAGGAATCATTTATATTGTCACATATGAATGACTTATTCTGAATCTTGTGTTTCCTCTGCCATATGGAGCTGCTCATTTAAGGTGTGCAAGGAGAACTTACGAGATAAAAACTGTTGTTCAGCTAAATAATGGTATCCCCAAATATTTAAAATAAATTAATCCAGTGTGACTTTGTGGTTTGGTTTTTTTATATAGAAACAGCAGTTCTGTTTTTACTAGCATTCTGAGTAGTGTTGAAAACTAAGAGTTGTGGCCAGTCTTTTAGCATTAAATGTTACATCATATTAGAACTTAGATATTTTGACATGCACAACAGACAGAAGCTGTGGTTTCTAGCTTAAATATCTGAACATCACTCAGAAATGTTTATTAATTAGCAATGCTGAGGATCAATTTTTTATGAAGAAAGACTTAATTTGACTTAGGAAGTACATTTGCAATGTAAAAATGTTTGTGTCTGCATTTCTTTTGTCAGTGGAAGAAAAGCATAGTATATGCACACAGTATTTACTGTGCAATTAATTAATTTCCTATTCTTTGTGTGGGGTAGAATTCCTTAAAAACACACACACACACTCATCTGATTTGCCTCTCATTTTAATACTTGCATAAAGATTCTCTAGGCTTTCTGATCTTCTCTTTTACATATTTCATTTTCCTCAGATTCTGAGAAGGCATTGTATTGAGGGAGTCAACTGGCACAATGCCAGCAATTAATGATAAGCCCTTCCTTGTCATTCTTGCTCTGCATCATTGTAGGCATTTTTGAATAAAGTAAAAGAACATAGTGTATCTGTGTTTCAGAATGCAAAATCCATCACATAACCATTTCTTCCAGGGAGAAGACATGTGTAGTAGAGGGGACAGACCAGGACAACTGATGTCACTAAGAAACGCATAGAAAGCCTACTTCTTTCTTTTTCTCTCTCATAGTTAGGGTTTCTTTTTGGAACAATAGTATTTGGTCATGATTAGAAAAAGCATTTTTAATATTGCAGTTTTAGTCCACTTACCGATTTTTTTTGTATGGGACTGTGTGAATGAGCCTTCACAGGCATTTAGATACTACAAAATGATGTCAACAGGGTATCACAGTAGATTTGGCTTAATAGCATTAAGTGCAGGATAATAATGTTTGGGGAGGTTGTTAAATGTTTGCTTGAAGATCCTGTAGAGCAAGGCAGTGTATTTCCTCAACTTCTCCTCTTGTAAACGTGAAGAAAAATTTTGAGGATTGCTCTGATTGATCTTAATGTGGTATGTACCTGTTCTGTGCTTCACAGAAAAGCTATGAATTACCTCTGTGCAGAGAAAGGTTTTGACTAATAAAATGTTTAGAGCTTTATGTAAAGCCGCTTCCATTGGTCATGTTGTCTTGAACCAGTCTTCAATTTCCAGATCGAAATCCAGTGGAGTCAGTAAAATACTTTCTTCTTGGTTCAGGAGGTTTTTTTAATTGGTATACTCTGATTTTAATGCTGCTTCTAGGGTTAAAATTTAAGCCTCTACACCCAGACTTCAAAAATATCTAGAGAGCTTTTAAGGTGACAAGAGATTTCTTGCATTCCAGCAGCTATCATAGCTTACAGTTAATTAGCACCAGCTCTCAGATTTTCAGAGAAGAGAAAAAATTAAAGTGAATCTTCTGATTCAGGGTAAAGAAAAGAGTACATGGACACAGTATATGCTAACTCTGATTCTCTGCTGTAAATTATAGCAATGGCCAGTAGCAGGACCTTTCCCAACTGCAGAATGTGAGTTTGGTACAACATGATTTTATTTAGAATTCAGTCAATAGCATATAGTCCTCTACTAGGGAAGTTTGTCTCTGACTTTTCTTACCCTTTAAAGAAGAGGGACTATGTCTTAATCATTTTGCAGTTGTGTAATGGTGCTAAAAGAAACCTATTGTGACAAAAGAATAGAACTGTTATTAAGAGTACAGCATGACTTGTCAAAAGATTCATTTTCGGTAGATTTAATATATTTCTTGACTGAAATCTTGGAGGATGTTGGGTCTATCAACTTCCTAATGTAACCTAGTTGGTACCTGGGTATGTTATACAGGCTGTGAGGAAAAAAGAATATGACAAAAGGATGATACTATATCCTCTCTGGAAAAAATGGTGTTTTGCAAAATATATATGGCAACATACACAGTGAGTAGTTTTCACAGATAACCTTAGCATGTTCAATATAAACCAAAGACAAGGCGGTGTTTGTTGATGGTTCAGTCTTCTCCACATTTTGATAGTTTGGGATGGCATTCCAAAATAAAACTGCGTGCAGTTACTGGGATGTATCATTTGTAAACAATTTGTTTCCAAACATTTTACAAAATCTAGAACATTATGAGCCACGTTCAGATTGCCTGCTATACATGTCTAAATTTTGTATTTGTGGAATACATATGTAGGTACAGTCATGGATAACAATTTCAGTGACTTGCTCTGTTAAACTGAAAATCTGCTGGTGGAAATGGTATCTGAGTACCATACCTAGCACTGTCAGTGTATTGTCTTGCCATATAATCCTGTTAGAAAATTAAGTAGGTAGATTTAAAAGCTGCCCATACACCACAGTTTAGTGCATTTTTGGAAAAACTTCTGTAGAACTCTGGTTTTGTCTGTATTAAATTCTGCTGTATTTTTACGCTGCAGCATCGTTTGCCAGTTGGCTACTACCACAGATTTGATAGAACTATCAATCAGAAATATTGTAAAAAGGGAAAATAAAAAGCAAACAAAACAACATAGCAGAACTGGCTGCGAACAAAACCTATGGCCTTTTTTAGTGCTGTGGAAAGGACACCTATCACAATGCCCTCATTTGTTTGGATGCAACTGAGCTTCAAAAGGGCAAGAGAGGTGTGCTGTTTTCATGAATGTTAATTTATTATGTGACACAGTTCATAAACTAGCAGCTAAACATGAGAACAGAATCCATTTTGGGGCCAGTTCAATGTGTCTTTGCTTTCTCTAGAAATGAAAATACTTCATAATTTTTTCATGCTATTAACCTTCCGTACTTGAGATGCTGTGGCATCACAGCCGAGTGGAGAGCCTTCTCTGAGAGATGTGCCAGGATGCTGTCTGCTTGGCTGGAATTGCTCAGCACTTCAAAAACCTGGACAGATGGGGTGCCATCTCGTGAGAGGCAGCATTCTGCTGAGCTTCAAAGGAGTGAAGAGTTGAAGGTGGGCACTGTGTCCAGTTGATGTACCAGTTCTGCTGCTAGCTTGTGTTACAGCAAAC
>Ga0065711_1014645_pt1 | contig 11082 bp, 15 predicted proteins | sample Hoacrofraction12_FD_59098 | JGI IMG/M metagenome (GOLD analysis project Ga0065711, IMG submission 59098) | Hoatzin crop microbial communities from Cojedes, Venezuela - Epithelial fraction 12 v2 (version 2) | ecosystem: Host-associated > Birds > Digestive system > Esophagus > Crop | place... | reverse complement strand
TCTCTGGAGATATTCAAGACCCGCCTGGACAAGGTCCTCTACAGCCTGCTGTAGGTGACCCTGCTTCGGCAGGAGGGTTGGACTAGATGACCCACAGAGGTCCCTGCCAACCCCGACCATTCTGTGATTCTGTTTGTCTGGGCTGTGTTCGGCTGTCGTGTAGCCTCAAGTAGAGCGAGCAGGAGGATGGGGAGGGCGGGATGTCTTTATTTATAAACAGGGTTGTTCAGGGGAAAAACAAATTTGAGTTTGCGGGAGAAGTGTCAGCCTTGAGCGTCGGAGCTGAGATTTACTATTGTTCGTGCTGTTATTACAGCAGATTTACAAATGAGTTCGGGAGCCGGTGCTCGGCGAGATGCGTGCTCTGCCGTGCTGCCAAGGGGGGGGAACGGCGGGCACCCGGCAGACGCCGGCGCAGGGCTTTGCCGAGGAGCAGCCCCGGCACCGGAGCTTCAGGCAGGAGACCAAAAGCCATGAGGATTTTTTTTTTTTTTTTAGCTGAAATCACACCGGCAAGGAACAATTGAAGTTTCACTGATGTTTTGTAGGTCAAGAACTGCTTTGGAAATGAGAGCAGGGATTGTTTCAGAGAAGAAACGTTTCGCCTCTCCTAGTTTTTTTGTAAGATGCTGCAAAACCTTTGAGTCCCGTCGCTTTCTTCGCCGCAGTAACTCTGGTTTCCCAGTGTCCTCACCCTCCAAGGTGTCTGCGCGGGCAGGCTGGCACAGTTTAGGAGGTCAAGCATCGCTGTGCTGCCCTCGAGCTTGGGGTTGACGGGGAGATGTTGGCAGGAGGCTGGAGGCTGGCCTGAGCCCTCTCCTCCCTGGTGCACGGAGCAGCTCGCGGGGCCAGCAGCAGCCCGGGGGGGTCCAGGCTGCTCTCCACACCCGGGGACCATCCTGTCGGCACAAAATCCCGCACGCCGCGATGTGGGGGGAAGACAAATCTATTTTTAGGTGACCATGTTAAAGCTCTGCTCTGTCCATGCGCATCCCTTCCTTTTTCCAGTGGATTTCCCCACCATTTTTTGCCTCATCCCCCAGGAACCTGGGAAGCAGCGGGGTGAGGCCGGGAGCAGGCTGGCGTGGGATGGAGCACCGGGGCGGTCTCTAAACGACATTGGTGGGCAGTCAGTGCAATCAATAGAGTGTCAGTCCTGGAAATCACCCTCTCACAAGGCAATTTTCTCCACCAAAGGTCCTTGTTAATAGGGCCAGCTGTCTCTGACCTTTCGAGGGGAGAAAAATGATGCAGGATTCAAACGCTACTATTACAACTATCACCTTTTCCCCTCCACCCTCCTCCTCCTCTCGACTTTCTCTCCCATCTGCTCATGGGTCCTGGCAATTGCACAGCAGAAAAGATGGGGATCTGTTCATGCACGAGTCTGCCAGGTCCCGGCATCACCTTTGCAGGTCGCGTTATCCGGCTGCTGACGTACCAGCCGGAGCTGGCTTTGTCCCCTCTCGCTCTCGGAAAGCCATTCCCCTTCCTCCCAGACTGCGGAGGAAGCCAGCGTTAAATTGCTGACTCCTCCGACATGAATATTGTTCAATTATTCACAGATGTGTTTTGGCCCGAGCTTGACAAAAGCCTCTGCTTCAGCATATTTCTGTCTGCTAACCAAAGGCAGTCATGCTAATGCAAAATCAGCCGTCATTAGCGCGGGCTCGCACCAGCTCCCAGCCGCTCCGCACTTGCTGCTTTTCTCCACGCTATCATTTCCTCTCATGATTTAATTAACGCGAGAAAAAAGCCCAAGAAATTTGGTTAAGGCGCTCAGCCCTTCCTGGAGCCCATCCTGACCCGTCTCCCTTGCAGGGATGCTGCTGCTGGAGTAGAAAGGGAGATTGATGCCTGCTTTTGTCCCCGGGACGTCGGTGCGAGCACCCTTGGGCGCGACTCTGGCAGCTTGGTGCATGGTTTTGAACCTCCTTTCTGCGGTCTTTGGCTGCAACACCACGGCTCAGCCCCATGTGAGACAGATGGCCAAGTCTGGGTTATTTTTTGGTAATCTGGCTTTGCTAAAAATACCCATGGAAATGTCGGAAAGGCCAGAGCAAAGTTTGCAGAAAGTTCTTTGATCAATCGCAGGTGGACTGTAGAATCATAGAAACATAGAATGGTTTGTGTTGGAAGGGACCTTAAAGATCATCTGGTTCCAACCCCCCTGCCATGAGCAGGGACATCTTCCACCAGGTTGCTCAGAGCTCCATCCAACCTGGCCTGAACCCTGCCAGGGAGGGGGCAGCCACAGCTTCTCTGGGCAGCCTGGGCCCGTGTTTCACCACCCTCATGGTGAGGAATTTCTTCCTAATGTCTAATTAATAATCTATCTGGATGCTGGTGCTTTAACTGGTCTGGCTCCAAATTCCCATCTCCACCGTGGGGTTTGATGGCTCTCTGGGGGTCCATCCGCACCTAATCTCTCCCCAGTGCCACTCTTCTCCCAGACTGCCACATGAACCTGCAAAACCAGGAGACCCGAGACTTTTGGTGCTGCTGCAGCCTCCCTCAGCCTCCTCCTGTACGCATGTTGGTGGCTGGTAATACATCTTTCTGCTTTGTCAGGATGCAGCCAGCCAGCAGCAGGCAATTTTAAAAGCTAATACGATCTCCCAGCTTTGCACTGCTCCATCATGAAAAATAACCAGATGGCCCCCTCCTTCCCGCGGCGATGCTCCCCCCCTGATTCCGGCGTTGTGGGTGCTGGGCCCATCCCCTGGGACAGAAGTGAAGCTGAGTGCTCCCCGGGTACGCTTCGCCCCGTGGAAGAGGTGATGCTCGGGCTGTCCATCACCATCAGTGCAAGGCAGAGCTGGCTCAGCCCTGTTCATCCGCCCAAGTCGCCCCACGCCGTCCTTTTTCTTTTTCCCAATGCGTTTGCATATACAATGTGCTTGCCTGGTGGTGATAGATGGACCTAGTCAGGAATATCCCCGTCCCATCTGCTCTGAAATGAAATATTCATTCTTTTTGTCATATTTCTAGGGAAAAGAAAGGGTTGGGAGCAAAGTGACAGGAAAGCCCCTGAGCCACGCAAAAGCTGTCCCTGCTCTGCCCTCCCATTTCCTCGGCAATGGTGAGCACACAAGGCTCGGTGCTCCCCAGTTTGGGAAGATCTTCCCAGGGCGGGGGGCAGACGGGGGCGGCGGCAGCCCCCGAACGCTGGGAGCTGTTAATGGGACTTTTGGTGGCACAGGCTGGCGAGGGATGTAGGAGCAGCGAGGGCGAGGAAGAAATCTCCAGATTTTTTTCCTTCGGATGCTGAACTTTTTGCCGAGTGTGGGCTGAGAAATGGCTGACCGCTTGCTAGGAAGCCTTCCCCGGGGCAGGCGGTGCTGCGTGTCCCCCCCAGCATCGGGGGGTCCCCGGCCGCAGGCTTGGGGCTTGGTGCCGCTGTACCGAGGCTGCGGGCTGTGTTTTTCTCAAAGCTGGTGTGTGGTCCGGGGTGATGGATCCTGTTTCTCCATGTGACCCCAGCACTAACTACCTCCAACTGTGTTTTCTGGCTTTATTTCCCATTTTTTTCTCCCGTGTCGGAATGCTTTGCCGCTTGCCCTGGCTCTCAGCAGGGCCACGTGCCTGGTTCTGCATGGGAAATCCCAATGGCCATTCACCCTGTGAGTCCTCACCAGCACCGAGCCGCTTCCCCCGGCCCGGGGCAGCGGATTGTCCCGCTCCTGGGGACACGCAGCCTGTGACAAGCAGGGCTGCCGAGTCCGACTGTAGAAGCATCAGGCTGAGGTGCAAAGTAAAAGCGAGGAGTCTGTGGCAGCGCAGAGATGCCAAGCTGTCATTCTTGCTCTCCTCCCAGTGTGTTTTGGGTACCGCTTCAGGACCAGTTGTCCTCCAGACTGGAATATAGGATGCTAAACTGTATCCCATCACCCCGGCTGTTTCCCCTGCTCCAGCTGAGGGTCCTCACGTTGTATCCCCTCCAGCAGTGCTTCCCTGCCGCTTTATCACCCCGCTGTCCTTGTCTCGCTTGTCAAGGGTTTTATGCTGAAAGCTTTAAATCGCTCGGGTTAACCTCGGGTCCTGGCAGAGCCTGCCTCTCGCTGCCCTTGTGATAAGCACTTGAAGAATCCTATCTTTAATTAAGCTGCCCGGACTCTCTTCTCCATCAGTTCCGCTTGCTGATAGATTTGCAGACGCAGCAGTGTCGGTGCTTTCCCCTGCTCTCCTGGGGCTTGTGCGGGTGGGAGATTCCCGATCCCCCTTCTGCTGGGCAGGGATGAGCTGGGGTCTGGCTGCCTCGCTGCTGGAAGGGGTGCTGTGGGTGCAGAGGCTTGCAGAACTCCAAATATCCTAATTTTTGATACTAAGAACATGAGGCTGTAGAGAGCCGTCCTGCGTGCTCATGAGGAGTTTGAGGTTTCTCAGAGACTCAGCTTCTGGCTTGTGTGAAGACAGGAGCACCTTGGATTGCCTTCTGGTTGATGCTTGTAAAGAAACGTGTTTGGAAGGCTCAAAAGGCAGAGTGTATGTAGCACTAATGAAAATATTTTAAAACCTGGCTTCTGCACATTGGGATAGGACATATCCACTTTCCATCCCACGTCCCAACCTGCTGAGGATGCTCTCCTGGTTTGTCCTGGGGGAAATTCTGCTGGTTTCTGGGCAGTGACCTGTGGCAGGAGGGGACGGCGAGCCTGGTGTTCCTCCCAGCTGCTGCACAGTGAGGCTCGCGGGAGCAGCAGGCTCCGAGCTGCGGGCNAANGCCCCGCGGTTGGCAGNGCTCTTGTGCTGGAGACTGAACAGAGAAGNGGCCTGGGGCAGAGAGGGGAGAGAGGCCAGAACCGAGGAGACAGCTCAACAGCAGGAGGTTGTTCATGAGCCATGAATAGGGGAGAGGGGGAAGAAGATTTGGTGAAAAATAACCTCCATTGGAAGAAGCAAACGCTGGAAATAAAGAATTTTTCCTGCTTCTTTATGTTTAAGTGAAAAGATCCAGAACAAAGCTCCTTGGCAAAGCCTCCTGCTGGAGCTGTCCCGGGACCCCGGGCTCGGTGCCCGATGTCAGGCACCTTTGCGGGGACGCTGGCAGGAGAGCACGTTGTCCCTGCGTCCCCATGGGCCCAGCTGCCCCTGCCCTCGGTCTTTCCCTCTGCCCTCGCGCGCTATCGGAGTTAAGGACATACAGAGTCTCCTCCATCAAGCCGACAACCAATTACTACTGGCAGGAACAGGCTGAACATTTTAACTCATTTCCAGGATTCAATTAAGCACCGAGGTGCCCCAGCCTGGTGCTTTCCTGAGGAGCCTTCATTTTCTCTCTCCCTAAACCCTTCCAGCCCCAAATAAAGCAATAACTAACCCAAGCCCAACTTCTGCGCAGGCAGAAATTGAAATCCCTTTTGTACCGAAGAGCTGCTCAGCTGCCAGTCTGTCCCTGTGTTTAGATGGCTGTATGTATATATACATATATATATATAGATATAGATATATATGTAGTTTCCTAATGGCTATTGGCTTCAAGAGACTTTTATCTTCGCAGGGAGCTGCTCTCCCGGCTCCATCCCAGCATCCCGACCTAAGGTGAGGAGAAAGATGGGACCCCGGCGCTGAGGTCCCTTCTCCCAGCTCCAAAGGCTTTATGGTTGCTTTGGGGAGGTCTGGGATGTCCCGAAGCCAGGGGTGACCTCTAAATAACCAGCACCCATGGTGCTGAGTGGGTCAGCGCTGGTGCCGCGGCTCGGTGAGGCTGCCTGCAGCGGTCGAGCAGGGCTCATGGCAGCAAGGCAGCACAGACAGAATAGATGCTAATTTATGTGTATTTACAGACAATTAACTCCCCAGTTCCGTAAGCTGGGCTACCTGGCGGGTTCAGAGTTAACCTGGCCAAAACAGGAGAGGAACGTTAGTGGAGAGGAGTTGCTGCAGCTGCTGGGGGAGAGGAAGGATGCTTCCTCCCTTTGGGGGAGATGCTAGCGGTAGTACCTTGGTTATCATAACAGATTCTTATTTAAAACTCTTCCTTTTTTTTAATAAAGGGAATATTCTTTGCCTTTCCAGTGTTTTTCAATGAGCCAAGAAGGGGTTGTTTTTTTCCATATATTGTAATTGATTTATTTTGTAAAGCAATATTGGCTAACATTCACAGACTCATTTCCCTAAATTATTCATCAGCAAATTTTTAAATTATGCAGCAACTTTACTCTTTTGCAAATTCTACTCTTTGTTGCTTCTTAGGCCAGGGCTGGAAACGAATATGCACTAGCGGTGTCTTCGTTGCACCTCGTGGCGAGTTAAGCTCTTGAGAACTAGTGACTGGAAGGCTCATTAAAATAAAGCCATTATCCAGAGCCCAGATTTACTCTCCTCTCCAATACCTATTGATGTGAACAGAGGAGCTCCTATTGATCTGTGTGGATGTGGATCAAGCTTTGGAGGTAGCGGAGGAGTCTGCAGTCAGGCTCTGGGTGGGATCTGACGTGAGGACGAGGTGGTGGCAACCCACAGAAGAGGGAAAAAAACTGTAGAGGACCACGCCTGAATTGCTGAGTCCTTGACAGTCATCACAGTCCCCAATTACCTTCAATTATCCCGTGAAGAACAGTGGGAGCAGGGGGATTTCCAGGCAGCAATGCGAGGACCGGTTTCTTTCAGCGCTGTCAAATTTACATAGCATTAGAGGTCCCAGTGGCAGGGAGAGCGGAGTAATAAGCATTTTGCCTTTGAATCAGGGAGCCAGATCTGATTTGCTTTCATTTTAAATTGCATTTCAAGCAACTATTTCCCACCCTGCCCCAATAAGCAGAGTATAAAAGAGTGAGATTCGATGGTGAACTTGTTTAGCTGAGGAAGGGAGAGGAGCCCTGCTCGGGCTGCGGGATGACACCTTGTCGCCTTCATTTCCCAATTAGGGGCTGACGAGAGCCTCGTGCCTGGCAGAGGCCGGGCAGGGCTGCGGGTGCGGGCAGGGCTGCGGGNGCGGGCAGGGCTGCCGCCTCATCTGCATTCCTCTGTGCCTCTGACTGTTTTCAAGTCCCAGGATGTGATGCTGATGAAAGAGAGTTAATTCAATTTCAACAGAGAAATTGATTAATGGACTGGATTAAAATAAATCCCCGATGTCCCGAAGGCTCTGCGAAGCATAGCAATTCCCCCTTATCTCCCCTTCCCACGCCGGCAAGAGGCGAGGGGAAAGGGGGCAAAGTCGAAGGGCAGTTAGAGATGCAGCAGCAGATGAGCGGGGAGAAGCACATCCATACGTAATTAGCTCAATAGCTTTCAACAATGTCCTCCCCAACTCAGCTTACCCAAAGGTTTCTCTCTCCCAGGCGCTGCGGTGTGTTTTGGGGAGCAGGATTTGGCGTGGGTTCGGGGATGGTGAATGCTGGCAGAGCGGGGGCTGTGACGGGGCAGGGACGTGGGGATCCTCCTCTGGCACGACTTCCCCTTCCCAGACTCCCGCACGCTGCGGCAGGAGCCGAGGAGGAGAACTGGGGTGCTGGGCTGACCCAGTTTGGTTCCCCAGGACCCGGCTGGAGCTCAGACCCGAACGCAGCGCAGCGTGGCGTGTGCAGGGCGTGGGTCAGGGCTGCTCTGCCCCGGCCACGACGGGAGCAAGGAGAACCCCAACTAAACTCATCTGCTGAAGTAATGCTGGAAACCCCTTCAGTCCCCTCCTCCCCAGGAGACCATGAGGATTAAATCTGGCAGGGAAAAGGCAGGCAGGGAAGCACCAGTGTTGCCATTACAACCCTGATGAGCTGCCCATGGAGTTGGAGCTCAGTGGGTCAACTCAGATGGGGACAGGAGAAATGCTTCTCCCCCACTGGTCTCTCCTCCATTCCCTCTCCAAGCAGCGTCCGTGTGGGCTGACTCAGAGGTTCTGCCCTGCATACAGAAAATTGCTGGCACCAGCGATGCTTCAGCATGCAGTGGGGCTGGAAGGGAGCGTGGTTCATCCGTCCCCTGCCTGACGCCTGTGTCGTGGTCCAGCCTCGAGCAGGGAGTGCAAGAGCATCCGACCAGGCTGGGGGTTTGCCCACAGGCAGCTGTGCCATGCGGGAGCCAGGGTGGGCACCGACGAGGCAAGCAGCCCCTCGGCGATGCGTGAAATATTTAGTGCTGTCTCATCAGCCTCGGGAAAGGGCTGGGGAAGGGAAAGCGCCGAGAAGCGGGAGCGTTGGGAGGCTTTACCGAGTCATGGAGAAGAGAGGATTTTGGGATTTAGTGATTAGTTCTATGCCTGAGGACTCGAAACTTCCAGCCTGGCAATACCCGCAGCCTCCCTCACAGTCCTTCAGTTCAAAGGCAATTTGTCTGCATAAAATTGGAGCAACCATTAAATAAGGACCTTTGATACTATGGCGAGTGGCAAAGCACAAAAATGAGATGCGCTGAGCCTCAGTCTAGCAGGACTTTCCTGAGCAAGGAACCTGAATAATGCAGAGTCGAGATTAATCCCATGTTGTGGTTTATTGTGCTTTGGATAGCAAACACAGACGTGCGAGCACGGCCCCCGGGGCTCAGGGGCCTCATTTTCCATTGCTGTGCAGTCATTTATACCCGTGCAAAGTGAATATAAAGTGCCACTCTTCTGGCTCTGCTGGCATTTGACATCCTCTTAGCTCTGCGCTGCATGGAGAAGTGGCTGGGTGAGGATGGGGATGGGGAGGACCGGCCCTGCCGGCCGCTTGCCCACGGGCTGGCCGCTCCGCCCACCCCGTGCTTGGCCCCACTCATTCAAGGCAGCTTTTCCTGAGTGTTTTTTTCCCATATGGAACGTTTGCAGGAGCCGCTTGGCGTTTTCTTCCCTTTTTTCCTTGATTCCAGCTGCATGGCTCGTGGCTGTTGAATGCACTTTGTCTTCAAAGTGGGCCACAAGCCCAAGTTCAAGGTCAGACACTGAATCTAGAGTTGAAAGACAGTCATAAAAACTGAAGCAGAAACGCTGCTATGAAGAAAAAATGCTCAAGTGGCCTCATCCCCCTTCCCTGGGGAGCTGACACAAGGTTCCCGGGTGCGAAGGGGAAGCCAGGGGCTGCCTGGAGGGTCCGGCTGCAAGGGGGATGCAATGCCTGGAGGCGTTGGCTGCCTTGCCCGCAGGTCCCAGCACTGGCATGGATGGAGCCCCGGTGCCAGGGAGGTTTCCAGCTCGCTGGGAGCAGGCAGGGCCGGAGATTTGCGCTGCTGCAAAGCCAGCTGCTGCTCAGAGCAGCCACGAGGTTCAGGTGGAAAATGCAGCAGGGGCTTCTCAGCTTGCAGGGAAACCCTGCTCTGACTCCCCAGCATGTGCCAGAAGGTGATCAGGGCTTAAAACCCTGTCCTGGGGAATTCGAGCATCACTACCGGACCTCTGGGACGGCAGAGCCTGGCTGGTAACGGCACTGACACCGGCACAGGGAGCAGACTGGAAATTCAAAAGCACAAAGTGCAGGGGATTTTGATACTTTTCACTGTTTTTCCATCTTCTCTCCGTGGCTCTGTCGTGGGACAGTGCATCTACCTGGGTGCCTCTTGCCCTTCCTGTCCTCTGGCCCTGGGAGAGGGGCTGGCAGCACCCCACGCATCAGCAGTGTCAGGAATTGCTATTTTGCAGCCAGCTTTTCCCTTCCGAACCAAAGCGAACAGCTGAAACCTGGAAACTTTCCTATGGTGATGGCTCTTGTATTTTTTTTTTTTAATAAGCACAATCTGATCAAGAAACTGTCGAAACATTTCNGTAACGTTGGATCNTTTNGTTTCAATACTGTCAAAACAACCGTGGCACTGAAGGAAAAANNACTTCATTTTGATAATGTCAAAATGTTAGGATGCAGGGCGATGGCAGAGGGTGGAGATGCTCGTCTGAGCACTTGTGTCCCCGTCCGATGCCGGACCCCCACGACTGCCCCTGAGGGAGGCACCGTGTGAAGCATCCACCCTTTACGCCGTGCCTGGGACACCGGTCCCAGCTGCCATTGGCTTTTCCACCGCTCTTCGTGTTGTTTTCAAGCCATTTAGAAAAATTATTTGGTCCCTGGGTTCCTAAAGCGAGCTGTGCGCCAGGCAGGGCTGTGCCAGGCAACCCACCCCTTTGAATCCGGGATGGGGAGGGTGGTAGGAGTTGACTGGAGATGAGACTGAGGTGCTAGCGACTAAAGTGCTTTTTATTGAAGCTTTCAGAGAAAGTAAATGTCACTGGTCCTGTCAAAAAGAGATAGAGCAGAAAAATAACAGGGGCAAACGTGACCGGGTCCGTGCGGGGGCTGCAGGGACTGGGAACGAGCCGTGCTGTTGGGTTGCTTCTAGAAGGCAAAACCCACGCCCGTGGCTCTGTCCTCATGCCTCAAATGAGTTTTCTTGCTGTAAAACGAGAATGCACTCACCTGAACAGGAGCAATTTTGTTCGTAACGTGGATTTCTGGGTGGGCTCACTTTAAAAGCAGCGTGACACGCGTGGCGTTACTGCACAAGGCAAGCCCAACAAGCATGTAATTAACTACATCGGAGATTAATGTCCCTGTGGTCTAAAGGCAGAAGTACTTCTTGCCTGGAGGTCACCAGGCGATGAGATTTGGAGGTACCAAACAGTGCAGAGATCAGCCACCACAGAGAGGGAAGGGGCTAAACCTCCCTGAGGGCTCTGGGTTGAGGACAGGGGTAGCACAAGGGTTTTACCCTCCCATCCGCAGCTACCCAACCAGAGAGACCAAGATGAATATCATGACCCAGTTAGCCTTCAGGGAACAGCCACAAACCGGAGCACAGCTGCTGCTGGGTGCTGGTTTCATGCGTGCGTGTCCTGATCGCTCTGTCGCAGCATCCTGACTGCGGTGGATGCACAGGCAGTAGAAACAAAACCATCACAAAAAAAATAAATAATCACCTGAATGGCACCAACTTCATGTAGGGAATCCTGTCCATCGAGCTGCCTTCCCGATACACCCATCCATCACGCAGCCCTCCCTGCGCACTCCGATCCATCAGCAGCAGTTGAAAAGCAACATTTTTATTGATCACGACTCTTTTTTTTTGTTTTTTTGATTCGCTGTGTTTCTCCCCAGACATTGCCACCCCGTCTGGGTTCCACGGGCTGTTTCCCAGGGCACAGGCACCCGCGTTTCAGGCACTAGTGTGTCCTCTCGG
>Ga0065711_1049889_pt1 | contig 11083 bp, 5 predicted proteins | sample Hoacrofraction12_FD_59098 | JGI IMG/M metagenome (GOLD analysis project Ga0065711, IMG submission 59098) | Hoatzin crop microbial communities from Cojedes, Venezuela - Epithelial fraction 12 v2 (version 2) | ecosystem: Host-associated > Birds > Digestive system > Esophagus > Crop | place... | reverse complement strand
CACCACCTCCCTGGGCAGCCTGTTCCAGTGCTCCGTCACCCTCAGAGGGAAGAAGTTCTTCCTCATGTTCAGACGGAACTTCCTGTGCTTCAGTTTGTGCCCTTTGCCCCTTGTCATGTCGCTGAGCACCACTGAAAAGAGCTTGGCCCCATCCTCCTGACACCCGCCCTTCAGATATTTATAGGCATTTATAAGGTCCCCTCTGAGCCTTCTCTTCTTCAGGCTGAACAAGTCGGTGTTGTGCCTCTTGCTGTTGGTCTCCTCTTTGCAACTGCTGACTCAGACGCATGTACTGGTCAGTCAGAGAGGGCATGGGTGGCTGAATCATACTCTGCAATTTGAAAGAATAGCCACTCTCCTGCTGCTGTAATTTACGTTTCACTCTTCAGTTGCTCTACAGTTAGGTCAAGACAAACTTGCAATACAGGCTTTTGTGGCACAGGCCACTCTGAAGCTGGGTATGTGGCAAGGCATCGTACTTATTACCAAGGTCCTAATATCCACCCAATGTCATCCCTGCCCGTGTCCTTTCTGCAGCTTAATCAAGAGCCCTGGCCAACATGGCGTAGCTCTTGCACAGCGCGTGCAATGTGTGCCTCGTGCAGCACAGGGCTGCATCTGTGTTTTGTCTTCTGTGGGTAAACAGCACTTCGGGCAAGGGGGAGACTGCTGTGCTACTTGCTTGCTAGACTTAATTGCTGATAAATAAGGATCTGATTCAGCTGACAGCCTACACAGTATTGATATATTCCTCTCAAACTGTGTTGAGTAGGGTGATGTGCTCCCCAGGGGGCTGCCCGAACCCCTGACCTTTGGCACCTGCCTGTGCAGAGTGAGGTGCAGCTGGTTGCAACCAACAATTCCTATAATAGAGGTGAAGTGCTGCAAAAATATGCTCTGTATAGCAAATACGGAAATCCAGATTCCTTCTGTGAAAAGGAAGAATAAAGTTCAGGTTACTGGCAAGATGTTGATACACCTGTACAGTTTTATAACACTGAACTGCAAGCACCGGTCGCAGGTTTCGGTTTTTAAAGAGGGAGAGTATCATTCTTACTTCAGCTTCCGTGCTGATCCCTCCGCAGGGTGAGGAACGGGCTTTCTCTGTCTAAAATTCTTAGTGAAGCTCGCAAAAATCATCTGCTTTATGTTGTGGTCAGCTATGGAGTGCTGGCTGCTAACATGCAAAACATAAAAGCAAATGGATCAAACACAGGAGTCATTGTGGTTGTGTGTTGCGAAGGTGGGCTCATTTTATCTTATTTCTTTCCCATTGCTTTTCTCATTTAAATAAAGCTGTTGACTTTTCCTTCTTGTGTAAATGCATTTTTCTTACAGTTATTACAAATCTTTTCTGTATGCTTTGGAAAAAAAAAAAAAGTAGAATATGTCTTCTACAGCTGCTGAATTGTTTTTCATGCTTCTTACACTTGTTTGAAGAAAAGGAGGTCCAAAGATATTCAGACCGCAACTCTTTCTACTTATTATTGTTACTTGTCTTCTTAAAAAAACAAAGGGGGTAAAAAGCCTTTCTACTGTGTGACCATTTAGAAAAGCGGCGTCTCATTTTAAAGTCGTTCAGTGCTTAATGGATTGTATCATTTGGAAAAAAAGATTTAGAAGAACCTTCCTCTGTAATGCCATTGAAGATGGTTAGAGTGGCACTGCTCATCTTCAGTCATAAGGATGCATTTTTTTTCCCCATCACTTAAACATTTTCAGGTAAACATGCTTTTTAAATTCAGTATCAATATGGAAAGTACAACTAGTCAAGCAGCTGTAAGCCACAGCCCCCTTTCCCTGCTCCCTCCCCTCCGTTAGTTCCTCCTTTCTGTACTTCTCAGCACTCCATCGGTGTGTGTGAGTGGAATCACTTTCTCTCCTGCCTCTTCACCGGGCTTGTTCCCATTCTTTGCTGGCAAAGAAGCTCTGATTGTTGAGATGTTATTTCAGGTGCTGTTTAGAACTGATTTTAGAGATTAGGTGTGCTCCCACGGGGGAGTAAGTGGGAGGAGTTCCGGCAACCTGTTGCTGCTCTGATGCTCCAGTGTTGATTTGAAGAGCTGCTGCCTGCTGTGGGCTTTCCCCAGAATTATGCAGGTGAGGTCAGTACTTCCCAAGTGTTTTTTAACCAGCCCTCTAAGCTTCTGGCTTGGTACCTAGGACCTGGGTGGCCTGGCAAAGCAAAGCTTTGGGGTTGTGTGGCCTGTCTGACTTTCTGTTGCTTCCAGGGTATGCTCAAGCTGTCACTTGGTGCTCTGAATTGCTCCGTGCTCGGTGTTAGGTGCTGCATTTGCTGTTGAATTAATAGAGTGTGACTGTGTGCTGTTGATAGAAACTGTGAGATGAACTTTGTGGTGTAAGTAGGAAGCCGTAGGAATGGTATCAAATAATATGCTGCTCCTGAAGCTCACAGAAAGCTGTGTAGAAAACCCCTTTGACAAGTTTGGTAGAGATTCAATAAGTGCAGTTGTAATGTTGTGGGGTTCTGGCTTATTTTGATTCCATGTGCTCGTTTGCATTATCAATGGTGTTCCAAAATACATACATTGAGATTTTTCAAAGTACACTGGAAAACGTAATCATGCAATAAGGTTCATGTTACCAGGAATTCTTGCTGTTCTCTCTTCTGCTTTATAACTTTAGATTTTTTTTTTCTTTATTCTTTCAAGTTGCATGCTTAACAAATGGCAAGAAGTAGGCAAGTGTACCTTGTAAAAGTTATTACTGTTTGTGGTATCACAGCATAATAAAATTGACCTTGGTCCTAGGGGCTTTGAAAAGACTGCAGTAGTTGTTTAGATGCTTACCATGTAAAGCTACCTTCTTTGCACTCAAATATACAGCAATTTAGTGTTTTGTTGATACTAAATTAATGACTTCTTCAGTTAAACTACTGCGAGTAGCCATACTTTCATACTCCTCTTCCCCTTTACACTGGTATTCCCCGTTCTAAAATTGTATTGCAATGAATAGATGTTGCACAGAAACAAGGTAACCATTTACGTAAGAAATTAAAGAATTCTTGGTTACTGCCCTTGGGAAAGTCAATGAGGAACTTCATACAATACTTAACTGATAAAGAAGCTGACGCCTCTTTGCCAATATGCAAAGTTGTTTGTCATTTAGGGAAGAAGTAGAGCAGCATCTGGAGTGTCAGTACTGCTTGACTGTCTTAAAATATGTTTTTTTTAAGTGGAGCTTTGAAAGAAGGTGTTATTTGCAACTTGAGGATTTTAATGATTTCAATTGCCATTTGTCAAAGTATGTAACAAAATTAGCGAGTGGTGTACAACACTGATAAATCTTTGACCGTTGGCCCTTTGAGCATTTATAGCTTGTCAGCAGCGAAGTGTCTGGTAAAAGAAGATTTTTGCGAGAATTTAAAGCATTAATATCACCTATACTTTATAGACCTTCAGAATCCGATTACTCTGAGATTATAGAAGTGTGCTTATCACAATAACCTTAGGCTTCATTTGAAGTTATTTTCCTGACACCAAGCTGCAAGGTTTACACGTTTGTCTTATTTTGTTCATAAAATAACATCCAGCTCAGGTTGATCTTAGCTGTGAGTACACAGTCTTAATCCTAAGGATTTCCTTTCTAAGCATTAGGATTTTTTCCCCAAAGTTATGAAGCATGTTGCTTCTAACAACTTTCAGCATATAGTAAAGGCTTAGAGGCACTGTGTAGAATTGCATGCAGATGCTGCAGTAGAAGATGTAAATTTCTGGCTTTTGTATATAAGGAAAGAACTTGGCTTAAGTCTGCTCTGGATTTTTCTTTGTTTGTTAGTTTTACTGGTGGATATATAATTTGTAACCAAACTGAAATTGTTTTTAAATAGTGAAGAATTGCTTGTTTTGACTGCTGTACTAAAATAAAACAATGTTTCCATGCTAAATGCCACCCTGAATTGTCACAGCCATTGAGAGGGGAGAGCTCCAATGCCAGCCTGTGATGAGGCAAGAAAGTTCCTGGTTTTAGAAGCTTGGAAAAGGAGTCATTGAGATATGAATTAATGAGGGTCCACAGAATTCAGTTAAGGGGGAGAATGAGACATAACTTTCTTGAGACATTATTTTCTCTATGGAAGATAACCTCATTTAGGGATGCTGTGTGCAAGTGGGACGGACACATCTCCAAGGTGGCAACGAGTAGTAGTGTCGCCTCTAGTCTAGGAGAGGTCATGAGGTGATGCCTGCAGTTTTGTTGAGCTGTGCCCATGGCACGTGTGACTCTTGCTGTTGTTTCAGCTCAGAGCGAACTGAGTATGAGCCGTACTGACCAGGAAGCAGGAACGTGCAGGGCTGTTTCTCTAAGGGCTTTTCTGTTAGCCCAACAGATTATTCAAATGTTTTCCTGTTGACTTAGTGTGATCATTGGTTTCGGCTGTAACCTTTAAATAGGACTTAAAGTATGTCAATAGATACTGAACATATCCATAAATCTGGGAGGAGGGAAGAGGAGCTCTTTTTAAGAGGTGCAGTGGAGCTGTGGGCCATGGCCCTGCTGGGCCTGGGGAAGGAGGGAGGGAAGATGATGGATGCGGCCTTTGGAAAGGAGCGTAACATAGGTTCAGGTGAGCATGGACCGGCTCAGGCCCTGTCCCTCATGCAGTGCCCACGGGTCGCTGCGGTGGCTCTCTGTGTGCGGCCATCATTTCCCTCTCATTAATGTCTGTGGGTGTTATTGCACTGACGGCAGAATGCAAACCCTGCGTGAGGAGTTGGGAGATAAAGTGTGGGGTAGAAATTTTTCCTGGAGAAAAGGGAAAATATACCCCAAACGCCGCCCCTCTCCCCAGAATAAGGAGTGCAGAAGCAGTGTGTGAGGCACCAGTGTCAAATGCGTGATACCGGGTCTGGTCTCTCAACCCAAGACCCTGAGTAGTTTTCACTCTTCCCTTCTGTTTCAGTGGATATTGAGGAGGGGTTGTGGCCAATGCGGGTAATGCCTAGGGACCTGCGTGTTTGCTTCCGTTTTGCTGAGTCCGTGACAGTGACAAAGATGACTTTGAGATCAAGAATTTCTTGGCAGCTTAATTAAAGGTCCTGTTGACTTTTACCTCAACTGCCTTTCGCCTGTCCCTATGGCAGTACTCAGAAAATGCCCTTTGCCAGCTGCTAGCTACATTTTTAATTTGAGCCGAGGAAAAAACCCAACTCCTTTCTCTCACGCTCTTACTTTAAACAGTATGCCACTAGCGACGCAGAGAGCTTTGCACCCACCCAGGCTTCCTAAACCTCCCACGGGCAACGGACAGGGTGGGTGGCCAGCCGGGGTGGCCTGCTGCTTCTGCTCGGGACCCTCCCGCTGTGGGGCACGGGCAGGCAGTGGGTTGGGGCAGCCCCTGGCCGCCCGGGCTCAGCTGGCTGTTTCTGCCTGGCACGTCTTAACGATGTCATTTGGGAAGAAGACCAAGGGCTTAAAAGTAGGAAGAGAGCAGCTGCCCATCCCACGGAGACAAGGAAGGGGCTTCTGGTCCCAGAGCAGGAAATACATTTCAGTGGATGCAGGTATGTTTGCTTTTAATTTACTGCTGCTTATGTATCTTCAGTAAGCTTTGCCTTTTTTTTTTTTCTCTCCTGACTGGAAATGGTTGATTTAAAGTACTTATGAACACATTCTTGAGCGATATGAAAGGCCGAAGTCCAAGGTAACTTATGACACCTCATTCAGCCTATATCTTGCTGCATTCCAATAGCAGAAACTCTTCGCAGAATGTATGAAGCACTTTGTACTTTGACCCTGTGAACCGCAGAGACAGGGTTATGGCTGGTCCACCTATCTGTAGATATGCTATCTTTGGCTCAGTCATTTTCATAGTGAGAAAGTTGGAAGTTGTGATGGGTTTATTTTGGGGTTTTGTTTTCTATGTTTATTTATTTATTTTTTTAAAGTTCTTTTGCTGAGCCAAACTTTGAGGAATGTTTCTTGTAGTATATCCTTTACTGTTTGCAGTGGAGGAAACAGGGGTGTTTGTTTGATAAAGCTACCAATCGTCGCTTTCTTCTTGCACAATTAAATTGCCAAAGAGAAGAGCAAAAAAGGGTGCCACAGACTGTGAGAAAATCATGCTCGAGTTTGGAGCAATGGTAGGTTCGGTTTGGTAGCTGTGTGATGGGCAGTCCAGAGAGTGGGGTTTTGAGAGTCCCTTTGTGCTCTGTGTTGATTGTCACAGGGCAGTGACTCATAGATGGAAATGTCAGACCCCACCTATGTTGTCACCAGCTTTGGTCATGCTGGAGAGAGGAGTGAGCTGGGTCCGAGTGCCAGGCTGTTTGCTCAGGAAGGAGGGCTGTAGGGAGGTGGGACAGCAGGATGTTCCCGAGTACCCACTCCCCTTTTCCTAGGAGGGAATGTGGCAAATGGGGCAGGAACGGCTCGCCACCTGGAATCAGCCTGTGAGAAATTAGTGGAGCCACACTGAACTGATCTGCAGTATTACTCCACTGTTTTGGCATTAGCCCTTTTAATTGCACTAGATTTTAATAATTTTTTTTTAATATTCTTTTTCCCAAACACGAGATCCTATCTTTTGCCCAGTGTGGCTTCTCAGTTTGTTTGCTAGAAGCAGTCATTTCATCCTTCGTGTGTCAGTGTGCTGTTGGATGTTAGTGTTTGACCTTCAGAATTAGTCATCTAATTAAGGGGTGGGTTGACCACGTAGCCTGTGTTTGGCCAAATTGCTAAGAATAACTTTGTGAATGCTAATAATGCTAAATACAGACTGCTTGAAGTTCTAGTGCTAGTCCTAGTGCTTGCAGAAGCAACTGCAACTTTTTTCCCTCCCGTGTGCAGCCAGCCCCAGGAATGAACACTGTGATTCAGCAGAAGTGGCTTTTTGCTCAGGCTCCTTATACTCAAAACCTGGTTCAAACTACACGGGAGATGCTTGAAAAAAACCCCATTTGTTTCACAGTCTGCTTTCCATAATGTGTTGCTTTTCAATAGTTGGTGTGCCATTTCAAAAAATATTGCTGTAGAATGGTGTGTCTTCAGGACATCCTGCATTGGCATTCAGAGAACATTATTAAAGTTTGAATTCTGAATTAAAAACCCAGTGATACTGAAGTCTGAGGTTTTAACAGAAGACGTGAAGTTGATATTAACAGGCAATGTTTTAAAGATGCTTGAAGTGTGCTTTCCCCTTCAGATTAAATCCTACTGTAGCTTATTGTAACTTTACTTTTTTCTTAGAATTTGTAAATTGGCCTCAACGTCTTCCAAAATTTTTGGTGTAAAAACTGTGCTTAGTCACCTTACCTTGATATTGATACTTTTGGTTTATTTGGCACAGTTCAGTGTGTTTATTACTGATGCTTTAATATTTTCTCTTATGAAATTTGTTTAAATGAGTATTAATATTTTAACATATCAGCAAATGTATTAAATTGCAAAGAACCCTACCTGATATTTTTAAGAGGATTTTTAGAAATTTTCTGTGTATTTTTAAAACAACCTGAATCTGTAAGAGCTATGTGCTGTACAAATTGGGTCATGTTAAAGGATTCCCAGTTGCAGCTCCCCTGCCTTTCTCCCCTCCCTGAGTGCCTTTCAACATGAATTCAGACAACTAGCTGTGCATGGGCTACAGCAGCTTGGTGAGCGGAGATGACCACTTCATATGCAACACTGATGGCTGTCCTGCTTTTGGATTTATTCTATCCCTCAATTTCCTTCTCTGCAGCACCCAGCCTCCCCCTCCTCTTCCCTGAAAAGACAATGTCAACTCCTCTATATTTTTAAAATATTGTATATTTTCCTTTAGTGCAAAGGAGGAGTACTACTTAGTTCATCAGACTTCACTGAAACAAAGTTACTTTCTACACAGCATTATGTTTATTTTGTCTTAGAAAGAGAACTTTGGTTTATTTTAGTTTGTGTATTTATTTACTGTGCACTGTTAAAGCTCTTGCTGAGCTTCCAAAGACAAGTAGTGAACATGAGCTAAGGGGATGCTTTCAAGTAGCTAAATAGTAATTGGGGACCTGAACACGTGGAAAAACTAGTCTCTTTTCTCTTTTATTTTTTTTTTCTTTTTTTTATCTTTCTGAAAGCTGATTTTTTTCCTTCTTGTTACCATGCTTTGTGTTCTGGGATTTATATTGGTGTGTGGTACTGGAGAATGCTTGCTTCAAACTCCTGAAGCTTGAATTCCTTTCAATAAGCAATTAAAGACAGTGAAGGAGAAAAAGCTATATTTAACGATTTGATCTCTTTTTTTTTTTTTCTTTTCCTAATTTCAATTGCAAAATGCCGAGGAAATAAGGCTTTGGATAATAGCAACTGTGAGTTGGAAAGAGATTAATAGGTTCCTGAAGATGCTTTGGTGTGGGTATACAGTAGGGATGCCAGTCCATGTTTTGCTTCCTCGTTACAAGCATTTTTGTTTCAAACCTGTTTTGCTTATAAGGGTTATGAAAACACTTCTAGAACTGAAGTGCACAAGGCACTAGGATTCACCAGAATAAGTGTTTAGGAATTCACCAAGAGCAAATCAGATACCATTTTAGCATCTTAATTTGTCTTTATAGCTGTCTAGCTTCCGTCACTGGTAGTTAAGTGCTTGTTTTAATAAAAGGTCTGTAATTGGCATTTGTTTACTTTTATTCCAAAGTATCTCACTGTACTAAGATTTCTGATTTATTTTTATTTAAACATGACACGTTATAACTTTACAATACACGTTAAATATGCAGATTACTTTACAGTGTCCTGCATGACTTTTTGAAGTGATTCATTGGTTTAGCAGCCATCTGAAACCGAGTGGTGGTGGTACGTTTAAGCTGGTGCTGCCATGCATCTCCTCCTGCTTAGTCCTTAAAAATTCTGCTCTGTCAAAGGTGTCAGTGGTTTCAGCTCTGCTATCAGCAACTTCGGCCTGCCTGCGTTTTTCTGGTGGCTGGCGTGTATCTAAATCCATGTAGTTAGTATCTCACAACATACAAAATATCAAGATAAGAGCATAGCATTTGCTGGGCTCTTAAGCAACAAATTGATATAAAAAGAGAAAACCAACGGTAAGGGAGACATTTGGTGATTACTATGAGTAATTCATTGAGCTTAGAGACAAACCCTTCATGATGCGCTCTGGTCATGTTCTGCCTTAGCAGAGCTGGTTTATACTGAAATGGAGGACAGAGGACTAAGAGATATGAAGCAGTGAACCTGTGCTCTGCCTCTTCCCCGTGAGCCAGCGCCAGCAGCTGGGGCCAGGTCGGACTCTTTCCTTCGGTCCTCAGAAACTTCACCTTTGCTGTTCTGCAGTTTGTCGGTTTTACTCAGAACTGAAGGAGAGCGAGGCCGGTGGAAACCATGGGAATGAAAGTGTAGGACTGTGGGTGAAATGAAGAGCACCGAGTAAGTCTGACTTGTAGCAGCCTCTCTAGGAGTAGGGTTGAATAAGGAGTCTTATGAATAAGTTTTCAGCCTTAATGAATTTTTTGCTTTAAGTGTTTTTTTTTATGCATAGCATTGTGCACGTTTTCCAGTCACCCATTCTCTTCTCAGGAAAACCAAGGTATGCAAATTGAAGTTGCAACGAAAGAGGTGTGGAGAAACAAAACTGAAAGAATCCTTTCACCTCAGAGAGCTTCCTTTTTTTTTCCTCCCATCATTTTTTTTTAATTTGCTTGTAAAAAAAAAAAAAAAACCCACAACAAACAAAAGCCAAACAGAAGATCCATCTCCTCTTTAGGAGAGACCTCCTTTCAGCACTGTGCAGGGGGCTGTTAATCACTTACGTGTTATGAGTTGGAAGAAGAAAATCCGTCAGGTTATTCACTTCCGTCATCAGTCAAGGAGATAACTTTGAGAACTGCGAGTGGATATTTTGTTTCTGTTTTTACCCAAAAGAGGAGGGAGGGAAAATTATAAGCTGGTGACAGCTTTAATGCATAGATATGAATACTTTAGTAACCATCATGTTGTATAAATCCCAGACACCTGTCCAAACATCAGGGTTAGCCTAGAAAAAATAGTTATTTATTTTTGCTACCTGAGTTGTTAGTGTCTACTAAAATCTCTGTTTGCAGCTGAGCTTAAATGTATTTTAATTCTGTTTGTACTTACAAATGCTTGAAAAATCCAGAACTATCATGCTGCTTATGAATTAGAACACATAGTTTTTTAACTTTTTAATCAGAAATACAAAATGGGAACACAGTAGCAGATCAGTGGCTGTGTTAAATGGAGAAACTGTCCATCTAGATGCGAAGACCTTTGAGAATGTTTGCAGTGACGTGGGGTGAGGGGGCCTGTATACATTCAGTGGTCACTTCTCCAAACCAGTTGCTTTTGCAAAAACAATTTAAATTTCAAAGCTTTTTGCTGTAAAGTTTTCCTGTTTCAAGATTGAAAATGCTTACATGAAACCTGAAAGCGACCAAGGGCATTTATTTTTCCAGGGGGACAGAGGAAGCTTTAGCTTTGATGCCCATTCACAGCAGCTCTGGCGCAGTTTGACCTGAGCCATGTAGTCTGTGTTTCCGTCCCCTCCCTGTCCCTGGTGCTCTGCCTGCTTGGGAGGAGGCACCTGAGAGTCTGCTCCCTGCAGGAACTGCTGGGTGAGGACGGATTAGCAGAACTTCAGGAAAGAAGGTGTTTTTCAGCAACTTCTTATTTACCTCTACTTCCCTTGGGAAGGACAGGAAAGTACCCAGATTCTTACTGAATAACTGGGTTGAGCAGCAAAGGGCAAGCATGTCCTGAAGTGTTTTATCAAGCACGGAGCCCTGTAAAGCTTTATGCACAGTCATTTCGGAATGTAAAAGTCAGCCGAGGATTGGAAATGCATGTGGCAGGACAACGTTTAAAGTCCAGAGAGGTGGAACTGAAGGGACTTTTACTACATGTGTAACACATTGCTTCACCACCTGATTCTCCATGGCAAGTGAGCGGCTCAAGAAAGGGAGAAAAAGGTCATGATGGAGGGAGCTGCTTAGGGAGGTGATGCAGAATCAGAATCACAGAATAGTAGGGGTTGGAAGGGACCTCTGTGGGTCATCTAGTCCAACCCTCCTGCCGAAGCAGGGTCACCTACAGCAGGCTGCACAGGACCTTGTCCAGGCGGGTC
>Ga0065711_1049887_pt1 | contig 11084 bp, 11 predicted proteins | sample Hoacrofraction12_FD_59098 | JGI IMG/M metagenome (GOLD analysis project Ga0065711, IMG submission 59098) | Hoatzin crop microbial communities from Cojedes, Venezuela - Epithelial fraction 12 v2 (version 2) | ecosystem: Host-associated > Birds > Digestive system > Esophagus > Crop | place... | reverse complement strand
TGGGTGAAAAGCTTGACATGATCCACCAATGTGCGCTCGCAGCCCAGAAGGCCAACTGTATTCTGGGCTGCACCAAGAGAAGCGTGGCCAGCAGGTTCATGGAGGGGATTCTGCCACTCTGCTCTGGTGAGACCTCACCTGGAGTACTGTGTCCAGCTCTGGAGCCCCCAGCAAAGAAAAGACATAGACCTCTTGGAGCGGGTTCAGAGGAGGCCACAAAAAACGATCAGAGGGCTGGAGCACCTCTGCTGTGAGGAAAGGCTGAGAGAGTTGGGGCTGTTCAGCCTGGAGAAGAAAAGACTGTGGGAGAACCTTACAGCAGCCTTTCAGTACCTGAAGGGGCCTACAGGAAAGATGGGAAAATCTTTTCAGCTGGGCTTGTTGCAACAGGACAAGGAGTAATGGCTTTAAACTAAGGGAGGGTAGATTTAGACCGGGTATAAGGAAGAATTTTTTTATGATAAGGGTGGTGAAACACCGGAACAGCTTGCCCAGAGAAGTAGTGGAGGCCCCATCCCTGGAAACATTCAAGGCCAGGTTGGGCAAGGCTCTGAGCAACCTGGTCTGGTTGAAGATGCCCCTGCTCTCTGCAGGGGGGTTGAGATAGATGACTTCTAAAGGTCCCTTCCAACCCAAAGCATTCTATGATTCTATATCTCCAATCTACTCTCCTGCATGATGTTAACTGTTTTTTGAAAGATTCGCAGATTCCTAAAGTCTTGGGAAAATGTTCAGACAGACTGAGATTGGTTTTAAATACACACATGCAGCATGACATTTCTATAACTGCAGCCAAGATTTCCATTTACTCTAATGGAAACTGACTGGTCTAAATGACTCCTCTCTCACATCTCTACCCTCCTGCAATCCTGTTTGGATCTCCTTTCATTTCCTCACTCTGCCCATACATTCAGACCTCCTTCACTGACACCAGCCTTTAGGCTGCTGTATTCCTCTTGCACCCTCAGTGGAAGCCTCCACAGCTTTATTGACTAGTCAGGTGAACTATCAGGCCTGCTACTGCAACTGCTTATGTGCTTATAGATCCCTATACATATCAGTAACATGGTACCTCAACGTATTTGCAGTGTCAGGAACAAACCAATTTGGACTACAGTAATACAGAATTACTTGGACCTGGCTTTAGGTCAGCAATGATAACCAGCACAGCAAAGGCTTCGCTCTTATCTGCTCACATCAGCTGATGCTGACTTTATGATGTGACTCAAAAGCTTTAAGTTAATGTGATCAGGATACACATTACCTTCTTGGCTTTTGTTGGTGCCTTTTAAAACTGTAGCTTGTCTGATTCTAAGAACTATTCTGGTAACAGATTGCCAAACAGAAACATCTTTTTTGAAAAAATAGAAAAAAGAAATAAAGTAGGGTGGAGAAAAAAAAAAAAAAAGACGAAAAAGTAAGAATAGAACTGGCTGGAAACCAGAGACCACAAGAAGAGCTGGCTTACAGGAAATTGCCCTCATGAGTTACTAGATGGGAAATTTTTTCTTATGTATTACATGGATCATGTAGAGACAGAATGGTTTTACATGCACTCGAAAAAGTGCATTATCACAGGACAACCTAGCTTGCAATTTTGTATGGCTGAGGAGAAAGGTAATGGAGGGGCTGTTCCTTTTCAGTCCATACCAGCAAAGCAGAAAGGATAACAGCAGATGCTCTGTCCACTGCATTAGCAAGTTTCAGTTACCGAGTTTTAAAATAAAAACATTAAAATGTTTCAGCCAACATAAAGCACCAAAACAAAGTCAACAAAACAGTAACAGATACACCATGAAACACAGGTGTAGGGCCCCGACTTCAGTGGTTCTAGTCATATGAGGGAGCATTATTCATAGTTAATAATGTCTCATTTGTTCAGGTCTTCACATGCTGTTTCATTGCAGAAGTATTACACCCATTTTTACTACGCCACTACTGAGCTTAATAGCATACTACTTAACCAGGTCTTACAGCTACAGGCAAAGCTTACCTATTACCTTTTAATACAAAAATGCTATATTCCCTAATCTGCCCATATGACTAGTTTTGTCACAGAATAACCAAATGTGTGCACAAACGTGGCTGCTGTTGCACAATGGGGTCTAAGCCATGAATGAACAAATAGCTAAATCTCCTCCCAAACAGACAGTTTTTGTGATGTGCAATCATAATCACAGTTTGGCACTATTGTCTGGTTAGGACTTCAAGCAGCTTTTACTAGTTACTCCTCAGGTCTCTGCAGGCAGTAAACTGTAGGCTTCCCTCAAAAAAATGCCAAACTATTCACTGACAATTTGCTTTTGTTTATGAAACCAGTTCTCTGAACAGCAATACCACTAATACACATGTAACAACAGCATGCTTGCTCCAGGGCTCTGCAGCATGGTAAGTGTATCATTAGCCCTATTTTTATATCGCTTGAGGTCACCCAGGGAAGTCAATAGCAGAGCTGGGTTTTGAACACAGCCTGCCTGAACGCCACTCTCCCCTTCTGTTGGCCATGCAACCAACATGCACAGAGATACTACACCATGCTCTGCCCAGTATCATAGTGTCCAAAGCCAGTCATGGTCACAACAAGAGTCCTTCTATATACACATCAAACTTTGGATCAATCCTGATATCACACTAATAAAGAGCAAGAAAAGTCAGAACTGTTTTCCACCATTTGCTGAGCTTCCATCACCTCACTGACCAACTTTTTTTTAGGCCAGTTTTATTATTTCCATTATGTAGCTCAAAATTATCATTCCTGGAAGAGTCATTCACCAGCTTGGACTAGGTAACTCCCCCATTCCCAGCATCTTTCTTCTGTACTTCTTAAGGACCATATTCTGCCCCTCATACACATACTAGCTAGCACCCTCTTCCCCAAACGCTCCCATTGCTGCACCGCAAACCCAGCACTGCAGCAGAGTTTGGCTCTTGCACAGCCAGCAGAAACATGAAGGACCAGAAACAGTGCTAAATTACAGCTGCAGCCACGGATACGAAGGCCAAAATTTAGATCATAAGAAAAGACTGGTCTGGGGAAGAAGTTATACAAAATTGCAAAATTTAAACATGTAACACATAAAACATCTGGTCTAGAAGTCTAGATAAATTGTCAGACTCCCTACCTGAATGCACAGGTCTGATGTGGCATTACTGTCGCCCTCGGTACTCACTCCCAAAATTATGTAATGGTCAAAAATTACAATAATTCAGATTCGGTTTTAAGGTCATTGTTCTGTCTATTTTAGATCCTTCATAATACAGCCATGCTCCAACTGCTCCTATATTTCTTTAACAAGTATCTTTTTCCATTTGTATTTTAAAATAAACACATTTCAAAGAAGTAGCCCGTAATATGTAGAACTCTTTTTCCCCAACACTTGGCATGAAATTGATATTGAAAGCTCAGCAGAAATACTCCGGTCATAATCACGTTTGATAACGTAAATCTATCTTCCAGCAGCTAGCAAACAGAAAAGGAGATCTGAAAGTTATTTTTACTAAAAGAATTTAAAGTTCTACATGTTTAAGACACTGACTCTCCATTTATTCTCCACCAGCATTTAACACCTGAAACCAGCATCATTCTGACATACCTGAAGACATGCTTTTACAAAAGGTGAGGCTGAACATAGTGCCTCTCTCTAATGAAGGGCCTTTTAAAATTATTTTGCACCCTGCCCATCAGGAGGCAGTTTGAAGGCTCTTCACAGACCCCTGCAAAGCTCTTGTTTGCTAGACTCCTCTTCACTCTGCGGGCCAAGCTGTCTTTACTCCTATATCATACACGGCTATAGAGACATTACAAGATACTGTAAAATATAAAAACTGCTAAAAACAAAGGTCATGACATTTTTCACTGGTTCTTTACACGCAAGCCATGCTGTACTAACTTCATCACAGCAAATTCCCCATGAATTCAAATAAGCACATAAGGAATAGCCAGTCACTGTCAGCCTCATTCTCCTTGTCAAGGATGACACCAGCATACATCACCTCTGGAATCACATCTACAAGGAGCTCTGGCACTGCCCCCGTCCTGTCCTACAGCACAGCTCATTTACCTGGCTCTGAGCACTGACCTTATGTTCATCTTTATTTCCTAGCTGCTGCATTCCCTGCAGCCTACACTATCCCCAATCTAACCTCATGATAGTAAATAGTCACAGCCTTTGCTCTGCGCTCAGGCAAAATTGTCATCTGCACTGGCTGATATGGCATACCTTTCCTAGATGTTGTTATTCCTGCCTGAATAAGCTATTTCCTCATCTCTGCATGATGTTTTTTTCTTAAGTTCTCACCTCTAATGTCTGTTCCATCACAGCACTAGGAAGCCTACAGACACCTTGGCAGCTAACCTGTACTATTTACCAAATTGTTTCAAAGTAGAATGCTACAGAAATCTCTGCTCTGCCCCAAGGAGCAGAAAAAAGGTCATACCTTCTACTGTTTCCCTACTGATAATCCAAGCAATCTTTCCTGTCTAACTTGCAATCAATACTCAAAAGTCTTGCAGTTTAAAAGCACATCCTAGCAGAATGCAGCACAACCACATTATGTGAGACCAAGACACACAACTACAGCGGCTCTGTGGAGAGAGAGTGCCCCAAAACCACTCCAACTGGTCTCTGCAACAGGGGATGCGCATGGGGGCAAGCATAGCACTCATCTCCCGACAACTCACCTGTATACCCATCCACTGGTCACTGATGAAGAAGAGGGTCTGCAGCATACTTTTTATTCAAGTGGAGATCAGAAAACATCTCCAGAGGAAGGCAAGATTTAAACAGGAGAATCAAAGACAGTTTTAAATCAAAGTGGTAAATGTGACAGCTCCCATGCAAAGAGTCTACCAGCATATATATTGAGACACACAGAGTTCATGTAACCCTACAAAACTATATAGCATTTTTGCAGAGGAAATCAGTCGGAGCTGAAGAAAGCAGCCTTTCTAAAGACGAAAGCACTGACATTTTACAGGCTGCTTCTCAGGAACATGGATTTATTTCACAGTTAAAATATTTTGTTCAGTCTGGCTGAAGAACAGGCCAGGAGCAATCTGACCTGACCAGGTCCCAAGCCCTTTCATTAGCACTGCAGCATCACCCTTGCTTATCCCCTGCTCAAAGGGGTCTATTTTCAGACTCCTAAGGTAGATGACAGCCTCCTGAGATGTGTTGCTCTTGTGAAAGCTGGTATGAAAAACACACCGCGGGCTAACTTTTCCTGAGAATTTCTTCATTATGTCTGCACCTGAAAATGCAAAACTCAGACCCTGCTTCCCCACATCTTCTGATTCCACACTTACCACTGCTGAACCTGTACTTTAATCCCAACTTCCAACTGCCGTATAAAGCTAATTATGAAGTTAACACTGCTTCCTGATCGAGGCAGACACAGCCTAACATGCAGGGCAGTGTCTACCCTACACCATTACAGAGAAGGACATACTGAGCAGCCCCTTAGCCTTAACAGCAAGGGTTCAGCCACACTGACCTGGCTCCAGGGCTGAACCATGTTGCCCTCTCTGGTAGAAGGTTCTGCAAAATGCCACCCTCTGCTCCAGCTCCAAAGGCTCCACAGGGCTTTGTGCAAGGGGGAAACACAAGATTTGCAGACAGGCCAGCAATATTTCCTAAGCTTGAGTTTTCCTGCTCAAAGACTCTAAACTGATGTTTAAAACAGAAAAATACCCCACTGCTTTTTGAAAACTTCTGGACCAGATCTCAGTCACTCCGCTTTGTCTGTCACTCTGCCTTTTTCTTTTTTTTTCTCCCTTGCAAGAGCAAGTTTTATCCACAAAGTCATGTATTTAAAATGGCCCTGAACCCACAAATCACAGTTGCCATGCCTAGGTACATGATTCATAACCACAATAAAATTGTCTGAGGCTCGCCTACACTCTTGTGCACTGACACTAATTCTACGAGATTAAAAATGAGATGCACATTGCTTCTTCTGCAGATATACTCTGTAACCTTCAGGAGAGCTGGGTAACCTTCAGCCTCAGCTTCATTCCTTACCTGCAGAACACATACAGGCAAGTTACTACCCTTAGCATCTCCCATGCCTCTCTTCTCTCCAACACTAAGCTGAAGTACAGCAAAATACAAAACCCGTTCACAGCCAGAGAAGAGCTCTAAGATCCATCATCTTTGTAACGTCAGCATCACCAGATACAGGCTGGAGAAAGTAGCTTCTGGAAACACCATACAGAACAGGAGCCTTTTTACGGCAGCCCTTCACTTATGGGCAGATACGCATTCAGGCTGCATGGCACAAAAGAAGCACTCCAAAAGCCTACAATAAGGCCGGTCACAATTAGGAGGTGACAGGCAGCCCCTCCATGTACTGCTCAGCTGAATTTGAACCTTCTTGCCTCAGTGAACAGGCTGCAAGGCCCACCCAGCTTTAAACCTTCTGCTTTCATTGCAGCCACGAGATACAGAAGAGAGTTTGACTGCAGGGATCCCAACAGTGGTGCTCTCCCATAAGCAGGAGCTGTGTCTGTGGGACTCCCCCATTTCTTTTTGATTGCTCTCTGGCCTTTCCAGACAGGAGTGATGTAAGGACTTAGGCAGTGTGAGTTTATCAATCAGGTCATATGGGGGGACAAAATCTTTTCAGTGGTGCCCAGCAACAGGACAAGGGGCAACGGGCACAAACTGAAGCATAGGAAGTTCCAGCTGAACATGAGGAAGAACTTCTTCACTCTGAGGGTGACGGAGCACTGGAATAGGCTGCCCAGGGAAGTTGTGGAGTCTCCTTCTCTGGAGATATTCAAGACCCGCCTGGACAAGGTGCTGTGCAGCCTGTTGTAGGCAACCCTGCTTCAGCAGGAGGGTTGGACTAGATGACCCACAGAGGTCCCTTCCAACTTCTAACATTCTGTAATTCTGTGATTCTGTCCTAGCAGGGAGCTGGGTAAGACAACTGGTAAGCAGCTTCTGTTTGCACAGTTGTTTTTATCACCTTCCTGAGTGGAGGTTTTTACTTCAATACAGTAGCCAGAAAATCCAGAGCTGCTTCAGCTGAGATGCAGCAGAACATACTTTCTTTACCTTTTCTCTTTCAAATGATTGCAGTTATTCCAAACACCACAGTGAAAGAAGTAACGTATCCCCGCAGGGACAAACAGGCTACAGGATTTCTCTGAACTGCAAATTATTTTATTCTTTGTTAATGATTAGCAGTGCTGAAGACACAGACGAAACACTTCAAACTCAGCTCTAGATTTTGTTTTGAAATATCCTTTAAATGAAAGGTGCTGTCCCCTGTACTGCACTGGTAAAAACAGAATCACTTTTGTCTATTCATGGTGAGACCTGAAAACCATTTTAAAACGGGAGGGAATTGCCCATGACAGGCAGAAACAAACAAGCCAAGTTCCCACGCTACAATACTTTTGTGACACTTGCTTCTTCCATCTCACACTGTGACAGACGAACACTGAAAGCAATTTTACATCTTATTCTGTCACCACATAAGGCACCTAATAAATCCAAAGATATAGAAAACATCCAGAATGCTTTTTCTCTGTTTCTATTGGCTGCATAATTACAGGCAGTAGCTACTACACTCACATTACCTCCCCCTCTGCCCTTGCAGGAATAATAGACAATCAATGTGAAAAACACAAAAGGCAACAGGTGAAAACCCAACGGCTATGTTTTGTGTAAATATAGGACATCTTTCAGCCATCTGTTTGGCTTCTACAGGACGAGGGGCTATTCCTTCCAGAATGGCTTGATCCAAGTGATTCATTTTCTTAAATGGTTTATTTGCATAAGACTGTGAGACACCTGACAGCAGGCAAAAAGCAGCCATAGCGCAGGTGCTGCACAGATCTCAGGCCTCGGTGCTTACTAACACCGGCAGAGATGCTGATCCCGAGGAATACATAATCGCTGCTCATTGCTCACAACTATCTTCCCAGCCCCGGTACCTCGTTCTCTGCTATGCACAAAAGGCACCTCCTTTTCAGCCACAGACAACACAGCAAAATCAAAGGGCCTGCCATGGGATGGCAGCCCGGGGCTTCTGCTGCCCACACAGCCTGCAATAGCACTCTAGGGGGCCTGCAAGGGGAAAACAAAGACATCAGACCCTGTTGGCAGAGTTTCTGATGCATTCAGGAAGGCCAGACTTCATACAGGGGAAGCGGCAATCCCATGGAAACCAAGAAGAAATCACAGAGAACATGCTGCTGTGTGATGTCTTCCCAACCCTTCGCGCTGAACCAAAGCTGAGGTTCCTCAAAGCTGAGTCCTTGCACCCCTACCATAACCGGCTATTGTTTTAAATTTGGTAGGCATTACATTCCCAGGCAATTTGACTAGCCTGACCAAAAAGAAAACAAACCCTCCACTATACACTGACTGTTACCACAAACCTCTGAGACTAGCAGTAATGACAACAACATAGAGGCTTTCCTGTTGCTGTGTTACAGATGTTGCTCAGTATCTTAATGGTGCATTTCTGAGACTCAAGATCTTCTTTGCTGGCTGTTACAAGTGCTTGTGGGTGCACGTCTGTTGAAATCAATGGAGCTACAGCAATTTCAGAGATAAATAAGCATCCGGCCCTGATACTGTAACCAGGGAGATAGAATCAGTTGACCATAAACATGAACAATGCTGCTATGTTCCTGGTACAGCCCGACCCATCTGGACATTAGGTCTGGGAACAGAGGGTCTAGTCTCTAGGTAACCATTAATGTTAAACAATAGTAGTGAAGGGGATTTTTAATAGAAATAGCATTACCTAATAGTTGCAGGTGCATTTATAGTACCTATCTATCGTGTAAATTAACTGAGGCAGAGAGTCTTGCATCTCCATACAAAGGGGTCAGTTTTTGACAGGGGCTCGAAGTCGCCTAGAACTGGTCAAGACGACCCTGCTGTGTGGATGGGAGCCAGAAGAGAACTGAGTTTGCACAGAAACAAAAGTCAATCCACAAACACTGTGATGAAGAGGATGAGCCTTCATCTTGGGACCCCCAACGACCACCACTAGGAGGCACTGCGCAAGCACAGCTGGGAGGAGTGTATGAAAATAACTTCTTGGAACTGATTTTAATATGAAAGGGATAAATTATGAAACCTAATAAATATGTATATTTTGATCTATATAAACTGCACGAAAAAAGTATGAGGTATGCACGTTTGGTGGAATTATGCCCCGTGCATCCAGTGCTGCAATAAAGAATGCCTGCCTTTTAACACTACATTGGTGTTACGAGGTTTTATTCCCGTATTTTCAGTGACAATACTTCAAGATTTCTAGCACAACACAATATGCACAATTGCACTGTGACATGAAAAGCTTAAGTACAGCAATCCTCCGTTTCAATTCTTGCTTATTACGAAAATTTTGCTAATACAAAAATACTGGCAGAATCAGTCAGAAATGTATTTAAAAGTCTAAGATTTCCAGGTCAGCTCCCACAGCTCACATATGGAACTTGCCTCTGTATTTGCCTGAGAAAAGCAACAGCCTTTCACCCAAAGCAACAGTTTCCTACTTGATAGGTTAGGGTCCATATTTTCTCCTTCTGAGCACATAATAACACGCCTCAGATGCATGCACCCCTGTTCTAGTTAGAAACAAAAGATAAGTTTATACATGTATCTGTCCATACTATTACTGTTCGCACTATGGAGCTATTTCTTAGTTGTTAGACCAGGATAAGCTGCTAATTAAGACATAGCGTGGAAACAGGCACTTTGATGGAAGAGACAACAAAGCACTGCACGTGGCTCAGGCGATTCGAGTCTGATATCAACTGGGTCGCAGACTTGCCTGCTGTATGCAGATTATATTAATGTCTTGAGACGTGCCTCATTTGCTCACATGCAAGCTGGAGATACTAATGCTCCTTTTGTACTTCAGGAATGGATCTCCAAGGAGGCTTGCTCCTTTTTCACCCTCTGTCTGCCTCAGTCCTGAAACTAAACACCTTCATAAAAGAGTAACATGGCATTTTTCTGGCTCCCAAATGCAGCCCCCCAGTCACAGGGAGCCAGAGCAAAGGCATAGGGCTGTACACTGCTGAGGAACATGGGTTTCCCTCTACCCACATTCTTCTACCGTGAGTTCAAACTCATTTGTGATTCAGTGTAGATTTGTTCTTGGAAACAGTCCACCCCTGCAACTTTCCATTCACTTCCCAAACCACCCCCACAGCAAGCATTTTTGGGCAGGTACTATTCCCTGACTGGTGTTTATCCACACATGCTCCAGGTCCAAAAGCCTTTCCCAATGCAAAGATTCAACCACACAGAGCCTTGCCTCCCACCTGGCTCCTATCCCCACTGCACATATTCCCAGAACCTGTTCTAAAGGAAGACCATTACTTAGTTCAGAAAGTAAAAAAAAAAACCAAACAACCAAACAAAAGCTTATGAAGTTCCAGATTTCAAATGCAGCACCATTATGATACACTGTATCTTCCCCAGCTCTGAGATCTTGATTCAAATAGTTGGAAAGAGCAGTCTGAGTGTGACACCTCTGCTAAGAGCACATGAATCAGTCTCGTGGAGATGAGCTGAGTGCACCTGAGGTAGTAGGAGCCAACAACGAAACTTCCATGAAGCACCTCAAGAGAAGTAAGGGGTTTTCCACTAAGAAGGTGACATGGCCAACAGCCCAGATGAAGTGCATCTACACAAATGCACACAGCAAGGGCAACAAACAGTAGATGAGCTGGAAGTGACTGTGTTGCTAGAAAGCTATGACCTGATTGTCATTACCAAAACTTGGCAGGATAAATCCCATGACTGGAGTGTTGCTATTGATGGCTACATGCTGTTCAGAAGGGACAGGTGTGGAAGTAAAGGCAGAGCCATTGCCCTCTACATCAAGAAATGGACAGACTGTGAAGAGCTGTTCCTGAAGAATAGCCATGAGCAGTTCAAAAGCCTATGGGTAAGAATCATGAGACAGAGGCAACAAAGGGAACCTTGTGGTTGGTGTCTGCTCCGGGCCACCTGATCTGGGAAGCCTACTGACAAAGCCTTCTTCCTCCAGCTCCACGAGGCTTCATGCTTGCAGTCTCTCGTCCTGCTGGGGGACTCGACAACCCCAAC
>Ga0065711_1049883_pt1 | contig 11084 bp, 10 predicted proteins | sample Hoacrofraction12_FD_59098 | JGI IMG/M metagenome (GOLD analysis project Ga0065711, IMG submission 59098) | Hoatzin crop microbial communities from Cojedes, Venezuela - Epithelial fraction 12 v2 (version 2) | ecosystem: Host-associated > Birds > Digestive system > Esophagus > Crop | place... | reverse complement strand
CCCACCTGGACAAGGTCCTCTACAGCCTACTGTAGGTGACCCTGCTTCGGCAGGAGGGTTGGACTAGATGACCCACAGAGGTCCCTTCCAACCCCTACCATTCTGTGATTCTGTGATTCTTGACTGTGCGTGTGTATTTATGCAAGCCCCTTTTCTCTCTTCACTGTGCTCAGGTTCCCATGGGTAAACCAAAATTATTCCAAACGTGTAAGTGGCCTTTTGGTCCTCAATACATCGCGGCCCGATTTGTTTTACCCTGAGGCTCGTAGACCTCTGACACCTCGTTCCAGTTCTGCACGGGGGGCTGCATGTGGACGTTAGGATGGGAACAAACATTCAGAAGTGGTTTAGTTATTTTGACATGATGAGTTACTGCTCAGTAATGACTGACCACGTGCGCTCTCCTGCCTTTGCCCTGTTACTGTGTATGGTTTACTAGCAAGGTACAGCTTGGCTGCTCACATGTCTTACTACACTTCCTGTCCTTTATAGGATGCTCCATCCAGTTAAGTTTAGATGGTGATGGCTAAGTCCAATTAAAGCTCCTAATCACTCGGGCCTCTTTTCTGTGTCCACAGGATGAGGTGAATCGCCTGGGTGGCAATTATGGGAAATGCACGACTAATGGCGATGATGTGAATGTTAAACTCCTGTACAACAACTCGTACACCCTGCAGGTATTGTCGGAGCTGCTGGCTGAGGCCCCAGCTTATTCAGAGCAGATGAATAGCAAACAAGTCATACCTTACTCTCCAGAGAGCTTTTACAAATCAGCTGATTCATTGCTGGAGATAACAGAGAGGTTCATGCCCTTCTGAGCAGAAGCTCACAAACAGGGTGTTATAACTTGGGAGGTGTTTTACGGAGTGGGGGATACTCAGTCCCAGGCACCTGGGCTCCTTCCTGCTTGTAGCACGAGAGAGATCAGACAGCGAGCCAGCTGAGGCAGCTGGACTGTTCTAGCAGGACGTTCTGCGGCCAGCAGGTCTCTACGTGTGTGAGTGGTTGCTCCCGGCTCTGTACGCTTGGGCTGCTGAACTGAGACGATACTGGGCATAATGAAAAAGGGAGCTGGGGGAAATTCTGTATCACCAAGTTCCATACTGTTTTCAGAGGTTAAGCCAAGGAATGAAAAGTGAAAACCTGTTGCATTATCATGCTCTAGTAATGGCTGGTGTGTTTTTGCAGTAATAAAATCTGTACGTTGTCTCCTAGCACCTGCATGCTACAGACTGAAAACTTGGGCACTTGAGAACTTCTGGCTTATCCAATCTTTTATGCCTTCTTTATTTCCCAGGCTTGTTTGCACTCCTGCTTTCAGCACATAATGGTTCGGAAATGTGGCTGTGGCTACTACTACTACCCACTGCCTCCCGGTGCTGAGTACTGTAACTACAACAAGCAGCCTGCGTGGGGTAAGAGCGGAAGGCTGCTGGCCTGCCTTGTTGGAAGGGAGCACCTTCCCACAGGAGTCACTGCTTACACGGCTCCTTAGGTTACTGCCCTTCTTCTTTGTGCTTCATTACTCCTTAGACTATTTCCACACGTCACTGAATCCAGCCAGCTGGCAGAACCTGTCTGGGTATTGGCATGGGTATCAAGTTAGGGCACAAAAAATCTGGCTGCTATCGAGCATCCCTTTACTTACATTGCTGTAGAGTCAAGCTATTTCACCTTACCAATATGGGCTGTGCTGGTGGAAGACAAAGCTTTGAGTAACTTCTCTCAGTTTGCTGGTGGGCCTGTCCTCAGGAGATGCTTCCAGGGAAGCACCTGCAGTTGCACACAGGTGATTAGCTTGGCAATCTGGAATCATTCCAGAGTGAGAGTGAGCAAAAACGGGTCTCTGAGAAAGTGCCGTGTGCTTGGGAAGGCCAAGTGAGGGCAGGGTTTTTGGTAGCTCTCCACTTGGTCATCTTCTGTTTCCCGAGGAAGCGTCTGAGTGTGTTCCTCCCATCTCTTTCACCAGGTCACTGCTTTTACCAGCTGTACAGCAGGCTCCGAAATCATCACCTGAATTGTTTTGACCAGTGCCCCAAGCCCTGCCGGTAGGTCACGAAAGCAGAGCACAATAACTGCCAGCTTGCAAAGGAAAACTGCACTGGTGGAAACGTAGGCAACGCAGTGGAAAATTTATGGACCAGCTGGCCGATTGAATTTTGGCTTTTTCTGAACCAGAGATTTCAGTTTGATGTTTGAACCCAATGCTGAGAAAAGAAAAAGATGGCAGCGTTAGACAGATTAGATAAGAACTTTGTGTGTGCATGGCAGCAGAGAGGGGAAATTATATTAATATATATTAATTTTCTTGGTTCACCTTTTTATCGTAGGTCAATTTCAAAACGGAAAGACATATTTTTAAAGCAAAATAGCAAATTATTTTGGTTTTGAATGCACCAAAGAAAAGTTGTCAGGATTTTGAAACCATTCTAGTTTTCCTCCTGACCTGAATAGCTTTCAGGCAACCTCTGGCTGTATTTTTCAAGCTGACTTACAATGCTTTTCCCAAAGTTCTCAAGAGCTGCCCTCAGACCTTCTGCTTTGGGCAAGTAGTTAGCATTGTTAAACTGCTTCATGTATTCGCTTTTAAATGCCAGGAGTCATAGCGATCATAATCTCCATTTTTATCTTCTCAGGGAATCACTGTACAAGGTGTCTGCTGGGACAGCTAAATGGCCGTCGTCGAAGTCTCAGGTAGCCCATACAGACAACTGCTATGTTTCGAGGGGATGCTGTATTTACTGTGGCTGTTGGAACGTTAAAGTTAAGGGTGAAAACAATGACTCAGAGAGCGGCAAATAAAGCAAACTGGTCCAAAACCTGGACCCAAGGGAATGACCTTGTGGTTGAGGTGCCAGCCTAAGGTGCTGGAGGGGTACACTCAGTTCCAGTTCTAATCCAGACTTCCTTGTGACCTGAAGCAATTGACCTCACTGCCTTAGCTCCCACATACCACACAGCGTTAGTGACTTTCTGCTCCCAGTGGGTGCTGGGGTGTAGCAGCTCACTTACCGCTGTTCCTGGGGTGCTGCAGGGTGCAATGGAAACTCTGTGAGCCAGGAGATGACCTCTTGCCATTTCTCATGCTCTAATGTTAAATGGGCATCCAGGCTGTATGACCAGGTCGTTATGAAATAGGTGATAATGTAGATGTACATACAACCAACACATTTTAAAAGAGGAAATTATTTGGTGGGGTTGCCATTAAAGGCAGAATTTAAGAACCAGAATGCTATACACACCTAAAATATCAGTCTGTATTTCCTTGCTGTTCTGACAAATAGAGCTGCCACTTGAAAGCTATCCCTAGACATTATAAACTGATCAATTCCATCCTTTGTTATTATTCACAATAGCCATTTTATTGCTTATGGAATCTACATTTACCAAATGTTAAGCATACAGAAACTCAGAAGACAGGCTTGCCAGTAACATACATGTGCTCTGCTGCAGGACTGGGTCCGCCAAGCTCTGAGGCATCAGAACGGATACAACTCTACCAGCAACAGGTTAGTCACTGCAGGAAGGTACTAAAACTATGGGTTAGCTCTCCAGCCTTGCAGAATTAGTAGATGTTAGAATCAAAAGGGAGGACAAAAGAAAAATGTGCAGGGCTGTCCGCTAAGTTTCCCATTTTTCCTCACAACGCTGTAAGACAGTCGCTTCTGTAACCTTTTTCCTAGCTCATGCTAAAGACCTTTAGGAAGAAAGCTGGAGTGGGTGGTGAAACCTGCTGCCTAGCAATCAGCAGGCAAAATCAAGCCCAGAATGCCAGCAGCACCTCCCACCTGGAGAATGGCACGCGGTCATCCCACCGTTGCTCACTGCTCCCTTTCTCCAACGCAGGAAGGACATTGCCAAGGTGACTATCTTCTACCAGCAACTGAACTACCAGTCCGTGGACGAGTCTCCTCTGCTCTCGGTAGGCGGCACTACCTCAGCTCAAAATGTTGTTACCTGTCAGTAGTTATGGTGTGCTGTGTATGGTCGGAGGGAGGATTCTTTTCAGCCCCCAAGATGGGACGGGATTATTCTTCTTAAGGAAGAGACTTGAAAAATTCACATTTTACCCAGTTCCACAAAATTACTCCCCAAATAAATGACAAGCAGCTCACTGACCTGCTGGCAATATGTGATAATTTCATGTTCCCAGATGAACACAACCCTTTGGTTCTTTCCACAGGAGAATCTGCTTCTGTCCAGCATGGGAAGCCAGTGGAGTCTCTGGTTTGGATCCTCAGTGCTGTCTGTAGTTGAAATGTTGGAGCTGCTGATAGACACACTAGTCTTGTCTCTCCTCTTCTGCTACCAAAGGTTCAGGTCAAAGAAGACTTTGAAAGTAACTCACACTCCTACCATCCCCAGCGTGAGCTTGACCCTAGAAAACTACCGGGTTGTGCAAGAAGAAGCTGGGAAAGGTGATGATTCTGCTCGTTCTCACGCTGCTGGAGTGATGTTTGCCGTGGACAACAGCAGTGACCTGCCCCTTCACCCGCTCTCCAGCAGGGTGGAAGTGCCAGAGCTTTGCCCAGACGTGGTGCTGAACGGGTTTAGGTACACGAAGGACGGCTCTGCGGAAGGGGGACTGAGTAGCTAAGGATGTGCTTGTGTGCACAGAGAAGTGGGAGGCTTGGAGCTCCTCTGATGCTCAGGTGCTGCCAGAAAGGCAGCGGACAGAACCAGCCTGGATCCGCGATCTGTGAGCACCTAACCACCACACTGCTGAGCTTGGCAATCCTCCTCCAGCTGTTCCAGGTTCGTCATCAAACTATCCGTGTGTCCTGGATTCAGGCATCATGTGAGGTTCTTTTTTTCCTAACGAGTATCTGGGGAGAGGAGAACTGAACTTCTACTCTCTGGGACAGTCGCGGAGTCCTCAAAAGCCTCTTCATAGCTTGTAACTTCTAAACCCGCGTGAGGAAATGAGCCCGCGGCTTCGGACAGACCCATCTACATTTCACAGACGTGCTCTGGAGAAAAGTCAGCCTGGCTGTTCGTGGACAGGTTTCTGATGGAGGCTGAGGAGTGCGTGCTCGCAGCGGTCAGCGTTGTCCGGAGGACAAGAACACGAGCTGGCTCTGATTCCAGCTTGGCTTCGGGGGCACCTCTGTGCCCTTGCCCCATCGCTGGTGCGTTTCGAGGGCGATGCACAGAATGCTGCTGCTGAGATGCTGTTAGGCATAACCCAGGTTATTTCGAATGAGACTCACTGTCTTCGAGGAAAGGGAAGGGAAGAAATGGGATTGAGAACTTTTTTATGTCACAGACAAAGCATCTGATTTATTTTGAAGATTAAGACAATGCTGCGTTTTTGTTGCAGTCCACTTATAAACAGAGATGTTTTAATGTTAATATTTGACAGTAACTTATATGTATATAAAATAACACATTTATTTTTTGTGATGATGTTTGCACAGGAGCATTTGACTCTGTTATAATCTTGTTTATGACTTTCTGCAGAAAACAAGAGTTAACAAGAAATCAATGAGTTTTGTTTTGTAACTTTTTTAAATAATAAAATGCTCTAAATACAGACTGCGACTTGGGGGTTTTGTTTGACTTTGTTTTGCCTTCAACCAATATTTGGGTTTGTTACTGCCTAATTGTTACTTCTAAGTGCTGGCCCTGGAAAAGTCTTTTTCAAAATGTCCAGACCTTACGTGCAGAAGTCTAAACGCGCAGGGCCGAATCGCGAGGAGAGTTTTGGTTCCAGATGCAGCGGTGGGATCCTCACAGCCTGCAATGCTGCCGACATCACTGGAAGCCGAGCACCACGGTGCTTTTGAGAGTCTCACTGTTTTGCTCGAGAACCCTTTAGCAGCCCGGACACCCTCCCTGCAGCACTTCTCGCTGGATCCCTAGGCCTACCCCCGCCCCTCTTCTGGTTTATTTTTTTTTTCATTCACATGGAGAATCTACAGAGGTGTAGACCAAACCCAAATGATCTGTGCTGCAAGGCGCCAGCCGAGTGACAATGAAGAGGAGCATGTGGGCTCCATCGCAGTGAGCAGTTCAGCCTTTTCTCTGGGTCTTCTGCACTGGGAAGTGCAATTTCTTTGCTGACTGGCAAGAGTGATTTTATGCGAGACCGTGCTCCGAGTGACCCTGTCGAGAAAAGGTACCATGAAGAAAAAAAGCACTAAGGAGCCGTAAGAGACAAAAGGGATTAGACTTCTGGGCAGAACATCTGGGCAAGCCCTGGGAATGCAAAGCTTGAGTGGGTGCCAAGCAGGCGTTACTGAAAGGCGATGATGCCTTGGGTATTCACACGCTGTGTGTGCGTACACAAACGCTTCGGCCGCAGAAGAAAGCCCCTCTGAGATCTCCCAGGCTTGTGACCACTGGAACTAAATGGGAAGGCTGAAGGTTAGCTAAGAGGGAATCAGTGAAAGAATCTTTAAGCTGGTCCCAATGCACAAAAAAAAAAAAATCACTACTGAATTCTGCATCCTGTAGTACAATGTCCAGGAGGAGCCAACTTTGGGACAGAGGAGTGCAGGACCGAGGATGAAGTGGCGATGTCTTGTCTCATGGTCAGATCTGGAACAAGAGGGATGGGGCCATACAGGACAGGGTTCTGCTGGCAGGGCTGTGTGCTTCGGCTTGTACCTGTGCAGAGCCAGAAGAGCAAGGGCTGTTGCAAGCCAGGAGGGAGCTGCCTTGGCAGCGTCGTGTGCGAGTGGGCAGGGAAGGTCTCTTGGTGGTACAGGGACACAAGACTGGGAGAACCAAAGGGTGTGGGGTTCACTGCGGGAGAGGGACATGGAGAAAATGTGCTTCACACCTGCTTGTGCCACCTTTAGTAGAATAAAATAATGGTTTCTAAGCTAGTGGAAGCATAAGCAATAGGTAGTCAGTCTGAAGGTAGCTTAGAGCAAACTTCTCTGAGGGCGTGGACTAATTTTCAGCTTAGTAGCTACCTTTTTCTTACAGAGCATTCCCGTAGCCTGCTGTCGTTGAGAAGTCAGCCACACAGATTCTTCATTAGGGCCATACTTCAGTGCTTGTGATATCACCACTGACATATCTGTCCTCTTTGGAGCTCCTCATAGCCAGGCTGTGCATTTCCAGCATGGAGCAAAAACCGAGGCACTGAGGGGAGCCACTGTTTCGCTGAGAATCACGCAGCAGCGCCATAGAAAGGTGCAAATCCCAGCTCTCCACTCTAGCTGCCGGGCTGTTGTTCTTCCCTGCTGGAAAGCTGCTGTGACAGCTGTCACTCTCGCAGGAGTTAAAGCCGAGCAGCTGGAGATGCAGCAGGTTGTTCCAAGTCCCTTTCCTCCTGCCAGCTGCAAGGCAATCTCTGCTGCAACGTGACCAGGAGGCTGCCAGCAGCCCAAGGAGCTGCCGCTCTGCTGCGAGCCCATCATCACCCATCGCCCCTGCCCAGCCCCGGCATATCCCACGGCGCAGCACCCTGCTCACCCAGCAGCACCTCTCCTGGGGTCCCCGTGCCGGTGACAGCTCCTGAAAGCTGCGTGCTGTGGTCTGGTCAGGGAGAGCTTTGGAGGCTCCTGCCTTAGGAGGAACATCTTGTCGGGAGGGCGGAGATGTCTGTTAAGCTGCCACATTGCAGGTGCGTTTCGTTAACAGCATTAGTGAAATTAGAGCTCGTCTTAGGTGAAACAGAAAGGCTACCAAGAGAATCCTGGGTCTCTTTGGAGAAGAGTTCATTTAGCTTCCTCTTTTCAAGCCATAAACCTGTGCCAAATAGATTTCATATTTTCAACCTTCTCAGACTAAAGCGCTTCACTCGCTTGTAAAGATCTAGAACCAGAAAGAAGGAGATGTGTGTGACTTTAACAAAAACCTTCCTGTCTTTATTCTCAGTTCATAGATACCATTTGCATGTGAGATTTTTTTTCACTCCCACCTCTTCAAAAAAAATACATTTCTTCTGCCATAAGATATATTACATTTCAGCATGTCATAGTTTACAGACACCATTCTGACAATGCACTGTATTGTGTCATGGTGCCTATACCTGTATAGTCCACACATAACCTTTTATTATTCTTGGTAGCTATGACATACAATAATAAAAAAAATGACAACAGTACTACTGAAAGCCGTGCCTTACAGAGAGTACAACTCTCCTGACAGCGAGATGCACAGCTGGCCGGAGACGGAGAGCCCCGGATGGAAAGCGCTGGGTTCTGTTCTCAGTGTTGCTTGTCAAGTCTCCATGGAATCAGTATTTTATTCCCTGGCTCAGGCTAAACCAAAAGCCTCAAAGCACTCAGCGGCAGGAGGTATCTCAAGGGGTGAGTGACGCAGCAAAATGGGGTGTCCTGCAGCGGACCGGGACAGCCTCCGAGCACGGCAAGCGGCCGGCGCCTGCTGACGGGCTGAGCCGCCCGGCTCCCGTGACGCTGCCACCAAGCAGCATCGCGAAAGCTCTGCGACATTAATTTTGCTTCTGTTTTAAAAAAGCTTCAGGCATGGTCTCCTCCTGGAGCCCGCTTACCTGTCCTTCATCTTAGGGGTGGACCCTGGCGCAGCGTCATAAACGCTGGTGTTTGCCTGCACCCAGACAGGGGAGGTTTCCCCAGAAACAGCAACGCAGAAAGGGCACGGAGAGCTGAAAGATCGGCTTAATCCGTTTTAAACTGCGTCCAGGCGCTGCAAGGCATGGGAATTCTGGAATTACCCCCGCAACGTCTGCCACCTCCCCGCTCAGGGCACAACGGCCGACGCCAGGGAACGCGCAGGCTTCGGGCAGGAGCGTGGCTGGACAGGGAGCGTCTGTCGGGGCGGCTGAGCTCAGCTCGCCTCGCAGCCCTGCGCCGATGCTCCTGCCGGGCTGCGCTCCCGGCGCCCGGGCAGTCGGAGCTCGGCCATCCCGCAGGAGCTGGGGGTGGGGAGGGGGCTATCTGCAGGAGCAGCTGAAGTGCAGGCTCCTCCGCTTGAGCTTCTCCGGGTTGTTGGAAGCCATGTGAGAGAACTCCCGGAAGATGTCCAAGTAGGTAGCGTCTCCTGCAAAAACACACAGGGAGAGGCGTTAGTGCCCATATTTTTGCTTTGCCTTGCTTTGATGCTCCCCACCCGTGGAGATCGTGGTGCATCAGGAACTCACTGAACATCATCAGGACCATCCACGCTCACTCGGGACTCCTGACTCTCAGCTGGATGTCAGAGGCAGCTCTACGTGCGACACAGAGACAGAGCCCAGCTCTGCAGCCTCGCGCTGCCTCAGAGCCTTCTCTTCCGGCTTTCCATTCTTTGTTAATAAGAACAGGAATATTCATGAGCTTTCATATGTGAACACGCTCTCGGGACTCTTGCTTCATGATCAGATTTGGGCTTTTCCTCTGCTTACGTTTAGTGTTACTGGGTAAGTCTCCTTGCCAAAAGTCGCCTTCTGGAGCAGGATTTCTTGTTTGTGCAGCCAGCACTAACCGTTGAAATTTAATTGCAAAGAAGTGTCCAATGTTTTGTAATCTTCACAGTGGTATCATGGCCGAATTCCCTTGGCAGAGTCAGGATAAAGCTTTGTTTTAACATATATTTAATGGATGACCCCTAGGTTTGAGTCTTTGCAAGCATCTCTTCATGAGAGGCAGAAGTTGCTGGAAGCTGCGGTAGATCTCTGTGAGTTCTACCATTATCATGACATGGAACTGAACTGGATTAATGAGCTGGATTATTTCCGCCCTTTTAATATCATTACTTTTTCCAAAGCCTGAGAGACATTAGAGAGACTTTTAAGTCTGGAATTAGAGAGCTATTCTGGAAGCTGAGTGCTCAGAAGCGCAAAGGTCTTTTGCTGTGCCACTTCTGCAACAGCTTCACGCAGTCGGGCTTGGTGTGAGTTTGCTGGAGACAGTGTTTGGCCAGCAACAGAGCTAAGGTCATTTTCTAGTTGTCTGGCTTCTCTTCGGCCAGCCAGGCTTCCCAGAGCTTGTTGTGACAGGTACGACGTCCGTCCACCTGTACTGGAACAAAACCACAACCTGCTGAAGGGCACCATCAGATAAGAACGATTCTCCATGGCAGCTGACTCAAACCACAAGCGAAGGCAAAGAGTTCAGGTGTCCCGGCAGTGGTTCTGTGATAGGATCTCCCTCGACGCAGGAACGGTTTCAGATTTATGCTGCAATTCTAGAGATAATTAGGCACCCGCATCCCATTAACGATATCTCTGCTTGTACGTTTGCTGCTTGATGTTCTAGGGCAATTTTTGCCACGGACTGGGCTGCTGAGCTCATTTTTACCTGGTGATGAACCCATGTAGCCAGAGGGGAAAAGATAAGGGAAAGATCCCAGGTATTCACCTACACAGGCGCAGCTACCTTTAGTCTTTCATACAGAGCTGCCGTGCCCTTGGTTTGACAGGAGACGTGTCCTGGAGAGTCACTGGGAGGGTGGGTCCACAGCTGCTACGAGCTGCGGCGTTCTGAGGTGCGTCGTAAGTCCACATCGGCGCAGCGCCGAGGGAGAAGCTAGCACAGAGCTTGGCTCCCCAAAGCCAAGCCGACAGCAGGACCCAGTGTCACTTCGTACGCCTCACAAACTGGGCAGGAGAATGGTCCGAGTGTGTCCAGCCGGCTGGGACCAGTCAGGGGAGGCTCTTGGCCCTGCTCCCTGCCCTGGAGACACCCTCCCAGCAGCATCCTCCAGCCGCTCCTTTGCTGCAGGTCCCTCTGCCAACGCGCTGTCCCCTTCCAGCCCGGCCCGTGGGGGAGGACACTGGGAGGTGGAACCGTCCCATGAAGAGTGTCCAGCCCAAAAGGCCTTGAGGGTAAGTCTTCAGCGTGACCCACATGCAGGTGGCAAACGCTTCCACCATGAGCCTTCGCGTCGGGCAGGCTTTGAGCAGGATCTGCTGATTTTCAGGCACAGCAACGCTCAGGATACGTATGGGTTTGTGCCGGCCACAAAACCAGCTCGACCTCCCTGTTTGCTTCCGATCCTGGTCACTGGAGCCCCTCCTTTACTGGTGGGACTCAGCCCGTTTCCACTGCCCCTGCCAGCACCGTCCTGCGCATACAAACACATCCCAACGCCACGGCCACTTCTGCCTTGCAGCCTGTGAGCCCACCGTCCCCCCCTCCAGCGACAGACCCTCCGCCACCCACGCTGCC
>Ga0065711_1010466_pt1 | contig 11084 bp, 9 predicted proteins | sample Hoacrofraction12_FD_59098 | JGI IMG/M metagenome (GOLD analysis project Ga0065711, IMG submission 59098) | Hoatzin crop microbial communities from Cojedes, Venezuela - Epithelial fraction 12 v2 (version 2) | ecosystem: Host-associated > Birds > Digestive system > Esophagus > Crop | place... | reverse complement strand
CAGCTCCCTCAGCACTCGTGGGTGCATTCCATTGGGGCCCATGGATTTGTGGACATCCAGATCACTTAAGCGATCCCTCACACAGTCCTCCTCAACCAAGGGAAAGTCGTCCTCTTTGTAGGCTTCCAGAATTACCAGAATCTACAATGCCAGGGGTTTCCACAAACACTTAATAGCACAAAATCATGCTTATATTCATTTTAGCATAAAAGCAGTGCTTCCGCACAGGGCATTTGGATTGTCAAAGTGTAAACAGCAAATGTGTAAGAAGGGATAGCCAGCAGGGAAGACTGGTTCCTGTAACACTCATGTTACAGTGAGAGGCCCCGTTCATCCCTAGCATGTTCTTTCACACAGGTGTTCCTCAGACGAAGGTACTCAGAGAAAAAAACAATCCTTCTAATTGCACCAGTGCCTTCATCAGGGCTTCACTTTCCCCTTGCTAAAGCATGGTGAACGGTCCTGTCAGATCTCCAAGGTGGGTCCAGGGAACTACTGCAAGAACAGAATCTGGGCAGCACCAGCCCTGGTGTCTCTTCTCTCTTTCTGCTTGCAATGTCTACCCACTGCTGTACAGCCTCCCACAGTAAATCTAATGCTCATCACACAGAAACGGAGGCAGCCAGTCCTTTGCCATCATTTCATGTTGGACCAAGCTGGCAAATCTCTTTCCTTTGCATCACTGCAAGAGTATACTGCATCTCCCAGCATTGTGAAACTGGAGCTGGTTTCTCCCCACTCACACTGAAATGAATGATCCTTTGTTTTTCCTTGTTTAAAGTCATTTTAAAAATGCATTATGCCAATAAGTAGTTAATTCCTGCTTTGGTAATGAATTTATTACATGACATAATTTTAAAAAATTACTCACAGTTGTTAAGGAAATTTTAATTTCCACTTTCGAAAAAGACCAAATTATTTATTAAAATTAAGTGCCTGTAACTTTTAACCAGATAAACATTGGGCTTAAAGTCATTCATTGCCCTGCTACAGTACAACAGAGTATTTGTGGAAAATGTAATGCATTCCTCACTCTTGAAAGTAATTATTTTACTTGGAACAAATTAGGAGACGAAACATCTCCCCTACTCCCTTCACTTCTGCAGACTTTGAGGTATATCTTTGAAATGTGAACATCTATTTCATGTTGTTTACTTTGAAGCAGAATAATAAAATCCTTTACATGACAACTTGCATCTAAAACAGTATAAAAGCTTTTTGTAACGATACAGTGCAGATTATGACATTGCTGAGAGAGAGGCACGTAGATCTGTATGGATACGTATACACAAGCATATATTTGTAAATACATCCACATATATTCAGCATTAAATGCAATGCTAATAGTTGTATTTGTAATAAATATCATGCATTTTGAGGCTAATAGACATTTATAATTATAATAGAGTGGACAAGGGCTTTAAAAATAAATCTATATGAAGAAGTAAGACAACCAAGTAACTGCTCTTCCTTTTACAACACACATAGTCGGTGCACAGGTGTGAACATTCCCTGTATGGGTGAATTTCAGTGGAGTTTAAAGGAATTAATAGAAGCCTGCAAGAAAGGACGATAAGAATGAATCTGTGGTATAGGCCTGCACTCTGAGTGTCTTTCTTCTTTCTGCCTTGTATCCTCTCCACTCAACCTTTTCCCTTGCTCTGCTCCCCAGAGGCTCCTACAGCACTCTGTCTTTCAGCACATGGCCTTTCTGGCAATCTGCCCTGCAACCTGTGAGACAGTATAGGGCTACATTCTTCAAGTGAACACTCAACGAGCTCCCCTCTGGAGCCAGACTCTCTGTAATTGCATTAGGACCTTCATATTGTCGTTGGAGCTGACATTTCTATATGGCATCGTCTTCATTGGAACAGGCTTGCCCACTCTTGCAGAGATTGCTCATGGATCTCTATAAGGGCACAGAAAGAAGTGCTTTTAAACAGTCTCACCAGCAGAGAAAGTGTTGGTCTCCCCCACTCTCTGTCTCCCCACGCCCTGCAGGGATCCTGCTCTATTGCCCCTTTCAGATTCTGCATGTTCCTCCCCAGGTCTTCAGAACACCAGAAGACTTTGCTTTCACATTCCCATATTTCTTACTCCTCCTCAAGAAAGCCTTCAACCCTGCAAGTCTTTTAGACCACTTCAGGCAGAAAGATGAAGACTTGCTGGAACAGGTAGACCAACGGTGGAGAAAGAGAGTAGGCCTAGAGGCAAGATCATTTATGCAAAACCATTGCAAAATGTTCTCTCACAGCTGGGCTGAAGTTGTCTGCATAAGATGTCCCAGCCCTAGATAAAACTAGATTTAGGGCCCAGCCTCAAAAACCCAAAATAATAATAAAAAAAAGGACAATTAGAAGAGAATAGTGATTTGAAGTCCATGCTGATGAATTTGTCCTTTTTCATTGCCAGTTTGTTTTTCTGAGACAAAAGGAAGCTTCTTGCAATACTAGCAATACATGTTTTCAATAAATGAAAACTTTATTTACGAGATAGTGTGAAACTCATCACATATGTCAGCCCTTGTGTCACACATCAAAGCAGCTAGGAGCAGCAATCAATATAAGATGTTCTAACAGTAAAGAAAAAATATATGCCCTGTGTTTCAAAGTTATGATAGGCCTCCACTGCTTCTTCAAATTCAGTTGGAGGTTGTTGGGTTTTTTTCACTGAGTACAAACCTGTTTATGAATTTTCTGACTTTTTTTCGTGAAAATATATTTCTCAATGTAAAATCCATTGGATAAAATAAAAATGATGCAGACCCACAAAGGCAAGCTGAACTCAAACTTAATCAAGGTGAAAACCAAATGGTTTTAGCAACAGATCTATACCTGCTATGAAAACACAAGCAAGTCCTTATGTCCTTGCTCTGTTAAATGGAAGCATGTGTATTGCAAAAGCAAATGTCTGAAGTCCAAAGAAGCCGTCAACTTTCTAGTGAGTCTATGGTCCCGACTTCCCCGTCAGACCAAACTCTTAGACCACTGGCAGTTCCTCAATGTTAGAAAACAAGCAAACCATGGAAAGGTGTTATCAAACTAGTGCAGAACTGCAGTTAGAATAGTTGACTCATGGTCAAACTGGAGAGGATTTTTAAGCATTATTCCACAGGCATTGGGCTTGGCTGTGGTTTTAGCAATGATTTTAATTGACCAGGACATGGATGCATATAAAAATTGCGTAAAAAACAACCTGGACAAGATTGTAAGTTCTTCCGAGGACAGGATTGAAAATAGAATGTATTGAAAAAGTGGAAAGCCAATCCGTAAGATGAAATTCAATAGGCATAAGCCCGTAGTAAACCAAGTGAACAAGTGAGTAAGCTGACTGCTCAGAGGAGAACCAGTGAGTTCAGCAGATCACAAATTGCATGTGATAGAATTAATAGGACTCTTGCAGAAAGGGCGGGGCTCACACCGGAACATATTATGCAGGAGCGCTCTGCAGAAGAAACCAAGGTCACGATTCCACTTCAGTTCATGCTGGTACGCAGGCACAAATGGCTATCATCAGTTTTGGATGACGCATTTTTGAGAAAGATAGAAAGAAACTAACATGAAGAGAAAAGCAACAAGAAAGATAAGAAGATGAACAGACATAACATATGAGGAAAGGCTATAGGAGACCCTACTGTTTAGGCTAAGAAAGGAAAGATATGGTAACTTTCCGCCATTTTACAATTAGGTCCTATAAAAAGAATAATTATCAGCTCACTAGAGCCAGTAAGGATAGAAAAACAATGGAGGAGGAGTTTGTAAAAATTTTCTGTAGTTTAAAAAAAACGATTCTTCCAGTTATATATTAAAGAAAATCTAAACCAGAGTGAAGCATGGGAACAGATTCTGTAGGGATTACTGCAAGAGATATTTCCCTGGAGCTTTATAAGAATAGGTTGTACAAATATCTGGTAGGTATGTTCACAGTATATTTAATTTGAGGTAAAGCAGAAACCCGTTTTGGTCTCTTGAGGTCTTTTCCTAGTCTACGTTTCTGCAATTCAGTGTTCACAGGTATTTGGAAGATTACTTTTAATGAACAAATTTCAGCTTGTGGATTTGTTAAAAATTATTCATTGCTTTAAACAATATATACTGGTCATCTCCAGTAGTACATAAATCCTGTGGTATTATTTCTGTTCCCTGATAATTCAGCATTCTCAAGTATTGTACAGTGAGCTTCTGCTAGAAATATATTTCTGCTCCGTGTCTGAAATTATTTTTTCTGAGCACTGATCAAAATGATGAGTGCTATTTTTTGGAAATATTTCTATTAACATTTTAGAATTCTGACAAATTATAAGTATCCTCATAAATTGTTTTAAAACGATCCTAGATGCTTATCAAATTCTTGTTTTTCATAAATATATGGTGCATCTTTAATGAAAAAATATCAACATGATTATACTTTTTAAGTGAAAAAAATGTCAGCTTTACTTCATGTAAACATAACACTTCTCATGCAAATATTCATCAAGAGCAAATACAAATTGCTACAGGCATGGCAAAAGCAGAATGTTACTTACTCCAGATGTTTCTAATCCATTTCTTACCTAATTAATCCAGTTTCCTTCATAGCAGAAGCAAAAGAAAAAAAGTAGAAAGAGAAACAAACATAAAAATGCCACTGCCTGAAGGAATCAAGGTTTCCCCTACTTACAGTTTTGTAATGGGATTTTAGTAAGCTGTATTGCTACTTCAAAGCCAGCCCAAAGAGTGCATTACTTTTAGCGTGTGGAAAGGTGTTCCTGCAAAAGTATATGTACCTTTGTAACAACACAATTTCCTATTATGATAAAAAAAAGAGCACAGGTTTGCTAGAATAGCTAGATCAACAGGAGGATGAATGTTAGTACAGCTAAATCTGCCTGGGATTTCTCTTCTTCCTAGCCCAGATCTACACAGCTGTGCTAGCATAAGCCTCAGGTGTTGATTTGGCTTCAGACATTCTGCAATAGGCACCTGACTCACAGTCTGGAAGTATCTATTTGTCTCAATAGCCTCTAAATAAAGCTCAGTATGGCAGGATTGGAGTCATATAGCAATCTTTTAGACGTACAAACGAAATTGCACAGTTTTCCCAAGTCTAAAATGGAACAGGAATTTCTGTCGCTTTGTTAGTATCAAACCTCATAAAATGACTGTAAAATCAGAACAAAGCCTTGAGAACTGTTAGAAATGTTGTCAGTGGAGTTGTGTTTCTTGGTGAGGATTGCAATCATTTACTTGATATAGTTACAGTGAAATAAGGAAAGGCATAACTCCATTAATATACCTGAATATTCATTTGCATAGTTAACACCAATTCCCTAAAATAATAGTAAGAAATGGTTTTCAGTGATGATTCTGACCCCCTTTTATGATAAAAAAGCAGAAAAGTTGTCCTGAGGCCACTAAAAGTACCTGCAAGTGTGCCCAATGACCACGAAGTCTGTGACTGCTGATCAGTCCTCTCTAGTACTGCAAGAGAGGACAGGATTATCTCTCTGAGTCTAAGCCTACCAAGGCACATCTGTATAGAGGCGTCTCCCCATCACACAGCAAAACCAGAATATTACATTTGCAAGAAATGGCCCCTTTTCCATTCATTTTTACTTCACAGTGTCTTAAACTAAACTCAGATGGAACCACCTTAGGATTCTGACTGCTGATGAAGACAGCTTTGAGAAACCTACCCGTTTTAATGAGGGTCCCTGATGTGAGCATTGCATATGGCAGTTGGGTGCAATGAGTTATTTAACATGAAATGCTTGAGCGTGCTGAGAATTGATTTGTTCTAAAAGCAATACAAAAGAGCAAGTCAAATACAGCCCCGGAGAGCAGGGCAAAGCTGCCACTCCACACCTTCACACCCTTCATTCCTCCCCACTGTAAATGTCTGCTCTGTCAAAAGCCTGACCTGCCCATTGCGCCTGCCAGCTCGTTGCTTTGAGATCTCTGTCAGAAATGTTTGATCCTGGGGATTTAAATCAGAAAGCCTGCCACATTTTGTGACAGGTGAAATTGACTTATTTTGAAGCCTGGTCGATTTATCAAGTTGTAGAAATGGCAAGATTGTCACTTGCTGTTATCGATGACATACAGTTCAGAGCAAAGCTGGCCATCAAATTAAGTGTAGGCAAATTCACTGGGATGCCAGCTGCAACACAAACACAAACCACCACCCCATTAATTGAGGTATTGAAATGTAAGTGACTTCTGGCTGAAAGCATGAAAAAAATCATAAAGCTCAGGCAGCTGAGGAAGAGAAGGTAAAGGAAATTGTGACAAGCTAGTTTTAGGCAGTGTTTGCTGTCTGTCTCTATCACATCTTGCTCAAAAAACATAAGTTATGACAGAGGACATCAGCACTTGATAAGGTTGTGCGTTCCCCTTGCCTTACTCCACCTGTATGTCTCTGCAATACCACAGATGCCAATGAAGTTGAATCAGTGCAAGGGAGTGAAGAATCAGGCCAAGCGATTTCATCTAAGTTTTGTTTTGATGTATTTAAAAGGCTCACACTTTTGAACCTATCATAACAAAAGTAACATCATTTTCATCAGCTTTTTTGCATTTACAAAATAAGCAATGACCCGTACAACCAGATACCTGTGTACAGTGACCACGGGGGTACATTCATTCTGCAGTCAGTTTTATCTGAGGGAAATATCATTGTGAGTACTTCATCTGTAAAGGATGTAAGTCAATGGAAAATTACTTCTAAATAGCCCTGGTATTTTGAGATGTAAGTTAACCTGATATTTCAGTTGTCAAAGAGCAAAGTTGCCTTACTGTTAGCTAATTCCAGTCCTAGGCGTTAGTGACTGGTTGTGAAGTGTAGGATGCCTATTGCCTCCTGGGGAAAAAAAATGTGCTTTCAAAAATGGCACGACTCTGCTTCGCTTTTCTCTGACAGAGATAATAAATTACTCCTTTAAAAAAGGCTAATGAAGTTTACTCATGTATGTTTTAACACGCTTTTAATCCCTTGGGTAGAAAGACAAAGTTTTGTTATTGCTAAAACGAATGCAGATAATGTGAGAGCAGAGAACCAGCTAGTTAAGCAGAGAACGTTTGCCAGGTGAAGAGGCAAAAAGAGCAACTCTCCTTCATGAAGGTCTCAAAATACTCCATTCAGCTAACGCCTCATTATAGAAAGCTTAATAATACTGCATTGTTAGGACTGGATAATTTATCCTTCTTTTTGTGCTAGAGATAGCATTGAAAATGATGAGGTTGTTCCTGAATTATACACATACTCTTCCAGGAATGTAGGGGAGCAGGGCTACACCGGAGACAGGTACAAGACACATTGCTTACTGCAGCTTTACTACAACATCAGAACTTGATGAGCAGGGAAATAGTGCGTAACGTATGAAAAGGAGATATTTAAAATTCTTATACACTGAAATCATCCCTCAGAAAATGTAAGCATGCTAAACAAGGAAAAAGAGATGCTCACACCTTTCAAATTAAAAAAAAGGCACAAAATTTCTGTGGTGGATTCAAAATTAAGTCAGAATTGCTCATTTTTTTTTGTTTTTTTTTCCACTGCTTCCCTTTTTCCAAGTGCAACCTCATAGGAACTAAAGCAGTAAGTTGCTGCTATGTATTTCTGTATTTCTCTGGGTTACATTGTGTGAATTATATTGGATAAAATCCATAGGATTTTCCTTCTCTACTTCTTCTTAAGCCATCATTTTAAAGGCAAACTCATGCCCAGAGGCCAGTTTGTTAAATGTTTTTTCCTCCGCTCACTCCTGTTGTTACCTGTCATCCCCCCTCCTCTTGACATTCTCACTTTTATTTTTGTTTGACATCTGTGTCAGCTTGTAAAGGCCATTACTATTCTGCTGGACGCTAATCAGAAGAGACATTGTCAAAGTGTGAAGAAAAAGCACCAGTTTAATCAAATGTGAGAAATCACAGTCTGGTTTGCTGTTATACCACCAGAGTTTTCCTGTGGAAATACTTCCTCTCTTTCCTTGTCCAGCATGAGAGCAAGAAAACAGCTTGACAAAGGAGAATCAGTCGGAACCCAAACAACAAAAAAAAATTGCTCACCAGCCCTCCTTTGCTACAGCAGAAAGATCTGGCTGACATTTTCATTAATTTCTTGCTTTTTTTCACACGTTGCTGCATGCCATTAATTACAAATGCCACCCAGATTCATTGCAATGTGTGCTGTTCCCCACCCCAGGTGATTCTGTAGGTGCTCATCTTTAGAAAAAATCCATGTGAAGCGCGAGCGGGAAGCGAGGAGAAGTTGGGATTCATCCTAGTGTGCCATCATTTGGTTGTGCTATGAAGGCCTAAACCTCAGATCTGCTTCATTCCCCTTAGTTATTTAAGCTGCAAGTGTTTGTGGTCAGCCTGTTATAGAAATACTTCTGATACTCCTTAGGTTGCTTGCTGAGAAATCCTTCTCCCACTCTCCCTGTGCATCCGTGCACTCCTTTTTTTTTTATTTTCTTTTTGTGGGGAAAAGTTATACTGAACTTGGTGAAGACCTCACTCACAGCATCATTGTCCCAGACTCCCAGGGGTCCCACCTTGGTGATGACAGAGTAGAATCCCTCTCCTCTGCCTAAATGCAGCTCGCCCCTAACAGAAGCCAAAGATTAACTGTTGGTTTCAGAGGTTTTCTTCCTGTCACCAGCCTTCAGATCATATTGAGAGCTCATCTGTTTCAGGCTGCTGAAGATGCAGATATTGTTCTGTGGCTACGTACTGGCAAGGTGAGGAATTGTTTTTCCTCCCTGCCTGTCTGTGCAGAATTATTGTAGACTGTGTATGTTGCTCATGCTTGTCAGAGCAGCTGTCTCATGCTTTTTAACAAAAGGAGAAAACTTATAGCTCTTTGCAGCACTTGGGCTCTCATTCTCAAAAGAAGGCAAAAATCACTGATTCTTTCACACTCAGGAGTCCAGAAAGAATACATCAGTGAAGTTAAATGTAAATTATCAAAGGAAAATTCTTCTGTATTAGTTAAGCATAGTAGCTAAAACACAGACTGGTACAGAGATCAACAAAAAATATTTTTCTTTTATTAAGAAAAACCAGTGGTCTCCACAGCTAATTTAAGTATGGATCATGGGTGGTGAGAAGCTCGTTCCTGCACAGAGAGTGGTTTTGATAGAACTGCTCAAACCCAACAGCAACCACACTTGTTAACACACTTGTTCTTTCTGCAAGTAGCAAAGAACTGCAAATTTTGGAGGAATCCTTGTTTCTTCCAACCAGGTCCATCTTGAATTGTAGAGGACACATGTGCAACATTAAGACAGTTGATTTTGTAGCACAAGGAAATACAGATTATTAAGATTTTTTCTGTGAAACGTAGCTGCAAACACCTTCTGACAGTAGAGGCCAGAGAAAGGACAGAGATAGATTCTTTCAAGCACGCGGTTNAGCNATCGGTTNNNCTTCTAGTTGCTGTTCATCCTGAAGCATGTAAGGTAGGGCTGAGTGCTAGTCCAGATGTAGGTCAAGAATGACACCCAGTGGACAGACCATGTGTGTTCCCAGAGGATTTCTTTGGGTGTCTCCCCAATTCATTCTTCCTGATTTAATATACCCCCATGTAGTGAGACATGTTAGGGTATTAAAGTGTCCTAGTCTATATTCCGACTAGCAAGCCACAACAAGAAACCTCCTGAAAACATTCCCTTTCTAGCCCTTTTCTACATCTATAAATTGGGATACAGCAACAAAAAGATCTGCTTGAAAACCCCAGCATCTTTTCTTTTTTTTTCCTTTCCAAAGCCTGAATCCCCAGTCAGATATTTCAGAGAATCTTCTCTCACATGCCCCTCCCGATTGGTTTTTATACATGCAATATGGACAGCATCTCATAATACTGCAAATCTATGTAGAGCTGGATTAAATTCTCATTCGTATGAAGAAACTGACTTCTTCAAAGGGGTTTTCTAACCGTAATAGAATAGGTTCGTAAGAAATGTTTATGTTGATTTTGTACAATTTTCCTTTGTCATGACACTGTGAAAATAAAAACAGCGATAAGGAAATCAGCCATGCATTGAATCTGGTCTGATTCAAATCCATTTTTCTGACCCAACAAGGGTTCATTCGTAACTCATGAAACAGAGAGGTACCATGCTCATACCTGTACCATGCTCCACTATCCAAAAGAAAGAGAGCTAGCAAATAGTCTCGCTCTGCACTGGGGCAGGTCTGAGGGACCTGGATTAGACACATATGCACAGCAAGCAGAAAGAGAATGAAGAGAGACATGTGAGGAAGACAGGAGAACTAATTTCTGAGTATGAGGCCAGAGTAGTGGGAGAAAGGGTCAATAAGCAAAGCTTTGGTGACACAGGAGGAGAAGTAGGATGTATTGGGTTGCGTGGCAAGATTTTGGTACTGGCAGGGTACTACTGGAGCAGCTTCTGTGAGAAGCTGCTAGAAGCTTCTGCATGTGCAATAGAGACAATGCCAGAGAGCTCCAAGACAGACCCATCACTGGCCAAGGCCGAGCACATCACCAATGGTGGTAGCACCTCTGGGATAACATAGTTAAGAAGAGTGGGGTGGGGGGGTGGGAAATCCTGGGGCGAAATTGCAGCCAGATCAGAGGAGTGAGATGACGTGAGAGAAGCAATTTTGCAGACACCAAGGTCAGTGAAGGAGGAGGGGGAGGACGTGCTCCAGGTGCCAGAGCAGAGATTCACCTGCAGCCCATGGAGAAGACCATGGGGAGGCAGGCTGTGCCCCTGCAGCCCATGGAGGACCCCACACCAGAGCAGGTGGATATGTCTGGAGAAGGCTGTGACCCCAAGGAGTGCCCACACTGCAGCAGGCTCTTGGCAGGACCTGTGGACCCGTGAAGAGAGGAGCCCACACCGGAGCAGGTTTGCTGGCAGGCCTGGTGACCCCATAGGGGCCCCACACTGGAGCAGTCTGTTCCTGAAGGACTGCAACCCATGGGAAGGACTCATGCTGGAGCAGTTTGTGGAGAACTGTGTCCTGTGGGAGGGACCCCACGCTAGAGCAGGGGAAGAGCATGAGGAGCCCTCCCTCAGAGGAGGAAGGAGCAGCAGAGACAACATCTGAACTGACATGGCATGTGGAAAGAGGGACAGG
>Ga0065711_1049886_pt1 | contig 11085 bp, 16 predicted proteins | sample Hoacrofraction12_FD_59098 | JGI IMG/M metagenome (GOLD analysis project Ga0065711, IMG submission 59098) | Hoatzin crop microbial communities from Cojedes, Venezuela - Epithelial fraction 12 v2 (version 2) | ecosystem: Host-associated > Birds > Digestive system > Esophagus > Crop | place... | reverse complement strand
CCCCGGCCCTGCCCGTGTCTGCGCAGGCCGAGCCCGGCCTCGGCCCCGGCGCGGGCTGTGGCCCCCCCACGATCCTCTCGACGCCCCTCACCCCGGCCCGACGCCGAGCCCCGTCCCCGCTGACCCCGCTTCCGACCCGCTCTCGCCTCCTTCCCCGGCGCCAGCCCCGCGCCGCACCCTGCCTCCCGCCCGAGCCCAAGCCCTCGCCCCGGTTTGAACCCTCGCTAACCCCTTGCCACCGCCGAGCCTCCCTCTCTGGCCTCGGCCCAAGCCTGCGCTGTGATCCGGCCCTGTCCCTGCGGCCCCCACCGGCCTCATCCCGACCCTTCCCCTCACGCTGTCCCCCACCCCCGGCCTCTCTGCGCCTTAGGGACCCCGCCGGGACCCCGCTGCTCACCGCCACGGAGCTGCTCGGGGAATAACGTTTCTCTTTACGGCACCATTAGCGGCTGGGCACACCAGCGTGGTGCCTAGGGACCCGGAGAGGAAGACGAGGGACTAGCGATGAACTTGGCTTTGTGGCCCAAACCCGGGGCAAGTATCGGTCTGTGCTGCGGCTCCTGTTTCTTCCTGGTGAAGCACGCGTTAATAGTTAATGACCATTTGGCATCGCCACTGTTGCTGATTTTCACAGTGCTCCAAGTATTAAAGGCTCTTTTATTTTCGCAGATATGCAAAGAATTCAAAACACCTGGGATCAAAAGGATCTCTTTGTGCAAAATATTTTTAGAGCAATCATGGCACTTGAAGGCACCCAGATGACTCATACCTCTGCGCTGCGTCACAGAAGCCTCTGGTCCTGCAAGCGCAACGAGCTCATCACTGGGCATCACATATACGCACCTCCACATATTTCACTTGCAAGTGCTGGAAGAGGGAGAGGTCTCCTGCAACCATGCTGCCCGTGGTGGGCAGGGGTATGTCCCTGCACCACGTCCGTCCTTGTGTATCTGCTGCAGCTGGTGAATCCTAAATCTAAGAGTCTTCGTGAGGCTTGGGACAAACCAGGGGAAGGCCTTGTGCACCTTGATTACTCTGTGGAGTAATTACTGCTGCCACCCTGAGCTCCTCATCTTGCTTGTATCCAACCCAAAAGAGCTCAAAGTGGTGGGGGAAGACAGAACAGCCAAAGTCCTCTCTTTGTCTATGCCCACCTCTTTCTTTCCTCAGCCTTGTTGCTGTTGACTTACCCTGGGCACTGGTGTGCATGCTGGTCCCTCGGCAATGGTGGGAACGTTTGCAATGGGAGATGCTCTCCACAACACCAAACCTGGATGACCAGGAGATGGTGGAGGAGGGGGCTCTTTGTTGGCATCTCTCAATGACCTGGGCGTCGGCGTGGTTGTTAGTACTGCCCTCCTGCCCCAGTACTGCCCTTCTCCCTCCCTTGTCCGCCCCCCAAGGATCCCAGTCTGTCCCTCCCCTAGGGCTGCAGGGACACTGCTCATGTGTGGCCAGCTCTGTCACCACCTGTGTCCTCATGCTGGACCTAACGTGGGTGCAGCATCACTGGTAGGAGATAATGTGTGTCTTCTCCTGTGTCCAGGGAGTTTAACATTGTCATCAGCCCCTTGGCTGCACCGTGGAGAGAGATCTGACCACCCGGACATCTGCAGGACAGGGGGCACCTGAGCCGTAGAGGTGGGGTCATCGCAACCTCTGAATCTCAAGGCACAATCTTGTGGAGGGGGGAGGACCTTGTGCGGCCCTGCGCCTGGCCTCTTATGCCTTCCTCCACCCTGAGCTGGTGGTGTTTCAGTGCCACTGAGCTGAGCTGTGTCACCAGTGAAAGGACAAGCCCAGCCCCGTGCAGGCCTGCTCTGACGCATGGCCCTGGACAATTGCTGCGCTGGGTCAGCGCAGCTGTGGTGGGGAAGAAGCACACAGGGGAGAAAGTGGGAGGGTGTGGAGATGTGGAGCACCACTGGCAGGACATGCTGCCCATGCCTGGTGGGGACGGAGACCCTACGGCAACACACGCAGTGACTGGGGGATTCCTCCTTGGGCACCTCCGTGGGCAGGCAGAGCAGGACCCCTGAGATTGGCGTCCACCATGGTCTTGATCCCAGTTCTTGGCCTGGCGTGGTGCAGGGCTCGCGTTCGTGTGGGTGCATGCTGGGTGCTGCTCACACAGTGTGCACAGTGCAGGCTCCTCGGTGGGCAGGGAGGAGGGGCAGCAGGGCTCGTGCTTTGTATGCTCGGCAGACATTTCTGGAAGGGGGAAGCCAGCAGAATAGCAATGATCTCAACTGCTGGAAGAGGCATGAGTGAGATAAAGGCTGCAGCGATAAGGAGGAGTCGGCCAAACATGGAAATAAGCAGGGAGGTGGACACGGAGATAAGTGGCAGGGGCCTGGCGCGTGTGGAAGCGGAGGCATGAAGCTGCTGCCACCCGTCACTGGCGGTGGTGGCCCCATCCCAGCACAGCTTCCTACCCATGCGCTGCCTTCCCCAAGGGCATTCGGCTATGACTACTGCTAACGAAATCGTGCCAGGTTGCCAGGGCCCCAACAGCCCTTGGCTGCGTGGTTTTATATGCAGGATGCTGCTGATCTGGCCCGGATGGTTCGGACCTACCAGGACGTGTTGACGCAGCGTGAAGGAAATGGGATGAGCTTGTGGAGACATCGGGGGGCTGTCTGTCTGTTGGATGGCCTGACCCCTTCGGGCTCTGCTCACCACCCAGGCAGGGCAGCTGCTCCAGGCAGGCTCCTCTGCTCTTCCCACCCTGCTCTGTCCCTTGGTGGCTTTTCTCCAAGCCCTCTGATGCCTCCGGGTCGCATTCAATGGGATTTTAAAGGTGTCTGCAATGTCGAAATGCCAGTGCAGCCAGGCAGAGTGTGCCGCTGGGCCCAGACGCTGCCACTCCATGTCACAAATGTAAATCTTCTGGCTGGCACAGGGACAAGAGCAATTCATCACTGCATGGCTGTATGGGTCGCTCTGCCCTTTGAGCGGCCTCTCCATCTGTTCCCTCAGTGGGGCAGCCGCTGGCCTCCTTTCCCCGCCTCAAGGAGGCAGATGGGAGGCAGAGCAGTCCCCACCACCTCCTCTTTTGGTCTCGGATCCCTAAGACAGCCCCAGGAGCAGCGCTGGTGCCTGGGGAGGTGGGATGGATGCCAGTGCTGCAAGGAGGTGCTCTGTGTTTTACTGGTGATGGAAGACCGTGCACTGACGCAGGCCAGCACTGTCACCTCTAGGCATTCAGAGGCCATAAATTCAGCTTGCAGTTTGCGCTGGTGCTGAAAGCCCACCTTCCTTCCTAAGGAAATCAGAGCAACTCCACTGAATTATACCATCTAGCCATAACCATATTGCCATACCCAGAGGCACTGCTGGGCCAGTGCAGGATGCTGGAGCAAGAGCAGGCCAGGGAAGTATTGTGGGGCTGGGATAATTTTGGAGGTGAAAGTTTAGGTGGGATTTGGGGGCAACGGACAGCACTTCTGAGCTAGGAGACAGTTGCAAGCAACCTGACATGGCTCTGTCCCCACCATCCCCCTCCCTATCCTCTTCTAGCTCATGAGACATGTGCACCAAGGACCGAAGGAGAAGGACTAGAGCATTTCTTGACATGAATGTTTAGCTGTGATACTCTTAAGAGGCTTTATGAGCCCACAGCAGCACGTGAGATGGTCCTGGTTCTTCCGAAGCCCAAGCTTCAAAGGACATTTCCCAGGCTGCCAGCACTATGTAGGGCAGGCAAACAGGCTACAACAGACTGATTTTTTTTGCTTGGTTATGTTATGGGATCCTGGAGCCTGGCTCCAATGTTCAGAGATTAAGGAAAATGGTTCCCAAAATGTATGGAGCAGGGATTCACCAAAGCTGTCCTGTCCAACCTCCAGGGAACACAAAGCGCGGAGCAGCCTCTTCAGCCTTTTCCTCGTGGGTCCAGCATCCAGCTGAAGACGGAATGTGATAAAAGCATCCCAGGGGAGAGTCAGCCAGCCTGCAGCCCCATGGAACAAACACTGCCACACGTTCGTGTGTGCCCTGCCTCATTGCAGCTGCCAGCCCGAGCTCTCCCTCTGCCTTTGTCTGCGCCACAAGCGGGAGCCTCCTACCGCAGCAGGGATTCGTAGCCTGCACACAGCCACCTCTTAACCCCTCTTTCTGATGCTGAGCGGGCAGAAAACAGGCAGCCACGTGCTGCCAGGCAGTCTGCATGTCCCTCACTTCTCCACGTCTTGCACTCCCCTCTGAATTTGCCTTTTATGCCTCCCAGCCCTTCCAGAGACACAGGGCTGTGTTCGTGGCAAAAGCAATTTTTTCCCTCTGCATGGGGAGAATGGCTCCTGTTTTGCTCTTGTCCGCTGTACCCATCTTCCTGATGGTTGATGACAGCCCTATTAAGAGATCTAAGGAGGATGCCAGGGGTGGTTCACACCCCCTAGGCAGTGTAAAGCTACTGAGGGCCTTTCTGGAGAAGGACTCAGCTGTGTGAGCATGGCCATTGCAGCTGGATTAATCAAACCCACCATTAACACTTTCCTGGGGCACACAGGTCCCCTGCTAGCCCCAGAGCACAGGCCTCCAACCGGCACGTCGCTCTGATTGAGCTGCAAATGCTCCAGCTCCTTAGTTTCTCTGCCTCGGATCAATGAGTACAGGCGGCTCCAATCAATTCCACTTTACCACTTGCTATTGAGTTCAGATCCATGCTCTCCCAGCTGGTCGTGCTTCCTTTGTTTGTTCAGAGGAGGAATTCAGACATCTTATCCCACCTGGACACTGCTGTGCCCTCACAGGGTCAAGCCCCCTGGTAGGGGCAAATAATACCCCACGGATGCAGATGTTCATCCCTGCCCTCCCCACCGGAGGAGCTGTGAAGGGGCTGAACTTGTGCTGCGGCTGGAGCCCTGAAGGCGTCAGCCTGGCTGGGCAGAGAGTGAAAGCGGGTGGCTGGATGAGGCCATGAGATTTGCATGATATAACATAGCTGTTGCCACCAAGCCAGCATCTGTCATGAGGTTTCCGGGCCACAAGCCTGGTTTTGCTGGAGAAATACTGAAGGCAGCTGCAGAGAGCTCCCGTGGCTTGGCTCCCCTGTCCCCATAGGCACTGACTACGGCTTCAGCCCTCCAGGACTTGAGCCCACGTGAAACGATTTTATAGAAAAGAAAAATGCCAAAGAGTTTACATGGTGGCTGTTTGGATATTTCCCTCAAGCCCACACCTGGCATTTGTTGGTGTAAGAAGCGTTTCTGACCCTGTGTGTCAGTCCTGAAGTAATTTTTTTCTCGTATCTGTCACCCAGCTCTTTCGCTGGCCTGTTTCCAGGGTGCTGCACCTGGATTTGTGGAAATGAAGTTCCCCACGGCTCTCCACACCTCGTCAAGTATTAATGAAATAACGGATCACGCCAGAGAGCAGTTATGACGCTCAGGGTCATGGATGTGCAGAGGGCTGTCAGCACTGAGAACAGAGGCAGAAAAGGCGCTCGCCGAGGCTGAAGCAACAGCTGATGTGTCTGGCTCCGAGCTGGCAGATGTCTGTCAGCGAGTTGTTGTCTCTTCTTTTGGTCAATTAGCATGGTTTGAACTATATTATCAACTGTGCAATGATTTCTTTTGACAGAAAGGTTGGGGAGCTGCAAAAAGCGTCTGCAAGAACTTGCTCTGCTTGGTAAATGCACATGCTTTTGGGTATGTCCCATATGTCTGGACAGACAGTGTCCGAGTGGCCTGAACGCGCTTACAAAGCCCAGGTCTTCATCATGTGTGCGAGTGTTGATGCAGAAATGTCCTAGTTTGTGAGGAGCAATCTGTCACATCATACACAGGACTGGGTGTCGGCCCATGTTCTCCATGTTCCTCCTTGCTTTCCCCCCACTTACTGCTTGTCTTTGGCCCTTGCCACCTCTGTGCAACTTATTGCATCAGGCCGGGGCGAGAGCAGGCTGCAGAGCATCTTATGCAGAGCATCCCTTCCACGCCAGCCTGCTCCCTGCCACCCCCAGGGCGCCTGGCAGCGAGCTGGGATGGGTGGGCATGGCTGCTCCGTGCCATTTCCTTCCAGCCTGATGGGAGCTGGGGTATCTGGAAGGGATGAACAAAGCTTTGCAGGCTCCAAAGTGCGATGGAGCAACTGGTGGGGGATGTGCTTGCTGTGCGGATGAGGGGCTGCTGGAGGAGGGATGCTTCCAGTCTGGGAATGGCTTGCCAAACCAAAGCATGCTGCCTGCATGATATATCTGGGAGCAGTATCCCCCCGCACATGGGCAGCTGCTGTGGCGAGAATGGCCCATCTCACCCACTGCCCTGTCTTTGATGGTCTCCTGGTGCAAACATGTAGCAACATTTCCACTGGACATGATCCCTGCCTCTAAATATTTGTAAGGCTCCTTCTGCCAGTCTTTGTATTTAGCGGTGCTTGGTGGATTTCTTCCTGTGGATTTGTCCGGTCTTGTTCCTAAACCATGTAGCATCTGCAGCGGCCCATGGCAGGGAGGGCTGCTGCGCGCTGAGTCACCTCCTCCTGTTTATCCCTGATCTACCAGCCTCTCCCCACCCTCCCCCAGCCACGCAGATCTCTGCCCTGTGACCCCACTTGTCTCTTTTCCATGGCAAAGAGCCCTGGTCCATCATGCACCCCATGTGCAGAAACCTTTGATCATTCTGCCGCGTTTCTCCGTGCATTTTCCAGCTCCACTGTATCCTGCGGATGGGGGGACCAGGACTGCACACAGGCTGGGACTGACCAGGGAATAGTGGCACCTCTGACGTCGTCTCTACCTTTTCCTAACCCTTCCTACCGGTTTTGATGGAGAGGTTTTGCAGTCTTGACCTCTGCTGAGTGCTGAGGGGACATTTTCATGGACTGTCAGAGCTCCTGGTCTCAGAGCCCCCCACTTTACATGTGAGGCTGGGCTTGGTTTCCCCATGTGTCACGTCCCTGACACTGGCTTTCATCTCGTTTTATTGCCAAGTTGCTCAGACTCTCAGAGTCTTCCTGCAATTCTTAGCATTCATCTGCAGTACCCAGAATAATTCAGTGCTATTAGCAGATTTTGTCACTTCTCTGCTGACCTCATCTCATCATAGGATCTGCTTGTGGAAATGCAGGTGACCTCTCTCAGCTGGCTTACCCTCAGGTGGCTGCTGGCTCTTTCCAAGCAAGCCCCTAGCTTTGGAAAAAAGAAATTCACTTTAAGAGCTGTGTCAACTCTTTCTCAGCATGTCATATTTATCCATCTGTCCCCTAACTATGCCAGTTTCCTCCTCCTTATGCCAATTTTTGTTCATTTGCAGAGAACAGATGCATCATTTATAGGTCTGGGACTCCCTGGCTGCCTCCTGGGAAGCATTTTTGGTATCACAGTTGCCACCTTCCAGTCCTCATGTCCCATGCTGTACCCAGACCTCGGGGGAGGTTGAGGTGTCACCCAGCAGAAGTGACATCCTCCCGGTCCCTGCTGTGCTGCACAACTGGGCTTATGTAGGGTGCTGCCATGAAGGGAAGGTGCTGGAGTCATCACAGACATTTCTAAGCTCCCAGGGATGGCTTTTATTTGAAGCTGTGGAAGAAGTACCTGGAGATTCAAGGGGCTGCAGGCTTCCCTGCAAGGGGAGATGCTGGTGTCAAGGGTAGCAGCCGACCCAGCGCCTGACTCAAGTGACATGTTGGCAAGTGTCAAATGCTAAATTCAGCCCCCACATCACTCATGGGTGAATCATCTTCCAGCACCTCCTCAAGAGCGTGCAGGAGCAGAGGCCTTCTCCTCTGAGTCACAAAAAGCTGTTGCCTTGAGACGCTGGGCTATGTCCACACCACCCAGGGTTAAACTGGAGGGAAAGGTTTACTGGGATGATGTGGCCTGAACCCTGCTAGACCCAGGGAAGGTCTCATGTCCTGTTCTTGGCCCAGCTGCCAAACAGGGCTCCTGTCCCCAGCTGCAGGTGAGCACAAAGAGCACTGGGGGCAGCTGAAGCAGCTCCTCGCACGCAGGAGGACGGATGAGTGCTGAGGACGCACACAGCTCTCTGCAGGGCTGGCAGAAGCCCGGAAGATGTTGCCTGGCTTTTTCTTCCTGGTGCGTGCTCTGACCTGCCTGGGAAGTGTTTACCCAGGCGAGAAGCTATGGCTGCCTTCGGTGAGAGGAAGGGCCACGCTGTGAGCTCCAGCCCAGAGACAACAGATGAGAGTTCCTGGACCCTCCGCAGACGGAGAAGAGGGTGGGAGCAGAGCTCCCAGTGTAGAGGTCCAGCCCTGGGTCCTTGCGGGCCACTGCAGAAGGCCTCCTGTCTCCCCTGTTCCCACGGTCTGTGAGCCAGAAACGACTTCTATGCAGCCACAGGCTGTTCTCCTCCCAGCTGAGGACGGTGCCACAGCAGCTCACTGCCGCCCTTCCCTCCATCCTGGGGGCTCTGTGGGCTGCGGGAGGTGCGAGCAGCAGGCAGCCCCCGGGGCTGCGCATCCCGACGAGGGGCTTCCTGCCACAGCGGAGTGAGAGAGCAGCCGAAATGCGGAGTCTGGCACGCCAGTGGCGCAGTGCCTGCTCCCTGAATTTCCCCCGTCTGCCAGGCCCACCCCGCGTCCCCCGCCAGTCCCCGCACGAGGGATGTGACACGACAGCCATCTGTCACGGCGATCCGCTGGGCCGCGGCGACTCGCAGGCGGAGTGGCATCACGGCCACAGCTGTGGCATCAGGGCCAGTCTCTACGGTGCAGGCACCAAACCTGGGTGCCAGCGTGCATCAGATCCGAGGGATGCAAACAGTTGGGGATTGGAGCAACACCAGCTGCAGCGTGAGACGCAGATGGAGCTTGGCTTTGGTGGTGCGAATGCAGAAATCTGTCGCTGCTTCTTCAAACCTGAAAAGAACTGTGGTGAACGCAGGGATGTCGCTAATGTCTCGTCATGACTGCAGAAAGAATAAGAGCTGCCCGTGCCTGTGCTGAGCCACACGGGGTGCAAGGAGCTCATTTGGTCTCCTTCTGGACTCCCCTTCAAAGCTCTCCAAGCACATAGAAATCTCCCATCCCAGCTATGTTCTCCTCACCCTGCTGCCCCGTGTTGCTGTCTGGGTGGTTTGGCCCAGGGGAAGCCAGTATCCAGGGGAAGATCAAATCTGTGGGCTCAGGTGGGTCCAGGGATCTTCTTCTTGATGCCCCTCCAGGCTCTGCTGAAGACTCAGGTGAGAAGGTGATGGTCCACAGGGCACAGATCAGAGAATGGGGCTACGCAGGGCCAGATGCCCACCTGTCAAAAGGCCACGGAGGAACCTGGAACAGAAACAGGCCCCGCAAATGGTAAGGAGGTGCTGGATTGCTAGGTGGGCTCAGACCTCAGTCCCTCTTTGATCCCCAGCATGGTCCTGGGGCAGCTGCCTCTCCAAGGAGGGAATGATGGGAGGGATGTGACAGGATGGGATGGGAAGGAAGGACCCCTGCAATTCCTCTGATATGGTAGTATTTTTTAAAAAACACCACCACCACAAGCTAGATCCCTCCTCAGTCACCTCTCAGGAGATGCTGAGCATGTGTTTTCCAGGCCTGAGGATTTAACAAGAGCCATCTCCAACAGATGTTGCTGAACATCCTCCTTTGTTACTGACAGAGGGTGGAAGTACTCTCAATCTCATGTGCCATCAGGGTGGAAGTACTCTCAATCTCATGTGCCATCAGCCCTGCATCCTGCTTCCTTCCAAATGCCGGACAGACAGATTTATTGGGAACCTCTTTCTTTATTTTAATAACAATCTCATCATCCCCATCTGCCGGGATTGAGGTCTGCTGCTAGACCTCAAACACTGCCTTGTATTCACTCTGTTCCTGGCTGACACTTCTCCTCCTCCTGATGCCTTTTCCATCTTGCATTCCCTGTGCTCTGAAATTTCCAGTCTTGGCTTCTGGGTGCCATGGCTGTCTTCTCCCTAGGGAGGAAGGTCCCTCGATGTCTGGTTGGACCTGGGGGATCTAGCCAAGTTTCTTGGGCAGGAGCATGCAGCGTGTGCTTACTCAATAAATCAGCAAGTCTGGAACTCAGTGGGCTGACTGGGCACACGTTCGGCATGGGCTGTGCCAGGCTGGCACAGGAGGCTCAGCACTATCCCAGCTCTGCTGCTGCACAGGGGCTGGAAGGTCACCACGAGAAGCTTCTCTCTCCAGCCATCCTCTCCTCCCTGCAGCAGACACCCCAACAGCCACGTCCCAACATCTGTTCCCACAGTGGTGCAGGGGCCAGCTCATGGCTTGAGGACGGGCAGGACCACACTGCGGCATCTCTCCCCCTTCACTGCCTGCCTCTCTGCATAGCTTCACCTCTGCCGTTGTCCCGCTTTCAGAGGGGCCTCTGGCCCCCTTCCCTTTCGGGCACGGTTGACCATGGCCTTCGGGGCACCTGCGATCAGGGCCGAGAGCGGGTTTGGGTGAACGGTGTGTGCTTGGGAAGGGCTGTGGGGGATGCAGGGGGGCAGGTCTGGAGACAGCGCTGCGCGCAGCAGCTGCCGGGGGTCAGGAGGGCACGGGGAAGCAGTCGGCCCTGGGTGGTGGGTGAGCAGAGTTGCGGTGGCCTGTGGCCGGTGTGTGTGCAGGGGTGACAGAACACAATGTGCAAACCTGCCGCTCGCCTCTGTGATGGCCTCGGCCTCCGCTGCCACGCTCCAACACAGCGCTCTCCACCCCGCTCCCCCGCGCGCTCAGCCCCTCACCGGCAGCTCCATCCCCAGGGGATGTCCTCCAGCCCCGGCTGTCCCGGCCCTGCGTGCCCTGGGCTGCGGCCCCGCGCTCTTGCCCCGCCGTCCCCACACACCCGGCCTCCGCTCAGCCTTGTCTGCCGCGTCCCGCCGCGTTTCTCGCGGGGGTCCCTGGGGCCAGCCTGGTGCTTCGGCGACTCTCCCCGGGGTGATCTGCTCCGCGAGTGCTGCGCGGGTCTGGCCTCACCAGCACCTCCCGGGCAACCATCGAGGGACCCCGATCTCGTTAGCAGCCCCCCCGTGGCCCCTCTCCCGGAGCCACGGCGGGCGCCTTTCCGGCACCCCCAGCGCCGGGCTGCGCTCCAGGGGAGCGGCAGCACCTCAGCAGCCCGGCCCGGCCCCGGTCCGCGGGCTCCGGGCTGCGCAGCAGGAGGGACGGGGCGGC
>Ga0065711_1049885_pt1 | contig 11085 bp, 3 predicted proteins | sample Hoacrofraction12_FD_59098 | JGI IMG/M metagenome (GOLD analysis project Ga0065711, IMG submission 59098) | Hoatzin crop microbial communities from Cojedes, Venezuela - Epithelial fraction 12 v2 (version 2) | ecosystem: Host-associated > Birds > Digestive system > Esophagus > Crop | place... | reverse complement strand
ATCCTGGGGTGCATTAAGAGGAGTGTGGCCAGCAGGTCGAGGGAGGTTCTCCTTCCCCTCTACACTGCCCTAGTGAGGCCCCATCTGGAGTACTGTGTCCAGTTCTGGGCTCCCCAGTGTAAGAAAGATGAAGAGCTACTGGAGAGAGTCCAGCGGAGGGCTATGAGGATGATGAAGGGACTGGAGCATCTCTCCTACGAGGAGAGGCTGAGGGAGCTGTGCTTGTTCAGCCTGAAGAAGAGAAGGCTGCGAGGGGACCTAATAAATGCTTACAAATATCTTCAGGGTGGGTGTCAAGAGGACGGGGCCAGACTCTTTTCAGTGGTGCCCAGCGACAGGACAAGGGGCAATGGGCACAAACTGAAGCAGAGGAAGTTCCGTCTGAACATGAGGAAGAACTTCTTCACTCTGAGGGTGTCGGAGCCCTGGTCCAGGCTGCCCAGGGAGGTTGTGGAGTCTCCTTCTCTGGAGATATTCAAGATCCGCCTGGACCAGGTCCTGTGTAGCCTGCTCTGGGTGACCCTGCTTCAGCAGGAGGATTGGACTGGATGACCCACAGAGGTCCCTTCCAACCCCGACCATTCTGTGATTCTGTGAAGAGAGTTACAAGAAGGTTTTAGATTTTCACGTATGCGCTGCTGAAACTAGGTGCATTCTTTTTTTTTTTTTTTAAACAGTATGTAAATATACTACTATTTTAAGCCTGACCTCGTGCGAGGTTTCAGTGTTGCATATTACGGGTGACGGTGGAGTAGCCCGCAGCTCCCGCTTGCCTTCTGTGTTGTGGTAAATGGGTAGGAGTTTACTAGACACCCGTGGTGTTTTACTGATAGTGGAGACTACAGTATTCTGCAGACGTAACATTATTTGGGAGCACCAGGAGATAACAGAATGGAAATAACAGAAATTACTGATCTTGTTAACTAAAGCCACAACGTAGATCTCAAGCTCTGACAACCCTGCATCGCCCACTGGTTTGTCTACGGAGAGCAACCAGACTCTGAATATTGTTCTGTAGGCTTCCCAGGTACCGCGTTTCTGCACAAGAGCTACTTGCCCCTACATGGGGAGATCTCTGCAGTGCCTTACAGGAGATTGTACACAGAACACTTTTTCTTCAAGTCCCAGTTTCCTCTGTTTGCCAGAGTTCCCTCACTTCCAGAAAGATTATTTTATTTTTTTCAGATGGAGAGAAGGAAAGAAGAATAGGTTTCTTAAACTCTAGTTATAACAACCTGGTTATTGACAGTCATCTCTGTATGAGAGGTCTACAATGACAGAAAAAAACGATGTCTTGGCAGTGATGTTGTGTATAACTCCCTGGCTTTTTGATCAGAATGAGCTATTCCGAGATTAGACATTCCTTCGTAACTCAGACCTGTATTTATGCTGACAGGTGTTGTAGTTCCTATCTGGTGTTAGTCTGGCAGGCCTACAGAGGAATTCTCGGTTTGTTTGTGAATAAAGCGGGCAGTAAAACATTTAGCAAATGTCTGTGTTCTAAGACACAATTAATTTCAGCCTGGGGATTCTCCTTAGAGAGGCGTTTGCAGACCTCCTAGCATCTGAAAGCAGTAAGTGTATATGTAGAGAGAGGTGACACAGCTTTGAATTTTATTGAAATATTATGATGGGATGATTATTTTAGAGACACAGACTTTAAAAATATTTTACTAAACTTTGGTAAATGCTGTTCTTAAATTGGTACAGTCAGGGGAAAAGAAGTGGCTGGCAACAGCTGATTTGAAAAAGAAGAGTTTTCCAGAACAACATTAGCTCCAGTCTTTAGTGGTTTTTGGTTTTTTCTTTTTTTTTTTCTTGCCTTTTTTTTTTTCTCCAAGCATGTGTGTGGGCTGGAGGGGAAGAAACAATAGAAAACAGAGAGAGGAGCTGATCTGAAAACATGATGCCAAAGCGAAGGAGTAATGTAAATGAGACCAAAGGAGTAATGAAATAAACCACCCCCCCAATCCTTCAACAGTGGATATTTTTGTTCTCTTATCTTCTTGAGCAGAAATGAAATGTGTATGTGGAGTAAGAAAAATGGTCTGTTATTTTGCCTGAAAATTCAGAGCTTTAATTGCCAAGCAATAGTCATTAGTTTGCCTTGACACAGGGCTTTTTGTCAAATACCACAGCTCAGCCTTACTGATGGCACGATTCCAACGCAATTCCATGTGAAGATGCTTCCTTTATCCTTGTTTCAATTGTTGCAAATTACTTGTAACAGATAGTGAACAACACAACCTAAAGTATAAAGAATTGTTAATAGCCTGAAATAAACCATCCTACAGTATTCTAATCATGATGATTTATATTTTCTTTCCTTAAAAATCCTCATTTTGAGGTTTTATTCTAAATTATATTCCATAACCCTTCATCATGTCCAAATACATCTTGATGCTATGGGCTCTGAAATAAGCGGTCATGGGAGAGGTGGTGGGCTACGGTAGAATTAACTTACATCTGGCCTGGGGAATGCTCATCTCGACCTCCGGCTCTGCTGATGACGCTGTAGCGTGAGCATCAGCCAGGTCACCGAAAGGCTAACCTAGGGCTCACTTTGTATGCACCTCCTGAAGTGAAAGGGACACCGTGACTGTCTTATCATCGTCGTGGGGCATCTATGGTGAGTGCTGCAGGGGCTTGGAAGGTCTTGGTATTTTACTTCACTGCTTTAGAGGCTGAAACCATCTCTTCACTTATGATAGTTTTAAGAGAGACGGTGCAAAGGTGAACTGACTTTGTACCAACACCCCAGAGCAACTCTACCATGCAGTAAGCTTCCTATATTTATTGTTGCTGTTCCCTTTATTTTGCATTGTACTGATGTTTTGATTTTGGCAATGCCCAGACTTTTGGCCTCTGCGTCTTTGAGTGTTGAAGGACTACATTTATTTATGTAGTGGTCTGGTGTCAAATAAATACTAATTCTTTGGTATTATAATGTATTAAATTTTGGACCTAGAAGCATATAATTTATATAAAGTTTGGGAAATTAACTGCTATGGATTGTTTTTTCCTGCTGTTCTAGGATCACAGTCTCTAAATTACTTCCTTTCAGAAATTCCTGTTAGAAAACAGCCTGTACGGGCTGTATCAACCAACTTTACATTTATATAGAGTCCTTTCAAACATTAAAGCAGACTCAGTAATTTTTATACTCATTCATGAGAACAGAAGACATTCCTTATTGGAAAAGATAATCAATACAATCACAACTGTAAGTGAATATAAATAAGATTTAATTTTATCTGGTGTCTGAAAAAGCTTTCTTCTGGTAACAAAAATGCTTGTTATAGCCCACTTGTTTTTCTTCTTTGAATAGTGATGATTTAGTTTAACTTTATTGATGGTATTGGCATCTGGAAAAGTGTATAGAAGCATATATCAGAATTATTCGGATACGATCTCTTAAAATAACTTTTTCTTTTTGAAATCGGTTTATAGTCACTGTTAGCAACACGTGTTTGCTGAGCTCTTTGGTGGTAGCAAATGAATCCCAGAAACATTACAAGAAGTACGGGTGTCACTTGGGTTTGTGCCGCAGAGGAACGGGAAGGCGGAAGGGGAATTGCAGGGAGCTGCGTTGGGTGCCCGGGTGGGAGCAGCGGGCAATATTCTGCAGCAGTAGCTGATCACTTTTCCTGGCCCTGTGGCCTTATTTTTCTGGCAGGTGCAATGGGTCATATGCCCGAGGCTCCACCACTCACTTGCAACTGCACCAGGCTATCACACCAGTCTAACTAGTAACAACAGGTATGGAAAGTAATCCAGCTATGTAGTGCTGCAATTCTATGTTGGTTTATTTCTGACCATTCCAAGACACCTTTACTATATATCTTCTGTCTAATGACATCAAGACATGCTTTAGGCATTTTTTGTAGAAAGAGAAGACAATTTTGTCACAAATTTATTGACTATAAAGCAGTCTGAAACAAAGTCCGAGCAGCTGTATTCTGTACCTAAAATGGAAAACAACTCAGGAGGACTTTGACTAGAGGACTCAATATTATGCAAAGCATACCAAAAATGACACTTCCTTTTTTTTTTTCCTTCTCCAGCATTGCAGAACAGTAACCTGTTAAAACCAGAAAGTAATATATTTTAAATCAATCCCATTAAATTGCTTTTTAAACTATAGATTTCACTGTCTAGGATGCAGAAAGAGAAATAAATTAGATAATTCTATATATGAGATTTAAGCCAGACAATCTTTCATGAGCACTCCATGTCTGAGAAGATAATGGTATAAATTATCAAGGTCTTTTGGTTGGTTATCTGTTTGGGTTCCTTTTTGTCCTTGAAAACCTGATGCACCAAAGCTCAAGTAGTTCAGATAAGTAGCTACGTTAAATACACAGTATCTACGTAGAGGGAAATATTTGGGGTTCCTTAATCTGAGATGCTTGACGTCTTACACAAAATATGTGGTGTATCAGAATTTAATACGCCTTACTGCATAATCTATTATATCCACTGGGCCTCTCCAGCAGTCAAAAAATCCACCACTCCTTCCACACAAAATAAAGACAAAGCTGTAGGGAGGTACAGAGATCATCATCTATGCTGACAGATTAGCAAACAGTTAGTACAAACAAAGTGTTGATTTCTTTGTACGATAGACAGGAACACAGACAAAGAAACTTCTCTTGTGTTCATTGTCTGTACTGCGCTAGCCCATTTTTTGGCAATATGTCTCTACTCCACTCCAGTTTTGGGGTGTTTTTTGCCAGTGTTAGCTACAGGTTTGTCTGTAGCTGCCCAAAAAACATCTCCCTCCCTTTGAGTCCAAACGCCAGTCGGTTAGTTCATAAAATAAGTTATGTTTGTTTTTCGTGCCACTTATTGTTGCATATTCATCATTAAAATGTTTTTAAGTGCAACATTTTCCATATTTGTAAACTATTCGTCCCATAAAATGACATGGAAATAATAATAAAATCACATTACAACTGATTTTATTAGTAGCACTTTACTAGCAAGGACTGAAAAATTCCTGCAGTGTTGAAACGGTGTAAGACAGGACTAAAGGAAGGTAGGATGTACATTCTACCCTCGTCCAGAGGGAACTCTCCTGGCTACCACAGAATATCAGCACACAACCAGAAAAGAATACCACACCTCAACTAAGCAGTTGAAAACACCGTGTTTAGATTTTTCATGGCAATCAGCATCTGTTACTGCAGTGCATAAAAACGGCTGATTTTGAGAAACGTGTTAAAGCATGCTGTTGAGACTTCACTGTTATCACTATAAAAGCAATCTGTAAAGATGATCTGATTTGTAAAGTCAGGATGAAATGTCACTGCGCTACCTTCATAGCGGTCTCGCAAGCTCCTGCTTAGTTTTTGACTTGTAACAACTGTTTGATCTTTATCTTTGTTAAAGCTTTGCTAATAAGAGCCTTGCAACAGCTCACATCTGTCATTAAAATGGAGCTTCAAATTAAATTAATTCAAAGCAAGATTTTACATTAGAAATGCAGTCATAAGACAAGCAAGATGCTTTCAAATTCACTTGAATTTGTTCCCACTTCTCCTCAAGAGCAAGGAAAATGTGTTCCTGCTTCTCCTTTCCTGCTCCTATTTTTAGAACTAGAATGACAAAGACCTGATCTGGCAGCCTGCGCCCCATGTAAATTAAGGAATATCAGAGTTCAGAAGCGTTCATGAGAAAGAATCGAATGGTTATAAATGGCATTTCTATTCCATTTTTGTTTTCTCTTTAATTTAAATTTCAAGAATGTCATTACCAGTTCTTTGACCGTGCTAAACAAGCAACAATTTATACTGTTTTTAAAAGCACGTCTATGTCAGGATAAGCACAAAGATAAAAAATTGACTGTTTCTGCAACTCAACCATCTTAGAAACTGTGTGCAGGCTGCGTTAAAGTTACTGAAGTGTACTCGGAACACGAGGATCTTCGTTACAAATGGAGACTGGTTCATTAAACGTGGCCACGTATAGCAGCTGAAAAAAAAATAGCTTAACCTGTGAATCAGGCTGCTGATTATTGTGTGTAGGTGTGTGTGGGGCAAATGTCTGCAGTGTTGATCACTCGGTCACAAGCTTGCTGCTCGGTAGCTGCAGCTGGTACAGGCTGGCTGTAAGGTTTGGTAAGACCTGGGCTAAGCACCCGCAGCACATCCCGAATCCCCGCCGCTAATAACAAGACGGGAGGCAGAGCTGGCAATGAGGATGGTGCTCGCTTGTGCTTCTGCGCAAAGGCTATTTACATGGTCCCCCCTAATGCTGGGGATGGGGAGCCACAGAGGGACTGGGTGGAATAAGCAAGTAAATAGGCTAAAAGCTCCAATCTCAGTTTTTAACTAAGCTGCAGTACCAGATTAACCAGGGACTCCTGTTTACCTGTGACATATGAGGAGGTGCTGCTTAATTGCTGAGGAGGACGCGGTATTTTTGTGCGCTTTCTGTTATCAGGTGGATTCTAGGGTCAGTCCGCAAGGTACAGTACTGTACCTTCTCCCTCTGCTCCCCTGAGCTACGTTAAAAATCTTGTGTGACAGTGCTTGATGCCTTTTATAGCAATAAAGAGAATACGTGCTATTCATAGTACTGCATCTCAAGTCTATTACCATGAATAGTGTTGCATTATGTGTTGCTTAATAAATATGTGTTTATCATTTGAAATGGTAACTATTATAAGTAATCTCCAACACATTCATTTCACATTTCGTAACATTAGTAAACCATAATGGAGATTCAGTTAAGCAAGTCAAAATTATTCAATAAACATTATTTCTGCTTTGTTAAAATTTGTTTCTGGTGACAACTTGTTGCAACCTAGTTTGAATGCTTACTTTATCTTTGTGCATGCAAAAATGGTGATAAATGTCTCACAGCATAAATGAAAATATTCTCAGTAGTGTTTTTACAAAAACCCACATCATCTGTTTCTGCTCAGTATTCAACAAAGTGTCACAGTTCATTTTAACAAATGATCCTGGAAGAGCAACACTGGGCCAGACTTCCAACTGTCGTGTTTTAAAATAAAAATCTTTATGATCAGCATAAACTTAGTGCCTTTCTGTTTGCTATGTCTGGACCACGTCACTGTTCAGAAATCCTCTCTGCACAGGAAAACCAGTTAAGTACGTGTTTGAATGATTTCCTGACTCAAGGCTAAAATCTCTCACAATTATACCCTGTAGCAGAAAGAATCGTCGTTGTCCTCTGCTGTCAAATCAATCACTGACCAGACAAAAACTGTCTTGGAGAACAGTGAACTCTGCTTGCTTCTTGCTGGCCGATTCTTGAAGCTGCATACACATTTAAAAAAAAAAATACTGTAAATTTGGTATTTCTCTTCTGGATATTTCTACAGGCTTTTCCCACATCTCAGCCTTCATAACGCTCTTCCAAACTTTTCAATCATCTTAAGACGAACTCTTTACCAGCTTTCGCAAGCAATGAGAGCAGCCCTCTGAAGCAGCCGCCTCGTCTGTCATACCGGCCATCACGCACTTGGGATTCCACCTTTTTGACATTTTTCCTTCCCAGCAGATGTGAAGCTGTAATGAAGTTCCTCCAAATCTCTTCCTATTTTGCAAAATACTCTTGAATAAATGGGTACTGTACTTGATATTGGTAGCAATTTGGTAAACAAGTAGGATCAGTGTATCCTGCTGTTCTGTTGATTGGGCTATAGCTTACTGCTTCACAAAATCTGAAACTAGAAATGGAATTATTTTTTTCCCAAAAATAACCTTAAAATTTACCTAAATATATGAAAGCAAGACTCTTAGCAAACCAAATGCTTATAATGCAGGTTCACTTGATGAAGTTTTATTAAAAAATTTAAAATACTTCCATCCTTAAGCATAGTAAATTCAGACAGGAAATTGCATTGTCAGGGAGCTATGAAAATAGCACATGTTGCAAATGAAAATCAGTGCTTACATCAAACTCTTTCATCTACAGTCATGTCAGGAGGGGAAGCTCTGAACAGCTGAAAAATTATATAAGGGCTTTAACAAGTACTTATGTGACCTGCTGAATGCAGAAAAGTCAGACTGGAAATGGCAATGTTCGACTGATATCCAGGTCTAGGCTGAGTTTCTACAGGAATTCAAATCTGTGGCTCTATCATGGGCTGAAAAATTCAAGTTTGGCAGCCCAGTTTCCTGACTTGTTCTAAATCAGGCCTAAGGCAAAAACTTAGGGAAACACGTATGTGCTCTAAGCAAACTTGCTTCATTTGCATCCAAACACAGAGTGGATCTGTTCCACATCTCTGAAGCCTCTAAAGATGCAGAAGGTTTATTTTCACATTTCTAAACCTTCCTTTTGTTACTGGGAATTTTTTGAAATTAAAAATCCAAACTTTTTGGCTAATGATAATTGCACATTTAGAAAGAATCGTATAAACAGATTGGTTAACAGCGAGAACCCAGTGTCAGATGTGCCAAGGTGTTTCAACAGCTACAGCTCTCTGTGGGAGGAGATGCGTTAGCTACAACCCTACGGGATGATCTTGAAGCTCTTTTCCACCCAAAATGATTCAATGTAAGGAGAACTTCCTCTTTTCATAACAACCTCAGAGCTCTGGGCGTATACAATCACACACCACGCTCTGTTTATTAGGTACCAACCATCTCTTAACGTCAGATGGTACGCGTACATTGACTTCTCAGTTCAGATCAGGACTATACTTGTCCTCCATTTTTCAGATTGCTTTTGTTCCATTGCAAGGTTTATGACCATGAGCGTGAGACTAGACCTGTGCTTCCCGGCAAGCCCTCATCGTGATCCCTTCTGCGTGGCCTGTGCCTGGGAGACGGGACATTTGTCTTCTGCCGATTCTGTCCACTCAGTAGCTTGTCCGTTCACAAGCTTCAAGAGTGAGAAAGTAGGGAACCCTGTCCTGCAGAACATGAATAGAAGAAGGGGTCCCTGTCTCCTCACCACCTCAAACCCTTCTGTCCCTGCAGACTTCAGCATACGGGAAAGTCTTCTGTGGGCAAATCCATGTTCCCACCCAGATCAGATCAAATGGGGAGTAAGGGAATAGTGGGGCGATAGCAGAGAAGAAAGAGACCACATGTCTGCTCTTTGCAGTCATCTGTTGGCTCCTTGTCCAACAGATGTAGTGCTAGTGTGGTATGTAGTAACTCCACAACTACTTTTGGCACCGGTGTTGTGAAAGATTAAAATCGTATGTCTCTGCAGTATTCAATAATAAATTATTTTGCAAAAATAATTGTAAAAATAAGGCCCTAGATGTGTTGGCTTACATTCTCTTCTGTCCTCCACTTAGAGGAGATTAGGAAACACATAAACACCTAATCCCACTACAACGGATGTGCTTTCCAGCAGGGGAACTCTATTTCTCTTTTGGGACATGCCAACATATTTCCAAAGTTAAGAAATAATCATAATATCTGGTTCTGTTAATAATAATCTCTTGCACAGAGGGTGAGAAAACGAAGCTGATGTATCAGCTCCCCCTCCCACGAAGTCTCTAACTTTAGGCTATATTTGTACATCATCTTGTAAATACAAGATGAAATAATGTACACAAAATGCTGGGCTACCCTAACTTCCCATGGTGACTTTTGTAGGTGCCAGACTGATTGGACCCACCCCTTAACTGTAGACTAGGCGGGAGCAGTGACTGCTTTTGCCTTCACACCCTACCCGTATCTTAAAGCGCTGTATCTAGGTGCAGGCATATTCAGTAATTCTGACTGTGCAACTAGTGGTTCTTTCCCCTACACCAATATTGTGACAAAACAAGCATCTTTTTTATACTGATATTTTGAGTCACGATTTGCCCATTGGCTATACTTTCCCCCCATTAAAATCAGCAGAGGTTTATCAGGTACGTCATGGGAGGTGACCTAGGTCAAAGCCAAGTGCTTTGTGAAGACCCAATCATTTTTCATATTTGAGAGCTAAAAAAAAAAAACCAGAAACACCTACTGTAAAGATTGCTATTTATTCAAAATATGCACATTACTTACTATCAGTGTAATGGTTTGAACCTCTACAAACTTCTGTGCTTAGGTGATTAAATGGACAGCTTGTCTTGTGGCAAGGTAAAAATGCACTTAAACCAGTAATCTTATATGTTAATACATGTTTGCTAATATCAGCAAGGATAGAATCAAACTCTCGGTCTGATACCTAATGACAACAATCATTACATTGTCATTGATTTCAAAAGTTACTAAGTTGTTTAACTACCTTGGAGATGAACACACTTTTCTTTCATTCTCTTTTATAATAGAGAAACTTGGAAAGTTATTTCTTGACATGTAAATTACAACTGCTACGCTCTTAAATTGTTCATACCATTTCGGATTGGCCTGTAATACGTATCATACAGCTTCCAGATAAGATGGAGTTGGATTTTTATGAAACACACCATATTAGCCCGGAGTAACGAGCTAATGATTTCAAATGAGCTTAAGGGGAGATGTACTTGTCTGTAATCAGGTAGGCAAAACCTTTTTACTTAATTCAGAACATTATCAGCAAAATGAACTTTCTTAACAGCTGAAAGAAATAAATTTTTAGCAAGAGATCTGTTGTGCTGAGATACCATACAACTCTTTATAAAACCAGGTGAAATGAAAAAACACACCATGAAAACAGAGGACTATTCCTCTTCTCAAAACGCATTAAGAGTATATATATGTCTGACATAACTGGAAGATGCAGGCTGCTGTCCCAAAGAATTGCAAATGAGAAACAAATATGAAACGCTGCTTACATGAATAACTCATCTTTACTGAAGAATTTGATAAATACTGAAAAATATTTCATTCACTGTCTCTTCTAGATCTAGAGATATATTTGTGCTTACCTGTCTTGTAGCATCTAGTACCTGCTTCTAGATAGACAAGTGACAATACTGTGCTAGGCATGGGTAGATACGGGCTATTGCTACTTTGTCCATATATTGATAATATATGGACATAAAAGTACAATATATTATATACATTTTGTACACAGAATCACAGAATGGTAGGGGTTGGAAGGGACCTCTGTGGGTCATCTAGTCCAACCCCCCTGCCAAAGCAGGGTCACCTACAGCAGGCTGCACAGGACCTTGTCCAG
>Ga0065711_1049884_pt1 | contig 11085 bp, 9 predicted proteins | sample Hoacrofraction12_FD_59098 | JGI IMG/M metagenome (GOLD analysis project Ga0065711, IMG submission 59098) | Hoatzin crop microbial communities from Cojedes, Venezuela - Epithelial fraction 12 v2 (version 2) | ecosystem: Host-associated > Birds > Digestive system > Esophagus > Crop | place... | reverse complement strand
GAAGGCCAACGGCATCCTGGCTTGTATCAGGAATAGTGTGGCCAGCAGGAGTAGGGAGGTGATCGTGCCCCTGTATTTGGCACTGGCGAGGCCACACCTGGAGTCCTGTGTTCAGTTTTGGGCCCCTCACTACAAGAAGGACATTAAGGTGCTGGAGCATGTCCAGAGAAGGGCAATGAGGCTGGTGAGGGGTCTGGAGAACAAGTCTTGTGAGGAGCAGCTGAGGGAGCTGGGGCTGTATAGCCTGGAGAAGAGGAGGCTGAGGGGGGACCTTATCACTCTCTACAACTACCTGAAAGGAGGATGTAGTGAGACAGGTGTTGGTCTCTTCTCCCAAGTAACTAGTGATAGGACAAGAGGCAATGGCCTCAAGTTGCGTCAGGGGAGGTTTAGATTGGATATTAGGAAAAACTCATTTATTGAAAGAGTGGTCAGGCATTGGAACAGGCTGCCCAGGGCAGTGGTGGAGTCCCCATCCCTGGAGGTGTTTAAAACATGTGTAGATGTGGCACTTCAGGATATGGTTTAGTAGGCATGGAGGTCTTTTCCAGCCTACGATTCTGTGATTTCTGTCCTTGGAAATATTTGGACTTTCAGAAAAAAGTGCAAATTACTTTTGTATGGACTAGATGTCTTTTAGACCCAACGTCTGAGATGGGGTAGGACTCCTTTGCTTGAATTGACTGGCTTCTAAGAACATAAGACCAGTTTAATCAGGTTCTATAACTTACTTTGTGGTTCTTCAGTTTTTTCTTTTTTATTTTAAGTTCCAGTAGAAGAAAAATCTGTCACCTGTATTTAAATAGGCCCTGGACTTCAAGGGAGGATGGGGAGGGAACAAACCTAATCAGAGTATTGTCTCCTCAGGATTCACTTCAGGCTGTGAAAAGTTGAATAAAGTAGTTTGACACTCACCCTTCTACTGTGATGACCTCCTTTCTAGTCTTTCTATAATACCTTGAAAAAGAACCTTAGGGCTTTTTTTTTTTTTAATATGTATCTATCAGCACCTGTTTTGAGGTCTAGCTGTGAACTGTGTAATCCCATGGCATGTTTCTAGAAGTTGATAAATCCTTGACTATGATATTGAAGCTCAGCCACTTTGTGCAAAAAGATGTCTCTCTACAGTTTCATTATAAGACCATAACATACCACTTCTCGGAGACATGCCGAGACTGAAGAGAAGGAAATTCTACTCATCAGTGTCTCAAAACTTGTGTCTGAAACACATGCTGGGCATTTCTTTTTTCGTATTCACAGGTCAGTTGTCACCTGAACATGCCACAACACCAAAGCATATCAATGTATAGTACAAGGTCTGCTCCTCACAGTCCAGGAGTCCTTGGTTTTGTTAAGCACCATATTCACCTGTCCAGTCCTCTCCCAAGTGCTTTAAATGTCTGGTGGATAACTGGAGTCATGATTGGGACTAGGATCCTAGTTTCTCTGTCCTGATTCTGTGTGTGTGTGTACAGAAGTATCTCCTTGTGTATTTCAATACACATGTTTTGTCTTTAATGTAAGAAGCAGAGCTTTCTGTTCCTCAGGTGTCCTTAGCCTCAATCCCTGCTCAGTATGTTCCCAAGTCTATGATCAGAAATTCAGTATGCACATTTCTGGGATTTCTCACATCACAAGGTCAGAATTTTTTGCTCTGTTAGTAACAAATCTCAAAATAGCCCCTTGTTCTGATCTGATGAAGAATTCTTCACCTATCCTAGTCCACTGAGCCTTCCCATTTCAGTGTCAATACTGAATGTGTGTCAGTGTGAAGAGTACTGATGTTCCTGTGCTATTGGAGAGATCCTTATTTAAGAGCAAAAAGGGCTCTGTGGGAGAGTTATCTGTGAAGCCTTCTGTCTGTTCTGTCTCTTGGCTGAAGGTCCAGTCTTTGGACTTTCTGTTGGAGCTAAAGCAGCTCAGCCATCCCATACTTTGCTCCACATTCACTTGTCAAAGTTATCTTTGTGCACCAACTGCAGTGTTCATTCAGTATTCTCAAAGGTTCTCTAGGTTTAACTACATTTTTTGCAGTGTGGAAGCCCAGTGGAAAGAAACTGCGTAATGATCGGGACTGGGACCACAGGACAGAACCTCAGTGGAGTTTACAGCATTGCCTTTCATGATTATGTTTCTTTTCAGGTTGTAACATTGTTCAGGAGAGCAGGTGAAGTCCAGACTTAGGGCTCTCTGCCACTTCCACTTTTTTGGGTAAAGTGTCCATGAAGTGGTAGCAGAAGTGATTCTGTTTTAACTAGCAAATGTATTTTTCATGTAGCTTCCTATACTTAGGCAAATTCTTCCAAGACCAGGATGTTAAGAGGCGGTGTTTTATGTCTTCACAGGATCAAGTCAGGATTGTGTTACTAGCTGAGCAAAGCTATCTGAAAAGGCTGTGAAACAGGATAACGATGTATGACACGTTTATGATGGAACCTGCTCAGTCATAGTGGCACACTTTGTCAGAACTCTGGCGACCCATGAGGAGAGTCTCCACTGTAGGTAATTGTCAGGCTCTTCTCTGCTTAGAGCAGAGTCAACAAACTTCGAGTTGGTATTCAGTAAGAGCTTTGCCATCACGCAGGTATCTAGGAGTTAACACAAAGCTTATAACATTATCTGTCAGTCTTAGTATGAGGACTTGGACACCACTTTCCAGGTCAGGGTAACGCATGGAGATGTTTCAATACACATTTAAAAGTGGAGGAAGAAAACCCCACTATTCATAGGTTACCCTGAAGGGTAGGTCTTTCCGGGAACTGGAACTCTGTAGTGGAGCCAGGACTGAGATGACGCAGCACCTGTATCTCAAGTCTGAGCTGAGGATGTGGGGTGAACACATGCCGTGGAGAGTGCAAAGGTTGAAAATTCTTCACTGCCTGGCAACATGTGCATTTACAATATAAATATGTAAATGAACAACACTTTTAAGAAAGTAAATCACTGCTGAAGAATTTTCAGAAAAAGAATTAGTCATTAAAATCTTCCAAATTGCTGCTCTGTAGCACTGACATTTATTCAATTCAGATATCTTACAGTTATTTGGATTTGAAAATATTAATGAGAACATCGCCATTCATGTTTAGCTATTATAAGATTTTCTGTTTAATACTCTCTGAAGAAAACCAGTCAGAAACAGAATAATAATTCAAGGTAAGTTGGCTCCACATAAATGTTTGGCTTGTTTAAGGACAGTGTCAGGGGGTTATCTTTGACTATATTTTTCTTCAGTTATCTTACAAAGCTAAATTATGCAGGGGAATTGTGTAATCCGAAGAAATTAATAATTACTAAAAATAGAAAACTCCTGAGATCAGAAACAGGAGGTTCTGAACACTTAGACCTGTCTAGCATACCAACAATTTTTTGTCCAAATAGTAATTTAAGCTGATCTGTTTTACTTTCAACGACTAGCTGAAGTCAGAATGGCCTAGTTCTGCCTCCTGTTGAAGCTAAGGATCCAGTCAACACAGTCTGTAAACCATGATTAGTTTTCTTGGAGAAAAGGAGAGACAGCTCTGTCCTGGAGATACAGCTGTTAGAAGACAGGAGAGGACTGCCTGGAACTGTATTTAAGGGAAAAAGGTTGGGCCTAGGGAATTACAAGTCATCTTTGGTATTTGCAAGAACTTTATTCATCAAGCTTTTGTTATTTGTCTGATGTTTAGACTTCAAGTATGAAAGTCAGTATGGAGTTTTCAGGAATGACGCTTATCAAATTTCTCTCGTTTCCTCCTTTGGCGGAGTAACTGGCCTGCAGAAGATGGATACAGCAGATGTGATATGTTTGACTTCAGTAAGACTTCTATCATCGAAGCTTAAGCAAATCATGCGATGGAGAGAAAGCAGACTACTTGAAAAGGTAGACTTGGAGTGATTATCAATTATATCAAAGTAGGGTCACAAGGGGGTCTGTTCGGTCCATTTTTACTGTCTTTGTGTTAGTAACCTTATTGGTGGAATTTCAAAGTTTACTGTTGTCTGAACTTGTCTTATCCCAAAGGACAGAATTACTTGATACGTAGAGGACCGTAAATTAACATGATGTCATTCATTAAAGGCAAGTGTAAAGTATTGCATTTACAAAAGTGAAATCAAATGCACAAATACAAAATGGAGTATAACCCACTGAAATACTGCGGCAGACAATGGGGTTTTAGTGTGGCTAGTAAACCAGTACGAAGCTAACAAGGTAAGTGATACTGTTGAAGGTAGAAGGAATAAAGAATAAAAGGAAATCCGAGGGGTGTATTAATAGGAGTATCATACAATCGAGAAGAGAGCCCTGCTGCTGAAGGTGTACTGTGTCCAGACCTCAGCACCTTTAATAAGCAACTGGAGGAGAACAGCAAGAAAATTCAGAAAACATGACTTATGGGTTTGTAATATTGAAAGAGTTGTATTTGTTGAGTTTAAAAGGAAGGCAGGCTGAACGGACATAATTTCTTCATATGTAAAATGCTGTTACAGAAAGATTGTAAGAAGCTCCATCAATTGAGCACAAGGTAATCAGCTGCTAATTTCTGGTGGAAAAAAATGATATTCTGAAAATAACTTTTCTAGTAAAGTAGTATCTGTGTTACCTGGGGAAGTGGTGGAATTTCATTTGCTGGGAGCGCTTGAGAGTAATACATATGAACAAAAATAATCATAAGATGGCCTCCTGCCACTCTGGTTTGCACTTTCTGGTTTTACATAGCAAAAGGCACAGAAATGTTTCAACCAGCAGCTGTCACTGCTTTCACCACCGATGGGACTCCCAAACGAAAAGAGCATGTGCCAAACCATTTGTTTTCCTGGGAAATTCACTGATGGAGAAGGCCTGGGTATAAATACTTGTGACAGAGCAAGAGTTGCAAAATGCTCCCTCAGAAGGGCAGAAACAGAAGTTCAAATGCAGAAGGTCACACTTCAAGTGGGGGGGACAATGCTATTTGGAGGCAAAGAGACACTGGCAACAATAATGGGAAACCCCAGACCATTCCAGTTGTATGGGATACAGTCATTAGCACCTCAAACAGAGGAGCAAACCAGTATATTTTGCATATCGGATCAACACCTTCTTGTTTATGCCCTCGATGGCCAGGCTTCCAGTCACAAGTGTGATTCCTGTATTTTGCACAGGACTGACCTTACGCCCAGCCTATTTTCATGCTGGGTTTTTGCTTCCATGTTACAATGTTATTAACATCGATATTTAAATGTATGCATCTTGCAGGAATCCAAGTAAAATGGTTTGCTGTTTACTTTTTAAATTCTTAAGGAATTTTGTACTTCAGTGCCCTGTCTCTGCTTTGTCAAAGTATCATTTGGGCTCATTTTAATTGTCTCTTCACTGTGTACATTATGGTGTTCAATTCCTCAAGGGTCTGCTAAATTTAAATCATCGTTATACCATTATAGGATGGTAAGAAAGGAGAGAGAATGTGTATCTAACATGCTTGTTTAAGCAAAATGCAGCCTATGTAAAATCATGTCACCTGACCTACATTCAGGCCTAAAGAAACGGCTTTTTCCTTACACAGAAATGTGTGGGTGCACAGTGCTTGTGCTTTCTCCCTGGCTCTTTTACTTCGTAACGAAAGCCAAACTAGAGCTTGAATCACATTAACACTTCCATCAGGATAAGGACCGTTCTTTGGGCTTGCGATGGAATCTCTCCTATTGATACTGATGCTCTCTAAAAGCAGTGGCTATTCTGGGAGGGCTTCTAGGCCATGTAACTCCCAGGCTGTGACTGGCAGTACTTGAGCATGTGGCAGGTACAATTTCACATGATACTTAATGCCCAAAAATGTTGCTGCCATTGTTCAGTATGACAAAGGTAGCCCAGTATCATACTATTTCAGACATGCTGGTTCATAAGAATTCCTGAGAGAGAACTAAATTTCCCATTTTTATGGATGCATAGAAACATGAAGGAATGAAATGACTTGCAGAGGTCACATAGAAGGTCTGTGGGGAAATCGGGGCTAAGAGCTGTGTCTTGTAACTCCCAGTTCAAAGTCTTAACCACGAGATCGTTATTTTCCCCCACATCAGTGAAGCCCTGTTTCATCACCTTCAACAGCTGATAAATTACTTGGCTGAGCTTCTTAAACACCAGAACTTTGAAGGGGAAGGTAAGAAGTGTTTGTAGCTTATAAATGTTTTCATGGACACCTTAAATCATTCACCAGCTTTATAGGCATCAAATGCAATAGACTTTCTTGATTTAGAATTAAGTGCTTAAGAAATGTGTAGAAGCCATCAGTTGATCAAAAAACTGAAAAATACATTTCAGCAGTAGTTCAGAGACTAAGAAAGTAAACTAGTACTTTTTAAACTTGAAATTGGTTACATTTGTAAAGTTTTTTTTCTCTCCAGGAAACTGAACAATGACTATAAATGCCTGTTTGGTGAAATACTTTGAGATGTCTCTGTCTGAAGGTCTTTTTGCAAGTGTTGTTTTTTGAAACCTTTTTCTGCTATGACTCATGCCAAATCGCCAGGCAGTTACCTTACACTTACCTTTAGGTCCTACATTTCAATGTGACAGTGTCTCAAAGATAAGGGCAGATACCTAGTAATGGATTATGTGAAGTAATAGTTCCAAGTATACCTCCACTGAAGCCCTCCGGCATTTGCTTTTGTGTCTGCCTGTACGGTAGTCCGATGGTGTAAGGTCAGCTCACGCAGACTGGTATGGCTGAACCGACTGCCCGAAGCATCAAGAGCAGTCGGGTTGCAAAGATTCAGATGTCAGTACAGCCTTGTATGTTTTCCATGGCTGTCTCCTACAGGGAGGTCTGTACTGGGCAGTCTGCTCTGGTGTCGGTACCCAGCCAAACAGGATGAAAGCTTGCTTAGACTCATCTTCACATGCTGCAGTCCTGCTTCCCAGTCATGCTACGGATGTACCCTTTTTCAGGTTTAGAAAAATGCTGCGTCTTCACATCCACTCTCTCTCTAACCTTTGGGTTGCTGCATGAATGAACACCTCCCAAAATAGCAGTTATAGATTTGGGTCTCCTTTGTAAAACTGAAAATTGTATTTCAAATTAACTGTTGCTGTTGCTGTTTCTTAGTGAACAAATTTCACTGGCAAACATGATTGACAGAGAAATTTAGATCACAGAACTCTTGGTTTTAGTGTCAGTCCTCCTTTACTCACTGTCATTTACTGAACTCTGCTCATCATGTCTATCACCTTTGAGAAAATAATAGTCCTTTTTATTCTTTGCTGCATATAGATCTACAGGAAAAAACACACTTTTTCTTCCTTATGTAAACAATATTTTAAAATCTCCTGATTACTTACTTATTTAAACATCTATTGGTAAACCCCTGAAATCATATGTGAGGTCATGGATGTTATAAATACATAGGATTTAATCAGAAATAACTCTTATTCAATGAAACTGAGTATGGAATCTAAAAAAATAAGTTGTCAAAGTTGACATATTTTTTCCCTTCCCTGGTTTAAGTGAATTACATGCTTCCTATGATAATATTTTGTTGTTAGAGTATGCTTGGCAGGAATTGAGTTACTGAAGATGATTCATTCATAATTTTCCTAGCAAATGAACCTGCAAAAGGAAGTTTTTAAGACATATTTTTACAGGCAATTATCTTATTTTTCCTTAAAGAAATGTTAGATTTGGTCAGTTATGGCAGGCGTAAGAATCAAGGGCTTAAAATCCCAGTTTATTTTCCATAGTTATGCAGTGTGAATAATCTACAAAATGAAAAAAAAAAAAATCATTTACGTTCTCATTGAAGTTCAATGCTAGTTCCAGCTAGCCGAAGCTAGCATGTTATATTTGTAAATTCTGTGGAATTACAATAGCAGGTTTTTTTAGCTCTTTATTAAAACTTCAGTAAGGCTGGAGGATAAATCTGTCCCTCTCCTTCATTAGTTCATAGGACAAGTAAGTTTTCCATACTTTTGTTCCAATATATCTGATTTTTTTTCTTGTACAATTTGTGACTGCACTCACTTTTTATGTTGTAAAAATACTTTCTTCTGTTCTGCCTCTTCCTTACCTGGACAGTTGTTGTTTGTCACACTCATTGTATTTTCCACTTCTTCATTACCTGTGATTCTTTGCATAAAACCTGCTTGTCTTCCCTTCCCCTGGCAGAATCATGGTGATTTATTTGTGTGTGGTTTTTTTTTTTTTTTGGGGGGGGGATGATATCACTCTTTCTTTCTGTCCCGTTTATCTCTCTTGTCTCATTCTTCCACGTTTAGTCATACTTCCATTGTTTTGTGACAGGTTGTTGCCACTTCACGTTTTCCAGTGGAACTCCAATAAATCATAAAGTACCTGCTTCATTTTCTGACTCTGGTGCCTGGCTTCTGAGTTTCTTCTTCCATTTGAAATATTTCAGTTATTTTAGGCTCATAACTCACAACTCTGCTTTCCTCCAGGTCTGTCACAGTGCAGTTATATGTTTCTGCTTCTGGAAATCTCTCTGTAAACACTTCCTTTCACCTGGCAAGTCCTGTTGATCCACCTTTCTTTTATCTTTTTGGACAACACTGCTGACCTCGGAGCCCCCTGAAATAGTCATAAAAATAATAGTAAGTACTCAAAGCTGCCAAAAAGTAACATGCCATTCAACATTAGTGACAATCTGTTTCAGGTTTTTAAATAAACTGCTAATTGCATCTTGGATGTGGTGTGTACATAATATACACAGGTTTTATGTATACATTTATTACAAAGGTCCAAACTTCTGAATAATTAAGCTTTTTTTTCCCCTCTAAGCATTGCTTTTTTCCTAAATTAGACTTAGATTGGAAGGATAGAAAGATCCTTATTTAGGTGCATGAATCAAATGCATTCAGTCAAAAAGTTCAGTCTCCAAGGAACTCTTACAATTTTTGAATGACTAAAGAAGCAATTTTACAGTGGAATTTAGAAATTTAATTTTATAGGTGCTGTGAAGTTTTAATGCTTACAGGATGAGGTCAAACTAGCACTTCCAGCATTTTCTGTAAGAGTGGTAAGAGCAATGATGGATAATCTGAGCAAAATGGGAATCAGTAAGGATTAGTAAACAGCATGTGTCCACATGTGCAGCACCTTACTTCTTACCTGTTGGGCGGAAACATCTATGTGCAGTAAACCAGCTTTTTAAGAAGTGCTAGGCCGAGTTTATAGATTTGGTGTGTAGTTTACTCAGCCTTCTAACTGTTACATTTTTCAAAAAGTACTAACAGAAGGCTTGCTTAATGTGTTTTACAGAAACTTTTTAATTGAAAAAGCAAGCTCCTAGTAGTGGCATAGTTTTTTCATATATTTATGAGCAGAAATACAAAAGCACAAGTGAGATACTTTTCCAAAAAGTTGTGAGATGTAGCTTAACCAGTTTTTCTAAAATAGTCTTCACATTACTTTATTCCTGTATGTTAACTCATGTTGACAGTGAATCCGAACTGAAAAAAATACTTACATGTTCATATTCTTGGCCCTTTTTTTTTTTTTGCATAATCTACCCTTAACAGATCCAGCTCTCCTACCCTTAACAAATGGAAGATAGGTATCTTCTGTCATCTTCCATGTCTCTTGCAGTTAACCTCCTGCATAATGGTGTCCATGGGTAAGGTTTTCTTCTGTTTCCAGTGAGGTAAGTCTGTGCCTTTCTGGTGCTGTATGGGTTTGTCTTTTCTAGAGCGCATTACTATGTTACAGCTGGATACGGAGCTACCGATGTGGCAGCAATCTCAGCACCAGCGTCCATTGTGAGCACAAGCTCTCCTGTCTTCCCTGCTCTCTGCACTGGTCTCCAGTAGACTATAATCACATTCCTTCTCTTCAAGGACTACACAAATTTCTAAGGGATCACATAGAGCTTGTGGATGAGCATGAGGTTTACAGAAAACATGGCTGAAGGACACTTCCAGAGGTTGTCTAGTGCGTTGCGTTTCCCTGGGGTGCTGGTGTAAGCCGTAGCTAAACCAACTCAGTTCTGTGGGGCGTAAGAAACTCTGCTTGGCTGGGCAGGAGGCTGGACTCTCTAGTCTGGGTGAAACAAACTTGCACAAGGCAGAAAACACACCTCAAACTTCAACCTCATTGCTTTTTTTAAGGCAAGATACGCTGCTTTGATTTTGCCCTGTCTAATATGCAGGAGATACTTAGTTTTAATGTTACGTCTGTCCTCCACTTTTCCTCCTGTCTCCTCTCTCCCCCTTCAGAGCACTACACCTCAGGATGAGAAAAAAATAAGATGACAGGTATAACTCAGGTATGATGAATATTCAAGTTCAGTATTGACAAAAAGTGCAACAAAGTGAATCTACATGCCAGAAACATCAGGAAGGCTGCTCTCTGAGAACACAAGATGCTGAGAGCACGAGCACGTGGGAGAAGAGTCACCTAACGCTGGTCTCAATGCTCGTCGCTAGCGTGGGCTCCTGCAGCCGTCGGCGAGAGGGCTGCGTGGGGTGGGCGTCAGTGAGGCAGTGCACCGGCCCTGGGTCTGCTCAAGTGCAAGACGGCAAGTATCAAAATAATTTGTTCTTTTCCAAACGAAAGACAAATTTAGCAGATTTACAATCTAGTTCTGTTAAAAAAAAAAAAAAATTAAAAATCTTTGTGTGAGTTTTTGAAGTTCTGCCATGGGTAGTGAAACTTAAGAGGTGGCTGAAGCTTTTAGTTTTAAGTACAAATACCTGATCTGTTCCTAAAACTGTTCACCACAGACATGGTGTAATTTGTGGGGATATTTACTGGAAATTGTAACTACGTACTCTTTTTGGCAAGTAATGTGGTTAAATTGTCTCAAATCTGGACGGGTCCCGTAGCTTCGTGTAAGGTCGTGTTATCTACTCGTCCATCGCACTCTTGTGGGGACGAACAGCAAGCCGAGGATGTCTTCTCGGGCAGCCGGCGGCAGCAAGGCCACGGCAGCGCTTCCCGTGCAGTCGGTTTTTCTCAGCCTTTGCCCCGTGTTTATCCGCCCGGTGCCGCTTTCCCCGCGGGTTCCCGGCCCCCCGCCCTCCCGGCGAGCAGAGCCCCCGCGGGGCCGGGCTGGGGCGGTGAGGGACGCCTCACCCCGCTGCCCGCTGCCTGCTGCCCGCGCGCGGGCCGGCGG
>Ga0065711_1049879_pt1 | contig 11087 bp, 11 predicted proteins | sample Hoacrofraction12_FD_59098 | JGI IMG/M metagenome (GOLD analysis project Ga0065711, IMG submission 59098) | Hoatzin crop microbial communities from Cojedes, Venezuela - Epithelial fraction 12 v2 (version 2) | ecosystem: Host-associated > Birds > Digestive system > Esophagus > Crop | place... | reverse complement strand
CCACTCCTCCCAACTTTGTGTCATTGGCAAACTTGCTGAGGGTACGCTCTGCCCCATCGTGCAAATCACTGAGGAAGATGTTAAACAGGACTGGACCCAGTATTGACTCCTGAGTACAGTGCTAGTTACCAGCCTGCAACTAGACTTTGTGCCGCTCACCACCACCCTTAGGGTCTGGCCATTCAGCCAGTTTTAAGTCCAGCTCACTGTCTGCTCATCCAGCCCCTACTGCAACAGCTTGAGGAGCTCTGAGGCTCTTATGAGAGACAGTGTCAGAGACCTTGCTGAAAGCCTGGCAGACACTAGCCACTGCTCTCTCTTACTCTAGCAGGTGCTAGGTTCATTGCAGAAGGTTGTCATCAGGTTGGTCAAGCCTGACTTCCCTTGGTGAAGCCATGCTGATTACTCCTGAGGAGTTTCTTGTCCTTCATGTGCCTGGAAATGGGTTCCAGGATGAGCTGCTCCATCACCTTCCCAGGGACTGAGGTGAGGCTGACTGGCCTGTAGTTCCCTGGTTCCTCTTTCTCGCCTGTCTTAAAGACAGGAGTGACATTTTCTTTCCTCCAATCTTCAAGCACTTGTCCCAGCCTCCATGATTGAGCAAAGATTACTGAAAGTGGCCTTGACAGCTCCCTCAGCACTCGTGGATGCTTCCCATCAGGGCCCATGGATTTCTCTGGACGAAAGTTACCATAGATTACACTGGTCCGCTCTGGTACCAGCAATATTTTATGCCAATAGCAGTAAAGAACTCTGCCATGTTGGGGCTGATACCCTGGCTATCCTAATCATGTTCCAGATCTGAATGCAGCATGAGCGTGAAGGAGGTGGAATAAAATAAGGCTGAATCTCATCTTGACACACTTTTAGGTGAACTGTACATTAGAGCCAGAATTGGAAGTTCGCCAAGACAAGCATAGCCTCTTTATATTGTCAAAATTCCGCTAATTCCTCTATTCCTCTAATAAGTAATATTATTATTAAGATAGTTTTAAAAACTGTTCTGAGCTTTGTTTAGAAAAGAACTGTGTGAAAGTAATTCCCATCAAGGACTAAGAACTGAATCTCCATGACCCAGTTTTCCAAGACCTGTAACTACCCTGGGTCACAACCTGAGACCAGCATATGCAAATAAACTCATCCCTGTGGATTCTTTTGGAGAAAGAACTGAACAAACTTCACATGTCAAAAAAGAAACACTCTGGCCATTCTCTTTTCTCTATCCACTACCTCCGTTAACCTCCCCCTTTGATACTCCAAAAATAAAACCTAACCAAAAGAATTTTCCCCCCAAAGGGGCCAGTGTTAAAAGGCTTCGGAAAAGATGTCATTTATCGTGCTCTGCTATTCAGCTGCAGGAACACCCCCTTTCCTGCTCTGCCATCCAATTATGGGGGAAACACTGCTCTCTCACCCCAAGCCAAAAATGTGGGAGGTCGAGAAAGGACAGGCAGATGCGGCGGATTTAACAACTGCACTACATCTGGGAAACATAATGAAAAGACATATGTTTTATAATCCCAGTATATGTTCCTTGGAAAGATTAGAAAAGGGTCTATGCTAAACAATTTAAACTGCTCCCTGTATAGTTACGTCCTTTACTCTCCCACTCCAAATAAAGCCTCACCCTGAAAGTAAATAAGCTGAGAGTATCATCTTTTGTCAAAAGCTGCTTTTCACTGGGACTCACACAGCAGAAAGAGAAAGGCAAACTTCTGCATAAATACAGATCTCAACGAGAATTGTTCAGATTTTGTGTTTGTTCTTAAATCAGCTTAGCTATTCATGAAATGTAAGAACATATACTTACGACTTACTTTGTTGTATTGATGAAAACATTAGCCAAAAGCTCTGGTGACACCTTGAAAAGAAAGGAAAGGTAAAAAAAGCCCAAACATCTTGCATAACTGTTCTGGATTTCCAAGAAAACCACACAGCCGTGCAACACACAGTTGAAGTCTGCAAAATTCCAGTTTTTTTTTTAAAATGCCTTCTGGGGCCAATTTAACATTTTCCAGACCCTTCCCCCTCCCACCCCCCTTCCTAAAAACCAGCAGTGAAATACCAGGAAATGGTCATCAGCTGCAGTAATGTTTTCATTTGCCCGATGTCCAAGCTTTTGAACTGTTCCCCAGCCCCTCTGCCCCAGCCTTCTGGTGCTTTTGGCATGCCAGGAGCAGGCAGGTGACTTGGGCTTGCTCTCTGCGAGGCTTTTGTTACTTACAGACAAACTCAGCTCTGCAGGCTGCCTTCAGAAAGAACCAAACAACATGTGCAAAGAGTGGGCCTGAAGAACTGGGGACAGTTTATACAATCTGCTTCCTCCAAGTATCCAATAAACTTTCCTCTTGCAAGGCTGTCTCACCACTCCTAAACATACCATCAAAACCACCCTTTCTCCTAAGCATATGATCAAAAACACCTTTCCAAAGACATTTGCTTGCTTACACCAAAGGAAAAAAGGAAAGCTGTGTTTGATATGTTTATGCTGTTATTTTTAAAGAAAAAATATTTGGTTCCGCTAAAAGGTATTTAGCTTTTGTGGTCTCCCGTGGGTTGTTGAACAGGTGATAAGATATGCAGGTCCAGAGCAGCACCACTAAGTCTTACAACCGTATGAGAACAAATATACAAGAGGAGGAAGGAGAGAAAAGTGAGTTTTCAAAGTAAAACATAAGTAGCTTTTAATGGACAAATTTTATGGATTATACTGCAGGGCTCAAACTGGAAGTGGTTACAGCGTAATGCTGCTCTTGAAGTAGGTTCCAATGTGAGCAATCCTGGTAATTTAATTTGTGTGTGTATTCATGTGTTTCTTTTGCAAAGCCGTCAGACAGACCTCTTGAAGTGGACAGCAGAAAAGCCACAAACAATGGGGTCTGATTGACTGTGAAGGCTGCAACCTTAACCTTGGACAATCACTCTTCCCCTGCTTTCAGTCACCCCGGAGTATAGCAGTTTGCCTGCGTTCATCTTTCTTGCCACCAATCCCCTCAAGAGTCACAACTAAGGAGGCTGGGAGGGGCCTTGCCCTCTCCACACTTTGCCATCTTCAAGTGAATCCCAGCTTGATGCCAAGTCTTCACCTGTGTCTTTTGCTCCCCCAGAAAGAGAGATGGAGGAAAGAGGGGCTGATCCATGCCAGGCAAAAGGGTGCACACCCATCACCTCTGCCAGCTGGTTCTGGAGCCTCAAGCCACACAACACTCTACCCGTGCAAACTAAGTGGTTCATATGTGAATGCATGTGTGCTGGCTCAAGGGATACCACTTCTGCCCCCTCCAATTTTATCCTTGTCTTTTCCCATCTCTGTAGGTTTGCACCTAAGTCCCTTCGACTCATGCAAACCCAAGTGGTTGTATTGTCTGTTCCTTTAATCTGTATGCCCCTGAGTTCTCCCAGATCTCTTGCCTGCCAAAAACAAGGTCAAAAAACTTTTATCGCAGACACAAGAACTCAAAGTCAGTTTACATAAGGGCATCAAGAGAGACTGTAGCAGGCTAGGTTAAAGATGGATGAGCCGAGCTGAAAGCAGTCCATGTCTTTCAGCTGCTTCAACTTTAATAAATTTCTAGTGCAGCTGATATGTTAGAAAAAAGGTTTTGCAGAAAAATGAGGAAAACAAATGGGGATATGCTTTGAAGTCATACAAACAATCCCTCCCATCTCCATCTCCCCATAATCCTAGTACTGCAAAAATCTCACAACTGATCTGACTCTGTAACTGCAGCCTGAGGCATTTACTTACCACTACTACAGCAGCCATGCCAACATTTCTTTAGTACTTTGTTCCCCACTATTCCATTGCAATATCTAGGGCATCTTCAAATTTGCATTCGGTAAAAGTGAAGTCATTATTTCCTCTACTTGGACACTGTCAAATAGAAAAAATGTTTAGGCTTTTTGCACGTGCTAAATGTATATGAATAACCAACCAGACTATGTGAAGAAAGAGTTTTGTATCGCATGCAGGATATACATAATTTCTAAATTTGCCTGAATTCCAAATAAAAAAACCTAACCCTACCATGCTCAGAAATCTCCGTGGAAAAAAATCAGATTTTTCTGTATACGTCTTGGGGATGGGTCTCAAAGTGTGGGGTTCTTTCAACAGAAACAAACACTGTCTTTTGGTTTTGATTTTTTAATCCCTAATGGTAAAGACAATGAAAGTGAAAAGTCTTTCCAAAAATAAAAAGTTCAAATGCTGAACTAAAAAAAGTCTGAAGTCAGAACTGTAGTTCAAAATTCCACAGAAAATTACCTACTTTTATTAAGCATTTAAAGCATTTAATTTAAAATGCAACGATGTGTCCTCACACAGCAGGAGTTTGTCAAAATTTTACCTTCTATCTTTGTATGGAATATTTTATTGTCTTAAAATTTTAAGGGTAAAAAGACTGATTAAAAATCATTGATTATAGGGAAACTAAGTTTTTACAGCCAAACTGTGTCTAGATATAAACCAAAGAAATAATAAAGATTTTGAGAGACTTTAAGGTATTTCCCCTAGCTGGTCTAAAACATAGAGACTAGTTTTGTTGAGGGCCGCTGCAATCCAGGAAGAACTAGAGTTAGTTGCAAGTGTCCATACAAGTTCCTTAATACATCTAATTTTATTCTGGCAAGCTTCACGTTAGGGGCTCACATCCTGCATCCCTTGATCCCCCAAAAGCTCATTGAAGTTTCCTGGCAATGCTGAATGACCAGATTCTCAGAATGTTTAGATATCTGGTTGACTGCAAATAGTAAGCAACATATGGAAGTAAGTTTGTATTTCTTTGTTCAGTTGTCATCAAAGATAGATTGGGGTCAACCACCTAAGACTTATGTACATTCCAGCGGTTAATACAGACTATGTTTTTCCTGAATGCCTGTATTTAAACAAAGTAAAAAGAGTTAAAGAAGGTAATAAAGCCACTAAGTCTGCAGAAAATAGCCTTGCTGCATCTCTTCTTATGGTATCTTCTGAAAATGTGTTTGGAAAGTATTAAAATAGTTACAGTAAACAAAAAGATTAATTATGAAAGATGAGAAAAAAGTATTTAAGTATTCTGTTTCATTTTCAGTAGTTGGCCAATTCAGTTTTATAAGTGGCCATAAGTAGAGACTTGTAAAACTTGTACCACTAAGGAGGGCTCAGACTTTCTGAAAACTAGACCATTTGTTAAGATGTCCAGTTTTCATCATCCCCAATTTTGTGTTGAAACTGTCTAGTCTTGTTTCCTATTTTGTGACGTTGGTATAACACTGCAGTATATTCCACACAGTAAATAGTTAAGTTGAATTAATCAGTGTTTCTGCAACACTTTGAAAAGTCCAAATTAAAAAAATACTCTGTAAAAACGAGAATTAGCTATTTTTGCGAATCCATTAAGAGGCGTCCTTATGGATCTGAAAGTAGTTTTTAAATCTTTGTGGCCCAAGTGGGGTGGAGAGAGAATGAGGAGCAGGAGGCTCAAAGGGTTTATTTTTTGATAGTTTCTTATGTCTTAAGACCTCAGTCCTCCTACTGTTAGTGTGTGCAAGCATCAGTATAGAGTGAACTAAAGCTGCTGTGAACACATCAGATAGAAGAGGATGCTAGCTAGCGTACTGTTCAGTGGTGTAAAGAGAAATCTAGTTCACAGAGTTACACACCTTCAGTGGCTGAAAAAAACATCGTTTCTGCTATTTTCTATGTGTGCAGTTTATATTTTGGGGGAGGCGGCACGTGCATTTTTAAACACATACACAGCTGCTGGCAAAGGAGTAGGATAATGCATTTTGCATGTCCCTAGTGGATGACGAAAAGGAGTAAATGGGTTTAAGTAGCAGCAGTATGAATTGGTGTCAGTCATTAGGACAAGTTTTCCACTGATAAGCATACCTTGAACTGGACTAAATTGTCAAGGAAAGGGAGGCTACTGGAAGTCTTTAGACTGGAAGTCTTTAGAAACACATCAGATCAATATCTGCCAGAAGCAGGACCGAAGCATTCCTTGCCTGGAGGCAGAGGCTGACTGGCAGATGGGAGTTCTGTCTCGGGCATGTTATTTCCTATTGCAGGTTGCACAAAATGCTCTTTCAGGGAGTACTAGAAAGATGGGATCTACAGAGTGTTCCTTCCTCAGAATTATCCTTGTCTTTGTAAGGACAGCTCCCACTTCAGGTCTGGACATAAAAGGACAGAATTTTGTTCTCCATAAAACATAAGCACAAGACATGTAGTTAGACTATGAACATTAGTTACCCTGTCATAAGATAGACTGGGCATAATTCACTATGTGGATAGTTTACAGTGTAGTTTGGCTGAGCATTCCACTTAACCCCCACCCCAAACCACTAAACCAAAAAAAGTAGAAGGTCCTGCAGACAAAATATACTCCTATTAGAACATGCCACAACCTGGATTTTTCCCCACTGGAAAAGTAATCTATGACTGATGATTTTTTCATTTCGGTACCTGTCCTACAAGCTACCCTAAATAGCCTTTAACATTCACTGTGCTCTTTTCTTTTGACGGCTTTAGAATCAGAAAAGAGATTTTTGGCTCATCAGTAGAGAAGGTATGTAAATACAGTAGGACTGAACAATACATTAGTCATTTGGAGGCACCTTTGTAAAGAATGATACAGCACGCTGGAGGAAGAATGTAAAAAAAAAGAAATGAAAGAATGTAAACAAAAAATTCGTAAATGCAACCAAAGAGCAGAGAAAGGGATCAACCCAAAGAAAGAAAATATAACCTGTGCGATTTTCTCTTTTCTTCCTTTCCACTTTGATCTTAGGTATGTGTAGTGTGTGCTGGAGAAGGGGGGGGGGGAACCTGTGACCACCTGCAGAAACCCACCACCATATCTGTGCAATAATAAAGGTTTTCTTGGAGCCCAGGTGATAGCAATTTTGGCTGTGGCTGGTACTGTAAGACACATAATAACAAACCCTCTCCTGCAGTGTCCTCAGCTGAGCTTAAATTAATTTCAGTGCAAAAGATGAAAAGCAGACAGCAGAGGCTTAAAGAACCCATCTGCCAACAGTTGAGGTACACCTACACAAGATGTGAGACCTTTTGGTTTATAAAAATGACCATGTCATCTGGTCTTCTGTTGGAATGCAATTTCCAGCACATCACAGGAAGAATCTCATTTTGCAGATTCATGGCCATACTGGATCTATGTTGCAATACCATCGTCAACAAAATTTACTTGCAGACCTTTTGTCCTTCACAAAGAGCTAAGATGTATGACTACGTGCTCCAGACCACACACACATTACAACCACAGAGATTCCCCTCCCACAACCAGAATGAGCAAAACCAAGTTATAAAAGATTCATGTAGTAAAATGTGGCATTGATTTCAGAGAGGAAAAAATATATGAGATTATAACAATTCACAAAAGAATGTTGCATTTTTACAAGAATACCTTGGAGCCCAATGAAAGAACCAGTGTTCTTTTGTTGGATTCTTCAGGCAAAACTAAAGCTGTCGCTTTTGCCTTTTAGTACACAAAAGCACAGTTACCCCAAAGGCCTGAGAAAGTTTTAATGATAAATGACATACTTGTGTTCATCTGTGTAAATGCTTTGCAAAGTCAAATCTCAAAGGAAGCAAGTAAAGAGTATGTACTATAATAGAAACAGTGCATAAGAACAATGGTCACGAAACGATGCGAAAGTTCATTGTTGCCTTTTAAATTACTTATAGAGGTGGTTAAGACCAGGACAGGCACTTATGCTTATAAGCAGCTGTTCTTAATTTGCAAGAAACTGTAAACAGCTTTTAATCTCCTAAGCAAAACAAGTAGTAGTGAGGGTTTAAGTATTCAAAGCAATGTCTGTTCTTGCCTTTCTCCTCATATCTAAGTGAAACCATCAGCATTTTACTGTCCTAAGTGAAAACTGCATGGAATTCACTGGCAGGGAGATCACTAAGCTCTGTCACGTTGCCTCCTGAATGGTAGACCTGAACGTCCTTCTGGGCATCCCGTGCAGTCCAAGCTGGCATTAGGTCTGGAAGTTAGATAGAAGAAAATATGGAGAGAGGAAGAACACATGATCCCCCTACTTTACCATATAGAAGTTAAAGATGGAAAAATACAGCATCCTATGGCTTAAATGGAAGTCAAGGGGCTGTGGTCATAGAGAATGACTATGAGCGGCTTTCTTCTTCTGTATGGTAAGGAGTAAAGAAACAAAGTTCCCACAGGTTATATATCTTCTGAAAGGCAATACCCGTAACCCCTCCCTGAGCATTCATTTAGCGTACCAACTATGCAGAGCTGCATTTAGCATCATCCACAGACAGCTTGCTTTGTTTTTTGTTATGCACATTTTTCCCCTGAAGATGAAATCGGAATTTATGCTTTCATAGTTTTTCCACAAGAAATACCAGAAGCTGGTGTACCTGCCATGCTTTTGCTAGCATAGATTATGTTAACATGAATGGAAAATGAAGTTATCTATGGCACACCTGCTTGCTGTAAGAGACTTAGTTTGTACGATCTTACTCTCATGTCTGATGTTATCAGGTTAACATTGTTAAAGAACATGAAGGTGAAATTCATCCCTTTATTAGTGTTAAGTTATGGATAATGCAAAGCATGTATAAGTACCTAAACAGAATGACAATAAATCTAAATATAGCAAAATTTGTTCAGGAGGCACTAATTGTCATAACCACACATTATTAATCCTGTGCATTAAAATGATGTCCAAGCAGCAAGTCAGAATGAAGGCTGATAATGCTAGGCACTGGACAAACCCTGCAAAGTAGCCAGCCCTCAAAAGTTTACAACACAAATTGACAAAGAGAGGAAGCATGGAGTAAAGGATGGGATAAAAAAACATGATTATGACAGCAGTATTTAAATATTGCCATAATATATGCCATAAATTTGTTTTATTTCAGTGGTTAAGATGGATTTAGTTAGTAGATTAAAGCTCAATCAGAATGACTGCATAGGAAACTGCATTTTCCCACTATCATAAATAACTTCATTAACCACTACATTTCTCCACCCACCTTTTTTTTTTTACACTTGAGTAAATACATCCAAAATTGCTGCAAAATATTATCTTAAGAGCACTTAAAATAAAAGACCTTATCAAAACTTGGCACAACAAACCTAAGCCTGTCATGCTGAAAAATACTGTTGTACAGCTGGAAGTTTTCTTTGAGTGCTTTTTTGGTTTGTTTTGGGTTTTTTGTGGTGAGGGGTAAGGCAAGCCTGCATTTATAAAGAGATTCCCATTGCCTCGTCTTTGATGAGAGAACTAGGCACATACAATTGGCCTCAGCCCATTGATCCAGCCTGTTGATCCCTCAAGCAGATCAACACTCCCACCCTACTTGGTATTGTCTGCAAACATACTGAGGGTGCACTTGATCCCCTCGTCCAGATCACTGATATTAAACAGAACTGGCCCCACTACTGAGCCCTGGGCAACACCACTCGTGACCAGTTGCCAACCGGATTTATGTCCATTCACTGCCACTCTTTGGGGCCCAGCCATCCAGCCAGTTTTTTACCCAGGAAAATCACATCTAAAAAACATCTCTGTTTTTGTTACCTTCATTACTTTCATGAATCAGCTTCTGTTTCTTCCTTTCAGTAAATGCTTTGGGTTTTTTAAATCTTTATTAATATGATATCCCAGCTTAATGATTTACTGCTGGCAGAAGTCTGCACCTGTGGCTGAGCTTTTAGCCCTCTAGACACTGAGACTGAGGTTAATGTGTTTGCTTTGCATTTGTCATTGATCAAAAAGCATGTGAAGTCAGTTATTCCATCTCAGCCAAAAGGCAACGCTTTGATTCAACCACCATGTTGCAATTGTATGTCAAGTTCCTATGTAAATGTGTAGAAGGCAATATGGGCTTGACCTGGACAACGAAGACTGCCAGGCAATACATCTAAGAGTTTCTTACATGAAGAACAAACAGATTGCTCCTGAAATCTTCAGAACAAGCTCCAAGCCTGGGAGCCAGTCCAGTAACAAAAGGACTGTAATATCCAGTTTTATATTCACCCATGGCCAACATAACTGATCAGGCACTATTATAAGATGAACCAGATAAATGAAGAGAGGTTTGTAACAGGAGATATATACAAATACTTCTGTAAGAAGGATGTAAATAGGACCTTATGTTATGCCTTGGTGCCAGCATTAACAATTCTGGCAGGCACCAGCGGAGACACCTGGAAAAACCAGTACAAAATATACCAATATTGGAGTCTCCAATCAGCTACTAATTCTGTGGGTCCTGGAATTAGTGTGGCCCACTGAGGGAGCAGAACTGGTCCTCCACAACTTGGAGGTGTGATCTAACCCTTCTCTTTACCTGAAGGAGGGAAAGGGTAAGGGGCATGTTCATCTCTCTTTTTCAAATTAAATGTCTGCGTTTGGTTTTTGGGGCAGTGGGGTTGCCTCTTCACCTGCACCAGATATCTGTGTTTAGGCAGATTAATTGCTTCCCTAGAAGCTGTCACAGTCCCATGTCAGTCCTTAAGCCCCACTATGGATCTGGACTGTAGCCCTATTTTCCACTTGTCATTTCACAAAGTGGGCAGTTTCTGCAGGTTATAGTACACTATTCTGAAGCTTTTTCATATTCTTATTATTTACTTAACAAATGCATTTACTTAATGTAAGTACCAAATTAAAAACCAGTTTAAAAGATTTTAAATATTTGCAGGTGTATATATATTTAGAATCTAATGTTTGTGGGAAAGGACTGTCATTTCTTTGTAGAATCATAGAATCATAGAATGGTAAGGGTTAGAAGGGACCTTAAAGATCCAACCCCCCTGCCATAAGCAGGGACATCTTCCACCAGACCAGGTTGTTCAGAGCTCCATCCAGCCTGGCCTTGAACACTGCCAGGGAGGAGGCAGCCACAGCTTCTCTGGGCAACCTGGGCCAGTGCCTCACCACCCTCATGGTGAAGAATTTCTTCCTAATATCTCATCTAAATCTGCCCTCTTTAGTTTAGAGCTGTTCCCCCTTGTCCTATCACTACACACCCTTGTGAAAAGTCCCTCTCCATCCTTCCTGTAGGCCCCTTCAGGTACTGGAACGCTGCTCTAAGGTCTCCCCGGAGCCTT
>Ga0065711_1009435_pt1 | contig 11087 bp, 5 predicted proteins | sample Hoacrofraction12_FD_59098 | JGI IMG/M metagenome (GOLD analysis project Ga0065711, IMG submission 59098) | Hoatzin crop microbial communities from Cojedes, Venezuela - Epithelial fraction 12 v2 (version 2) | ecosystem: Host-associated > Birds > Digestive system > Esophagus > Crop | place... | reverse complement strand
AGGCTGCGGGGAGACCTGATTGCAGCATTTCAGTACTTAAAGGGAGCCTATAAGAAAGATGGGGACAATCTTTTTAGTAGAGACAGCAGTGACAGGACGAGGGGTAATGGTTTTAAACTAAAACAGGGTAAGTTTAGGCTGGATATAAGGAAGAAATTCTTTACAATGAGGGTTGTGAAACACTGGAACGGGTTGCCCAGAGAGGTAGTGGAGGCTCCATCCCTGGAAACATTCAAGGCCAGGTTGGACCGGGCTCTGAGCAACCTGATCTAGTTAGCGGTGTCGCTGCTCACTACGGGGGGGTTGGACTAGATGACCTCTAGAGGTCCCTTCCGACCCAAAACATTCTATGATTCTATGATTTCTAAGGTGGAGTACCCTGTAACAACATGTCACCCAGAAAGTATGAAGGGGACAGTTTTGGCCCTCACAGCAGACATCTTATATCCTTGCATAGGAGAAAACTCTGCTGGTGAGGAAACCCTGGTACTATAAGCCCAAGCCCAAGGAGTCTTTTACTATGTCACCTACCATTGTTAGAAATGAACTACAGTGACTTGCTCAGCCTAAACAAGAAGTCTCATAAGATGTCCACGCTAGGCAAAAGAGAGTTGCATGGACAAGTCGGTGCATGGGGCACAAGCTGCCCCACTCCTTCTCTTTCACCTCGAGCAGAGGGAGAAGTCTGACCTGGACCCCCTGTAGGCACCTCCCAACCCATCTCATCGCTCCCCTTCCAACACCTTTGGGCACTGCACTTTCTTGAGCCACCATTCTCTTTTCCTCTGAGGGAACCATCCTTGCTTTCACTTAGGGTCAAAAATGCCTCCTGGGACTTTTGTCAATATTAATGTCATGTATTAATAAGGCAACTGCACTCAAAGGTCAGCAGAGAAATCAGAAACCTAGCCAACTTTTCTGTGTGGCACTGTTCTTGCACATGTGCTGCATTTATAACTTGCACTTTCTGCACAGATATCCATTCATTCCACAGCTTCTGCAAAACTAAAAGCCCCTTGGAGCCACAATTTAAACAAAACCTCTGTGACAAAAAGACTTAATTTTTCTTCATTTGCTTTAAGAGTTGGAAGCAAGAAGGCTGTTACTGATCATTTTTAATTTGTTCCTTTGTAGGTTTGGCCTATAATGCAGTTTAAAAGCCTCAGTACTGTGCAACTGATGACTTTCTTTTATTCAGTTCACTGTGGTAAAATTGACCATAGTGAAATCAATTGTAATAATACCTCAGTTAAGTGAGCCAAGGGAAGCTTAAATTCCTCGGAGAAATAGGATATATTCATAAGCTTTGTTTTTCATGGCAAAATGTGTAATTCTTCCTTGTTCTTGGCTCATGGCTTCCTTTTGATAAAGCGAAGCCCTTCTCTTGCTGCTTAATTTCACTACTTTCTCTTACTCAGAAAATGCCCAATAGCTTTAGGAAGGCAAACTCCATTTAGGGAGAGAATGGGAGTGATAAGGGTTAATTAAGTTTGGTCTTCTGATTTCTCATCCAGAATGGCACAAGCAACTGTCAGAAAGAGAAAGACAGAGGGATGTTCAGCCCAGCAGGGCTTTCCTGCAAACCTTGTTTGAGTTCCCTACTCAGCTTTGCATTCTATTTTAGTTTCAATAGAACAGGATGGTTCTCCTGATATTTTGATCTTTGTTGAAGTATGAGGATTTGTAGTGTTATCTTCAAGCATCTTTTCGACGGGGCTGGGAAAGCGCACAAAAGTGCTACTTTCTGCTTATCTGGCTTTTCATCTCAAACAGTCTTCAGGTTGTTTCAGACTTGTATTTGCACGAATTTCTTCGAAAAGGAAGACAAGTAAAAAACCTGACAAAGGTTCCAGTAAATAAGTAGGAAAACAGATTTTTCGTTTCTTTAGGGCGCACTTTTTCAAGAGAAGGAAGGCTCAGACCAAAGAATATACAATTATGGTGATATTAAGTAGCAATTGTGCCTGAGAAGCAAAAACACTTCCAAGGAGTACTAAACAACTCATCTGGTCCTTTGGTTTTTAATCAGAATATTATCCTGCCATTCTTTTCGTTTTCTTGTTATTAATCTTCACCTCACCCTCATACTTTTCCTGTCCTGCCCCTTACTTTTTCTGTCTAAAAGCACATTTCACAATTTGCAGAAACAAGTCTATATCTACACATCTGAAAGACATTACACTTATAGAAATTTCATTATCCAGTGTTTACAATTCAAGAAGATAGGCAGCTTTTAAAATTGTATGAGCAGCATATAGGTGGACCTTTTCCCCAAGGTTTGTTTTTTTTTTTTAATTCATTCTGTACATAATGGGTATTTAGAATTACTGCTTTGATACTGAATGCTCTATGAACTCACTGAAAAATTAAATAGCCACATCTGTAAAACAGTAGTAAATACTTCTAGTGATAAAAAAAAAATCTCATGCTTCATTATTATGAGAAAGGAATAGCACTGTAAAAATATTCAGTCTTGTAATCAATAAACATAACCTTCCAGTGTGCAGTTACAGACCTTCATTTGTCGTCAGGTTTTACTTGCAAACATTATTGGCTACATGGCATGAAGGTCAATTTATAAAAAGTACACATATCAGATGTGACAAAGGTAACGTGCTACCAGAGATTCTGTGTTTCCAGAAAAATACTAGAATAAGCTACTACAGAGTAAAAATAAATAGTACTTCTGATTGCATTAACTTTTACAAATGTCAGTTTTATGAAGATAGTGACTGAATAGCAAGCATCATTCCTAGGGTTTTTTCTATATACTACTAATTTGTCAGACTTGGTATTTGGCATTTCAAATACAAAAGGAGAATTTTCTCTGTGCTTTCTGCTTCATAGAAGAACACAGCCTTCCCAAGGGGAGCTGTTTCTTCTCAGATTTATACATCCACCTCATATATGTCCAACACCAAGAACAGTATTTTCCAGGGAGAAGAGTTTAGTTTGATTTTTAACCTGGTAGTTCCTTTAAACATGTCAGCATTTGGAAACTAAGCAGTTTCGATAGCAATCTGGGCACAGTGTCTCAAATGAGTGCAGCCAGTTTAGTATCAGAGTCTGAAGAACTCTCTAATCAGGCCAGATGCTTGCAACATCTCTAAAGGTTCTTATATTAATTGAGGTGAAAACACCTTGTGTAACAGGGTCAGCACACACAAGCTTTCATTATTTTCTTCATTTACATCAATTAGAATTATGGAGGGCCTGGGGCTAGTCCTGACTTCTAAAAACATGATCTACTCCTAGGTGATGTTTAAATAGAGCACCAGAAAGACTACATCATATTTCCTTAACAAATAAAACTTTTATTTCTTTCATCAGTGACAGCAAGATTTATACTGGGTGTATTGCTGAAACAAGTCATTAACATATATCACTCAAGGTGGTCGTACTCTGAAGAAGTGGAGCTTGGTGTACATCACAACAATCAATCTAAAGATAGTGAATTTCATTTTTGCACAGACTGCAGTCAAGCAAGAATGAGCAATAACTCCAGCAGATTTTGTGAATTCCAGTTTTCTTTTTATGACAGCTTGTTTAAGTAGTGTGCAAACCGCTGTTTTATATTATGGCTCAACTGGAGAATGTCTTTACCAGACTGAAAAAAAAAAACCAAAGAAGTTAAGTTTAGGTTCTACCTTAAGTTCTACCTTTAAAGCTAGATGAAAGGAGTAAGTCTACCACACATGGAGGTGACATAGTATACCACATGTCAGAATTAGAGAAGTATTGCAGAAGTGAATCAAAAGAAACTTAGTATTGATAATACTGTAATTTTTACGGTCTTATGAAACAGCAGACATCTCTCCTGCGGATGTTGTGTTCAAGGTGAAATCAATGCCACATTTTCCTTTCCTCAGTGTAAGTTATTGCATGTCACTGTAGCCTTGTCCAGCAAAGCAAAATTTGAATCACCAAGTGTTTTATCAACATGTACAAGCCAATTACTTGCAGCAACACTATTGCTGCAAATATAGTGAATATTTGTGCAAATTTTATTAAAATTATTCTGAATGGTGGAATAACATGGTTTATTAAATAACATTGGGTCCGTGCTGTGGCTGTAAATCTAATGACATAGGGCTGTGAACCTAAATATCCCCTCTTTAGTGTGGAAGGGCTTCTACTTACTCCACATTGTTTTCCCCATATCCTTTCCGTGCCTCTGGAACACCCTCTAGCCTATAAGGCTAGTGACCATATTTATCGTGTGGATAGAGACTGGTAACTGTAGAAAAGGAATATACATTTTCCATTACTTTTACCTGAAGTAAGCAATATGCAATGACTGATGTTGTTAATCCAGATGCCAGACCAGAGTGGAACAGTCTTACTCAGGCATCAGGAGAAGAGTACAGGCACAGCCTCTTGATGGAGACCAAGTGGGCCATCAAATCATCAAGTTGGGATTGACCCAAACAGTTTATAATTACGTTGTGATCTGATGTTCTTGGAGATTCTCCAGATTTAGAAGAGGGAAGGGCTAAGAGGGTCTCACAGAAGTTGCAGCATGTTTTATCCTTTTATCCTTTTTTTTTCAACCCTTGTCCAGCACTTCACCTTCCACCGTATGAGTAGGAAAAATCAAACAATTCGATCAAATCAGTTTCCTGACAATTTCAAAAATCTGGTCTGCCTGTGTCTAACAATCAGATATACTTTTTGCACATTAATTCTCACATTCATGCATTTTAAAACCCAGCATTACTGTTCAGAACTACCTGCCCCACATATTGGGAAGCAAGCGGTACTTGGCTTTTCAGCTTCCTAATAGTATAACTGCAATATGCTAAACCACAGGCTAGACCACAATTCATGGAAGAAAGCAATATTCTAGGCCTATACTCAGTTTTTGGAATGTATCAAACATTAGGAATTAGCTGTTAACATGACTCCTAGACACCTGGCTGTCTAGAAAAGGCTGTTGGAGCCAGCTTCACACCTAGAGACTGAAGAAAAAATGAAGAAGGAATTTGATTTTAATATTATACAGAGAACACAGTTGTATTTACTATAGTAGAAAATCTGATCTTAAAAGACAAGAGAGGAAAGTTAGCTTACATTTATATGTAACAAGAAGCATTGGAAAAGTAAAGAGTCAAGGGTGATGATCTGCTTGATATGATTTTGTCAGTTGTTGTTCAAGATTGTTGGTGATGGGTCCTTACCCAAGGAGTCAGAAGCTATTAGAAGCCCTCTCCTGTTTCTGTTAGCGTAGAGGGTTTTCTGACCCGCTTTGAAATTTTGCACAACCTCTTGTTTGTTTTGGGTACTGCTTAATGTTTTCATGTTCTGTAGTTCAACTGTATGAGACAACTCGAGAACTTGTGGAGCTTACAGTCTACTGCTTCACAGATCTTGGGAGAGAAAAGAGCACCAGCTCCCAGAAGAAGTGCTTAACAAGAACCTACTGGAATACTGCAGATCATAAGATTTCTTATGATAAGCACATATGAGGACATACTGAGAACACAACTCAGAGCTCTGCCAAACTGAGTCATGTCTGAATAATGTTCACCAGCAGATATGTGCCCTACTGCTCTGCCTGTGCTGTACTGAGCATCTTGCAGATTACTGACTAAAAAACTTAGTACTAGCAACTGTAATTAGTAAGTGCTAAGAAAGGAGAGGCTATAAACTGCCTGGAAGCTCTGTGGCTGATAAATCCCTGGTGTTTTGTTGTTCCTAATTTCCCTCTGAGCTTGGGGTGAAATGAATGTGGAAAATACATGTTACGGTTGGTGATTAAATGTTGCATACCACCTAGATGGGTAAGTTTCTCATTCCACCTCTTGCCATACAAAGGTTGCCCTCAGAATACAAAACATTTTTCTGTGTGATGAGTTACTATATGAACAGTAGATAGCTTAACAAATATGGATAACATAGTAGTTAAGTACTGAGGCAGTAATGATTGTCACAGAGTACATTTTTCTCAGTTCATTTACAAAAGCTCAACAACCTTGTCAGCAGTTCCCACAACTTGATGCATTTTACTTGACTTTTTGTTCCATCCTGACAATTTCTAACAGCTTTAATCAAACAATATTTAAATTTACAAATGAATCCAAATACATTGCAGCAGGACTGTACTAGAATCAATAGCACTTAAACACCTAATTCCCGGCTGGTAATGAACACCACAGCAGTTCTTGCAAGCTAGGCATAGATAACGAAGGCACAGAGTTCATTACACATATTAGATATTACAGTTGTGAGTGTATTAAGTCCAGAGGCATGGGAGAGGGAAGTGAAATTTCTAACATATGATCCAGTGGTATATGAGATTATGACAGGTTCTTTGCTCCATCAGATACTCTGTGTTCAGCTCCTTTTTGTGAAGATGGTAAGGACATATTTTCACACAGAACTTTGCCCTGAGTTGATATTATAACAATTCTTGTAATTTTGGTCTTTCTCTCTATCTGATCTGATATGCTAGATGTTGACAGTAACTTTGAACATATGTTTCTTCTGTAGATTTTGACAGAGTGCTGTTATTTCCTGTATAATAACAGTTTCAATTTCCTGTTCACCATTTTAGTTTTTCATACAGTGATCACAAAATAAAATCTTCAGGGAAGACTGAATATAACTTGATCTGCAAAGATGGCTCATTAATGAAATGATTAAACCCATTCTTTGTACCTAACAGATAATGTTGAAATGATTACTCATTCCTCTTCCTTTTATAGAGCTGGTTTCATGACTATCAAAAATAAGAGAATCTGTTTAAGAAGCTTCCGAATTTTTAAAAGTTTACAAACACTAACAATAGGAGACTGCAATTAAAGAACACTACAAAAAATTCAACAAATCTTTGCCCATTACGTGACTTTGGAAAGCATAGAAAGTTGATTTTTATGACTGAGATATTTCTGTAAAAGTTTAGAACGTTATTGTTACATTTATCTTAAGTTAAAAAGATCCTTCTCCAACAGTTTAGACTATAGATACAGACTAGTTCTGATTGCCATCTATTATGAGCTGGAATAGATGCACTGATAGCACTGAAGCAATTTAGACACACTGAGCTATACCTAAACTAAGAAATAGTGCTGTACTCTAGGATTGGGTCTAACAGATGCCAGTATGAACTCTATGTGTAGGGGATGCCTGTGGACTAGATCTAATGTTGTCCTATGAACCGAACACCTTCCAGCAGCTAAAGCACATTCAGGTTCCCTTTTGAAGCATTCCTTCTTGTTGATTTTCCTGTGAAAGTAATAGTGTTTGTGCTACTGGACACTCTTCAGTGTAAACCAAAGTACCATAAAGGATGTAATTAGAAGGATTCACTTCAAAAACTACTCCTGATCCAAATTACACTGATGGTGTAGATGCATATCGTACAGTTCTAGAGAATGTCTCTTGCATGATTCTGAAAAATAATTCTGTATAACTTTGGAGGTTAGGATGTCTGATAAACCAGCCTAGAGTTGCCTTTTTTAAACTCCCTGCTAGTTTATATCTATATCTCAGAGGTAAGTTTTACACAGGTCTTTGGACAACGACCAGTAATATCTCAATTGTACATCTTCCGCCTTGCAACTATGACAGGGCAACTCATGGCAACTTCAAGGCAAAACCTGGAAGTCCTAGCGAAGACCTGTTTTCCCCACTTGTGAGATGTGACATGTAATGATTCAGATATCCTCAGAGATGCACGGGCAGATTGTTTTGGTTTGGCCTGGATAAATGCCAGGTGCCCACCAAAACCATTCTGTCACCCCCCCTCCTCAATTGGACAGGGGAGAGGAAATATGATGAAAGGCTCGTGGGTCGAGGTAAGGACAGGGAGAGATCACTCACCAATCATCGTCACAGACAAAACAGACTGAACCTGGGAAGAAAAGGGAGTTTAATTTATCACCAGTCAAATCAGAGTGGGATAGTGAGAAATAAAACCAGATCTTAAAACACCTTTCCCCCACCCCTCCCTTCTTTCCAGGCTCAACTTCACTCCCAGTTCTCTACCTACCTCTCTCCCACCCCAAGCAGTACAGGGGGACAGGGAATGGGGGTTATGGTCAGTTCATCACACGGTGTCTCTGCTGCTCCTTCCTCCTCAGGGGGAGGGCTCCTCACACTCTTCCCCTGCTCCAGCATGAGGTCCCTCTAACAGGAGACAGTTCTCCACAAACATCTCCAAAGTGAGTCTTTCCCACTGGCTGCAGTTCCTCACAAGCTGCCCCAGTGCATGTCCTTCCCAAGGGTTGCAGTCTTTCAGGAACAGGCTGCTCCAGCGTGGGTCCACCACAGGGCCACAAGTCCTGCCAGCATATCTGCTCTGCCATGGGCTTCTCTCCACAGGGCCACAGGTCCTGCCAAGAGCCTGTTCCAGTGCTGGTTTCCCACGGGGTCACAGCTTCCTTCAGGCATCCACCTGCTCTGGCGTAGGGTCCCTTCCATGGGTTACAGGTGGATATCTGCTCCAGCGACAACCTCCAAAGACTGCATGGGGCAACCTGCCTCACCATGGTCTTTCATCACGAGCTGCATGGGTAGACTCTGCTACAGCATCTCAAGCACCTCCTCCTTCTTCACTGACCTTGGTGTCTGCAAAGTTGTTTCTCTCCCATTGTCTCACTCCTCTCTCTCCACTGCTGTCTCCATGCAGGTTTTTTTTCTTCCCCTTCTTAAACATGTTGTCACAGAGGCATTGTGACCGTCACTGACTGGCCTGGTCTTGGCCAGCAGCAGGTCTGTCTTAGACCCAGCTAGTACCTGCTTTATCAGACATGGGGTAAACTCCTCGCAGCTTCTCACAGAAGCCACCCCTGTACCCCCCCGGTACCAAAATCTTGTACGCAAACCCATAACACAGATAAACAGTGGGACAGATATGGCAGTAAATGTTAACTATGTGTAATTAAGAAAAAAAGAAATAAATACACAGAGCAAAACATAAAGAAAAAAGAACAACCCTCCTTTAGCACCTTATTACTGCTCCTGTAGAAATGAAGGGTAAAAAATTCCTCTGGATGCTTTTATAAGTGTCCTGTTTCCAATACAAAACACCTAAAAATATTCTGAATTATGAAAGTATGCGTAATCCCTTGGGTTTAGTCAGACCAGTCACATTCTTCAAGTTAATCACGTGCCTGAGATTTCAGCTTGATTGTGACACACATGCTGCTTCATAGAATATAATAAAAAACTCTGAATCAATAACTTAACAAATATAGTGTGTTTTACTGTTTGCCGAACATCAGTGAGCTAGTCATGATTTCTCTGAATTTATTCGTAACTTCAACTGATTTGCTGGATGTTCTGTAACTTAGTGGACCAACCATCAGCAGTTCCCTTTATAAGTATTAGTAATTTGATATTTCAGAATAAGTTGAGTATCCCAGTACTGATTTTGTATCCTACAATTTCAAGCAGGTATTAATACAGCCTATTAGATTTGTATGAACATTTACAGTTTCACAGCAACAGCTATTTATTTATCTTTACTTTCATGGTTCTTCTGCTTTTGTTACTGGGAGAAACAGGATGATGATCTGTTGCAAAACAACTGTGATAGTGCTAGATAGACTGCTGCCGTTATGAAAAAGGTGCTTTTATATGGGCGGATGCAATTTGTAATCTGCGTTACACAAAGACCAAACTTCTTACTGGTCAAACTCCATTAAAATCAGGGGTGCTATAGCGAAGATGAATTTGATCCCCAGCACTTATGAATAATGCCAGGGATCACAGATAAAGCAGCAACTACATTTGGGGCTCATCTGTCTTTTCCTTCTTATCATATATTTCTGAATAAGTAGGGTACAAATGAGATAATATGCTTCTGGTTTCCTATGACTTAAATACCTATGTACTTGAACAGGTCAATGCCTTTTGACTTTTCTGCTTTAACCCCCCAATGTAACTCCAACCATCCTGGTAACACTACTCCTAAGGGGGTTTTTTTAAACCCGTAAGTTGAAAATTTGTTCTTTTCGGTCTCTTCACTAACCACTTGCTTTGCCTTGAGATGTTTTTCATGGAGTAGCCCCCTTTAAGATGGTTTAAGGTTACAGTTAAATAGTTACAAGGTAGCCTTCTTAATAGCAGTAGATGATGTCTGTGCATTTGAAAAGGCATGTGATACCTCTAGTCAAAATCAGGGACCCATTTCCTTCAGGTTCACCCAATAACATCTCATAAAAGTTTTCTAAAAGCAGAATCAAAAGGTAAGTTTGTTTCAAACCTTCTTTATATTCTTTTAGGAAAGCATATATTTTCTGTCAGAACTTCTGGTTTAATTGCTTGCCAATCGGAGCTTTTTGTGAAGCAGACATTTTTATGACATTAGTAAGTGCTTTTAGGGGTCTTCTATGCTTTAGAGTGTGATTCATTACACAATAAGCAATGATAAGTAGATCTTGAAAAACCACACACAAATATACCTTCCCTCTGCTGAGCACAGGAATTAGCCTGCTATTTGCCTCCAGCACCAGCATACAGCCATACCTGGAAATGGCGAGGGGAAAACAGAACTGAAGCTCTTTGCAACTTATGATGACAATGAGGCCTTTTGTTGAATAAGGTCTGGTCTTTAAGACCCTGTTTATAAATTCTGTTATTGCAAAGCTACCATCTGATACATATGTTTATTTTTTATCCATCATGATAATGGTACAAAGAGCTATTGATGGTTTAACTCACTGTTGTCTTCTCTCTGTGCCAGGAAAATGGAAAGTTCTAGCTCGTTCTGATTTCAGGGTTAGTATACATACTATCTAAGGTATATTATTATTTATTTTCGTAAGATTACAAGTAACAGTGTCAGGAATAAAGAAGTTTCCTTGATGTATCCAGTAAAGCTGGGCAATGACAAGAACAATCTAAAACTCCTTTTATGGAGGTAAACACTGAAATTGTTGCTGTGTTTTTTATGATACATTTCAAGAACACCATCATCCTCTGGCTTGTGCTGAACTCACTTCTCTCATGCTGCAAATTTTGAGTGGTCTTTTTCTTTTCTCTTCTTTTCTTTTCTTTTCTTTTCTTTTCTTTTCTTTTCTTTTCTTTTCTTTTCTTTTCTTTTCTTTTCTTTTCTTTTCTTTTCTTTTCTTTTCTTTTCTTTT
>Ga0065711_1049882_pt1 | contig 11088 bp, 5 predicted proteins | sample Hoacrofraction12_FD_59098 | JGI IMG/M metagenome (GOLD analysis project Ga0065711, IMG submission 59098) | Hoatzin crop microbial communities from Cojedes, Venezuela - Epithelial fraction 12 v2 (version 2) | ecosystem: Host-associated > Birds > Digestive system > Esophagus > Crop | place... | reverse complement strand
TTTTTTTTTTTTTTTTTTTTTGAAATGCTTTAAGTCAGGATGTGTCTCGGAGATATTAAAAGGCTTATAAGCAGAGAAATACTAGGTCAATTACTTGAAGTTGTGCAAGGTTTGTTTTTTTTCATGTAAGAGAATTCGAGTATCTGGATATCCTGTCATCTCAGTTGTGATCTGTGTTATTGTGTAGTGAGAGAATAGGCTTTCTCCTCACTTTATCTGGAATACCATGTTTTCTCCAGTCACCTTCGTAGTCCCCAAGATCTCTACTCTTCCTGTGTGATATAAAGGGCTCCAGTTAATTGGAGGGGTGTTCTGTACAGCAGCAGCACGAGAGTGAAAGATGAGAAAGCATGGGTATTTTATTTTTGGTGAAGGATAGGGTGTGAAGAAAGAAGAGAAATATAATAGCACATATTTCAGAACAATCTGTAATTAACAGGTGTTTTGGTGTCATAGCACTATATTCAATGCTTTACTGTTAAATGGAAGATACTCACATTTTTCTAAACATAGAAACATGTGCTTGACTGACTGCATTCCTAGTCCATGTCTAAAACAAGGACATGAAAAGGCTGGAGTGGTATGTTGCTTTCTAAGAGAGAAGCTATCCTACGTTGACTTGAAAGTTATCTTTGAACTGGGATCTTTGGCTTCCTTCCATGTTCTTCAGTAATAAAATGTGAATATAAATAGAGTTGAAACTAGCTATTCCCCGTAATAGCTTTGTAGTGGTGGCACTCTTTACAAGGCACATCAAAATCAAAATAAAACATGCCATGGTGTGCTCTGTTGCTGTTAAATTCATGGTGAGATGGATTTTTCCAGAAGGTGGTCAGCACTTTACAACTTAAACTGCAGCACGAAGTGGAACTGTAGATGGATATTGCCAAAAATAAATTCAAGGATTGGTTTGATAAGTTTTCTATTAAATTTTCCAAAGTGTGGTGGGGTGTTTGGGGTGGGTTTTTTTTTTTTGGCTGTTTTTACCACGGCTTAGGACCACACCATGCTTTTGACAAAGACAGGAACCTTTTCCTCCGTCAAGTGATGGAGTATGAATCGTGCATATATTTTGCTTCTGCAGTGTCATGTAGACGTCATACTTCTTTTGTTTTCTTTTCTGTAAGGATTGACTGACTGTGAATTGAAGTATTTAAGTAGCTGAAGAATGGAAATGAATACAGTGATATCGCAGCATCAGCTGCTAGTGGTGTTGAGTAAAGTTTCACAAAAACACCCTACTCTGTAAAATAGTAAACAAAACAGAATTGAACACCCACTTGGCTGCTAAAGAGTATTGTTCTGACAGTGCCAGACAGTCTGGGTGCATCATCACTAAAAGGTCCTACATATTGTAACACTCACTCATAACTATATGTACTCTCACCTCATGTGATTATATCTGTAAGAGGTAATTTTTTTACAGTCATATGTTTTGTTTTATGGAAATACTGTTTTGGCTTTTCATTTAGATTTACATATGTGATTTTTGTTATTGACATTTCAGTGTCCTTACAAAAAACCTTGAAAGATTTATGTTGGATTCATTTGTTTTTGTCTTTGTGAGAGGTTCTTGCAATCCTTTAATTCAGGTTGCAATATTAAGTTGTTATTTTCTTGGAGAAAGAAATTGATTGACGTTTCTAACATTTGTATTTAATGATATTGTTGCATTGCTAGTTACAGACTTTTGAGAATGATCTACTGTTCATAAAGGCAAAACGTTTTAAAATCATATAGATGACACCAGTTTTCTGTTTAAATATCAATGGATAGATATTGGTAAAAACAGAATAGCCAGGGGAAACAATTAATTTCAGGTTAAAAATAGCATTTTCTTTAGGGAGTTTGGTGGGTTTTTTTGTTTTGGTTTAGGTTTTTTACTTTCACTTTTTAAAATTTAGGTAGATGTTATAAAAAAGTAAATAAGTAATGAACTGAATAGGATTCCAGAGACTCATTTAATGTATAAATTGAATTAAGAATTATGGGAAGCTGTTAATATCTTATTGTTGTTGTTGTTATCATGTATAACTATTTTTGCTCCTCCTAACTCACTAGGTAGCTGCAGTGAGCACCATTGTAAACAGAGGAACACCACTGAAAGCATTTGTTTTTAGAAACTACAATCACTTTCCTGGTGTTAAGTCTCATTATATTGGAGGCTGTCAGTATAAACTGTGGCAGGCCATTAGAGCATCGTCTGCTGCACCAGGTTACTTTCAGGAATATGTTTTGGGCAACGATCTTCATCAGGTAAGTTGAAATCTTCTCCTTTAGTAAACATTTTCCAATATTATACCTGAGAAAAAAGTTGTCTGAATTTCTGAATCAGAACTAAGCAAGTAAGTTGGTGGCAGAAAGGAAATCTAGGATGGATAGGGGTAAGAAAGGAAATTTTTAGCTTATATAGCCTTTGTAGAGCTAGAAAGGGTGTAGGCTTAAAAATCTTAGTCTTCTCAGCACGAACTTAAGCTCTTCTGCTATTCCTTTCTTCTCTGCCTGGAAGGAAACCTTATATGAGTTGTAAATTGCCTCTGACTTCCTGCTTACAACTGGTATTTCATTGAGCATTATTTCATTAAACAGATGGCGTGACTTAAATTTTAACAATACTGTAAAGTGTGGAAAAAAATCATTATGCATTTGAATATTCCTTTCATTATTGCAGAATTTCAGATTACAATCTACTTTTAATTCTTTCCATTGATAGCTTACTAAGCTGTACCCTGGTTCTGAGCTAGTAAAAAAACAGGAGATGCCATGGCAGTAAGACTAAACTCAGAGGACAACTGCAATAGAGATTCCCTTGAGGATAAAGCAATATCTCCTATCAACAGAGTATGCTATTTTATTATATTATAGCTTCTGTTGGTGACCCTGATTAGTAAAAAGCATGGCAAATTTCTTCATTTTTTTCACCATTGTATTCTTGTCCTCCAGTGCCCCTTTATTGTTCTGCAGTTCTCTGAGTTTTAAAAGAATCCTTTTTACCGTACATACTAATTTAAAACTATTAGTATTTATTTTTAAAAAGATCTGGTGCCGATCTGTGGCAGAAAAAACTACAAAGGGTGGCTGAACCAGAGATCTTCAGCAAAGGCAGCATAGGATTCTATCACTTCAATTTAAAGAAAATGTCTGTTACATTTCCATCATATTAATTGATACGATGGCATTAGCCTTAACTAATAGAAAGCAATAATAGCATATTTTGAGTAATAAGATTTATCTGGATCACAGACAGAATTTCTCATGGTGTCCATTAAAAGTCTGTGTAATCTCATTAGCATTGTACTGTGCATAAGTAATAGTGAGGTTTAAATACTAACAGATAAATAAGGAGTATAAGATGAAATAGTGAAAAATTAATTAGACTCAGATAATAGACAGAAGCATTGATACAGAGAAACAGCTAGAATTTGATCTGAAAAAACCCCAAAATACTTCTGTATTTTGAATTAACGTTTACAGAGAGATGGAGTAATCTTATTCAGCTGTATAAAAGCTCTACATAAGCTGAGAGGTGAAGGGTTCCCAGGGAGGGCAGGATGGCACTACTACATCAACCAGATTCTGAGAGTTCTTTCATGTTATTCCGTTTCCCCTTTTTGTTCAGGGTCGTTTTTGGGGGTTTGTTTTTTTTTTTTTCCCTTCTCCTCTCACTCCCTAGCCTCTCCTGTATGGTACATATTGTTATCACCAAAACATTTTAATGAAAGACTGCATGAAATAAGCACATAAGGTTTTGAGTTTATTTAAAGCTAAAAATGGGGTAACACATCAGATATTCCAAGCCTAAGCGCTGCTTGAAATCCTGAAACGTGTTCATCTTCCATCTGGCCAGGCAGAACTGGCAAAGGAGCTGCTTTAGCCTTTGGAGTCGTTCCAAGCTGCTCCTTAACTGCTTGAATGGGTCAGTTATGTGAAGCACTTTTCTTCCTCTCTCACCTTTCCACCCCCTCTTTCCTTGAATTGAGAGTACATCAAAATTTGTATGTGCTTCAGTATGAAGAATAGCTAAATAAACAACATGATTTTTAACTTCTATGCAGTGTTTAGAGAAGTACTTGTCTTAACATCATTGTGAATTGCCAGATTTGTGTGAAGTACCGTAAGGTTCATATTAATTTCATCTGTATTCAATTTTAAGTCCAATTTACCAGACTTCAGAATGTATGATTAGTGTTAATAGAGATCAGATCCAGTATTCTCAGATACACAGAGCTAGAATAAAGTCTAGTTCATTTTTCCTTACTCAGAGTCTTTGGACAAAGCCCTTCCATACAAACTTACCAACGGTATTTCATGAACCCACCATTCTTTTCTATTTGATGTATTTTAATTACTAGAAAGCAAGGGCTTAGGATGTGGGTCGTCTTTGTAAACCATAAAGAACTAAATATGTTTTAGGTACTAAAACTGTTTATTGTACTAGAACTAGATGCAAAATTTTCTGACTTAAACTTTCATATCATCTGAAAATCTCTTTTCTACCCAGGCTTGATATTTAAACACTTTTTGATTTTTAAATTTTTTAGAATCCAAAGATTCTCATTTTTCATGTCTTTGATGCTTTTCTTTCCCTAGATTACACTTTTTCTTACCACATCTCTATTTCCACAATTACCTGTTTGTGCAGGCTGTGCTTGGCTTTTTATGGACAGCCAGCTAGCAAGGTGCTACATGGCAAATGCTCCCTAACTGTCCTTGTGCCGATTTCTATCTCAGATTATAAATCCACCACTGCACACTCAAGCTACCTTGAATTACCCAGTTTTAACCCTGGGGTAGGAGCCCCATGCGTGTAGCAAACTGTTACCCTTATGTTGTTGGTTGTAATGGCACCTCAGTGTAAAACAGAAGGGTCATCAAGAGTTTTATCTCTATTGAAGTATCCAAGGTGAATTGGAAAAAAAAATACTTATGCATAAATAGGTTTTAAAATAGAATCTTAAATGTGGTCATACTCCTGTTTAAAATAGCTTTGTGATTATTTTTTAAATATGTTAATAACTGTTAGTTATAGCTCATTTCCTAAATATGAGATAGTAGATTTTTGTTAAATGTCTTTATTCTAGAAGTGCACTGCAGTTGTCATGAGAAGTTCCTCAGCCAGATCACGTGTGTTACTAACACTTGTAGTCTGTATAGAAATACTTGCTCTTTTCTGTCTTAGCACTTTTAGCCTGTACACTCTGTAACAGGTTGGGCTGCTTTTGAACTACAGAAATAAATGAAGCGTAACATTGTTAGACATCTCAATAAGACCATGGCTTTTGAAAAATGCATCAGCACAGCATGCATTAATTGTAAATAATAATTTATGCCAAAGGCATCAGTAGTGTAGTGCAGTGTCAGAAGGATGATCATCTTCTGAGGATTGTTTTAATGGGTTGGAAACTTGCATTAATTAATCAGCATAATCTCCAAACATAAACTATGCTAGTTTCTTATTAATGTATGTATGATTTGCTTCTGCAGTGTTGATACTTCTAAATAATTCTAAGAATAGAGACAACTGAAATGTGAAAATGATTGTAAAATGTCTGTGAAAATTCAGCATAGTAAATATAATGAGATTTGTTTCTTGGCTTTGAAGTTTGGGACTCTAAAGGACTATATACAGAGACCAGATTTAGTATTAGCTTATCAGTCAGTTGTACATCTAAATCTGAATGAAAAGCACTCTGGCAGTTGATCTGACTTGGGACTCTTCAAATGTGTGGAAATACTTATTTTGATAATGGAAATCTAGTGGATTTGTTTTGTGGTCAGCCTGTATATTCTTATCTTAATGTTATTAGCTTTTCTTGAAATTGGAGTCCTTTCACAAACTGTATGAAGTAGTTGAGAGACACGGATACGGTTGAGATTGATTGATTTGTAAAGATTTTATATATGACTCTAGATGTATAAACTGGAATCATGCCTGCACTGAACTGTAGCTGTTTGCTTTAACACTCACTTTTCCATAATCTATATATTTATATATGCATGTGTATTTGTGTAGACATATGCATGCTCTTTTACTGGGAACATTCCAGTCTGACTTCCTGTACTTGTCACGGTAAATGTTCAAGGGGATTGCAAAGTCTGTTAATTTTTTTTAATAAGGAAATAAATTATTTTTACTATTCTTGTCATGTAATTGTTTAGAAAGAGGTTTCTAGGTGCCCGAACACTGATTCGGATAAGCTGATGCCAGTATTGTTAATTTTCTGCAAAAAGTGAGCAGTTCAAAACCAAATAGCAATATTTACATTCAGGTCAATCATGCCATGCTATCTGGTTCCACTCTGTCAAGTAGGAAAAAAACAGTGCAGCTGTTGGTAGATGAGTGGAGGAGGATTAATATTCTTTGTGGTTCAAAAGAGGAACACATTAACATTCAAAGGGATTTAATCCCTGTAACATGCTTCTCCAAGAACCGTGCAAGTCAAGAGAGACCAAGTCATGATGTTACAATATACAAGCTATATTGCCACATGTCAGCTTCTTTATTTTAAAATCTATTTATGAAGCACTGAGAGCTCTTAACCTCTCCCTAGTCCTGTTACAACCAGTGATATTTTTTTTTCCTACTTCCCACGGAGGGGTGTTGTTTCTTATATCTATTCCTCTTTTTTTTTTTTTTTTTTTCCCCCTGTAGTGTGAGAAGCATTTGGAGTATTCAGTAATGTCAGTTCAGGAGACACTACAGTATGCCAAAGAAATTACAATTTAATTAAAAGAGCAATTTAAAATTTGACAAAATCATCATGCACACTTCGTTTACTGGGTTTTACAGTAAAAACTAACTTTGTCCCACAGGATTAATTAAAAGGGCAGCAGGGATTGTGTGTGTGTGGATGGTGGTAGCGAGTTTAACAAAGACACAGATTTTTCTCAAAATAAAATATGCTCAATTTAATACAAATTACTTGACCACCCTGTTCCCAGTAGCTTCACTTTATTTCATTGCTGCATTATGATTCCATTTTTTAAAATGCTGGTGTTGACTTACAGTAGTGTTCAAATCATTTTCTTTGAGCATGATCAGACAGTAAAGCGGTTAAATTGGCAGCTAATCTGTTAGTGGAACTTTAATAATACAGGTGTATCAGGATGTATGGTGAGAATACAACCTTGAAATAAAAAATACATATAGTACAACAATATGATGTAACTAAAATGTCAAGTCTTGCCTTCATTAAAAAAAATAATACACAGTTTCTTCATATTTCTCAAACTTTTCCTTTTATTAGGCAGCGAATCTGTAAAGCCATTTCATCTTTGTAGCTTGTGACAGGAGAGGCCTTCAAAAGTGATTTGCTTAGTGGATCCTACCTTAATTGGTTTTACATGGTGGCTTTTAAAATTAGATTCAAGGGTGCTTCCCAGGCTCTAAGAAGACATAGAATATAGGTCACATTGAAGTTCTTTTCATTCTTAGGATATGCCATGGTGATCAGTATGCACCAGAGCTTACACAGACTGCGGTTTAGTAGGTGTATCTTGTTCTCACAATGATAGAAACAAGTATTTCTTTGTTTCTCTGTCTGCTTGTTGCCATACACATTTTCCTTCAGCCTTCCAGGCAATGTCTGTTTGAGGAAGAGGGAGTTTACTGGAGTGTGTTAGCTACACGGATATGTGCATTTCTTTTTCTCTTACAGATTCTAGAGGTTTGGTTAGCTGCTTTTAAGGTGGATGCGCATGGTGCGGTTTACCAGCCTTTGAAATTGCTGTGATTACTGCACCAGGCATGTTTTGCAGAGCAGACTGCTTGCAAGATTCCCTTCAGGGACTGAAGTGAGGTGTTATTGGAAGATTTGGTTAGTGAAATGAAATTGAGAGTATATTTTGTTTATTGTCTATATATAACTTTATAAATATAGATAATACTATAAAATTTGTATATAATTGTTTATAATTTGTTTATTATTATTTTACTTGGGAAGCATTATAATTTTTATCTCCAATGATTCAGTGTGATGCTTTGCTAATGTAGTTTTCAGAGTGCTTATTTAAAAAAACCCACAAACCTCACTCTCAAATGAGCTGCATTTCATTTAACTATTTTTTTTGCGTGGACTTCTGAGTCCATATATCTTCAACAACACTGTTTACTAGCTAATATTTGCTATAAAACAAATGTTGTAAAATTGGAGGAGACACAGTGAAAAATGAAGAATCGAGTTAATTCAGTAAGCTTTGTACAAACAATCTAGGTTGCTGCTCTCAAGTTCTGATGTTACCAGCCACCATTTCTTAGACCAAAAAGAACAATTTACTGTCAGTTCTTGATAGCTTGCAATTTTTATCTTCCCAGGGTATATATCTGTCTTATACTGACTTGAAAGGGACCATATTTCCGTATTAAATAAACTTGCCATATTCATTGCAAATAAAATACTAAGCATGTAGTGGGACTATTGATATACTTTTACCCCTCTTTCCTAAGGAAGGCTTATTTATGAGATATAGCCATCCGGTGCTCAATGCAAACAATCTTCCATGTTTTGTCAGCGACCATCCAGCCTCTCATTTGCCTTCTGTATTGTAGTTTAGGAAACTGCCCTCTTCGTGTTGTGGATACAGGTCTTAGTACTGCAGTAGGAATAATTTTCACCATGTATGCAGAATGTGCCTGAAGTCAGTTAGTTCAATACCCAGTGCATTCCCATTAGACACTGGGAATGTGTCTAAGCCCTATTTCCTGCACTGAGCTTCTTTTCCAATACAAGGATTAATCTGTAGTGTTAATTTTGCAAATCCCAAATCAGTTGGCAGTCTCTTAAAAGATTCTTTACCTTGCAGTGTTTCTTTTAGTGCGGGTATATTTACACTGCTGTGTTTAGTAGTAGATATAGTTTAGTTTTTTGTCAACAGAATTTAGAATTATTTCAGCTGGCATTTCCTTAGGGGAAAAAAAATTGGGGAATATAGAACGAAACAGTTTCCTTCAGATCAGATCCAGTCCTGTCATGGTTGCCAACTGCATCATAAACTGTAGTTCATAAACATGTAGAGCTGTCTGTGCTGTTGCTACACTTGTAGAAGGTTATTTCAAGAAGATATTTCTTCATTTTTCTCATGGCCAGAAAATTTCTCATTTTCACTCTTAAGTCTGTTCCTAGCTAATGGACACACATTCTCCTTGTGCCAGTACTGTTCTCTAGTTTAATGAACTTTTCTTCTTGTAGTATTTACCCTTCTCATGTGTATATAGAAAACACTTATATCCTTTTTTATTTTGGTAGTCTAAATATGCCAGTCTGTCTCAATCTTGCAAAATAGATTCTGTGTTCTCTTGATCATCCTAATGGTCCTTCATTGCACCTGCTGCAGTTTGAGTAATCTTTCTTGAAACCAGACTATTCAGTGTGTTTTGGCATGACCCAAGATGTACTGGGTGAAGTTGAATGATCTGGCAGATTCAAAATTAGCATTTCTAAATTAGAAGCAAAATCTAGAGGAGTTAATTTGATCAGGCTGGAACACTGTATTCTAGATGATGTCTTAATTGTCATATATTTCCGTTTTCAGGGGAAGGTACAGCTTAGAATGACAGTTGCCTTTTCAACAGCTACTTACCTCATTTTTAGGTGGTTTAAATAATTCTGTGATAGTGCTCTTCTCAGATCTTTCTCATGGTTGGTCTGATTCCAACTTAGTTCTGAAGAGCGTACCGTTGTGTTTATGAGCACCTTGCTTAGCTATGTGTCATCTCCTTTGGGTTTCCCTAGAGTCGTTCTGCATTTACAGTAAGGCTTTTGTATTTGCAAAGCTTCTAACTTTATATTAACAGATACAATTAGCAGTTGCATGCTTTTGAGAAAATAACAAAGATGATGAGCCCCAAACCAGCTGTTGAGTAGCTGTGATAGAAAACAGCCCCAGCCAAAGAGTTCCCCGTTCAGTATAGACTGTGGTCCCATCTGATCAGCCAGTTCTTTCTCCACTGTAGTCTTCATCGTTTCCAGTGGTCTGGTATGTAAGGTGCTTTGTAAATCCAGATTTTCTTAATGTAAAAAATCTTGTTTCAATTTCTACTAGCCTTTGATAAACCCGTGTTGTATTTTGTCATCTAGGCATGTACTTCTTAATTTAGAGGACTCATGAAAATGCAGAACTTTTCCTTCAGTTCTTTCTCCCCCTTCCCCTGCCCCCAACTGTGGATAGAAGTACTAGGTAGTTCATATCCAGTCCTGGACCCTTCACATCAATTATCTCCAAAAAATCAGTTCATTTCTTAAATTTTGTCCATTTTAAGATCAAATCCTTAAGTTAGAAACCTGCTTTGTTTCAGTTGCAATGAAATGAATTCTAATGTTTGAGTCAACAAATAATAAAATAGTGTTAAGAAATTTAAGTAGCTTGCATACTTTTATAAATGTTTTTTATGGGAAACCCAATTTCAGTTTGAAATTATAAAATGAAAGGTAAAAAGAAATTGTGGAGTCTGTAATACATTTAGTTTAAGAAGTTGTCTGTAGAGATGGCTAACAACATTGTGATTCTTGTACAGTTTTAAACAGAGGAATGACCAGCAGGTTTTGAGTAATGTTTATCAATGATACATCCAATAATATGAGTCACCTGGATTCCTACGGATCACTACTAGTCTTCATACTTTCCTGTGTTTTTCCTGAAGCATTTTGAATTTCCTGACATTTTACTATTACTTAATAAACTGGCAGCTAAAAGACTAATCTGTTAGCAAAACTAATATCAATTAGTAATACCAATGACATTAATAGGGTTACTGATGTAAAAATGTATTGAGTCTTAATATTTCCATTATTGGCTTGGGAAATTAAATTTAAAGAATTCTGAAGTTTTTAAAATCTGACATGGTGAGCTTTCACAAGGAGCAGGATATCTCTGGGTCACTTGTGGAGTTTTTATGTTAATGGGATTCTTTTGTGTAACAACTAGAGCTTTCTCCTTAGTCTGATGCACCCTGTCATAGCAAGTAGAGTTTTTATATGCTTCTTAAGTTAATGTCAGAAAGGACAAATCTTTTGGACTTGAACACCCTAGCATAATCTGAATCCGGAAGGATTTTATTCAGATCCATGGATTGGTGTTTGGGGGGGGGGG